>Ga0228535_1000050_pt1 | contig 351346 bp, 284 predicted proteins | sample SJ1metagenome_FD_168457 | JGI IMG/M metagenome (GOLD analysis project Ga0228535, IMG submission 168457) | Enriched culture of PCE-dechlorinating microbial communities from Ithaca, New York, USA - SJ1 | ecosystem: Engineered > Modeled > Simulated communities (microbial... > Unclassified... | reverse complement strand
TCGGTTATAAAATGACTATTATTGAATAATTTGTAATAGGAAGATATTGTATCAATAATCAAAAAAAGCTTACTGTTTATGATGCAGTAAGCTTTTTTTGAATACATTAAATTGAGCAATCAGTTAATTTCTGGGTCCTCTATTATCGCGTCTTGCCTTCATACGTTCATTCATGAGTGTTTTGTATTTTTCGAAGTTTTCCTTACCAATGGCTTCTTCAATTTTCTTATCAGAATTTTGGCGAATTGTGGTCATTTTCTCTCTTCGTTGATCCTGACTTAACCCTTCATTTTGGCGAAGAGCTTGCATTTGAGTTTGTTGTTCTTCAAAAATAACCTTGACTTGTTGCTTTTGGTTATCATTTAAATTTAAATCCTTTGCCATTTGTTCGGCACGGTCATTTGGACTAAATTGTCGGTTCTCATTTCTGGGTGCATTTTGTGCAATTGCTGTAAAAGACACAAAGAAGCAAGTTGCTACGAATAAAATAAAAGTTTTTTTCATTGATTTGATTTTTAAATTTGTAAATACTATCATATCGCAATCATAGACTAAAACAATGAACAAAAGTTTAATCAAAAAAAAAGAAACTGTCATTTAAAGACAATTTCTCCTTTTAATTTTGGCTCATTAGTTAGCCATAATCCTTATGAATTTATTTCTTCAGCAATACTTCATTAATTGCTTTTTTGAAAGTTTCCTTAGGCAATGCACCCATAGCCATTTGAGGTTGCTCATCTATCGGACAGAAAAGAAGTGAAGGAATACTGCGTATACCAAAAGCAGCAGCAAGCTCTTGCTCTTTTTCCGTATCAACTTTATATATGTAGATTTCACCATCGTATTCTTTAGCTAATTCTTCCAAGATTGGAGCAACAGCTTTACATGGACCACACCAATCGGCATAAAAGTCGATAATACACGGTTTGTCACCAAGATATTTCCATTCATTAGGGTTGGCTTCGTAATTAGCCACCTTTTGTAAAAAGTCTGCTTTTGTTAATTTAATTGTTCCCATTTGCTTATTATCATTTGATTTTGAATTGTTTGTAATCTGCTCATTACTATCAGTTTCTTTGGTAGACTTATTTGCGCATGCAGTAAAAGCTATAGCAAATAATAAAGTTGAAGCTATAAAAAATTTATTCATCTTTTTGTTTTTATTTATTTGTTTATTTGAATTCTATTTCTTTCCATCCAAGTTCGTCAAGCTTTTCTGAAATTGTTTTTCTGTCAATTTCGTCAGTATGGTTTACTGAGATCTTACCATCTATTCTGTCAATTTCAGCTCCAAAAACGCCTTGTAATTTGCCTAATTGTTTCAGAACTTCATTGTTGCAAACCATACATTGAGATTTCGACACATTAAATGTACTATTCATCTTTTTTGTCTGTTGAGTTATTTACTTTTGGTTGTTTCTTTTTAAATAAATCGAAGAATAAATATCCCAGAACTCCTCCGTAGATAATACTTATATAAGGATTGGATGTAATAGGACAAGTGCCACTTGCACATCCGATGAAATAATAATATAAATATCCTCCGGCCATACCGACAAAAATTCCCGATATATTTAAAATATGTTTTTTTACAAAAGCTTTCATTTTAATCTCTATTGTGCACAGTGGCATTCGTTTATACAATCAATTATCTTAGTAATTTGTTTGTTCTTAAGAGAATAATAACAATTTTTACCTTCTCTTCTGGTATTTAAAATCCCTTTTGCACGCATATCTGTAAGATGATGAGATAAAAGCGATTGTTCACAGTTTAATTTCTCTCCAATTTCAGTAACGTTCAACTCATCATTAACAGCCAATAATGAAATTACACATAACCTTGTGCTGTGCGAGATAGCTTTTAGTGTATATGCTGCTTGTTCCATATTAACCTCTTCATTCATCATTATTTTATTTTAAAACACGTGCAAATATATGAACATATTTTCATATGACAATATTTTTTAGAAAATTTAATATTTAGAATGCTTAAAAGATAGATGTCTAATATGCAAAAGGTACAAATTTAGGTTTGATGTATAGATTTTTATCTTTTACTTATTTCTTTTACCTTTTGCACACTCCATTATTACATTTTTAATTACTTTTACAGCCGCAAACTATTTAGAAATTTTTATTTTGTTATGTTATGTTCGATGACAGTAAATATTTAACTATTCGTGATTGGTCGGAAGAGGATCGACCAAGGGAAAAATTGCTTAGAAAAGGTACGAGTGCATTGTCGGATGCAGAATTATTGGCTATTATTATCGGTTCGGGTAGTAGAAATGAATCGGCTGTCGATCTTGCAAAGAGGATAATGAGTTCTTGTCAAAACAATATCAATGAACTTGCAAAGTATTCAATTCAGGAATTATGTTATAAGTTTAAAGGTATAGGTGAAGCTAAGGCTATAACGATTATTGCTTCTTTGGAGTTTGGTAAACGGAGAAAGACTCAAGAGAATATCGACAGAAAAAGGGTTAAATCAAGTTCTGATATATTTCATTTGTTTGAGGCAGATTTAATTGATTTAAACCATGAGGAATTTTGGGTAGCACTTCTTGATGGGGCTAATAAATTAATTGAAACTAAAAGACTTACTCAGGGAGGTAGTAATCAGACGATTGTAGATATTCCCATGCTTCTGAAGCTCGCACTCGAAAGAAAATCAGCTTCCGTAGCAGTTGCACATAATCATCCATCGGGACAAAGATTTCCAAGTCGCGAGGATGATAAAGTTACACATAAGGTTAAGTCGGGATGCGAGGCTGTAGGAATCAGATTTTTAGATCATTTAATTATTGCCGAGGGAGGATATTATAGTTATTGTGATGAAGGGAAGTTGTGAGTATGGTGATTAGTGATTAGTGATTAGTGATTGGTAATTAGTGATTGGTAATTAGTGATTGGTAATTAGTGATTAGTAATTAGTGATTGGTTTTGAGCTAAGAGTATGGGACTGGTTTGGCGAGTATATTAGCTGCAGAGCAGCGATTCATTAAACGATAAACACTAAACACTAAACGATAAACATTAAAGACATCGACCATCGACTTTGTAAAGTAAATTATTATAAAAATGAATTTATTAGAAATTAGAAACGTAGTAAAACAGTATTCCGGTCATTTAGCTCTCGCAGGCGTGAGTTTGGATGTGCCGGAAAATACAATTTACGGACTTCTCGGTCCGAATGGCGCAGGTAAAACTACCCTGATACGAATAATTAATTGTATTACAGCACCGGATAGCGGCGAAGTTTTTCTTAATGGAAAGAAATTAACCTCAGAGGATGTACAACATATCGGTTATCTTCCGGAAGAACGTGGTCTGTACAAAAAAATGAAAGTTGGGGAGCAGTCGCTATACCTTGCTCAATTAAAAGGAATGAGTAAGCAAGATGCGTTGAAAGCTCTGAAATACTGGTTTGAAAAGTTTGAAATTCAATCGTGGTGGAATAAAAAAGTTGAGGAACTATCAAAGGGTATGGCACAAAAAGTTCAATTTGTGACTACCATTCTGCATCAACCTAAGCTGTTGATTTTTGACGAGCCTTTTAGTGGTTTCGACCCTGTTAATACAGATTTACTAAAGCGAGAAATTATTAATCTTAAAGATAATGGTGCAACGATAATATTTTCAACTCATAATATGGCATCGGTGGAAGAGCTTTGTGATAATATCTCACTTATAGATAAATCTAAAATTGTGTTGCAAGGTAATGTAAATGAAATAAGGAGCATTAATGCCACCGGCACATATCGTGTTAATTCTAAATCACTTATTAATGCAGATGACAATATTGAATTATTGCTACAAAAAGAAGTGTATAATGGTTTTGAAAGTATCGTCAGAACTAAACAAAAAGGTTCTAACAATGTATTGATAAGTAGCTTATTGACACAATCCGAAATAAATTCATTTGAAGAAATACTGCCAACTATGAATGATATCTTTATTGAAACTGTAACCACTAAATCTGTTAATCATGAGTAAGATAGCATTGATAATAAAAAGAGAATATACAACCAGGGTGATGAAACCATCTTTCATTATTCTTACTTTCCTTACACCACTTTTGATGGTTGGGATGATTACACTTCCTCTTCTACTTGCCAAAATACAAAATGATACTGTACAAAAGATTGTTGTAATTGATCGAACAGGCTTGTATTCATCAGTGTTTACAGATAATGAGAATTACACCTTTGAATTTGCAAATCAGGAAGTTGAAGCTTATAAAAGCCAATCAGGTAGTGGCGATTATACAGCAATTTTATATATTTCTGATGATTTATCAGTAAATCCGAGTGCTGCCACGCTTTTCTCAAACGAACAGGTAGGTTTGGATATGAAGTCTTATGTAACAGGGCTACTCAAAACATATGTAGAAAATAAAAAGATTGAAGAATTAAATATCCCTGATTTTAAAGATTTGATACGTCAAACAAAAGTAAGTATTGATGTTAAGACTATTAAATGGGGTAAAGATGGAGAAGAAAAGATGGGTTCTGCCGAACTCGCAATAACAATCGGGATGATAACTGCTGTTGTAATTTACATGTTTATAGTTATTTATGGTGCTCAGGTGATGTCAGGGGTGGTTCAAGAAAAGACCAGCAGAATAGTTGAAGTAATAATATCTTCAGTGAAACCATTTCAACTGATGATGGGGAAGATAATAGGAATTGCATTGGTGGGATTAACTCAATTTGCTTTATGGGTGATTTTGTCAATCGGACTGTTTTTGGCAATAACAGGCAGTATGGGGAAAGCAGTAGATATACCGGCAAGTCCTGCAACTCAACTTGTTGGGACTGCTAATCCTCAAATGATTGCAAGTGAACAAAATGATATTCTTGCTGAATTTTTGCCTGCATTGGAGAATTTTGACTTTTTGCAAACAGGAGTACTCTTTGTTTTGTTCTTTTTAGGAGGATATTTGCTTTATGCCTCTCTGTTTGCTGCTGTCGGCTCTGCTGTTGATAATGAAACAGATACACAACAATTTTCATTACCACTGTCGCTACCTATAATATTTGCTATTTATGCCGCAATTTATAGTGCAGAAAATCCTGACGGACCATTAGCTTTTTGGTGCTCAATGATACCTTTCACCTCACCAATTGTGATGATGGTACGATTACCTTTTGGCGTACCTTTTTGGCAGTTGGCTCTATCTCTGGGAATATTGATACTGTCGTTTATTGGAAGTACTTGGATAGCAGGTAAAATTTACCGTACAGGAATTTTAATGTATGGTAAAAAAATCACTTGGAAAGAAATGATAAAGTGGGTTTTATATAGAGGTTAATAAATTCAAATTAATTTAAGATCAAATCTAATGTAAATGTCAGTTTATAATAATAAAGCACATAAAATTTGCATTATTTCTCCTTCAGGAAAGGTAAATTCTGAGTTTATAGATGGTGCAATTATAAGGTTAAAAGACTGGGGGCACGAGGTTGTTGAGGGAAAATACGCACGAGAAGCATTTGGGAGATATGCCGGCACGGAAGAACAGAGGATATATGATTTGCAGACAGCAATAAACGATGAGAGTATATCAGCTATTTTGTGTGCCAGAGGTGGATATGGTATTGCACAAATTATTGATAGAATTGACTTCTCGCCTCTGATGCAAAATCATAAATTATTAATTGGCTATAGTGATATTTCAGTTATTCATGCAGTTTTGTCAAACATGAATATTCCTTCTGTTCATGCGGTTATGGCAAAACAAATTACAACTTTACGAGATGATAGTCCTTCATTAATACATCTAAAAAGTATTTTAGAAGGGAAATTTCCAACATATAATATTCCACATCATGACTTAAATCGTACAGGTAGTGTAAAAGGTAAATTGATAGGTGGAAACTTGTCTGTAATTGCCGGTTTACGAGGTACTCCATATGATTTGAATTATGAGAATGCGATATTATTTATTGAAGATATTGGCGAAGAGCCTTACCGTATTGATAGAATATTGCAAAATTTTAGATTGAGTGGGGTGTTTGACAAAATATCAGGATTGATTATTGGACATTTTACCGATTGTAATGATGACCATCTGATGAATAAAACATTGATGGAAATAATCAAAAACTTAACCAATGGGTATGATTTCCCTGTCTGTTTTGGTTTTCCTGCTGGACATGAGGACGAAAATTATCCATTGATTATGGGTAAAGAGGTGAAGTTTGTTGTAAATGAAAGTGGTGTGATATTAGATTTTAATTGAAAATTTCGTGAAGAACATTAACTGAATTCAATCCGAAAAACTCAGGCACATGAAGTTTGTAATATTCTATTAATCCATCTAATAATTGGTTTCTATGATTGCGGCTCATTACTAAAGTATCTTCTGAATCGTAGGATAATAAAAGCAACTGTGCAAAAAGAGGTGTAAGCTCCGGACTCAAGAAGTGAATATGAGTTGGTTTATTAAACTTAAATTCTCCATTCAATAAATCGAAATATGCCGCATTTTGTTCTTCGTCATTAGGCTTAAAACCTAAATAAGAAGCAAGATGAATCATGAATATCAAATGAAAATTAGCAATATCACAATCGCCACTTTCCAATATCTTTATAGAATTTTCAATAAAATCGAATAATCTTTCTTCAGGCTCAGTTTTTTTTAATGTTTTGATAAGTAATTCCGCAACAAAAAGACCTATGGCATTTTTTAATGGATTGATATGCAGATTTAAGAGGTTATGTCGTATTCTTGCTTCTTTTAAAACTTGAATCTCTTTTGTTGGTTGGTGTTCAGCAGTAATTTCTATTAAAGATAAAGGAATAAAGCATGAAGGTTTAGCATTCGACTTTTTACCGTTTATACCATATACCATATAAGACACACATCCATATTCACGAGTATATATTGTGGAAATAGATGCTTTATCGGAATATTTGACGGTTCGCAGTACGAGACCTGATAGTTTTAAATACATACAATATTACAATTCAGATGCAAAGTTAAGGCAAATTAAAATATTTTCAAAAAGGTTTTGCAAATTAAAAAAACTGACGTATATTTGCACCCGCAATTGAAAAGTCGGTTGTTAGTATTTAAACACCAAGGCCCATTCGTCTATCGGTTAGGACGCAAGATTTTCATTCTTGAAAGAGGGGTTCGATTCCCCTATGGGCTACTATAGTTAAAGATTTTAAAATATATTTGAGATGGCAAATCACCAATCAGCAATTAAAAGAATTCGTCAAATTCAGAAACGTAGACTTCATAATCGTTATTATGCAAAGACTGCACGTAATGCAGTTCGCAAGTTACGTACAACAACAGAGAAAGCTGTAGCTGTAGAATTATTACCAAAAGTAAGCTCAATGTTAGATAAGCTTGCTAAACGTAATATTATTCATAAAAACAAAGCAGCAAATCTGAAGTCAAAATTGACACTTCACGTAAATAAGTTGGCATAAGGTATTTCATAACAAAATAAGTGAAAGCCCGCTATCGTAATGATAGTGGGCTTTTTGTCATAATCCTAACCTTTTCCTCAAATGGTTACTGTGTTTTTGAAAATTGATATTGCGTTTCTCTGAGAATTGGAGTAAATCCTCATTTTATTTGTTTTGTTGTTCCAGCTCCTTATTCAAACTCATACTAAATAAAGCAAAATCATACTTTACCGGATCTTTAGGGTCGAACAATCTTAAATTTGTTGTAATTTCTTCGACGGCAAGCCAATCGTTTTGAGTGCGTTTTAGTAAACCTAAAGCACGTCCGGCATTTCCAACGTGTACATCTAATGGTATCATAAGAGATGAAGCAGGTATGTTTCTCCACAAGCCAAAGTCAACATCTTGTTTATCTTTTCTAACCATCCATCGTAAGAACATATTCAATCGTTTAGCTGCTGAATTAGCTTCTACAGATGATAAATGTTTCTCACTTCTTCTTTCGTGATCTATCTCTAAAAATACATTTCGGAAATGTTTTAATGAAGAATATATACTTTTATCAATCTTATATCCCTCTGTAAAGACACTTTCCAAACCGTTATGATTCTTATAAATATTTTGTAATGATTTAAGAAAGAATATACAGTCGATTCCGTTAAAAGTTCGATGAACAAAATCTTGAAACATGTCGAAATCAGAATGCTCGGCATTCATAATAAAATCATAGGGCGCATTGTCCATTAACTTAACTAACTTATAACTATTATTGATTATAGTTTTACGTTGCCCCCAAGCAATAGACGCAGCTAAAAATGCAGAAATTTCAATATCTTCTTTTCTATTGAATAAGTGAGGTATTTGAACCGGATCGCTATCTATAAAAGAATTTATATTATATTTTTGATATCTATCCTCAAGAAGTTCAAATAAAATTATAAAATTGTAATGCATAAAATAGTTTTTGCGAGTCAGGTATTAGAACTTTTGCACCTTCATATTAATCTACTTCTATAACAAGATATTTGCTAACACTCCAGAACTCATGAGTGTCGGTAATTAATAGAGTGAAAGTACCATTTTCTTTTTCAAGGGTATATGAAGATTTTGGATGTGTACTCAAAATTTTTGCTCTTAAAGAATATAAAGGTATCGATTTGGTTCTACGAGCATCTATACGAACAAAATAGTTTTTATTAAAATCTTGCTCTAAAACCCGACTTGGTCGAAACCAGCCATCTGAAGTGATGATTTTTTGCTCTTTAAGCTCTTTTTTAGTGCCAAACACATACCATGCAGTATGAATTGTTTCGTCCTGTTCCTTTATTTTGGTAACATGTTCAATCTTTTCAGATTCAAGAGTTTCAATATTACTACTCAAATCGTCGATATCCATGTTTAATTGTGTGATTAATGAATCTTTTTTCAATAATTCTTTTTGTAAAGATTTCACTTTAATTGCTTCTTCTTCTAAAGCTTTTGTCAGTCGGCTAACTGTACGCTCAAGTTCGGTAAATTTATAATTGCTGTCTTTAAGTTTGTTTTTAAGAGATGCGATTTCTTCACGATTAGCTCTAAGCATTTCATTGATATAAACAAGATCATCGTTGATTTTATTACGGCTGTCAATATCAGTCTCATCTCCAAGAGGTTGTAACGATAAAGTCTTCTCTGCATTCTTTATCTTTTCGATATTTAACTCAATTAAATTGATAGTAGAGAAATAACTTTCCATTTCAGATTTCATTGCTTCTTTTTCACGAGCAAGAGAATCACGTTCAGCTTGAAGTGACTCATAATCATTTGGTTTATAGTTGCATGAAAATAGCAATACTGAAAAAAGTGAGAGTAAAACAAGTTTTGTTTTCATATGTTGTTGTCCAACGGACATTTTTATTTATTAAAAAACCACACTAAATCAGTGCAAAATTAGCGTTATTATTCTAATCCTGCAACAATTATTACAATTTCCCCTTTAGGTTGATTTTGAGTGAAATATTGAACTAATTCTTGAAGTGAACCACGCTTGGTTTCTTCATAAAATTTAGATATTTCACGTGACACAGATGCTTTCCTTTCATCCCCAAAAATTTCTGCAAATTGAGTTAAAGTTTTGACTAACCTGAATGGTGATTCATAGAAAACCATAGTACGAGTTTCGTTGGTAAGTGATTGTAAACGTGTTTGTCTTCCTTTTTTCTGAGGCAGGAAACCTTCGAAGCAAAATCTATCATTGGGTAATCCTGAAGCTACCAAAGCAGGTACGAATGCTGTTGCACCGGGTAGGCATTCAACTTCAATTTCATTTTCTACACAAGCCCTCACAACCAAAAAACCCGGATCTGAAATAGCCGGTGTTCCCGCATCTGAGATTAATGCAACACATTGACCGCTTTTTATACGTTGAATAATCCCATCTATCGACCTGTGTTCGTTGAATTTATGATGAGAAATCATAGGTGTTCCTATTTCGAAGTGTTTTAACAGGAATCCACTTGTGCGTGTGTCCTCAGCCAAAATTAAATCAGCTTCTTTTAATACACGAATAGCTCGAAATGTCATGTCTTCGAGATTACCTATAGGAGTAGGTACAACGTACAATTTCATTTAGAATTTGCGTTTTAAGAGTTGATAAAAGTCTACAACCGTGCTATCTTCCTCATTCCAACCATATTTTGCTTGTAGAAATTCTAATACTTCGGAGTATGAAGCTAATTTGTTAATGTAATTTAGAGTTTTATTTAGTTCTTCTCCATTATTTTTAAATAATTCACGTTGAAAGCGAAAACGATCGCCCAGACTAATTGCCTGACGAATATCATCTACTTTTTTGTTAGCTATGGTATTGTTAATACCTCCATTGCTATCTTTAGATAAAGATTCATTTCTTGAAGTACTCACTGATGCAAGTCGCTCAGCCAAAGTTGTTTTCTTTTCTGCTATATCCTCAGAAGGAGCTTCTGCTGAGATGACTGTGTCGTTCTCTTCTTCTTCTTCTGAAACATCACTTTCTTCTAAAGCAACTTCTTCTATATTTTCTGTATCTTCTGTGTTTTCTATATCTACATCTTCGTCAGTATCTGTTTTATCTGATTCTGTGATATTGTCAAGATTTGTAATATCTTCCGGTTCAGTAATTTCTGCTTCCTCCTCTACATAAACCTCTTCTTCATCTTCTATTTGTTCAGCTTCATCTTCATCTTTATTTATGTCTATAAGTACCTGAGATACTTCCTCATCATAATGATAGATCTCATTTGTATCAGCTTTATCATCAGAGTCAATAATCTCCTCCAGACTCTCGGCTTCATCATCTATGTTGTCAATATCTTCAGTTTGTTTTTCAGAATCCAAATTTCCTAATTGATGTATATATGTCCAAATATCATCAGTTTTATTTTTAGCCAGATTGATAATTGGTTCAGGATAATTTGTCATTTCCATAAACCCTTCAGTCAGCATAATAAGTTCATCAATATTCTTTCGGATAAGCTTAACAAGAAGTTCTCTGTTCATATCTTTTTAATAATAATCAATAATACAATGGATGTTTTTTATATATTTGTCGTTAAATTTTTTCAAATAACGCTGTAAAGTTAGTCAATTCAGCAGAATAAATAATCAAGAAACACTAAAAATCAACGCTTATCATGATATTTTCGGAGAGTAATAGAGAATCGGCACACAAAAGAGGCAGTATTGAAGTTATATGTGGATCAATGTTTTCAGGCAAAACAGAAGAGCTGATACGCAGATTAAAGCGTGCTCAATTTGCAAAACAAACGGTTGAGATATTTAAACCCAAAATAGACACCCGTTATTCTGAAGATGAGGTTGTGTCGCACGACAAAAACTCTATTCGATCAACTGCAATTGAATCTTCCGGAAGTATCTTGCTGATGTCCAACGATGTTGATGTTATAGGTATTGATGAAGCACAATTTTTTGATGATGGTTTGGTTGAAGTTTGCAACACATTAGCCGATCAGGGAATACGGGTTATAATTGCAGGTTTGGATATGGATTTTAAGGGTATACCATTCGGACCAATGCCTGCACTTTGTGCCATAGCAGAGGATGTATATAAAGTACATGCCATATGTGTTCGCTGCGGCTCATTAGCCTATGTGTCTCATCGTCTGGTGGATAGCGATAAAAGGGTTTTACTTGGCGAAACAGCAGAGTATGAGCCTATTTGCAGAGATTGCTTTAAGAAGGCAGGAGTAAGGTGAGTGGAATCTATGTTGTTAGTATTATGTGTATTTAGTTGCTCACTAACACCTTCAACAACCCTTCACAAGCATCTTCTAATAAATCTATGACATGCTCGAAGCCCTCCGGACCGCCATAATAAGGGTCGGGCACTTCTGTAGCTTTCATATTAATGCAGAAATCGGTCATGCGATAAATTTTGGCTTCTTGTTCCTGTGTATCAGCCAAACTTTTTAAACCTTGTGTGTTTTGATTATCCATACCAATAATCATATCAAAATTATCTAAATCTTCTGATCTGACAGGACGGGAAATGTGAGTCAGATGGAACCCTCTTTGAGAGGCGTGAAAACGCATGCGGCTATCAGGTAACTCGCCTTGATGGTAACTTAACAAACCCGCAGAATCAACATGAAACTGTTTATGTAGATTTCTTTCGAAAAGCATATGTTTAAGGATACCTTCTGCCATAGGAGAACGGCAGATATTACCCAAACAAACAAAAAGAATTGATTTTTTCTTCATTGTAAACAAGTCAAATGGTTTTAAATTTAATTTATTAAAGATGTTTAATCATGTCTTTCCAATACCCATCTTCTGTAATACGAAATAACTAAAGTAGTTAATGGTAATGCCATTATTAACCCTATAATTCCCATCAGTGCGCCCCAAACCGATAATGACAGTAAGATAATTGCCGGTTTTAAGCCGGTTACCTTACCCATAATCTTTGGGACTAGTATTAAATCTTGAATCAGTTGTACTGCTATGTATACAATTAAAACACCTATTAACACACCAATAAACGTATGACCCGGTTCAGAAGCTTTAATTATTATCAGAAAAGCTGCCGGGACAATTGACACTGCCTGTAAATATGGCACAAGATTCAAAATGCCGACAAAGATACCAAAAACTATTGCCATTGGCAAACCTACAATCAAAAAACCTATTGTAAATAATATTGCAACTATCAAAGCAATAAGCGACTGCCCTCTGAAATAGCTGTTCATACCGGATTTTATATCATCAAATATGCCCATTATTAAGTTTCGATATTTTGGCGGAATAATCTCAGGAATTGAAGCATTCATTTTTTCATAGTCCTTCAGAATGAAGATTAGGTAAAGTATTACAACTATCACAATCATCAAACCAACAATGAAACTGATTGAACCATTTAAAATATTCCACAAATGCGGAGTAGCTTTTTGAATTAAACCCATAATGTTCGGATCTTTAATCAAATCTATTAATTCAATTTTTTCAAAATAATTAATTAATGCTGTTTGCCAAGATACCGGTAAAATTGTATCGTAATTAATATTTTGAGTAAAATCCCTTATTAGGACTGAAAATTTATTAGTTTCTCGAATAATTTGTGGGATTAACAGTAGTATTATTCCGGTAATACTCCCAAAGAATAAAATTAATGTTGTAATAATTGATAGTATTCTACTCTTAAATTTTAATTTGAATTGAAAGAAATTAACGATAGGATTTAATAAATAAGCAATTAGCCAGCCTATGAAAAATGGAGTCAAAACAGAGCTTAGCTTCTTGAATAATAGGAATATCAATACAATGATAGTCAGACCTATGAACATCCTTACAACTTTATCAAACGTATATGGTGTTTTAAATTCTATCATTGCGTAAATACATTTAGCTATTCCATATCTCCCATGCTGCAATTGCCTGACCATAAAGCATTTCTATGCCATTTACAGTTGTTGCACCTTTTTCTCTTCCTTTTTGTAGAAATAATGTTTCTTCCGGCAGATATATAACATCGTATAGTAAATGTTTCTCTGTTAAATGTTTATATGGTATATCTGCACAATTATCAACTTTCGGATACATTCCTAAGGGTGTTGTATTTACTATAAGAAGATTTTCGCTGATAATATCTTCGTTTAATTGTTCATAACTCAAAACATCCTCTGTTGCATTACGTGACACATAAGTTGTGGCAATTCCTAATTTATGCAAAGTGTACAAAACAGCTTTCGAAGCACCGCCTGTACCTAATATCAATGCTTTTTTATGATAAGGTTTCAGATACGGTTTTATTGAATTTTCAAAACCGACAGCATCAGTATTAAAACCTTTTAGTTGAACGGTATTATTATCTCTTAGAAATTTTATTACGTTTACAGCTCCAATCTCAGCAGCGGTTGGGTCTAACTCATCAAGATATTGCATCACTTGGGTTTTGTAAGGTATAGTAACATTCAATCCGCTGAAAGTATTGGATTTTATCAGTTCAGGAAACTCACTAATATCATTTAAAGGAAATAAATCATATTGAGCTTCTATCTTTTTCTCTTCAAAATATGCTGTAAAATATTTTTGAGAAAAAGAATGACCTAAAGGGAAACCAATTAAACCGAAAAATCTCATTACTTTTTTTTCTTTTTCTTAAACACGCTATAAAAATAAATCACCAATACTATGACTGCCAGAGCTAAAATCCCATAGCCAATTATATGTGAGTACTTGTAAATAAATTCAGATTGACCTTGAGCAAAATATCCTAACAAAGCAAGAATAACATTCCAGATACCGGCTCCCAAAAATGTGAATAATGTAAAAGGAATCAAATTCATCTTAGCAAGACCGGCAGGCAGAGCTATAAGTTGTCGAATACCGGGAATCAGTCGCCCTACAAATGTTGATGTTTTACCATGAGTTTGAAAATAATCCTCTGCCTTTTGCACTTTCTCCGAACTCAGCAATAGCCACCTACCTAATTTACTATCGGCAAACTTATGAATAATCGGTCGACCAAGAAAATACGCAAATGCATAATTAAAATATGCACCAAGTAGGGCACCTATAGTACCGAATAGTACTACTAAATAAATATTCAAATCACTATCTTCTTTACTTGCAAAAAAAGCAGCAGGAGGAATTACAATTTCAGAAGGAAGAGGAATGAACGAGCTCTCAATAGCCATCAGTAAAGTGATGGTATAATAGTTCATGTTCTTCTCGTACCATTGTTCGACATGTTCAAAAATTGACATATCAGTAGTGTGTTCTGCTGCCTGAATTTGTGTGTTTAAACTAAAAATGGCAAGTAAGATGATAATGAGTATTTTTTTCATTTATATATAAGTAATTGTTACAGAGTTGAACATAATTCTTCAAATAACTTGTAAGCGTCAAGATTGTTTTCGGCAGCTATTTGTAAATGTTTATATGATAGCTCTATATCACCTGTAAAATGATAAGCAACCGATAAAAGCAGATGGATATTTTCAAGTTCTTTGTGAATATCATATTTTAATGCATTCTTATAATAAACTACTGCATCAAGAAACTGCTTTTTATCCATGTAGATATTTGCAATAGCCATCAGAATGTCGGGTTGGTTATAGTTGAGCTTAATAGCTTTCAGATACGAATCCAAAGCACCATCAATATCATCCAATTCCGTTAAAACTTCTCCTATATATATCCATACCTCAGGCTCTTCTTCCTGCAACTCAGCAGCTCTATTTAGAAAAGGAAGACTTTCAGCATATAAATCAAGCTCCATCAGGCAAATAGCGATACCTGTAAGAGTGTCAAAACTGTCGGGATTATCTTTTAAAGCATCTAAATAGTACTTCAACGCTTCGGGATAATTCTCCATTTGCTCATAACATTCACCAATAAAATACAATGTATGCTGACTTGAAGTCATTTCATTAAACGCAAAATATTCACTCAAAGCCTCATTATACTGTTGAAGCTGGTAATGTGTATGTCCTTTCTGTAAGCAAGTCAGAGAATCCTCCGGTCGAATTGCTGAAGCATATTCAAATGCTTCTAAAGCCAACTGATAATTATTTTGAGAATAGTATATCTGTCCTAAATTAAACCATGCTTCTGATGTAAACGGATCAAGTTTAATCAGCTTATTATAAGTTGCAATAGCTTTTTCCACCTCTTCGGTTCGCTCAAAGCTAAAAGCAAGTTCGAATAATAATTCATCATTAAGCGGATTATATTCCTCTCCTTTGAGAAGATATTTTTTAGCTGAAATAAAATCAGATTGAAAAAGAAAAATATAAGCTATATCGAGGCAAACATCATCTATATCACTATTAGATGAGTTAATTAAATCGTCACACAGTACAAAAGCCTCATTATCTCTTTGAAGTCTGATTAAAGCATCTATTTTCAATAGAATAACGTCATAATCACTTTGTTCGCTATGTGATTCAAGAATATTATATGCTTTGTTTATATCTCCTGTTGCTAAATATATTTTTGCCCTTTTTATCATCAGGGCTGAACTGTTGGGGTGAAGTCTGAATCCAAAATCTAAAGCTTTGGAGCTGTCTCTGGTTCTTCCTTTACGAAGATAGAAATCAACGATACTTTCCATTTCCTCGACATCGAAGTATCCGGAAACGCTATTATCAGACAAAAAAGCTTCGTAACGTTTTACTATTTCGTTAGAATCGTCTTCGGTTGAATAATGTAGTTTACGACCCATTGCCGGTTTTTTTTGCAAAAGTAAGGTTTTACTTACAAATAAACAGTTAGTTAAAGTGAAAAGTTATTAACAATGATATACATAAAGCTTAAATTGCTATAATCTATTTAAATTATTAATTTTGCAAGAAAATTATTATTATGCATTTCGATAAGTTATTCCGATTTTGCCCTGTGTGTGGTTCGAACCACTTTATACAAAATAATATTAAGTCAAAACGCTGTGAAAAGTGCGGATTTATCATGTATGTAAATCCTTCCGCAGCGGTTGCAGCTTTCATATTGAATGAGAAAAACGAACTGTTAGTGTGTGAAAGAGGTAACGAGCCGGCAAAAGGGATGTGGGATTTACCAGGTGGCTTTATTGATGACTTTGAAACTGCTGAAATAGCAATTACACGTGAGATAAAAGAAGAATTAGGCATAGAAGTTGCTAATGGCGAATTTATTTTTTCGGAACCAAATCAGTACACTTATAGTGGTTGGACATTACCCACACTCGATATTTTCTTTTTATTCAGAGTGAAAGATGTAGTCCCAAAACCTGCTGATGATGTGGCTGATTGTTTTTTTGTGCCGATAAATAAAATTGAAATCGATAATTTTGGTTTTATATCAATGCGTAAAGCTATAACTAAATTTAGAGAAAGTTCTGATTATGACTTACATAACATTTAATGTAAAAAACATATATATGCGAAAACTTATTTTATTATGCTTGTTACAGTTAAGTATTTTTATTGTAACGGCTCAACAAACACTTATATACACTCATCAGGATTTACTTTTTGATCAGGGTAAAGAGTTGTACAATCAGCAAAAATTTGCAGCCTCATATCGCAACTTTGAGTCTTTCCTTAATTCTTCCGATAAAACACAAGCCGGTCAGCGTCACGAAGCTGAGTATTACCTGATAGCTAATGCTTTCGAGCTTAGGATGGAAAATGTTTTTACGCAAATTCAGAATTTTATAAAAAAGAATCCGTACACAACTTTTTTGAATAAGGCTAATGTAATGTTAGGTACTCTACTATATGAAAATCAAGATTATAAGGGAGCGTTGGGATATTTTAATCAAGTAAATGAAGGTCGCTTTAACTCTCAGGAACAAAATAATTTCTTATTTAAAAAGGCTTATTCATTATTGGAAATATCTGATTTCTATCAATCGTCAGAAATCTTCAAACAATTAAAAAATAAGGACTTTGAGCATAAAGATGCATCTACTTATTATTATGCTTATGCTGAATACACATTACATAATTATACAGATGCATTGCCTAATTTTTTGGAAGTTGAATCTAATCCAAATTACAGTGAGAAAGTTGATTATTATCTTTTTCAGATATATTATTATTTAGGAGATATTGCTGAAATGCATAAAAGAGGTGATGCTATTCTAACAAAATATCCCAACAATCCCGATAATTCAGAGGTATATCGTATAAAAGGCGAGTTAGCGTATGTAGAAAATGATTTCGAAAATGCAATTGCTTTTCTGAAAAGATATGAGAGTATGTCGGAGCAGGTTCTGCGTAAAGATTTATATATTCTGGGTATGGCTCATATAAAGATAAACAGATATAATTCGGCTATCCCATATTTTCAAAAGGTTACTACAGAGCAGGATGAAATGACTGAAAATGCATATTTACATCTTGGTAATGCTTTTGTGAAATTAAAAGATAAAGTGAATGCAAGATTAGCTTTTGAGGCAGCTTTGCGTAGTAATTTTAATAAGTCGGTAAGAGAAGAAGCTTTGTTGAATTACGCACTTACAACATATGAAACGAATGTAGCATTCGGAGAGTCGATAGAAGCTTTCGAACAGTTTTTAAACGAATTTCCAAACTCAAGAGATGCTGATAAAGTTAAAAGTTATTTAGCATTAGAGTATATGTCGACTAAAAATTATGATGTTGCATATCAATCTATTCAAAGAATAAGCAGACCAAATGAAAAAATCCTTGAAGCCAAGCAATTTGTTCTATATCAATTAGGTACAGAGGCGTTTGCGCAGCAGCAATATAGTAAAGCAGTAGATTATTTTACGCTTTCATTACAAACATTGCCACTTGGTGTTTATGTTGCAGAAAGCTATTTCTGGCGTTCGGAAAGTTATTATCGCTTAGGCATGAACAATAACAGCATCAATGATTTGAAGAGCTTTTTTAATATGCCGAATGTTCGAAGCAGTAAAAACTATGCACAGGCACATTATTCTATGGGTTATGCCTTATTTGGTCAGAAAGATTATAAATCATCTAAAAGCTATTTCGATCAGTTTATAAGTCTGACTCAAGATAAAAGATCTGATGTTTTTGCTGATGCTTTAAATAGAATAGGTGATTGCTATTTTTATGAAAGAGATTTTCAGAAATCAGAATTGATGTATACCCGTTCAGCTAATTTAAGTCCGAATACCGGTGATTATGCTTTGTTTCAAAGTGGTTATGTAGCAGGATTACAAAAAAAATATACAACAAAAATCTCTCGTCTCAATGATTTGGTTGAAGCATACCCAAGATCAGAATATGTTGATGATGCTTTGTATGAAGTAGGAAGAGCTTACATAATGTTGAACAATGAGAATGAAGCATTAAAATCATATTATCGACTGCTTTCTATTCAGCCAAATACAAATGTATCACGATTGGCTGCTCTTGAAATAGGTATGATTTATCAAAATCAGGACAAGAACTTAGATGCAGTCATAGCATATAAGAATGTTATCAATAACTATCCGGGATCTGTAGAAGCATTTACTGCATTAAAAAGCTTGGAAAATATCTATATCGAATTAAATGATATACAATCCTATCTTGAATTTGCAAAAACTTTGGATATTAAAATATCTGGTTTAAATGCAAGTCACGAAGACTCGATAAGCTATATTGCTGCTGAAAAGCAATATATGAATGCCGCTTATGATAAAGCAATCACAGGATTTAACATGTATCTGAAAAATTATTGTGCCGGAGGTCGATTCTGCACTACTGCTCAATATTTTCTTGCCGATAGTTATTATCGTATTAAAGATTTAGACAATGCTATGGTTGAGTTTCAGAAGGTAACAAAAATAGCAGGTAATCAATATATGGATGAAGCTCTGATGAGATTGGCTGAAATAACTTATGATAAAAAGAATTATGAAGCATCTTTAGATTATTTTGAAAAATTTGAGAAAGCGGCTCAAACAACGGAACATAGAAATATTGCCCGATTAGGTATTTTAAGATGCAGTAATCTGCTGAAGAATTATCAACGCACGATTAATATAGCAAACGATATTTTAACAGATCCAAAATCAGGAAATGAAGTTTTAAATGAAGCTAAGTTCAATAGAGCTAAGGCTTATATAGCTGCAAATCAACAAAATTTGGCAATAGAAGATTTAAAAACTTTGTCGGAAGATACACGTACGGCAGTTGGTGCAGAGTCGAAATATCTACTTGCATCTGTATACTATCAACAAAACAAATTATCAGTAGCCGAAAAAGAAATTTTAGATTTTGCACAGAAGAATACGCCGTTTCAATATTGGTTAGCAAGAAGTTTTGTGTTACTGTCGGATGTGTATACTACTCAGAAAAATGATTTTCAGGCAAAGCAATATTTGTTGAGCTTGCAAAGAAACTATAAAACTGAAGATGATATTCAAGAAATGATAACATCACGATTAAATGCAATTTCTAAGAGGGAAAAAGCTAAGGTAATTAATTAATAAAAGTTTGTGTCGTTCAGTGTTAATTTGAAACGTATGAAAAATAAAATTAAAATGAGAATAAGTTTTTTATATATAACTGTATCATTATTATCTATCACATTTTTGTCAGCACAGGAGTCGGTCGATAGAAACGTTACTATAGAACGTGAATATCAGCCTGTTATACAAGATGCAGGTAAAATAATGACTTTACCTGAGATAATACAGCATAATACAAGAAAAGAAGCTGTAGATTATTCTGAAATTTATCAGCCCTTGCCTTTTCAGAAGAATATTTTAACTCTATCGGCAGAAGAAGAACAGCATGATAGAAGAAAAAAGATGAAAGAGGCTTTTATTCGTCTCGGTGGAGGTAATTATTGGAATACATTAGGCGATTTAGTGTTGCCGATAATTAAAAATGACAAGAATTTATTGGATTTAAACATAAGTCATACAGGCACTTTCGGTAAGAAACTACAATCGGTTTCAAGAGCCAATCTTGAATATAATCATTATTTTACTAACTATGATTTATATGCAGGAGTGGGATTATCTCATCAGTATTTTAATTATTACGGCAAAAACTTTTATGGAAATAGTGGAGATAGTGTGGGATTAAATGGTTTGTTTTCATTATCGTCTGCTTTTCTACCTAATTATAAGGAGCAAAATTTAGCAAGATTTACAAGATCAGCTCAGACTGTAAACTTTTCAGATTTAGAAGGATTACCAATAAATGATATGTTATGGCGATATAATGCACATGCAGGAATTCGTTCATTACCCAATGTTGAAGGTCGAAAATATACAGCCGAAATGAGTTTTGATTTGTTTAAATCGAATATTGGTTTGCAGGAAAGTGAGTATAAAGTCAAATATGGATTTAGTAACCCGCTGGGAGACAATAGATTTGGGATAGACTTTGAAATGTCTAATTTCTTTTATCAACATTCAGATACTTCAAAAATTAATTTTTGGAATTATTATGCTGTATTTTCAATGAATCCATACTATCTGATTGAACGTGATAATTGGTATGTAAGAGCCGGTGTTAAAACTGCTTTTTCGTTTGTTCATGGTCGACCATTCAATCCAACTCCTGATATTACAAGTGAATGGAATGTCATACCTAAAGTTCTATCAGCATATGGTGGTTTAACCGGAAATTTCAGAATATCAACAATGAACAGCATCTATGCTGAGAATCCGTATATCTTTCCGGATTTGCGTGTAAAAGACACATATACACCGTTTAATACTTATTTTGGATTTAAGTTGAAGCCGGTTTACAATATTATGGTTGATGCATTTGTTGATTACAGATATATAGTTGATCAGTATTTCTTTGTGAACAAGGAATATCTATCTACTGATGCTTCAGCCGGAGCATATTCAAATTTATTTATAAATAGATTTAATGCAATTTACAGTGATGCAGGCTTATTTAAAGTTGGAACACGTTTGAATTATAACTATAAAGATATTGTCAATATTCAATTAAAGGGAATTTATAATGCATGGAATGTAAAAACAGAGCTGCATGCATGGATGAAGCCTGCAATTGAAGCTGATTTAAGTGCAGACGTTAAAATTGGACGTAAACTCACCACAACTGCCATGGTGTTTTTCGAAGGCGAACGATATGCAAAATTAGGTAACAATCCATTCAGGATGTCTCCAAAAATTGACGTAAACCTTGGTGCTACTTATACCTTTAATCGTACTTTCTCAGCTTTTGCTAAGTTAAACAACTTGATTAACAGCAAATATGAGCAGTTTTATGGTTATGAAGTTCAGGGTATAAACTTCTTACTGGGTGGAGCAGTGGCGTTTTAGTATAAGACCTCCTTCACCAACCTCTTTGCGCCGCCAATTTTATCCATAATAAACAGTATGTAGCGCACATCAACATTTATAGTGCGCTGCAAAGCCGGTTCGAAGACTATATCACCACTCATTGCTTCCCAATTGCCATCAAAAGCTAAACCTAAGAGTTCACCTTTGTAGTTGAAAATCGGACTGCCAGAATTTCCACCGGTGATATCATTGGTGCTAAGGAAATTAACGAATAGATCGTTGGTTCGAGAATCAGTATATTTACCGAAGTCTCGTGAGTTAATTTTATCTTTTAAATCAGCAGGAACGCTAAACTCCATGTCATCAGGTATCTCTTTCTCAATAACTCCTTGAGTAGTGGTGTAATGACGATAATATGCAGCATCGGCAGGCTGATAACCACTAATAGTACCATATGTCATTCGCATAGTAAAATTTGCATCAGGATAGCGGGGAGCAGTGTTGTTAGATTTATATTCCCTGATTCCAAGTTCTAACTTATACAGATTCTGCTGAATAGAATCCTGTAAAGCCATATAATCTTTGGTGTTTAATGAGTCAAGCCTCTCGTTTATAGAATTATAAAATACTATAGCAGGATCTTTTGGCGATTTTGCTGATTTTATATTCTTTGAAAATTTATTATAATCGCTGAAAGCTGATTTTTCATACACATATTTTGCATAATCCTCATAATTACCTTTAAATTTCTTATCTATAATATTATATACAGAAGGAAGATATTCAGGTTTTATATATTTTCTGTAAGTTTTCAGCATTGCCACCATTGTGGCTTGATCAACATCAGAATAGTAATTTTTATAGATTTCCTTTGCCTCTTTTAATAAAGAATCTGTAGGTAGATTTTGTAAGACTAATTTACTAAGTTTAGAAGCTATACGAGGCATTTCAGTACCATTCAAAAGAGACTCTCGTAAATAATTTAAAGCATGAAGAGTAGGGTATATCGATTTATAATTTTCTTCAAGTGCAGATAGAATATTTTCATACTTGTTTTTTCTATTTTCATCTTGATTAACCCAGTTTTTAAATGCTTGCTCTTCAGCTTGTTTCTTTGTAATTATTCCTAATCTTCTTATAGCCCTATTCATTCCTATACTATTTTTCCAATAATTGGAACTGCCTGCATATTTATTAGCATAAGCTAAATTAACTGCCTCATTATCTTTCATAAACGATTTCCAAACAGCTTGCTTTTCTCCACGAACATCAATACGTGCTTGATTGTCGGCATTCATACGATTGAATAGTCCGTATGATGTGATATAACGAGAAGTACTGCCCGGATTACCTATAATCATTGCAAAATCACCTTCTTTATAACCTTCTAATGATATGGGAACAACCTTCTTTGGGGTATAAGGAATGTTGTTTTCGGAAAACTCAACAGCTTTGCCGACAGAATCTGAATAAATTCTAAAAACAGAGAAATCGCCTGTGTGACGAGGCCACATCCAATTATCTGTGTCACCACCAAACTTCCCTATGGAAGAAGGAGGTGTGTAAGCTAATCTGATGTCCTTAAACTCTTCATATACATAAACATAAAATTCATTATCATTGTAAAATGATTTAATTTGCACTATATAATCGTTGTCTTTTTCGAGTTCGCTTTTTATTACATTAATGACAGAATCTTGTTTCTCTATCCTTGATTTATAACCGTTTACGTTCTGTAATGATGAGGTAATACGCTCTGTAACATCAGAAATACTAATTAAAAATTTGACAGTCAGTTCGGGTACAGGAATTTCGTCTGATAGTTCTTTAGCTGTAAACCCATCTTTCAGATAATTATGTTCTATACTGCTGATTTTCTGAATTGCACCATAACCACAATGGTGATTAGTGAAAATAAGTCCCTGATTAGAAACTACAACACCGGAACACCCACCGCCAAAAACAATAACGGCATCTTTCAAACTTGTGTTATTTTCGCTATATATATCATTTTCAGAGAGGATACATCCCTTCTCGTGCATTTTATATAACAATGATTCGTCAATTTGTGGAAGCATCCACATTCCTTCGTCAGCTTTTACGTTAATAAAGCAAAGGAATAATAAGGATATTAGAAGTGTTTTTTTCATTTTCTATGTGTGTTTATATTTTTTAGTTCATTTTGAATGTCATTCTGTGGTATACTGTTGTGCCGAATTCCTTTATTGCAGTTTTATGTTTTTTTGTAGGATATGCTTTGTTTTGGTTCCAACCATATTCAGAAAACTGATTATGAAGTTTGCACATTAATTCGTCCCTATATGTTTTTGCAAGAATAGATGCAGCAGCTATAGAAAGATATTTGCTATCACCTTTAACTATCGTTTTATGTGGAACTTGTTGGTATGACTTAAATTTATTTCCATCGACAATAATAAACTCAGGACGTATGGATAATTTATCAATTGCGTTGTGCATAGCCAGTATAGAAGCATTCAAAATATTGATTTTATCAATCGTTTGATTATCTACTTCTGCGACTGCATAAGCTAAAGCTTCCTTTTCAATGATATTACGAAGATAATCACGTTGCTTTTCTGAAAGTTGTTTGGAGTCATTTAATAGATTACATTGAAAATCATCAGGTAGAATTACCGCTGCAGCAACTACAGGTCCGGCTAAGCATCCTCTTCCTGCTTCATCGCATCCACATTCTAATATATGGTTTGAAAATCTTAATTCCAGCATCTTAGTCCTTCTTTTCTGTGATTTCTTGCCATAAATTGGGAGCTATACTTTTTACAGATTTGTATAGAATAGATGCTTCTTTACTCTCTTGTTCGATAAAAGAAAATTTTTCATTTAGAGTGTCGAAAATAATTAACACGATACTGACTAATAATGCGAATTTGAATGCACCAAACACACCACCTAAAATGGCATTGATAAAACCTAAAGATAAATTTTTAATAATGCCTTGTAGTATTCTGCTTGCAAAGAACAACAATATAGCTACCAATACAAAAATTATTACGAAGGCAATAGGCTGAGCAAGTTTTAGGCTTATATCAAAATGTCCGCAGATCCATGTGGCTACCAATGAAGAAAATAATTTACTTACGTATATGCCTAAAATAATGACAATCAACGATATTATCTCTTTGATTAATCCTCTAAATAAGCCAATAATAAAGCCGAGCAATATTGGAACTAATATGTATAAATCTAAAGCGTTCATGTTTTTAAAATGCAAATATAATATTAAAAATATTCCTATTGGCATACAATTTGATTTTCGCACGCCGTGTACATGATTTTTTATTGTTTAACCCATTAATATTTCTGATTATGAACTCAATATATAGAAATTTACTCTTTTTATCAATGACGGTTTTCTTTTTTAGTCAAATGCAAGTTCAAGCTCAAACTTATTCCAACAATCAACCTTATCAGTATGACTTGAGCGATTATTTAGATTTAGAGGCTATTGCTACAGTCTTTGGAGAGTCGAAAACTATCGATGACTTTGAATACAAATTAAATGACTACAGAAATCAGGTTTCAAACCTCGATTTAAATAATGATGGTTATGTAGATTATCTGAGAGTTATTAAACAATACAATCGTAACACACATGTGATTTTAATACAGGCTGTGTTAGGTAGTAGTTACTATCAGGATGTTGCTTCGGTTGTTGTCGGTAAGGATGTATACGGCAGAGATTATATTCAATTCATTGGCGACTCATATTTATATGGTAATGATTATATTCTTGAACCTGTCTTTCAAAAACGTCCAAAAATTGTAAGATGGTTATGGAATGAACCTAATTATGTTTATGTTTCAAAATATTATTGGGGTTACTATCCTACACATTTTAGACTAAGACCGATAATTCCTGTTCAGCATTATTTTAGTCACTTAAAATTATTTGTTAACGTGCATCATCATTATTATTATACATCTAAAGTTTTATTTCCTGTTTATGTAGATGTAATTCATTCTTATAGAAGAAATGATTATTGGAGAAATCATCTTGATATTCGTTTTGAACAACGAAATAAAGATTATAGAAATAAAGGACAATTCCAACACTATAAAGACAAGAAAAAGCCTGATGTAAAAGATAAAGACATAAGACATTCAGAGAGTTACAGACGACAGAACCAACAGCCTGCTGCAAGAGTACCTCAAAGGGAACAACCTGCTGTAAGAGCACCTCAAAGAGAACAACCTGCTGTAAGAGTACCTCAAAAAGAACAGCCTGTTGTAAAACCACAAAAAGATAATAAAACTACACCTGCTCCTACAAGAGAAAACAGAATAACTGTAAAACCTCAGCAGGAAAAAAAGACTCTTCAAGTGAATGAAAGGAAGTCTACACCAACAAGAGAGGTGAAACCTGAAGCGCAAAGGCAAAAAGTCGAAGCAAGTAAGAAAGTTGAATCTACATCAAATAAGAGTACTCCTTCTGGTAGAAATAGTAATACAGAAAGAAAACCAACAACAAATACAGGTGGAAGAAGATAAGGTGTAATAAGATTAGTTTAGTTAACATGAGGGGGCTGATTATTTAGCTCCCTTTTTAATTGATGATAATAAGCGAGATATTCTTGTTCTGTCTGACCGGGAGTAGGGATTAATTCGGCTTTATGCAAACAATCAAGTGCATGCAAATCCATAATTGTACTATAGCCGGAGCGACATACAATTTTATGAGCATTTATAAGGCAGACAGCTAAGTTTTTAGTGTCCAAATGAGGCAGTATATACAGATTTTTATTTTCAGAATTTTCATGTGTAAAGTGATTTGTGTCTTTAGGTAATCCCTGTATTATTAATGTTTTGTCTTCAGAATTAAAATATTTTTCAACCATCTGCTTCTCAAATATCGTTCGCTGAGGTTCAGGTCCTGATATTATCACTACAATATCAAAAACATCCTTTTTTGTGTCAATATCCTTAATGTCTATACCATAAAATCTTGAAAGAGGATTGATGAATTTAGTATTTTTCGGTAAGGGGTATTTATGTGATAAATCACCACTTAAATTGTCTTCTCCCTCATAATCCGGAATCCAACATTCATTATATTTGCTTATAAAAAAACGATGAATCGCCCATAAAATCGGCTCTAAAAATTTAAGATTTGAAGGAGCTTTTATCATCAATTGATGAGTTATGTAAATAGATTGTATTTTTTTACTCCACAATCCAAATCTATTGTCTGAAATAACTGTACTAACTTGATGTTGTTTAATAATTTTTTTCAGAAAGAAATGTTCACGATAGATGCCGTACAGTATTTTGGGTAAATTATATAGCATTGCGAACACTTGAGAACCTCTTCTGCTGTACCTGATATTATAAGATGGGAGTTCGATGTAGGTTAAATTAGGAAACTCATCAGGAAACTCCTTTTTTAATAAACATAAAGGATGACCATCTGAAACAATTATTATTTCATGACCATCAGCAATAAGTTTGTTTGTTATTGGTATGCAGCGTGTTGCATGACCTAAACCCCAATTAAGAGGTGCGATTAGCACTTTATTTCCTACATTCATTTACAGTACTTTCTATATTACCATCAGCAATATAAGTTCTTATAATATCGCCGGTTTTTACTTCATCAATAGATGTTAGTCTTTTTCCATTAAGAGTTGTAATTGTATATCCGTATTTTAACAGAAAGGTAGGAGAATGTCGCTCAATCTTACTCTCAATAAGCATAAGTTTGTTTGTTTCATTTGAAATTGCAAGTCGGATTGACTGTTTAAGTTTTGATTTTTGCTTTTCTAAGAATATCTTTTTTGCTGATGACTTATTTAAAAGTGCGTGACTTATTTTCCAACCGAAATCAGTTACTTTCTTTTGATGATTTTGTACCTTTTGCCTAAGTAATTGGTAAATTGCCGTATATGTGTCTAATAGACTATTCTCAGCATTTTGCATAGTGTCAATAAGCAATGTAGCTGCGGCAGTTGGAGTTTTCACAGAAGTATGTGCTACTAAATCGACAATGGATAAGTCGCGCTGATGACCGATGCCAGCAATAACAGGCAAAAGAAACTGTGCACAGTGAGAAGCTAATTCGTATGAGTCGAAACATGCTAAGTCGGTTGTTGCTCCACCACCTCTAATCATAACTACTACATCAAATTTGTCAATATGATAACTAATTTTATCTAAAGCCTCGATTATGGAATCGGCAGCCTGATCGCCTTGCATTATTGCGGGAAATAGTTTTTTATAGAAAACAAAACCTTCAGAATTGTTGTCTAAATGATTACAGAAATCATCATATCCTGCTGCTGTAGCTGATGATATGATTGCGATACGTTGAGGTAAGACGGGTATTTGAAGTCCTTTGTTCATATCAATTACACCATCTTTTTCTAACAGGCGAATAATTTCTTGTCGCCGCTTAGCTAATTCTCCTAAGGTAAAAGTAGGGTCGATATCTTTTACATTCAGACTTAATCCAAACACATCATGAAACTCCACAGTCACAGCAACTAAAACCTTTAATCCTGCTTTCAGCGTTTGACCGGTATTTTCTTCAAAATAAGGTTTTATCATTCTGTAAGTGTTTACCCATATATTGCCACGAATTTTTGCTTTTAAAGTATCAGTATGTGAGTCTTTTTCAATAAATTCAAGATAACAGTGACCGTTTGAATGCTCTCGGAACTCACTGATTTCAGCTCTAATCCATATAGCTTCTTCGAAATTAACTTTTACAACACTGTTAATAAACTGAGTAAGTTCAAATAAAGAATATGATTTTATGTCCATGTTTTTTTATTCAGGAATGATGATTTTTGAGACTATACGTTTTGATTTATCATTGATTTGGATAATATAAACACCTTTTGACAGATTAGCCAGACTGATTGTTTCATTCTTGCTTCTGACAGGTAGAGTTAAAACTATATTACCGGTTACATTAACAAAACTTATTGTGGCAAATTCTATTTCTATCATTGAATTCAAGCTGATATTCAACTCTTTTAAGTTATAATCGTATTTAAAACTAATGTATTTATTATCATTAAGCTCTAATTGTGAGTTGGTGATAACTTGATTGATAACCTTATTGAAATCAGGTGTGCCATATCCGTATCTATCATCGGGATTTGTATATTTGCTCGAAGATGCAATGATGTGTTGCCTAATAAACTCAACACTATATGCACCCGGTAAGTTTTCTTTGCAATACTGAAGAAAACAAGCAATCATACCCGTAATGATTGGAGATGAATAAGAAGTGCCATTGCCAGTAACAACGTTGCCTGATTGGTTTACGAGCGTAGTACCCCAGCCGACAGCACATACATCCGGTTTTATTCTTTCATCGACAGTCGGACCATATGACGACCATGAAGCAATTGTTCCGCCGGTATTTACTGCTCCAACCGTTAAAATACCATCAGCATCAGAAGGTGCCGATATGTATTTCCAAGAACTTGTACCTTCATTGCCGGCACTCGAACAGACAATAATACCTTTCTGCGAAGCCATATTTGCAGCGCGACTTGCTCGTGAAACCATCCCATTCATGTCGGAATAAGTGTAGTTTAATAATCCATCGTCGAATTCAAAATATCCAAGAGATGAGTTTACTATGTCAACACCCACACTGTCAGCATATTCAATTCCACTTACCCAAAAATCAACCTCAAATGGATATTCAGAAGGCACGTATTCTGTCTGTATCAACAAATAAGATGCATGTGGTGCAACGCCCAAAAATTGAGAAGGCAAATTAGCAGTCATAATCGACAAAACATTTGCACCGTGCGCATCTTCCTGATAAACATCAATATCAGGACTTATAATGCTTTTTGCACCCATCAGTCTGTTTTGCAATCTTAAGCTATCAAAAGCAGTATTAGTATCAACATCTTTAAACCCTGTGTCTATTACTCCAATCAATATATTTTTACCGGTATAGCCTAAATTATGTAATACAGAGCCATTTAACTGATTTGTTTGAGCTGCTGCCGAGCCATAATCAAATTCATTTTCCACTCGTTTAGTGCGACGAGGAGCTTCTGATGGAGTAGATAATATTTTACCTGTATATTTTGCCTCCTTAACAAATGATAGCTCTCGAATCAAATTCATTGTAGATGTGTCTTCCATCATAACAGTAACACCATTCATCCATTTACTTTTAGAGTGAACAGTTACACCTTGAGCCTCTATTTGAGAAATATAGCTTGAATTTACCGGTAAATCAGTAGAGTCAATCGCTATGGATTGTTCTATACGCCTTTGAAGAGATTTGGAACTTAGATACTCTGATGGGTTATCTAATGAAAATTCGGAATTATTCTTATCTGCAAGCTGAATGTAAAAAAAATACTTATCAGCAGGAAAAATATTACTTATTAGTATGAATATATATATAAGTAATAGTGTTGATTTTATCGTGTTATTGTTTTTTGTCATTAGCTATTAATAATCGATACAAATATACATTTTTTATTGAAAACCATGAAAATACGAATTAAGTAAATATGCCTTAAAATAAATCAAAAAATTATTTCTTTTATACAAAGAATTGTAAAAAAAACAATTATCTTAGCACATTCTTTTTACAAATAAAAATAATTACTAACTAAAAAATTAATTTATGAATTTCAAGAGCTTTATTATCTTGTTTTTAGCAACAAGTTTGTTCGTCCTGCATGGATGTACTGAAGAACAATCGGAGTTAAATCTGTCATCCATTGAAAATTTTGTTACAGTCTCAGGTAAGGTAGTGTATAATACGGGGGTTGATACAACTTCCACTGATTACACTTTAGAAGTTAAAAAGCCTGCTGTTGGTAGGAAAGTTTACATCGAAGTGGCGTATGCTAATTATAAGCCTGGGTCTACAGGCATTAAGATTTACGAAACTGTTACGGATGATAATGGTGATTTTACTGCTGAAGTTCCGACTACCACAACCGGTATAACAGCTACAATCAGATTAGAAGAGTTTACCGCTTATTATAGCGAATATATTAAGATGGAAGAAGGTAAGCCTGTGTTCAAAACTCGACTAAGGAGATATGATACAGCAATACCTCCGATTGCCGGATTGAAACCCGGTGTTTTTTCTTTCCCCAACCATATCGATTATAATTCTACTGAAATCGACTTGGAAGGATATAATGAGAAAATAACATTAGCCGGCAATATTCAATTAGCATATGAGACGTCATACAGAGCCGGTGCATATAAACCTGCAACTTCAGGAGTAGTTGAACTTGAGGTTGTTTACGATCCATTGGGTTCGCCGCTTACACTTACTTTCGGTACAACTGCCGATGCGTCAGGGAATTATTCTGTTACCATACCGCTTAAATCATATAAGGAAGGTTTTGTGATTAACAAAGTTTCTGTGTTAGGAATTGGTCAAAATTCATATACTCACTATAATAAACCCAATTCATCCGTTACGTTGACAGGAGCATATCAAACAACTAATGCAGCCGGATTTCCTGTAATTCTGACCAATATTTTGGAAGAAATGCCTTATTCTTTAGGCAAGCAATATCTAAAATTCACACCGAATTATAACAATGGATTACCTGCTGAAAATGCACCGGAATCATGGTCGGATGACTTAGCAGGATGGGAGCAATATGACGGATATAACGAAACTGTTACTCTTACAGGTACTTATAACTTAGCAAATGAGTCAGCTTATGCTGTTGGCTCGTATAGTGCAGCCGTTAGAACCATCAAAATTAACGTAACATACGGAACTCTGCCTGCAAAAACGTTATTTGCTGCAACAAATGCAGATGGTTCATTCAGTGTTGACTTACCGGTCAAGAAAAGTACAGATGCCTATGTGGTAGCAATATCTGCCCCCGAAGAAAATGAGTTTACACATTATAAAACAGCATCTGAAACTACAACTTTACGAGGCAACTATACATTGTATCAAAATATTAAAAAAGATGCTCCACAATGGAATGAGTTAGGCGACTATTATTATAAATTTACACCTACAACTGTTCCTGCTACTTGGCATGCTAATCTGGCGGGGTGGACAAAAATTAAAGATCATAATCTATTCGCTACAGTTTCGGGAAAAGTGTACTTTGCTAAAGAAACTGCATTTGCACAGGGTGCTTACGAAAGTGTAACCGGACGAGTTGTCGGTATAACTGCCGGAGGTAATACTTACGAAGCTCCTATTTCAGAAAGTGGTGTTGTAAATATACAAGTGCCTATTCAAAATAATGGAGATGAATTAGCTGTTACATTTGCTACAATGAATATATCCGGCATAAAAGATTTTACGCATTTCACCAAAGGGGGAACAACAGATTCAAGAATTCTGGCTGGATCTTATAATGCCACACAATTAAAACCGGCTACTGCAAAATGGAATGAATTAGGTGATATTTATTATAAATTTACACCTACAACAGCTCCAACTACCTGGCAGACCGATTTAGCCGGCTGGCAAGTTGCTTTAGGTTTTAACTCTTCCGAAGTGTTACGTGGTTCTCTCAAACTACCTGTGGAAACTGCCTTCCGTAAAGGTTCGTATGCAGGTGCTGCACATCAGATAGTGAAATTATCATGTAATGGCTTCACTTTAGTGGGAGCTACTGATGAGAATGGAGAATTTGCAATTCCTGTTCCTTTGAAATATAGTGACGATGAACCGGCAGCAAGTTGGCATGTGTCTATGAATACTATCAATACAGAATTATTTTCACATTACAGAAAACCGGCTAACTCAACTACTGAAACACTTTCAGGAAATTATTCTACAAAAATTACTGATGTTCCGGTTGGAGCTGCTTGGAATAGCTTAGGTACAAGATATTATCAGTTTACACCTTCTGGTTCACCAACTAATTGGTCATCTCAATTACCTGGTTGGGAGTTTGTTCCGAAAAGCACTGCAACAGTTACAATCAAAGGTAAAGTGAAAAAAGCAACTCAAAAAAGCGAAGGTGGCAATTGGATTGCAAATTGGTCGATTGATAAAGACCGTATGATTACAGTTAATGTATCAGGCAATAATTACGATGTTGTGTCTAATGCTTTAGGGGAGTTCTCGTTCAATCTTCCTGTTTTATCTGTTCCTGCATCATATACAATTAGTATTAATCCGACTAATGATGCTTCAGAAGTTACATTCTTGCATCATCCGGATGTAAGTACATCAGAAGCAATAAATATTTATGGTAAATATAATAGCGCAAATAATATTGCAGCAAAAGTTATTTCTAAAGATGCTACATCTAATCTGTATGATGTAACCGAATCTGCGAAAATGTTATTTACTCCAACAACAGTTCCTACTGGATGGGCAAGCTATTCTTGGGCTGGAATTATTGCAAATGAAGACTAAAAGGCAATTGTCATTATATTAATAATTTAAACAAACATTTATGATGAGTAAAATAAATTTAAGACTTTATTTGATGTTATCGATTGTTTTGATAGCTCAAATGACAATTGCACAGACGGAAGTAACTAAGAAAACACCTGTGTTACCAAAAGCTGGCGACATTGGATTGGGTATTGATTTAGTACCTGTTTTAGACTATGCAGGGAACCTATTCAATGGAACAGCAGGTAATTCTTTAAATTCATTTGGCGGTGAGCCTGTTTTAATTGCAGGTCCATTTGCACCTAATTTAGCTATCAGAGGGAAGTATATGTATACAGACAATATGGCTTTACGTTTAAGTTTTGCTACACTTGGTAGAACTATGAATCAAAAACTCTATATTAGAGATGATGCTGCTTTTTTCCACGATCCTTTATCAGAAGCTAAATTAATCGATGTATATAAGCAAAATCGTACAGGTATGGAAATAGCTTTAGGATCTGAGTGGAGAAGAGGGTATAATCGTATACAAGGTTATGCGGGTGCGGATTTAATCTTTGGATTTGAAAGAACTACCGATACTTATGAATATGCAAACTTAATTACAGAAATCAATCAGAGACCGACGAGAACGGCAGGGCTTTTTGATGTACCTCCAACTCCTATAGCTGTTCCTTATTGGACTCAGACTTATGTTACGGGCAGGTATCATGATGGCAATAATCTTTTTGTAGGCTTGGGAGCTGTAGTTGGAGTAGAGTATTTCATATCATCACATCTATCATTAGGTGGAGAAGTAAGTCTTTATGCACTGCAAATGTTTAGTCGCCAATCATATCAGGAACAGGAAGGATTTAGTACGCTCACCAATCAGGTGGAAAAGCGAACAGAATTACTTTCACCAGGCAGTAATGGATTTGCTTTTGGCACTGATAATTTAGGTGGTAAACTTTATATGATGTTTTATTTTTAAATAGCGACTTGAAGATAGTCTTTTAAGTAAATCGCAGGTTAAGCAAAATTCAACTTTTTAGCTAACCTGCGATTTTTACATTATTAGTTACTAAAACATTTTTTGATTTTAAGCGTTTTATGTGAAAATAAACGATATGACAGATACCCCTGATAATCCAATAATTTGTGCTTGCCTCGAAATATCTAAAAACGATGTCATACAAGGCATTAAAGAAAACGATTGCAAAACTATAGAAGATGTAGTTGACGCTATTGGTATAGGATCTGTATGTGGAGCTTGTTTAGATGATATTCAGGAAATACTTGATGAAGTTAATGGGGAAGATTAACTTTTTTATGAAAAATATTTGATTAACTTTGTTAAAAATTTATATCGTATGAAAGTTTTAGTAAATAGTTTACAATTATCATGTAATCATTCTAATATTAGAAAGAAAACGAATGATAATAAATTGCATTTTGATAACCAATGGCAAGATGCAATTTCAGGGGAGGAGTTTGTGAAATTATCTCATAAGCATATAGAAAAAAAGTGGAGTGAAAACCGTTATCTTATTTGTTACATAACCAATAATCATTTTGAGGGACAATTTATCAGATAATTACTATTGTTTTTTATTGATTTATAAACTTAAAATTCATCTTGCAGCAATATCTTAACATACTAAAACAATATTGGGGGTATGATGACTTCCGACCATTACAGGGAAATATCATAAAAAGCGTTGCTTCTGGGAAGGATACTCTTGGGTTAATGCCGACTGGTGGTGGTAAATCTCTTACATTTCAGGTGCCGACAATGGTAATGGAAGGTGTTTGTATAGTTGTTACTCCGCTGATAGCCTTAATGAAAGACCAAGTTGAAAACCTTAAAAAAAGAAATATCCCTGCGGCTGCAATATATTCGGGCATGTCGAAAGATGATATATTATTAACGCTTGAAAATACTGTTTTCGAGGCATATAAGTTTTTATACGTTTCACCTGAGAGACTTTCCACATCAATATTTATTGAAAAAATTAAGCAAACTAAAGTCTGTATGATAGCAGTCGATGAATCTCATTGTATTTCGCAATGGGGTTATGATTTTCGCCCATCATATCTGAAAATTGCTGATATACGTGAAATTATCCCTGATGCTCCGATTCTGGCACTTACTGCAACTGCAACTCTTGAGGTTGTAGACGATATTCAAGATAAACTTCATTTTAAAGAAAAAAACGTATTTAGAAAAAGTTTTCTTCGTACTAATTTGGCTTATATTGTCAGAACTACCGAAAATAAGGATAATCAATTGCTTAACATCTTGAATAAAGTGCAAGGCACATCAGTGGTTTATGTTCGAAATAGAAAAAAAACTAAAGAAGTTGCAGATTTTCTAAATCAGAATGGTATTGTTGCAGAGCATTTTCATGCGGGATTAAAGAATGAGACTAAGGATGCACGGCAACAAAGATGGAAGAATGATGAAACGCGTGTTATAGTTTCGACAAATGCTTTCGGTATGGGCATTGATAAGCCGGAAGTTAGAACAGTTGTTCATCTTGATTTGCCTGATTCTCTTGAAGCATACTTTCAAGAAGCCGGTAGAGCAGGACGAGATGAGAAAAAGGCATATGCTGTTGTGCTTTTTAATAATAGCGATATTGCTAAAATGCGAAAAAGAGTAGCCGATACTTTTCCTGAGAAAGATATGGTTCGAAAGGTTTACAAGGCATTAGGAGATTATTATGAAATAGCTGAAGGTTATGGTTTAGATGCTGTTTTTCCATTTGATTTAGCTGATTTTTGTTCTAAATTCAAATTGCCTATGCTTGTTGCGTATAACTCGCTGAAAATATTGCAACAGGCTGGTTATTTGGAACTTACTGATGAGCAGGATAATAGTTCGAGGGTGCTTGTTATTGTAAATAAAGACGATCTGTACAATATCAAATTCACTGCGGATCAAGATAAAATGTTACATGTTTTATTGCGTTCATATACAGGTCTATTTACCGATTATGCATACATTAGTGAAGAAATAATTGCAGGTCGCCTTAATTGGAATAAAGATAAGGTATACGATATTTTGATGGAATTATCGAAAGATAGAGTTATTCAATTTATTCCTCGCAAAAAGATACCATTTGTAACTTACATTCACGAAAGGGAAGATCCGCAAAGATTAAATCTTGGTAAAGAGGCATACGATAATAGGAAAGAACGTTATATAAACCGTGCAAAAAGTGTATTAGACTACGTAAAAGAACAAAATGTCTGTCGCAGTCAGGTTTTATTAGCTTATTTTGGCGAAACGAACAATAAACCTTGCGGTCAGTGTGACATCTGTCTGAAGCAAAAAGAACAGCAAGTTACAGAGGCTGATTTCGACAAAATAAGATTGGCTGTCTTAGAATTACTAAGTTCTAAAGCTTTATCTATAGAGGAAATTATAAGTCAACTTCCTTTCAAAGAAGCTAAAATTATTCAAGTTGTACGTTTTCTAATAGATCAAAAAATACTTACTCAAGATAAGAACATGAAACTAATTAGAGATATTAGTTAGGGTCTCAAAAATATATTAGAACGCTGATAAAGCGAATTTTCAAACACGGAATAAAAATCAGTATAAATCTGCGCTACTTGTATCAGCGTTATCCGCGTTCCATAGTTCAACTTAATCTGTTTTTAAAGTCCTCATATCCAAACTCTCTGATCAGCTTAAACTCATTATCTTTTGTCCATATCCCTATTGAAGGATGTGTAACTCCATTAAACATAGTAGTTTTAACCATCGTATAATGAATCATATCTTCGAAAACGACTTTATCTCCAACCTTTAAAGGCTCATCGAACGACCAATCACCGTAGAAATCGCCGGCTAAACAACTATTACCTCCCATTCTGTATGTAGGCTTACCTGAAACTGCATCCGTTGCACCAATTATGGCAGGCTTGTAAGGCATTTCCAAACAATCGGACATATGACATGAAAAAGAAACATCAAGCATGGCGGTCTTAATACCCTTATTTTCAACAATATCCTGAACAGTAGATACTAAGTCGCCTGTCCTCCATGCAAATGCACTTCCAGGTTCTAAAATAATATGTAAATTTGGATGCTTTGCTTTGAAAGCCTTCAGTACTTGGATAAGATGTTCAGTATTATAACCTTCGCGTGTCATTAAATGCCCACCACCCATATTCAGCCATTTTATTTTATCGAAAAGATGTCCGAATTTCTTTTCAACAACCAATAATGTTCTTTCGAGATCAAAAGAATTGCTTTCACAAAGAGTATGAAAATGCAAGCCTTCAACCCCTGCAGGTAAGCCATCTTTTAAATTTTCAACAGTAATTCCTAATCTTGAGCCGGGAGAGCAAGGATTGTATAAATCAGTGCCTACATCTGAAAATTCAGGATTGATACGTAATCCACATGAGATATTATAAAACTGAGTGCGTGGATAAAACTTTTCAAACTGAAAAATAGAGTTGAAAGTGATATGACTGCTGTATTGCATTATCTCATCAAATTCTTTATCAGTATAGGCAGGAGCATATGTGTGAGCCGGACTACCCATTTCTTCAAAAGCAAGGCGAGCTTCGGCAAGAGAACTTGCAGTGGAGCATGGGATATATTCGCGTACAATAGGAAAAACACTCCACATTGCAAAGGCTTTAAATGCAAGAATAATCTCTACATTAGCCTGATTTTTAACGTATTGAATTAATTCGAGGTTTTGTCTGAATTTCTTTTCATCAAGTACAAAACAAGGCGAAGGCACTTTATTATAATTAATCATTTGACTTTATTAGTTGATAGTTAAATACTTATTTTTTTCTGAATGTTCCATATGCAAGACCGCTTAGAATTGAGATTCCTACGATGTAAGCAGGAGGTATGTTGAATACCCATATCAAAACTACGACTGCAATAGGTATTATAATCGTTTTATATGTAATTTTTGCTGATTTTGCCATTCTCCATAAAGGCGCTGCAATCAGTGCAACAACAGCAGGTCGAATACCTTTAAAAATTTTGTTAACAGTTGGATTTGACCTCATATCTACAAAGAAAGAAGCTATTAAAAGAATGATAACAAAAGAAGGAAGAGCACATCCGAGAGCTGCAATTATACTTCCTTTTGTGCCTTTTAATTTATAACCAACAAATATAGAAGTGTTTATAGCCATCACCCCTGGTGCAGATTGAGCCATTGCAAGCATATCGATAAACTCTTTAGCTGCTATCCAGTTTCTTTTTTCTACAACTTCTTTCTCAATTAAAGGTATCATTGCATATCCACCACCAATGGTGAATGTGCCGATACGAAAGAAAGTTGAAAATAATTGCCAGTATAACTTCATTTAAAGTAAAATTTTGCACAAAGATAGAAATAGATTTTTGTTTTATCTTTGCATATTAATTTTTTAAAATGAATCAAAGAAAAACTACTGGTCATATTGCATTGTTATTCGCCAATATAATTTTTGGTGTAAACAATCCCATAGCGCGTTTATTAATGCCTGATTTGTTAGATCCAATTGCACTTACTTTCTTTAGATTTTTAGGCGGTATGTTGCTGTTTTGGATTGCTTCAGTATTTGTTAAACGTGAACATGTACCTTTTAAAGATATTGTATTGCTCTTTTTTGCTTCGATATTTGGTTTGACTCTCAATCAGTTGCCTTTTTTCATAGGTTTATCAATGACTTCATCAATTGATGCCTCGATAGTTGTTACTATGTTACCTATCATCACTATGATTTTGTCGGCTATTTTCTTGAAAGAACCTATCACACAACTTAAAGCAATAGGTGTATTGGTTGGAGCTTCAGGTGCTTTGATAATTGTGTTTGGAGGTGCAACAGAGCAGGTCGGTAGTGGCAATATGCTTGGAAATCTTATTGTGTTTCTTGCTGTTATCGGATTTGCAATATATCTCACCATGTTTAAAAAGCTGATAGACAGATATCATCCTGTAACAATAATGAAATGGATGTTTTTATTTGCAACAATAACAGGTTTACCGTTCAGCTATGTAAATATAATTGAAGCTAATTATGCCGGACTTTCCACCATGTCGTGGATAAGCGTTGGATATGTTATTGTTTTTGCGACTTTCTTAGGGTATCTTTTATTACCGATTGGTCAAAAGGTACTTCGTCCGACTACCCTAAGTATGTATAATTATGTACAGCCAATAGTTGCTTCAATAGTTGCAGTTATGATGGGTCTTGATAAGTTTGGATATCATCAGGGATTATCTGCTTTGCTCGTGTTTTCAGGAGTTTATATTGTAACTCAAAGTAAATCAAGAGCACAAATGGAAGCTGAAAAAGGTGGAAGACACAAGTAGAAATGAAGATGTCTCAAAATCAATTCGTGTTATCATTGATTCTGAGACATCCTCGTTAATGTATCACCAATAATGTGACCGAAAAGCTTTTATGCAATTCTATACTTATCTACTTGCTCTGCTTCAAAATTGATAATGAAAGTTGCATGTTTTCTGATTTCCACATCTGCAAACTTATGATATATCTCTGCTGATTTTCTGAACATGTCGTCTCTACTTGCATCTATAACCAACAGATAACACATTATAATATGACCTGCCATTTCAACCAAACGGCGAGCATGGAAATCGATATATTCAGGATTTTTGGCATCTACAACTTTTTTAGTAGCATTTTCAAACAAATTAGTCATAGCAACCAATTTCTTCTTTAAGGAATGAAACTCAGGATTAATCGGTTGTGTTTCATACTCTCTGATTTGTTTGAGATAGTTACCCGTAGTGACATGCCTAATTGCTGCTACTGTTTGTAACTGAGAAGTACCTTCATAAATTGTAAGAATTCGCGCGTCACGATAAATTCGTTCACAAGCATAATCTTTCATAAAACCTGAACCACCGTGTACCTGAATGCTGTCATAAGCATTTTGATTTGCAAATTCACTTGAAAACATTTTTAATACCGGTGTGAAAGCATCAGCAAGTCGTTGATAGTCTTTATAATCAGCACGTTCCTCCGGAGTTAGTTTCCTTGTTGCTTCAATGGCTTCATAAGCTTTATAGACATCTACAAAGCGAGTTGTTTCGTATAACAAAGCACGGGAAGCATCAAGCTTAGCTTTCATAATGGAAAGCATTTCGTAAACAGCAGGAAATTCAATGATTGCCTTACCGAATTGTTTGCGGTCGCGAGCATATGCAATTGCTTCATCATAAGCTGCTTGAGATACTCCAACTGACTGACCTCCAACTCCCAGACGTGCACCATTCATCAGCGACATTACATATTTTATAAGTCCCATACGGCGAGTACCGACTAATTTGGCAGGAGTATTTGTAAATACCAATTCGCAAGTCGGCGAACCTTTGATTCCAAGTTTATTTTCAATGCGGCGCACTTTAATAGTATGGTCAAAGTTATTATCAGCAACAAAATACGACAATCCACGACCATCTGTAGAGCCATCTTCAGAGCGTGCCAAAACTAATTTGATATTAGCATCGCCATTAGTAATAAAGCGTTTTACACCATTTAAGTACCACATGTCATCATGTTCGTTATAGGTTGCCTTCAACTGTACAGCTTGTAAATCTGATCCTGCATCAGGCTCTGTTAAGTCCATAGAACAGGTTTCGCCCAAGCAAACACGAGGTAAAAATTCTGCTTTTATGTTTTCATCGGCAAACTCAGCAATTGTTTCAGCGCAATCCTGTAATCCCCAGATGTTTGCAAAGCCAGCATCAGCGCGCGATACCATTTCTCCACCCATGATATAAGGAATAAGAGAAAAATTTAAGCCGCCATACTGACGAGGAAGGCACATGCCATATAGTCCGGCTTGTGCAAGTGCTTCGTGATTTTCTTGAGTCCCACGAGCATATTTTACGCGATTGCCGATAACTTGCGGACCTTCTTTGTCGACATCATCAGCATTTGGCGCAATAATATCCGAACAAATTTCGCCGATTATTTCGAGTACCCTCTCATAATTATCGATTGTATCTTCAAAATCACGTGGTGCATAATCATATTTATCCTTCTCAATGAAGTTCTGTTCCCTCAGCGTAATTATTTTCTGCATCAAAGGATGCGAAAGCTGAAATTTTAATGCGGGATTATTTGAAAAGTAGTTTGACATAATATTTTAGTATTTATATTTTTTATTTTTTTACAAGATGTTTTTATAACAGTATTATTTATCATAACTCACAAATCCAATGGCTTTACGTGGTTTTTCTGCTACCTCCCCATCTTGAAGTCGCAAATTGCGACTTCAAGTTGTCAGGAGCTTGGTTTTCAATAATATATTGAGATTTGAATAATTCCCATTCTGCTTTAGTAAGCTGGAACATGAAGTCGGTAGGAAAACGTTTAGCATTTCGTTTTACAGCTTCATTTAATCTTTTTGTTTCAGTTTGATACATTTCAGCTAATTCAAAATCAAGCATTACTTTATAACCTCTAATTTCATATATAATATTACGAATTTCAGTTTTGATAATTGTCATATGTCAGGTTTCGTGAGAATAGGTTAGTTATTTACTTACTGTTTTTCTTATAATATTTTATCATTTTAGGTATCACTTCTTCAACTGTACCTGTGATTACATAATCGGCAATTGCGTTAATCGGCGCATTGGCATCACTGTTAATAGCAATAATCATTGCGCTTTCCTGCATTCCTGCAATATGTTGAATTTGCCCTGAAATGCCACATGCAATATATAATTTTGGACGTACTGTTGTACCGGTCTGACCAATTTGCCTTTCATGTTCAGCAAACCCTGCATCAACTGCTGCACGCGATGCACCAACTTCACCTCCTAATACATTAGCAAGATCGTATAACATTCCAAAGTTATCAGCGCTACCCATTCCATAGCCACCTGCTATAATGATTGGCGATGCTTTCAGATTGACTTTAGATTTTTCCATATGTCTTTCAATAACTTCAATAACAAAGTCAGTATCTGATACATACTTAGCAATATCTAATTTTACTGTTTTACCTTCATGCTTAGGATTACGAATTTCTTTTTTCATAACTCCTTCACGCACAGTTGCCATTTGTGGACGACAATCCGGATTTACGATAGTTGCTACTATATTTCCTCCAAAAGCAGGGCGGATTTGATAAAGTAAATCATTGTGCTTTTTACCGGCTTTCTTATCTTCATAAGCACCTATTTCAAGAGCTGTACAGTCGGCAGTTAGACCGCTAAACAGAGCAGATGAAACCCTCGGTCCTAAATCGCGACCGATAGAAGTTGCACCCATTAATGCTATTTGAGGTTTCTCTTCTTTGAAAAGATTAACTAAAACTGATGTATGAGGTAGTGTGGTATATGGCGACAAACGCTTATCATCAGCAAGATATAATGTGTCGACACCATATTGAAACACTTGAGTTCCGATTTTATCAAGCTGATGACCAACAGCCACAGCTTCTAATTTACATTGCTGCTTATCAGCCAGAGTACGACCTTTTGTTAGCAGTTCAAGACTCACATCTGCAACGATGCCATCTTCAATTTCTAAATATACAAATATATTGTTCATGATATTATCCAATGGTGTGATTAGCAATTAATTCTTTCATTAAATCCTCTATCTCTGTGTCGTCAGGGGTTAAACGTTTACTTTCTTTCGCTGTAAAAACAACACTTTCAATAGATTTTACTTTGGTAGGAGAACCTGTTAATCCGAGCCATTTGACTTCATGTTCAATATCAGCAGCTCCCCATTCAGGAATATTTAAATATGGATGTGCTTCAATAAGATCAGTGTAGTCTGTTGACGATGTCTGACGTTCAGTTGCAGTTCGTGCATTCTTATATTTCAGAGTGAGTTTTGCATTACGAGGTCTGCAATTCGCTGCCGAACCATTAACTGTTATCACTATTGGCAATGAACCTTTTACAAGCTCAATACCTCTTTCTAATCTGCGTTTTACTGTAATTTTATCTTTCACTATGCTGATAATTTCTTCTGCATAAGTGATTTGAGGGATACCGAGTTTTTCAGCAACTTGTGGTCCTACCTGAGCAGTGTCGCCATCAATGGCTTGTCGACCACAAATTATTATATCAATTTTACCCATCCTACGAATGGCAGCAGCAAGTGCATAGGAAGTTGCGAGTGTATCCGAGCCGGCAAATTCTCTACCGCTCAACAGATAGCCGCCATCTGCACCGCGATACATACTTTCTCTGATAATTTCGGCTGCACGAGATGGTCCCATTGTAAGTACATGGACCTGTGAACCTTCGAATTTTGATTTCAAACGGAGTGCCTGTTCGAGTGCGTTTAAGTCTTCCGGGTTATAGATGGCAGGAAGCGCACCACGGTTAACTGTACCGTCTGCTTTCATGGCATCTTTCCCAACGTTACGCGTATCGGGCACTTGTTTTGCAAGCACAACAATATTAAAACTCATTTTGCGTATTATTTTGGTTATTAATTAGAATTTATTCTTTTTAATGAACAGGCTCCAGTTTCGCTAAAAAGGAGAGTGTTTTTATCAGTAATTAAACTGTGCACAAAAATAATAGTTTTTATTGAAGATACAACAAAAAGCTGCACAAAATTTTGATAATGTGCAAATTTGCTAATATGCTAATGTGCTAATGTGGCAATGTAGTAAATTTACCAATATAATTTTGCCAACGTAAATGTGCCGACACATGTAACGCTGATGTACGTAACACCGATTCCCGTAGAGACGCCCAATTTGGGCGTCTCTACAATCACAACCGTAAAATCAAATTATTTCAATACCGTAGCTTTTTATGTCTCCTAAGAAATTAGCTTGATCAAAATCTTTTTCAATAAGGATAGGCTCTATTCTATCGTCAATCTGACGACGTAATTTCCATAGTAGCGGATTAATAGCAAAGAAATCTTCATCTGTATTTTGTACTACGATAGCGACATCTATATCGCTATCAGCTTTATTAGTGCCTTTAGCGTAAGAGCCATAAAGATAAACACTATCAATGTTAATATGCCTTTGCAAAAGTGTTTTATATCTTTTTATTTTATTTATAATCTCTCTTTGATCCATGATTGCAAGTCAATAGTTTCTTTAATAATCTCTTTACATTTACTTTCGGTTAAACTCCTTAATAATCTTTCTTTATGCGATGGATATCGTGCCTCTATGTTTAGCGGTTCAAGAGTGTCAATAAAGTCCTTTTGTTCTTCAGAAAAATCATCATAAAATCCGGCTTTTTTAGCTAAATAGGATAAGTTATGCGTGTATGGGCCACATCTTGATGTAGCTTAACATAATAAGCTTTAAATACTTTTTCAATTGCTTGATGACACATAAAGCCAACATATAAAAATCTTTTACTGTTCAGCATAGCAACAGCAGTTTCTACATCGTAATCGGATAGATCAATCCAGTATCTAATCTTTTGATCCATATACATTATTTTATGCAAAGATATGAGAAATTATTTTTTATAGCACCTCAAATTGTAATTTAGCCTATAACTTAAAGGTGATGAGTTGATTGTAGATGCAAAGGTAATAAAAATGTTGTATGTAATTTAGCCGTTTTTAATTTTAAACGATTTATTTGTCATTTTGCGCATATTGTAAAAAAATACGCTGATCCGTAATATGCAATAGAAGAGTTATATAAAAACAACACGAGACTTTTCACAAAGTCTCGCGCTATAATAGGTATTAGTTTTTTATTTTAAGGTATAAAAAAGATTGTGTTGTTTAGTTAACGCTTGCAAAGAAAAGCTGTTTTTTGTTGATATGCAAATAAAAAAACATGTTTTAAAACCTATTTTTGGTGTTTTAGGCTATAAAACCTGTTTTTTCCTAAAAAAACACTAATATTATATCTCTAAAAAAGCTGTATCTTTGTTCGACTAAAAAATTTATGCAATGATAAGCAAAATTTCTCTATTATTAGTAGCTCTATTATTTTTATCTTGTAAGCAAGAGACAAAATCATCATCTCAAAATGATTATTCTGTTGTGGTGCCGGTTTTTTCTGCAGATTCTGCATATAATTATGTTAAGCGACAGGTGGATTTTGGACCAAGAGTGCCTAATTCCTCAGCTCACAAGGCGTGTTCTGAATATCTTGTTTCAGTAATGAAAAATTTTGGTGCTGTAGTAGTAGAGCAAAAGGTACAACTAACTGCCTTTAACGGAGATAAGCTTAATGCAAACAACATCATTTCTTCATTTAATGTTGAAAAAAGTCAAAGAATTTTACTTTTTGCGCATTGGGATAGTCGCCCATGGTCGGATCACGACCCTGACCCGAAGAATTTCAATGTGCCTGTTATTGGTGCTAATGATGGTGCAAGCGGTGTTGGTGTATTAATGGAAATCGCTCGTCAAATAGGTATGCAATTGCCTGATATTGGTGTTGATATAATTTTTTTTGATGCTGAAGATTATGGTGCTCCCGATAAATATCAGATTGATCCTCCTGATTCTTGGTGCTTAGGTTCACAATATTGGTCGAAAAATCCTCATGTGAAAAATTATACTGCAAACTTTGGTATTCTCTTAGATATGGTAGGGGCTAAGGATGCAAAATTTTACAGAGAACAGATCTCTGACTATTTTGCACGAAGTATCGTTGATAAAATATGGAATACAGCTACTAATTTGGGATTTGATAAATTTTTTATCAATAGAAGCGGAGGAACAATAACAGACGATCATTATTATGTAAACAAAATCATTGGAATACCAAGCGTTGATATAATACAGTACGACCCACAAAGTGAAGTTGGGTTTGGCGATTATTGGCATACAACAAAGGATGATATGAACAATATTGATAAAGAAACATTATTTGCTGTTGGTACTACGGTTTTACATATTATTTATAATGAAATACAATAAAATAGCAGTTAAAGTTGGTAGCAACGTCATAACCAGGGCAGATGGCACTCTGGATATTACGCGTATGTCTGCATTGGTCGATCAAATTGCTTTTCTACATAAAAAAGGAGCTGAAATAGTTTTAATTTCGTCAGGCGCAGTTGCTTCAGGTAGAAGTATTATGGGTGCCACGAAGAAAATGGATGTGGTGGATCAAAGGCAACTTTTCTCATCTGTCGGACAAGCTAAATTGATTAATCATTATTGGGATTTGTTTAGGGATCATGGAATTACAGTTGGACAGGTACTCACGATGAAAGAAAATTTCGGCAGTCGTAGGCATTATCTCAATCAACGTAATTGTATGAGGGTAATGCTTGATAATAAAGTTATACCTATTGTAAATGAGAATGATACAGTTTCAGTTTCAGAACTGATGTTTACCGACAATGACGAACTTTCAGGATTGATTGCTTCAATGATGGATATGGAAGCATTAATCATACTCAGTAATATTGATGGAGTTTATAATGGACATCCGAGTGATTCTAATGCAAAAGTTATCAGAGAAATAAGAAAAGGTGAGGATGTGTCAGACTTTATTCAGTCATCAAAATCATCATTTGGAAGAGGCGGTATGACAACTAAAACAACTATTGCCCGTAAAATAGCTGATGAAGGAATAGAAGTTTATATTGCTAACGGCAAGAAAGACAATATATTGATACAGTTACTTGATTCGAAAACAGATGTTGTAAATACGCATTTCGTAGCTTCTGCCGACTCTGTGTCTTCTGTCAAAAAATGGATAGCACACAGCGAAGGATTTGCAAAAGGAGAAATTTATATCAACGAAAATGCTACAAAAGCATTGTTAGATGAAAAGGCGGTAAGTTTATTGCCTATTGGTATTTTAAAAATAAACGGAGAGTTTGAGAAAGACGATCTAATAAAAATCATTGATCATCAAGGAAAGTTTATTGGTGTTGGTAAAGCACAATATGGAAGCGAAAAGGCAATTGAAATCATTGGTAAAAAAAATCAAAAGCCCATTATTCATTATGATTATTTGTATCTTGAGTGATTGGTGATTAGTTTTGAGTTAGGAGTTTTGAGCTTGGAGTGGAGAGTCACAATAGACTATAGACCATAGACCATAGACTATAGACAATAGAAAGAAATGTAATTAAATTGATTAATGCTGATTAGTAAATAATAAATAACATGAACTGGAAACAAACATCATTAAAAGCATCACGTTTATTAAACCTTGTTAGTGATGATACTATAAATAATGTATTAAATTCACTTGCTGATGCTGCTATAAGTCAGACTGACAGAATATTGATGGAAAATAAAAAGGATTTGGATGCAATGGAAAAATCAAATCCTATGTACGATAGATTACTTTTAAGTGCAGAAAGAATTAAAGGTATTGCTTCAGACATCCGTAATGTGGCAAGTTTACCATCACCTTTAGGTAAGATTATCAGTACAAATATACGACCCAACGGTATGAAAATATCTAAAGTAACTGTACCTTTCGGTGTGATTGGAATAATTTACGAGGCACGTCCGAATGTGAGCTTTGATGTGTTTTCTCTGTGTTTTAAATCAGGTAATGCCTGTGTTTTAAAAGGAGGAACAGATGCTTATAATTCAAATAAAGTCATAGTTGAAATTATTCAGCAAGTGTTGGAAGATAACAGATTAGATAAAAATATTGTGACTTTATTACCTGCCGGAAGAGAAGCGACTGCTGAATTAATGAATGCAGTTGGTTATGTTGATATGATAATACCACGTGGAGGCAAAGGCTTAATAGATTATGTCCGTGAAAATTCAAAAATACCTGTAATTGAAACAGGAGCAGGCATTTGCCATACTTATTTCGATGAATATGGAGATTTGGAGAAAGGTAAATCAATTATTTTTAATGCTAAAACAAGAAGAGTAAGTGTTTGCAACGCTTTAGATTGTTTGGTTATTCATGAAAGCAGATTGACAGATTTACCTGTTTTGTGTGAAAAATTAGCAGAGAAAAACGTGATTATTTATGCAGATGAAAGTTCTTATAATCAGTTAAAGGATTCGTACCCATACCTGGAACATGCAACAGCAGAGAGTTTCGGTACTGAGTTTTTAGACTATAAAATGTCGATACGAACTGTAAATTCAATAGATGAAGCAATTGAACAGATTGCTTTGCACAGTTCGAAACACAGTGAATGTATCATTAGTGAAAATAACGAAAAGATAGAGATTTTCAATAAAATGGTTGATGCTGCATGTATTTATACCAATGTTTCAACTGCTTTCACTGATGGAGCTCAGTTCGGATTGGGAGCTGAAATCGGTATCAGCACACAAAAAATGCATGCTCGTGGTCCGATGGCATTGGAAGAACTTTGCTCGTATAAATGGATAATAAAGGGAGAAGGGCAGATTAGATCATAGCAAATCTTGTCATTTTTATAAAGTAAAATCCCTTTACAAGTATTATTTTGTCGCAATAAATATAATAATGCTTACTTTTAAGCGCAATATTTATAAAATCGCTGTGATATTGTTTGATTTTGTATATCTTTGCAAACGAAAATAACAAATTAAATAAAAAAATCATTATTTATGTTTCCAGTATCAGATCGTTTAGCAGCTCTTTCTCCTTCAGAAACGCTTGCTATGTCTCAAAAAAGTAACGAGTTAAAAGCTCAGGGTATAGACGTAATTAATTTGAGTGTTGGCGAGACAGATTTTAATACGCCCGACCATGTGAAGGATGCTGCAAAAAAGGCTATTGATGACAATTACTCATTTTATTCACCCGTACCGGGTTATCCGGCTTTGCGTAATGCCATTTGTGCTAAGTTGAAAAATGAGAATGGATTGGATTATAAGCCTGAACAAATTGTATGTTCCAATGGTGCAAAACAATCTGTATGTAACGTAATATTAGCTATTATCAGTAAGGGTGATGAGGTAATTATTCCTGCTCCCTATTGGGTTAGTTATCCTGAAATGGTTACTATAGCTGATGGTAAATCTGTTATAGTTTCAGCTGGCATAGAACAGGATTTTAAAATCACTCCTACTCAACTTGAAGCTGCCATCACTCCAAAAACAAAAGCTTTGATTCTTTGTTCTCCTTCAAATCCAACTGGTAGTGTTTATACCAAAGAAGAATTAAAAGGATTGGCAGATGTACTGGCAAAACACCCGAATATTTACATCTTATCAGATGAGATATACGAACACATAAATTATATCGGACAGCACGAAAGTATTGCTCAGTTTGAGAATGTTCGTGAACGTGTAGTTATAATCAATGGAGTATCAAAAGGTTATGCCATGACAGGATGGAGGATAGGATGGATTGCCGCTCCAAAGTGGATAGCTTCTGCTTGCAATACTTTGCAGGGACAATATACATCCGGACCGTGTTCGGTGGCTCAAAAAGCTGCGGAAGCTGCATATACAGGAGACCAGAGTTTTGTTAAAGGAATGCAAGAATCTTTCTTGCGTCGTGCTAATTTAGTTATGGAGTTAGCATCTCAGATTCCCGGACTAAAGATAAACAAGCCACAAGGTGCTTTTTATGTTTTTCCGGATGCAGGAGCATATATTGGCAAATCTTATGGTGATAGAAAAATTGAAACTTCGGGTGACCTCGCAATGTATCTTTTGGAAGTAGGACATGTAGCATGTGTTGGTGGAGGTGCTTTCGGTGCGCCAACCTGTATACGTTTGTCGTATGCTACATCAGACGAAAATCTCGTTAAAGCATTTGGCAGAATTAAAGAAGCATTAGCTAAATTGCAATAATCCTATATCTTTATTGCATGATATAGATTGAATATAAATTTATAAAAAGGAAAAGAGCGTAAAGGATTTAAACTTTGCGCTCTTTTGATTATAATAGTAAGTTATATATGCCAAAAATAGTTGGTAGAATACACTCTAATTGGCACAGTATAAGTTAGTTATAATAAGTTAATTGAAACCATTTTCAATTAACTTATTATTTGTGCAAACAACAAGGAGATTCAGATGTTGTAGGTCCGTGTACAATCAAATTTCCGCTTTCATCAATTTCCATTTTGTCGATAAACACAACACGATTATCACCTGTTTCCTCAGTACGACCGTGATATACACAAAGCTTATCTCCATTCTTTAAAGTCAAAACCATATTATGTCCTGTGCCGGTAACATCTCCACCGGTTTCAATGTTTTTTTGAAGTACTGGATTTGTTTCTGCTTTTACAAAAGGACCTAATGGATGTTCAGAGGTAGCATAACCTACGGCATAGTTTTGACCTCCAAAGAAATTTGCTGAATACATCATATAATACGTATCAGATTCTTTAAAAATAAACGAGCCTTCTGTCCATCTTCTATTGACTTCATGAGAAGTAACAGATCTGCTTTCCCATTCAGCTTGCTTGTCGCTCAGAGATACAGGTGGTCTTAATAATAGTACCGGCTCGCCAATGATATCAGAAAAATCAGGCTTCAGTTCAACTCCATACACCCAACTTTCTTCAATTTCATCGTACCATCCATTAGCTTTTGCCCAATCAGCTATTTCACTTTCGACAGGGTTTTTGTAGCAGCAGCGAGAATAATACAGATAAACCTTATTATTTATATCGTCGAAAAATAAATTAGCATCAATAATTGGGTATCCGGGATCAAAAACAGGTCGTCCGAACATTTCTTTAAACGGTCCTTTTGGATTATCGGCAACAGCAACGCCTATACGAAAATTCTCTAATTCATTTGTAGGATTGATTTTCCAGTTTGCACTAAACCAAAGATAATATTTACCATCTCTTTCATAAACTTCAGGTGCCCAGAAACAATCTACCGTCCATGAGTCAGAAGTAGCACCTGTGTATACTTGTCCTTCATCTTTCCAATCTATAAGGTTATCCGATGAGTACGTTTTAAATCCATTCAGTCCGCCTGTTGTACCATACATATAATACTTACCATCTGAGGCTTGCATTACGAATGGATCTCCAAATTCGACGGGGAGAGGATTATGACTTGTACTTTTGTTAGCAGTACATGCAGCAAATAATACTATTGCCAAAGCAAGAATTAAGTTTTTATTCATCTAATTTTATTTTTAGTTATTATTTAAAATGTTTTTATTCGGTTTTTTTACATAATGTTTGATTAGTTGTAGTTGGTCCATAAACCTTTAGAATGTCAGGAGAATTATCACCCGAAGGAATAAATTCATATAAATCAATGCCAACCTTTCGAGGTTGAACAGCTTTAGTCGTATTGTGTGAGTGATAAATTATATATTTACAGCTATCATTTAAAGTTATAAAAGAATGATGTCCAACACCATAAATTTTGTCATTACCTACTAAAACAGGATTTTGTTTGTACTTTGACCATGGACCCATTGGATTGTTCGAAGTGGCATATCCAACACCGTATTTAGAGCTTCTGTAATCATTACCGGAATAAGTTAGATAATATGTATTTTTATGTTTTAAAATAAAAGGCCCTTCATTAACTCTGGCTTGAATTAACTCCCATGATTGAGTTGCTCCAAAACAATATGTTAAGGTACCTTCTTTAATCGATCTTAAATCATCATTTAATTCAGCAACCCAGATTTCGTTACCATTTGTAAAACGAACAAAATACAAATACATTTTCCCATCATCGTCTATGAACAAATGAGTGTCTATCTCCGGAATATTTTCATGGAATGGTTTTTTATATGCTGTTTCTTGCTTAAAAGGACCTAAAGGAGATAAACTCTCAGCTACTGCAATTCTTTCTTCAACGGAGAAAAACATATAAAACTTATTATTGATGTAATACACTTCAGGTGCCCAAAACCATTTATCACCCCAGACATCATTTTTATGAAGAGCATAGCCATTCGTAGATCCTCTGGCAGCCGACCAAGTAACCATATCTTTCGATACATACACTTTTATACCATCATTACCACCTGTTCCGTATAGATAGTACAAACCATTATGTTCCAACACATATGGATCTGCACAGTCAGGCACAAGTCCTACAAGATTATTGTATACTGATTCGGTTTTCACAGGAGGTTTATAAGTAGGATTTCCTGAATTTACGTTGTCAGAGCAAGAAAAAGATACTAATAGTAGTAGGGAGTAATATATTGATTTCATATGTAAATAATGTGTTAATATTCTAATGTGTCAATGTGTATCCATCTGTACACCACGATCTCCTTGTTGTTCCATCCAACTTTCCAATTCAGCTCTCATGATAGCAATTCTGTCCGTATATACAGGATTATCAGCAAGATTGTTTAATTCCCACCGATCATTCTGTAAGTCATAAAACTCAATCGCCGGACGTTGGATAAATCTGTCTGTCAAAAATTTTGCATTTGCATCTGTTTGAGCCTTATTTATCCATGACATCCACATACTGCCTGTATTAGCAGGATTAGTCATGTATTTAATATTATAGTCATTTTCGGGTGACAGGTTGACTATAAGTTTGTAACGTTTATCCTGTATGCTCCGTATGGGATAAGAGGTACCCTCCGGAATGTTATTATGAATACCATAAGCCCATTCGCGATTACCATCCGAATTATTGAACAGCACATCCAGACAGCTTTTTCCATCCAAACTTTCAATAGCTTCGCCGCCGGCAAAATCAATGAGTGTCGGTAGAATATCTTCGTATTGAACGATAGCATCATTGGTTGTATTTGCCGCAATTTTAGATGGATAACGTGCTATAAAAGCGCTGTGTTGACTATAGTAATAACAATTCCACTTTCCAAAAGGCATTTGAGGTCCCTGTTCACCCAAAAAGATTACTAGGGTATTGTCTAAATTTCCAGTTGTACGTAACGCATCCATCACTGCTCCTACTTCGTCATCCAACAATTTGATTTCAGCTAAATAACTACAAAATTCCTGTCTCGTTTTTTGTGTGTCTACACAGTTATCTGGTAGTTGGATCGCATTCGGATCAAACTGGCTTGCATCTCCTGCATCCCAAGGCATGTGAGGATGTATGCTGCACACGAATAAGCAAAACGGTTCATTATCATCTCGTTGCATAAAAGATTTTATTCCATCTGTAGTTGCAAGGGCAGGATGTGATGCCACACAATCAACCGTAAATCCATCGATTTTTTCGAATGCATACACCCCTTTTTGTCCAACTGGATGATCCTTACCGGTACGCCCCACACGATAGCCTAAATCGGACATATAGTGTGTTACACTTTTTAAATTATTATAAGATGCTTTATGATTCTGGTAAGATCCATGGCGTGCAGGATATAATCCTGTGTATAGTGACGCTCGAATAGGTACACTCATAGCACATGAAGCATAATTATTGGTAAGACGCAAGCCATCTTGAGCTAACTGATCAATGTTAGGTGTCGGAAGATTCACACCTCCATAACAGCCTAATTCGTTTGTACCTAAATCATCAGCAATTATAACAACTACATTGGGTTTTGCTGCTTCCTGAGCAACAACCGGCATAGCTAATGGTGCCCCTGTAAGAAGAAATGTAAAAAGATTTTTTGGTTTCATTGGTATAAATTTTTTTCATTTGAAATAGCTTATCAAAACAACTTCATTTGTCCCGTTATTTCATCTATAACGTTACCGTTATCATCTTTATTGTTATTGTCGTTATTACCATTGGTGTCATCTCCATTTTCTTCTCCTCCTGTTAAATCTTCTTCGGTTTCTTCCTGTGCATTTGAGGTGTAATTCTCAACAGGCTCTTTGAAACGAAGAGGCTCTAATTCTGTTATTACATCGATATTATATGTGGTTAAACGCTTTCCTTTAGCCTTAAACCCTTTAACGGCAATAAATTCTTCAGCATCAACAATTAAAGCTTCACGATGAGAATCACTTTCTCCAAATTTCACTTCGAATCTTGGGTAATCCTGATCAGATAGTAATATCAATCTTGACTCAGGATTTTCGCCTAAGATATTGAGAGGCTTTTGTGTTGGTTCAAGTTGAAAACGTTTCAGATAATAATATTGTTGATCAGCATCGAAAAGTACAAGCGACCATGTTTTGTTAGCATGATATTTTTCAATTACTAAAATGTCCTTTTCGTAATGGTTGGTAAGTTCAAACGATGACATATAATAATCACCCTTAGATGAAATAATCAATATCTGATCTTCACTGTGAAATTCACCCAGATACTCACCGCGCTTGTCATAGTTTAAGCGCAACACATCCCTGTCGAACCATACCTCTCTACCACCAAGAGTTGAGCCTCCTCTGTGTTTCAGAGCAATTTTATATATATCGTTTTTAGTCAGGATATTCCCTTGAGATTGGCGACCTTTAATAGCAATATCGCTGAAATCTTTCTCAAACACTAATTTAGTCAGACGTGGCTTTGGTTTGAGAGTAACCCTTATAACTTCTGCTTCAGCATTTGGATTAGCAGTAAAATACATAACTTTCGAACCGGCTGCTCCTTGTGTTACATCATATTCTTTATCTCTTGTAATTCCCTCAACAGCAAAACGTTTTAGATAGAATGGACCGTTCTTTCCATGTCGATAAACAACATTATAGATAGTCCGGTTGTCATTCCTTTTAAATACATTCAGGAAAAGAATATTTTTACCTACAAATAGCTTGTCGGCAATCTTTACTACTTTATATTTTCCATCTTTATAGAAAATGATAACATCATCCAAATCTGAACAATTACATACAAATTCATCTTTTTTCAAGCCTGTACCTATAAAGCCCTCTTCGTAGTTTACATAAAGTTTCTCATTTGCTTCAACAACTTTTGTGGCAACTATAGTTTCGAAATTACGTATCTCAGTTTTGCGAGGATAATTTTTGCCATATTTGTTTTTCAGACTTTCATACCAGAAAATAGTATAATCGACAAGATGATCCAATTCGTACTGAACTTCCTTAATTTTCTTTTGAAGATTAATTAAAATATCATCAGCTTTTTCAGAGTCAAATTTAGTTATCCTCATCATCTTGATTTCAAGCAACTTCAATATGTCTTCACGTTGAACTTCTCTGATGAAATCCTTTTTAAAAGGTGTCAATCGCTTATCTATATGTAAAACGACTGCATCCTGTGAAGTACTTTCTTCAAAATCCTTATCTTTATAAATACGATTTTCGATAAAAACCCTTTCTAAGGAAGTAAAGAATAGTTGCTCTTCAAGTTCGGCTTTCTGAATTTGCAACTCTAATTCAAGTAAGTCTTTAGTGTGATCGCAACTAACTTTCAACATATCACTCACGTTCATAAAACGTGGTTTCTTATCGTGTATAACACAACAGTTTGGAGAAATACTTATCTCACAATCAGTAAATGCAAACAAAGCATCGATAGTTTTATCCGATGAAGCACCTGATTGAAGATGTACTAAAATCTCAACATTTGCTGCGGTATTATCATCAACCTTACGAATTTTGATTTTACCCTTATCCGAAGCTTTAATTATCGATTCTATTAATTTTGAAGTATTTGTACCGAATGGTATTTCGGTAACGGACAAGGTTTTATTATCAACCTTACTGATTTTTGCACGTACTTTTACGGAACCTCCCCGCTCTCCATCATTATATTTGCTTATATCAATCGAACCACCGGTCTGAAAATCAGGATAAAGCTCAAACTCCTCTCCTTTGAGATAGGCAATACAGGCATCTATAAGTTCATTAAAATTATGAGGAAGAATTTTGGAGTTCAGACCTACTGCGATACCCTCAACACCTTGAGCAAGAAGCAAAGGGAATTTTACCGGCAAAGCAATAGGTTCTTTATTTCTACCATCGTAAGATAATTTCCATTCGGTAGTTTTCGGATTGAAAACAGTATCGATAGCAAATTTCGAAAGACGTGCTTCTATATATCGAGGAGCAGCAGCTCCATCACCTGTAAGAATATTGCCCCAGTTACCCTGACAATCAATTAGTAAATCCTTTTGCCCAAGCTGCACTAATGCATCGCCTATAGAAGCATCCCCATGTGGGTGAAACTGCATTGTGTGTCCTACAATATTGGCAACTTTATTATAGCGACCATCATCCAATCTTTTCATAGAGTGGAGAATACGCCGTTGAACAGGTTTGAGTCCGTCATAAATATCAGGCACAGCACGTTCGAGGATTACATACGAAGCATAATCCAGAAACCAGTTCTGATACATTCCTGATAAATGATATTTTGTTTGTTTGTCTGTTATTTTAGGTACTTTGTAATTTGAATGGGTAGCAGCTTCATCAATATTTTCAGAATTATTATTACTGCTATCCACTGCATCCTTTTCAATTTCACCTTCTAATATTTCCTCAGTACTCATATTTTAGTCCTATAATTCTTTTGTTTGTTATACCAATCGTTGCGAGAATTCACAAAAATACAAAAAAATCAGTAACTTTGCATGCTTTTTTATAAACATGTGAAATGTTGGATGTAGAATGTTGAATTATAAATAAATAATAGTATATGGCTTCTCAAGAAGATATTTTTAAGAAATTAGTTGCGCACTGCAAAGAGTATGGATTTGTGTTTCCGTCAAGTGAAATTTATGATGGTTTAGGTGCGGTTTACGACTACGGTCAGAATGGTGTAGAACTGAAAAATAATATAAAAAAGTACTGGTGGGACAGCATGGTGTTGTTGAATGAAAATGTTGTAGGTATTGATGCTGCGATTTTTATGCACCCAACTACTTGGAAAGCATCCGGACATGTTGATGCATTTAATGACCCGTTAATCGACAATAAAGATTCAAAAAAACGTTATCGTGCAGATGTGCTGATAGAGGAATTATTAGCAAAATATGATGATAAAATTCAGAAGGAAGTTGACAAAGCTGCCAAGCGTTTCGGTGATAAATTTGATGAAGCTATTTTTCGAGCAACGAGTGGTAGGGTTATAGAAAATCAATCGAAACGGGACGAAATACATGCGCGCTTTGTAAAGGCTTTAAATGATAATGACTTAGATGAGCTTAAAGCTATAATTGTTGATAATGAAGTAGTATGCCCAATAAGCGGTACGAAAAACTGGACTGATGTTCGGCAATTCAACCTGATGTTTTCAACTGAAATGGGGTCGACTTCAGATGGTGCAATGAAGGTATATCTTCGTCCGGAAACAGCACAAGGTATTTTTGTAAATTATCTGAATGTCCAGAAAACCGGTCGTATGAAAATACCTTTTGGTATAGCTCAAATAGGAAAAGCTTTTCGTAACGAGATAGTAGCACGTCAATTTATCTTCCGTATGCGTGAATTTGAGCAAATGGAGATGCAGTTTTTCGTAAGACCGGGAGACGAGTTAAAATGGTTCGAATACTGGAAAGAATGGAGGTTGCGTTGGCATAAAGCACTTGGCTTGGGCGATCACAAATATCGTTTTCACGATCATGATAAATTAGCTCATTATGCAAATGCAGCTACTGATATCGAATACGAAATGCCTTTTGGATTTAAAGAAGTTGAGGGAATACACTCACGTACAGATTTCGACTTATCAAGCCATGAGAAATATTCAGGAAAGAACATAAAGTATTTTGACCCTGAATTAAATAAATCTTATGTTCCTTATGTTGTAGAAACATCTATAGGGCTTGACCGTACTTTCCTCTCGATTTTGGCAGGTACATATGTTGAGGAAACTTTAGATGGAGGTGATAGTCGTGTTGTATTAAAACTTCCTGCTGTATTAGCTCCTGTGAAAGCAGCAATTTTACCATTAGTGAAAAAGGATAAACTACCTGAGAAAGCAAGAGAGATAATGGACGGTTTAAAGTTTGATTTCAAATGTGTTTATGATGAAAAAGATTCGATCGGTAAACGCTATCGCAGGCAAGATGCAATAGGAACTCCATTTTGTATTACAGTAGATCATCAGACATTGGAAGACAATACAGTAACCATTCGTCATCGCGATAGCATGGAGCAGGAACGAGTATCAATTTCAGATTTACAAAGCATCATAGAAGAGCAAGTAAATATGAAGAATTTGTTCAAGAAAATTGTTGAATAAAGAAGTGGGGGAAGTGTTCTGATGAAGGAAACATAGGAATTAGTATGGAGTATTGAGTATGGAGTGGGGAGTTTGGAGTAGAGAGTTATTAGCTGCGTAGCAGCGTATCAATAGCAATATTAGTAATTAATATATTAAAGTAATTGTAATAAGATATTTCAAATTAATACTATAAAATATATGAATAAAGATTTTTTCGTTCATGAAAGTAGCTATATCGATGACAATGTCAGTATTGGTCAAGGTACTAAAGTATGGCACTTTTGTCATATCCAGAAAGGTTCTGTGTTAGGTTCAAATTGTTCTTTAGGTCAGAATGTGAATGTGGGCAATAATGTGAAAATAGGTAATGGCGTTCGTATTCAAAATAATGTTTCTGTATATGAAGGTGTTGAGTTGGAAGATAATGTTTTCTGTGGACCATCATGCGTATTCACAAATGTTACAATTCCTCGCTCGCATTATCCTGTTCATGGCGTTTACAATAAAACATTAATTAAATGGGGAGCATCATTGGGAGCTAATTCTACTATCGTTTGTGGACATACCGTAGGTAGAAGTGCATTAATTGCAGCAGGAGCTGTGGTTACGAAAGATGTAAAAGACTATGCACTTATGGCAGGTGTACCTGCACGCCAAATTGGCTGGGTATGCGAGTGTGGTCAACGCTTGAATGATGAATTAACGTGTTCACGCTGCACTAAGCAATATAAAGAATTAGAGAGCGGATTGAAAGAGTTATAAATATTATTTACAATTTACCAATCACTAATCACTAATCACCAATCACCAAATATTATGCAATTTAGAGATTTAAAAAAACAATATCAGGTTCTGAAATCTGAAATAGACTCATCATTACTTGATGCAGTCGCATCCGGTGCCTACATTATGGGTAAGCCGGTCAAGGAGTTAGAAACAGCTTTAGCTGAGTACGTTGGGGTTAAGCATTGTGTAAGCTGTGCGAACGGAACCGACGCACTTACTTTAGCCTTGAAAGTTTGGGACATTAAAGCCGGTGATGCGGTATTTTTGCCTGATTTTACTTTCTTTGCAACAGCAGAGGTTGTTTCTTTAGAAGGAGCTACTCCTGTTTTTGTTGATGTTGATGCCGATACATTCAATATTAATCCTGTGTTACTTGAAAAAGCTATTCAGCAAATAATAAATGAGGGTAAACTTACACCAAAAGTTATTATAACAGTTGATTTGTTTGGTCTACCTGCAAATTATCCTGCAGTCCGCCAAATTGCCGATAAGTATAATTTATTGATCTTGGAAGATGGTGCACAAGGCTTTGGTGGTAGTATTAATGGTAAAAAAGCTTGTAGTTTTGGTGATATCTCTACTACATCTTTTTTCCCTGCAAAACCATTAGGATGTTATGGTGATGGTGGTGCAGTATTTACAGATAATGATGAGTGGGCGAAAGTCCTTGATTCTTTGAGAGTTCATGGAAAAGGTTCATTTAAGTATGATAATGTACGTATTGGTGTAAATTCACGTTTGGATACACTTCAAGCAGCTATTTTAATACCTAAATTCAATGCATTTAAAGAATATGAATTAGATAAAATCAATGAAGCTGCAAGTCTTTATGATGCTAAACTCAAAGGTATTGTGAAAACTCCGGTTATACCTGAAGGCTATTATTCAAGCTGGGCACAATACACTATTACTCTTAAAAGCAAAGAAAAAAGAGATGGTTTGCAAGCATATCTGAAAGAAAACGAAATTCCAACTATGGTGTATTATCCAAAAGCACTACATGAACAAACAGCTTATAAAAGCTTAAATTATCCGGAAGGGAGTTCGCCTGTTACTGAAGTATTATCAGAAAGTGTGTTATCTTTGCCAATACATCCTTATATCACTGAGGAGGAAATCAATAAAGTTGTTGACTGTATTGTTGAGTTTTTAAGTAAATGATTATAACTGTTTAAAATATGAATATAGCTATTGTAGGAACCGGTTACGTAGGTTTGGTGTCGGGAAGTTGTCTGGCTGATATGGGTGCGTATGTTACTTGTGTTGATATAGATAAGGAGAAAATCGAGAAACTGAATAAAGGTATCATTCCAATATATGAGCCGGGACTTGAAGAGATAGTAATGCGTAATGTGGCTGCCGAACGATTAAAATTTACTACAGATTTATCGGCAATAATTAATGATGTCGAAATTGTTTTTAGTGCTGTTGGAACTCCTCCGGGTAATGATGGCAGTGCTGATCTTAAGTTTGTAAGAGAAGTTGCAAAAACAATCGGACAGCACATGAATAAATATACCTTATTAGTTACAAAAAGTACTGTGCCTGTAGGAACTGCTGCAATGGTTAAGCAAGTTATTCAGGATGAGTTAGATAAGCGCGGTGAGGATATCCCTTTTGATATTGCATCTAATCCTGAGTTTTTGAAAGAAGGAGATGCCGTGAATGACTTTATGCGTCCTGAACGGGTTGTAATCGGAGTTGAAAGTGAGCGTGCCAAAGAGTTGTTAACCCGACTGTATCGTCCATTGATGCTTAATAACTTTCGTGTGATGTTTATGGATATTCCATCAGCCGAAATGACCAAATATGCTGCTAATGCTATGTTGGCAACTCGCATCAGCTTTATGAATGACATAGCAAATCTTTGCGAAATAATGGGAGCTGATGTAAATATGGTGCGTAAAGGTATTGGTTCCGACTCTCGTATAGGTAATAAGTTTTTGTATCCTGGCTGTGGTTATGGCGGTTCTTGTTTTCCTAAAGATGTGAAAGCTCTTATCAATACTGCTGAACAAGCCGGTTATGATATGAAGGTGCTTAAAGCTGTGGAATTAGTTAATGAATATCAGAAATCAGTCTTGTTTGAGAAACTCAGTCGCTATTACGATGGAGATTTAAAAGGTAAAACCATTGCACTATGGGGCTTATCTTTCAAACCTAATACTGATGATGTTAGAGAAGCTACTTCTTTGGTGTTAATTGATTTACTGCTGAAAGCCGGTGCTAATATTCGTGTTTTTGATCCTATTGCTATGGAAGAAGCCGATAAAGCTTTGAAAAGAACTATGTCGGAAAATGATGTTGCAAACATATCGTATGCTCGCGATATTTATGATGCAGTCTTAGATACCGATGCTTTGTTACTCATTACAGAATGGAAAGAATTTCGTATGCCTAACTGGACTGTTATCAAACGCAGTATGAATAAGCCTTATGTAATAGATGGACGAAATATCTATGATGCTGATGAGTTAAAGTCAAATGGATTCGATTATGAGGCAATAGGTCTTTCAATATCATAAAATACGTCTTTAGATATGTCCCGGAAAACAATATTAGTTACAGGTGCTGCCGGTTTTATAGGTTATCATGTTGCAAAAAAGTTGCTGGTTGCTGGTTGGCAGGTTGTCGGATTAGACAATATCAATGATTACTATGATGTTGAACTAAAATACAATCGCCTTGCTAATTTAGGAATTGGAAAATCATCCGTTAAATATAACGAAGTCGTAGAAAGTACAACAGATAAATCTTTTTCATTTGTAATGATGAATCTTGAAGATTTAAACTCATTACAACTTCTATTCTCTGCAAATAAGTTTGATTTTGTTTGTCATCTTGCTGCTCAGGCAGGTGTCAGATATTCTATTGAAAATCCGATGGCTTATATCAATAGTAATATTGTTGGGTTTACGAATATTCTTGAATTATCGCAGCAAAATAAAGTACAGCATTTGGTTTATGCAAGTTCAAGCAGTGTGTACGGATTAAACGAGAAGATGCCTTTTTCTACTCACGAAGGCACTAATCATCCTGTGAGTTTATATGCAGCAACTAAAAAAAGTAACGAACTTATGGCTCATGTTTATAGTCATTTGTACGATTTACCTACCACCGGATTACGCTTTTTTACAGTTTACGGTCCGTTGGGTCGACCGGATATGTCGCCTATGTTGTTTGCCGATGCAATTGTAAATAACAAGCCTATTAAAGTTTTTAATAATGGCGATATGGCACGTGACTTTACATTCATTGATGATATTGTTGAAGGAGTTGTTAGAGTTATCAACAAGCCTGCTCAACCTGATAACAAGTGGAATGCTTTATCGCCCGATCCGTCTTCATCTATTGCCCCATATAAAGTTTATAATATAGGAAATTCCTCTCCTGTGAAATTAATGGACTATATAGAGACTATGGAAAAAGCTTTCGACAAAAAAGCTGAAAAGATTTTTTTACCCATGCAGGCAGGAGATGTTCAACATACTTTCTCTGATGTCTCTGATTTAGCAACCGATTTCAATTACCGACCGGATACACCTTTAGTAAAAGGGCTTCAAGCTTTTGCTGAATGGTATAAAGACTATTATAAAATGTGCTAATTTATCCATATAATTAATTTTACACTTCTCAATTGCTTCATTTCTACACACTTCCATTATTATTAAAACTTTTCATTACAATACTCAAAAAATAAGTCAGGAGGAGTATCTAAATTGATTAAAAAGCGAGATGAAATTAAATATCACTTAATTTATTAAATATAATTTATTATCTTTGCAGTAAAATTAAAAATATGGATCGTATTGGATCAAGAATAAAAAGAAAACGAGAACAAGTAGGATTACAGCTTAACGAACTGTCTAAAAAAGTCGGAATAAGCTCAAGTGCCTTGTCGCAAATCGAGAATGCAAAAGCATCTCCAACGATTTCGACATTGAAACGTATAGCTGAAAATCTTGATACTACTGTAGGCGAACTTATAGGCGAAAATGAGATTGAGAGCTTACCTATAATCAAAAGGAAAGAAATAAAGCTTCTTACAACCAATGAATTTGGTGTTGATGTTTTCTCTCTTTCTAATCATGGCTTAAATAAAATCATGGATACTTTTCTGTTGAGATTTCCGGAACAATCAAATAGTTCGGGAATTTTCGATAAGCAATCCGGTCAGATTTTTTGTTACTTAACTAATGGAGAGTTAATATTTGAACTTGACAATCAAACATTTAACATAGATAGCGGAGATAGCTTATATTTTAATGCTCGTCGTAATTTTAGATTCTCCAATTCAAGTAAATTTACAGCAGAGTTAATTTGCATTACATCTTTTAGAAATTTTTAAATTAAGTATTACTTAACAAACATAATAAACAGGTATTTAGTATAAATAAAATCATGAGTAATTTATTTTCAATTTTAGAACAAAAAGGTATAAAATTACCATCCGAGACTATTGAACTATTAATCAATTGTAAAGGTTACACAGTTTATAATAGTGTTGAAGAATTAACTATCGCTGCCTTAGGTGGCAAAAACAACAACAAATACGAAGTTAAATATGACATACCAGGTAAGGGTGAGTATACAGAGGCTATAGTGCATAGAGTAACTAATGGCGTTTCAGTTAATTATCCTGATCCTTATATGCGTCGTCGCGACCCTGACACTATGGTCATAGCTGATGAACGACCTACCGATAAGGAAACTTTCAGAAATAGATTTGGATATGATTTCACATCATTGAAAAAAGAAACGTTCGATTGGCTGAAGCAGCAGGAATTAGCAGTGTTTTTCTACTTTGCAGGGCGTGAGGGCATTGGTGTTACCGGTCTGGCTATAGCACCTGCAAATGCAGGATTTTTTGCTATGGGACTTGCTATGCTGCAAATAATTACACCTGTGGATGAATTGCCCGATAAAATGACTGTCGAATCAATAATATATGTAGCACCAACTTTCAGGCATACTCATTTTAACGGAAAACAAATCGTTGTACATAACAGAGTTGATGAACGTCACGAAATATATTCTTACAATCTTTATCCTGGTCCGAGTGCTAAAAAAGGACTTTACGGAGCTTTGCTCGACAAAGGTGAAAAGGAAGGTTGGATTACTGCTCATTGTTCCACAGTGCAGGTAGTTAGTCCGTACGACAACATGACTACATTCATGCACGAAGGTGCAAGCGGTGGCGGTAAGAGTGAAATGCTTCAACATATTTTGCGTGAGTTAAATGGTCAGGTTTTAATTGGAGAGAATTCAGTCAACGGAGAGCGTAGATTGATTAATCTGCCAATATTCTCTGCTTTCTATCCTGTAACCGATGATATGGCTTTATGTCATCCTTCAATTCAAAGGAAAAACGACAAGCTGACCGTACTTGATGCTGAAAATGCATGGTTTATTCGTGTAGATGGAGTTAATGATTATGGTGATGATCCATTTCTTGAGAAAATTACAATCAAGCCACCAAAACCTTTATTGTTCTTAAACTTACAATCAAATCCGGATGGGACAGTGTTAATATGGAATCATACCGAAGATGCACCCGGAAAACCTTGTCCAAATCCAAGAGTAATTCTCCCTCGCGAGGTCGTACCCGATGTTATAGGTACACCGGTATCCATCGATGTTAGAAGTTTCGGTGTTCGAACTCCTCCATCTTCAAAAGAAAGTCCTAATTATGGGATTATAGGAATGTTCCATCTCTTACCGCCTGCTTTAGCATGGTTATGGCGATTAGTTTCACCACGCGGTCATGCAAATCCAAGTATTATCGGTGGAGGAAAAGGCATCGGTTCTGAAGGTGTTGGTTCATACTGGCCATTTGCTACAGGAGAAAGGATAAAAAATGCCAATATGTTGCTTGAACAGATTATGAAAAATCCGCTGACAAAATATACTTTAGTACCAAATCAGTATATAGGCGTATGGAAAGTCGGATTTAAACCACAATTGTTAATGCGTGAATACCTCACTCGACGAGGAAGTGCAAGATTAAGAAAAGATCAATATCAGCCTGCCCGTTGTCCGCTTTTAGGTTATGAGTTGAACTATATTACCATCGAAGGAGCAAAAATTCCATCCCGATTTCTGAAAGTTTATAAGCAAGATGAAATGCAATTGGAAGGCTACGACAAAGGAGCAGAGGTGTTATTCAACTTCTTTAAAGAGGAGCTTCAGCAGTATTTGTGTCCGGACTTACTCCCTTTAGGCAGAGAAATCATAGAAGCTTGTTTGAATGGTGCAAGTGTTGAGGAATACAATAAATTTATTCCTATGGAATAGAGACGACAACCGACTGCAATTGTAGGGGAGATTCCTCATTCCGACCTACTCAACAAATGTAAATCAATAGCATTAAAAATCCCAAAAGAATAAAATTATTTTTTTTGGATTTTTAATGCTTTTTGCTTTGGTTATCAGATATATTTTGCCTAATTTTGTTGACCTTTTAAAATAAGAAAAAAAATCTTTATTTTAATCGATTTATTTCAATAATTACCGAATAAAATTATCAATTATTCAAAATATATCTTTCAAAATTATGAAGCTTACACACATTGAACATTTGGGTATCGCTGTTAAAAGCTTAGAAGATGCCATTCCTTTTTATGAGAATGTTTTAGGATTAAAATGTTATGCTGTAGAAGAAGTTGCCGAGCAAAAAGTAAAGACAGCTTTTTTTATGGTAGGGCAAACAAAAATCGAACTTCTTGAATCAACCGACCCTGAAGGTCCTGTTGGCAAATTTATCGAGAAAAAAGGTGAAGGAATTCATCATCTTGCTTTTGCTGTTGAAGGACTACAAGAGAGTTTAAATATTTTAGCTGAAAAAGGCATTAATCTCATCGACAAGTCTCCGAGAAAAGGTGCAGAAGGCTTAAATATAGCATTCTTACATCCTAAGTCTACTTTTGGAGTACTTACGGAATTATGTGAAAAGCCGAATTAATTATTATTTATCCTTCAACATCTTCTTATGAATAATAAAGAAAAAGTTAAAAATCTCATTGATTTGAGATCTCAAGCTAAATTAGGTGGTGGTGTTAAACGTATTGCTTCTCAACATGCAAAAGGTAAATTTACTGCCAGAGAACGTATTGACATGCTTTTAGATGAGGGCAGTTTCGAAGAACTTGATATGTTCGTTACTCATCGATGCAATAATTTTGGTTTAGAAAAAGAAAAATATCTTGGCGATGGTGTAATTACCGGTCATGGTACAATAGACGGTCGCACTGTATATGTATTCGCTCAAGACTTTACCGTTTTTGGTGGCTCGTTATCTGAAACTATGGCGTTAAAAATCTGTAAAGTAATGGATATGGCAATGAAAATGGGCTGTCCAGTAATTGGTATAAACGATTCAGGTGGTGCGCGTATTCAAGAAGGTGTTACTTCATTGGCAGGTTATGCTGAAATTTTCCAGCGTAATATCCTTGCTTCAGGAGTAGTCCCACAAATTTCGGCGATATTTGGACCGTGTGCCGGTGGTGCAGTTTATTCACCTGCACTGACAGATTTCATTATGATGACCGAGCAAAATTCGTATATGTTTGTTACCGGTCCTAAAGTAGTAAAATCAGTTACCGGAGAAGATATTTCAACTGAAGATTTAGGTGGGGCTGATGTTCATGCCGGAAAATCAGGCGTATCTCATTTTAAAGTTGAAAACGAAGAAGAAGGTCTCTTAATGATACGAAAACTTCTTTCTTTCTTGCCTCAAAATAATTTGGAAGAAGCACCTGTATTCGACTCAGGCGATTCTATCGAGAGATTGGAAGACAGCTTAAATGAGATTATACCAGATAGTCCTAATCAACCATACGACATGAAGAATGTTATTCATGCCATTGTCGATAACAAAGAATTTTTAGAAGTTCATCGTAATTATGCTCGTAATATCATTGTTGGCTTTGCTCGCTTTAATGGTGTGTCAACGGGTATAGTTGCTAATCAGCCTAATTTTCTTGCAGGCGTTCTCGATTGTGATGCTTCACGTAAAGCTGCTCGCTTTGTGCGTTTCTGCGATGCGTTTAATATTCCTATTCTGACTTTAGTTGATGTTCCGGGATTCCTTCCGGGTTCGGGACAAGAATATGCAGGTATAATTACTCATGGAGCAAAACTGTTATTTGCTTATGGTGAAGCTACTGTTCCAAAGGTAACTGTTACTATCAGAAAATCATATGGTGGTGCACACGACGTAATGAGTTGTAAACAATTGCGTGGCGATTTCAACTATGCATGGCCTACAGCTGAAATTGCAGTGATGGGGGCTTCAGGAGCTATCGAAGTACTTGAAGGAAGAAATATAGCTTCAATGAATGATGCCGACGAAAAAGCAGCATATATAGCTGAAAAAGTTGCCGATTACGAACAAAAATTTGCTAATCCTTTCCAAGCTGCTTCTTATGGTTATATCGACGATATTATTGAGCCAAGAAATACTCGTTTTAGAGTTATTAGAGCATTTCAAGCACTACAGACCAAAAAGGTTACAAATCCGTTGAAAAAACATACTAATATTCCACTTTAAAAATTTAAAATTATGATAATGTTGAATATTAGTGGATTTGAACAGGTGCTCCTATATTCAGTGATTGGTGTTACAGTAGTGTTTTCTGCATTGGTTATTCTTGTATTTGCTTTCAAATTTACAGGAAATTTAAGCAGAGGTAATTACTCGTTAAAAAAACGTATTAAGAAAACTCAATTGGCATCAACTGAAACTGAAACTGTTCAAGAGGAAAAGGAAATAACAGGGCAGGAGATTGCTGCTATATCTATGGCTTTGCATCTTTTTTTGAGTGACATCCATGATGAGGAGAGTAATATCATAACTATCAAGCGGATAGAAAGAAGATATTCTCCATGGAATTCAAAAATTTATGGTCTAACAAATTTAATTCGATAATAATGAAGAAATTCAGCTTTACAATAAGTGGCGATCAGTTTTCTGTAAGAGTTAAGAAAATTGAAGGAAACATAGCAGACATAGAGGTTAACGGTACTCCTTATGCTGTTGAAATTAATGAAGAAATTAAAACTTCAAAAACACCGGTAGTGATGGTTCGCAAAGAAGTTCAAACAAAACAAGGCGATGAACGTGCTAAAGAAAACTTAAAGCCTGTTTCCGAAAGCAATCGTCCGAGTGCTAAAACTATTAAATCTCCTCTTCCGGGTAAGATTTTGAAAGTTAATTTTGCTATTGGAGATTCTTTTAAGGAAGGTGATATTCTATTGGTGATGGAATCAATGAAAATGGAAAACAATATTCTTGCTGAACGCTCAGGGAAAGTAGTTAAAATTTGTGCTCCGGTAGGGAATACAGTTCTACAAGATGAAGTATTGTTTGAAATTGAATAAAAAATTGTTGTATGAATAGAGTATTAAAAAAATTAAGCATATTGCTGATTCTTATTGCATTATTTGTTCCAATGGGGGTATTTGGACAAAATGCAGATAGTTCAAATGCCTTCTTTGATGGTTTGGAAAAATTCTGGCATAGTACAGGCTTTGCAAACTTCCAATTCAAATACTTAGTAATGATATTGATTGGTACTATCTTCATTATCCTTGCTGTTAAAAAAGGTTGGGAGCCTTTGTTGCTTATCCCTATTGGCTTCGGAATGATTATAGGAAATATTCCCTTTTCAGTAGGAGAAAGTATTGGCATTTATGAAGAGGGTTCTGTACTTAATTTCCTTTATGGTGGTGTTATTCAGGGTTGGTATCCGCCTCTTGTATTCTTAGGAATTGGAGCCATGACCGACTTCTCATCTCTTATTTCTAATCCTAAATTGATGTTACTTGGTGCTGCGGCTCAAACCGGTATATTTATTACATTTATTGGAGCATATGCTCTCGGTTTTACTCCCGAACAAGCCGGCGCTATTGGAATTATTGGTGGTGCTGACGGACCAACGGCTATCTTCCTTACCTCAAAACTTGCTCCTGAATTGATTGGTACTATTGCTGTTACTGCTTATTCGTATATGGCTTTAGTTCCTCTTATTCAGCCCCCGGTGATGAGACTTCTAACAACCAAAAAGGAAAAGCTTATTCGCATGAAACCTCCTCGTCCGGTTTCTAAAACTGAAAAAATTGCATTTCCTATCATAGGTTTGGTGCTTACCGCTTTCATAGCTCCGAGTGCTCTACCTCTATTAGGTATGCTGTTCCTTGGTAATTTGCTAAAAGAGTCTACAGTTACTGAAAGGTTAGCCGAAACAGCTCGTTTTGCGTTGATAAACACAATTACGATTTTATTGGGTTTAACTGTTGGTGCATCAACACAAGCTGATAGATTTATAACTTGGGATTCTTTGAAGATATTCGGACTTGGTGCTTTGTCTTTTGTTATAGCTACTGCATCGGGAGTTCTATTTGCTAAATTAATGAATCTGTTCCTAAAAGAAGGAGATAAGGTTAATCCGCTAATAGGATCTGCAGGAGTTTCTGCTGTGCCCGCTGCTGCCCGTGTTTCTCAGGAACAAGGCTTGAAAGCTGATAAAACAAATCACTTACTTATGCACGCAATGGCTCCAAATGTAGCAGGAGTTATAGGATCAGCCGTTGCAGCAGGTATTCTGCTAAGCATGTTATCCTGAAAATGGTGATTAGTGATTGGTGATTAACGTGTCACGATTTACGACGTGTCACGACACGTCTCTACAGAAATATTGGCACATTGGCATATTAACACATTAACACATTTATTCTACATGAACACCTCAAACTACGAAATTGCTCTGGATTTTGCTTTACAAACAAATAGAAATATTTTTCTTACAGGAAAAGCAGGTACAGGAAAAACTACTTTTCTGCACAACTTAAAGAAGATTACTAATAAACAAATAGCTATAGTAGCTCCAACCGGCGTAGCAGCAATAAATGCCGGTGGGGTTACTATCCACTCTTTTTTTCAATTACCTTTTACTCCCTTCTTCCCTACTTCTGAAGGTAAAAAAGATCTGATTGAGAAAAGTAAAATGCGTTCTAACAAACGTAAAATACTGCAAGAGCTTGAACTTCTTGTGATTGATGAAATTAGTATGGTAAGAGCTGATACTCTCGATGCCATCGACCATATGCTTCGTCATGTCAGGTTTCGTCATCGAGATGAGTTTGGAGGTGTTCAGGTGGTGTTTATCGGTGATATGTTTCAACTTTCTCCTGTTGCATCCGATGATGAATGGCGATATTTGTCTCAATACTACGAATCTCCATATTTTTTCCATAGCCATATAGTGCAACAAAAACCTCCTGTTTATATCGAATTGGAGAAAATTTATCGTCAGTCCGATATTAATTTTATCAAAATATTAAATGAAGTTAGAAATAATTGTCTTAGTTCAAGTAGCATCGAAATACTAAATAGCCGGTATAATCCTCTATTTGTGCCGCCTTCTGATGATTCATTTATTACTCTTACAACACATAATTATAAAGCTGATTTAATAAATTCCGAAGAATTAAGAAAATTAAGTTCTCAGGTTGTAAGCTTTAAAGCTATTATTGATGGTGAATTTTATGAGAAAAGTTACCCTACCGATGAAATTCTAAATCTGAAAATTGGAGCTAAGGTTATGCTTATTAAAAACGACACCGAAACTCCAAGAAGGTTTTATAATGGCAAAATAGGTGTAATTCAATCTTTTGCTAAAGATACGATACAGGTGAAATGTCCCGAAGATGATTCAGTAATTGATGTATCCCGCATGGAATGGGAAAATGTACGTTATACTGCCAATCCGACTACCAAGAAGATTGACGAGGACGTAATTGGTAAATTTATTCAGTTTCCCCTACGATTGGCATGGGCGATAACAATTCATAAAAGTCAGGGTCTCACCTTTAATAAAGCTGTTATTGATGCAGGTGAGGCTTTTGCATCCGGACAGGTTTATGTGGCTTTAAGCAGATGCACTAATCTCGAAGGTATGGTACTGCATAGCAAGATAAATCCTAATAGCATTGAAAATGACCGCCAGATTTTAGAACATGAAAAACAAAAACTGCCTTCTGAAATTTTAAAAACCGAACTTAATAAATCATTAAATGAGTTCAGGGCATATATTATCCAACAACTGTTTAATTACAGCAGTATTACAAACAAATTCGCTCGATTTAAAAAATCTTTTGAAGAAATTTCGTCATCTTTCAATAGCGAGACTAAAGGGTATATAGATAATATACATAATCAGTTATCAATTTTAGAGGATGTCGGATCAAAATTTAGTACTCAAATCGACAGAATATTTATTGAACAAGATATAGATGAAAGTTTTCTAACGGAAAGGATATATGCTGCAAGTACCTTCTTTACAGAAAAGATAAAATTGATAACAGACATCTTGAAAGAATCGCCGGCATCAACTGATAACAAAGAGAGTGCAAGTATTTTCAACGAGGAAATGAAAGATTTATTTGGTGTATTATCTCTCAAAACATACATCATGAAAAATCTTCAATTTCCATTCTCTGCAGAAAATTACTTTTCTATAAAAAATAAATTCACCATACCTGAATTTAGTATTAATGCATATTCTAAGTCAGGCACCAAAACGAAAATCACTTCTCGTCATCCTAAACTATATTTTAAACTTTTAGAGTTGCGAAATAATATCAGCGATAATGAAAGTATGCCTATCTATCTGATAGCAAATACTAAAAGCATTCAAGAAATGTCAGATTTTCTCCCACTGTCTGAAAAGGATTTGCTGCAAATTCACGGTTTTGGAAAAACAAAAGTTGCAAGATACGGTAAAAAGTTTTTAGATGTTATTACTGAATACTGCTTGGATAATAATCTCACATCATTTATTTACGAAAAATCAATAGAGGATAAATCGAAGAGGAAGAAGAAATAAATATCAATTAAAATCACTGTATCGCTTATTACCAAAAATATAATAATTAACGACTATACTTTTCTTCAATATTTCAGGAATGTGACGTACAGTTTTTTTCTGTATATTTTCCATTCTCTTAAATTTGAATTTTGGCAACATCTTTTTAAAATCGCGTCTTGCCTTAAATACGGCAAAGGCATTTTTAGGTTTACCTGTAATCAATAATTGAAAAGCAGCCAGATAGTCCATAAAAAAACGTAAAACCATTATTGGTGCTAATCGTGATTTTGATAGATTTTTATATAACAAAAAGAGATTATTCCTAAAATTCAGATATGTTTTTTGAGGATGCTCGACATTAAGAGTGCCTCCACCAACATGATATACTTTTGATTGCGGTACACATACTATTCGATAACCTCTATTTTTCAATCGCCAGCATAAATCAATTTCTTCCATATGAGCAAAAAAATCATCATCGAAACCACCTTCATCATTAAACTCTTTTGCCCTTATCATCAAACATGCTCCTGTAGCCCAAAATATATCGCAAATATCATCATATTGTCCATTATCTTCCTCTGTAACAGCTAAGACTCTTCCTCTGCAAAATGGATATCCAAGATAATCTATGAAACCACCGGCTGCACCTGCATGTTCAAATTTATTTCTTTGATGATAAGATAGAATTTTAGGCTGACACGCAACAACATCAGTATTTTGCTCTAAATATTCAAGCATGGGTTGAAACCAATTTTCTGTTACTTCAACATCGCTGTTTAAAATAACATAATAATCTGCTTCTATTTGAGCTAATGCTCGATTATAACCTTCGGCAAAGCCATAATTTTTAGGAAAAAGTAACACTTTAACTTCCTGAAAGTCTTTTCCTATTAATAATAATGAATTATCTCTCGAACCATTATCAGCTACATAAATAGCTACATCAGGAGAAGATGTATACTTCAGCAAGGTTGGCAAAAACTCTTTTAAATGATGAGCGCCATTCCAATTCAATATGACAATTGCAATTTTCAATTATTCTTTTTATGTTTCCATCGTTTATGTGTCCAAAGCCAGTATTCCGGTCTCTCATTTATGCGTTCTTCCAAAATACGCATAAATTTGGTTGTTATCTCGAACTCCTCTGTATTAGCAGGGTCTAATGCGATTGGGATAATATTTGCTTTGTAATATCCTCGTTTTACCGGTTGAATATCTAAATAAAACACAGGATAATTATACTTTTTTGCTAATTGTTCAGTACCTAAAAAAACAGGCGTATCCTGATTTAAAAAAGTCATCCAGCAACGAATATTTTTCCATCTTGGTGTCTGGTCCGAAATCATACCGAATATACCGGATTCACCTGTCTGTTTTATCTGCCATATCTTCCTAACTAAGCTGTCTTTCTCAATACTTTCAGCACCATAACGATTTCTTAATTTAATCATCAATTGATCAAAATGCGTATTTTTTAGCTTTCTGTACACAGGAAATGCTTTGTAGTTATCAGGTAAACTTAAACACAAAGTAGACGACCATTCCCAGTTACCATAATGAGCATACATCAACATAATACTTTGTCCACGAGCTGCCTGCTCATTTATCAACTCAAGGTTTTCAATTGTCATGCTCCTTTTCATATCCGAAACAGGAGCATTTAACTGACGGATAATTTCAACCATCAAATCTGCAAAATATCTATAAAATTTTTTCTCTATACTGATAATTTTCTCTGTTGAATAATCAGGAAAAGAATTTATTAAGTTTCGTCGAACCACTTTTCTCCTGTATCCTGCAACATAATATATTATAAAATACATTATATCTGACAAAATATACAGTATATTCAGCGGTAGCCAGGAAAGCAACCAAATAAAAGTATAAAAAATATAAAACATGCTGAAATATTATTAGTTGTATACACCTATGGACTTACCATATTCATACTCACCTTCCAAAATCAGCATTATTTCATCTTCTGTAATATCAATTTTGTCTTTTTTTATGCATTTCTTTGCATATAACAACATATCTTCTTCATCAATATCAGCTTCTTCGGCAGTATCATCCTCTATCAAGCCTTTATCTTCATAATATTCATAAATAACATCTAAAATATATTCTACTTTAGTGTCGGCAACATATACTTTGTTCGTATTTGCCAAATACTTAACGATAAACTTAACTGCCTCTATGTCATCATATACAGGCACATCTTCTTCTACATTTTTCATAACAGTTGTATTTTTAAAATTAATTTTCAAAGATAAAAATTTTTTTCTAACAAATAAACTAATATTTATATTATTGATAAATCGATATTGTTAATGTACATCTAATAAATTTTTGAATCTAACTCAGAATTGTTTTATTATCTTTGTCACTCTTGAAATTATATAACAGATATGTGGAAATTACTTTGCATATCTCACAAATTAAATTATTAACAATTTAATTCTATAACAATATGCAATTTGGTTTATATGACAGTCAGTTTGGACAAACATGTTTGGCATTTGATGAAGAATCATTATTTGCTGTGCTGTTTGTTACTTCGAAAGAAGAAGCCGTAAATGAATTGAAACGCAGGTTTCATTTGTATGATATTAAAGAGAATACCACAGACGCGAAAAGAATCGGAGATGAGATATTCGTAAATGGGAATTTGAGTAGACAGCTAAAACTAATAGGAACTCCATTTCAGCAATCAGTATGGAAAGCATTATTAGAAATACCTGAAGGAGAAACGAAAACGTATGCACAAATAGCAGAATCAATAGGAAGACCCAAAGCTTATAGGGCTGTTGGTTCGGCAATTGGAGCAAATCATCTTGCCTACCTTGTGCCATGTCATCGTGTACTTAGAACAGATGGAGGAATAGGAGGATATCATTGGGGAGTGAAAATAAAAGAGATGATATTACAAAATGAGGTAAAAGGTAAAAAGATAGGTAAAAGGTAAAAAAGATAAGTAAAACAACAAAATTATTGTATTTGTATTGTTATTATTTTGATAAAAAAAAATTATTTGTTTACTTTGTAGGCTTTTGAAAAACACATTAACACATTAGCATTACTTGTCCCGATTTATCGGGATTAACACATTAATTACGTATGATAAATAAATCTAAATTTAGTCTTGTAATTGTCCTGTTATTAATAGGATTTTTGATGCCGGTATTTTCTCAACAAATGCCGGAAGTTCCAATCGACCCTAAGGTGCGCTATGGTAAACTTGATAACGGACTGACATATTACATTCGTCATAACGAAAAACCCAAAGAAAGAGCTGAGTTTTATATAGCTCAAAATGTAGGAGCAATTTTAGAGAATGACGACCAGAACGGATTAGCTCATTTCTTGGAACATATGGCTTTTAATGGCACAAAAAACTTCCCTGATAAATTAATCATAGAGTATTTTGAAAAAATAGGTGTTAAGTTTGGTTCAAATATTAATGCTTATACTTCACTTGACGAGACTGTTTACAATCTTTCTGATGTCCCTACAATTCGAGAGTCGATTGTTGACAGTGCATTATTGGTTTTGCACGATTGGTCGAGTTTTATTTCTTTGTTAGGAGAAGAAATTGATGCAGAACGTGGTGTTATTCGTGAAGAATGGCGCACAGGTGCAGGTCCCGAACGAAGAATGTGGAAAGCCTCCAATTTTCTGAAATATCCTGATTCTCAATATGCAAAACGAGATGTAATAGGTGATACAGCCGTAATAAACAATTTTTCGCATGATACATTACGTGCATTTTATCATAAATGGTATCGACCTGATCTTCAGGCAATTTTAATAGTTGGAGATATTGATGTCGATCATGTTGAAAGCAAGATTAAAACTATGTTTGCTGATATACCTGCAAAAGATAATGCTGGTGAACGTCCGATATATCCTATACATGATAATAAAGAACCTATTATTTCGATAGTTAAAGATCCGGAAGCAAGAGTAACCCGCATTGAATTAGAATATAAACATGATAAGATACCCGAAGAAGTACAAAGTACGGTTGCAGCTTATATGGCTGATATTTTAAAAGGTATTGTGTCCACAGTAATGGGTTATCGTTTTGATGAAATTACTCAACAAGCCGATGCTCCATTTGTTTATGGTGGTGCCGGATATGGTAAACTTGTAAAATCTAAAGATGCATTTCAGTTATTAATTGTACCAAAAGAAGGACAAGAAGAAGAAGGATTAAGAGCCTTGATGTTTGAAACAGAAAGATTCAAACGCTTTGGCTTTACCAACTCAGAAGTTGAGCGTGCTAAAACAGATATTTTAAAATCTCTTGAAAATGCATATAACGATAGAGATAATCAGAAGAACAATAGTTTAGTAAGAGAATATGTTCGTCATTTTCTTGATGGTGAATTAATACCCGGAGTCGAGTGGGAATACAATACAACTAAGTCGATGTTGCCATTTTTGACAGCAGAGGCAGTTAATAGATCAGCCCAACAATTCGTTACAGATGAAAATCTGATTATTTCGTTTATGGCACCTGACAAGGCAACTGTTCTTATTCCATCAGAAGAGAAAATATTGCAATTGTTAGCAGAAGCAAAATCAGCCGAACTAACCGCTAAGGAAGAAGAGAGTTTTGATAAACCCTTGATATCTAATATACCCAAAGCAGGTAAAATTAAAAAAACCTCAAAAAATGATATTTTAGGAACAACATCATGGGAGTTGTCCAATGGCGTAAAAGTAATTTTCAAAAGTACCGATTTCAAAAATGATGAAATTTTATTGAATGCTTTCAGTGAGGGTGGTTTTTCTTTGGTTAAAGATTATAATGATTTAATAGCTGCTACATTATCTCCATCTGTTGTTGCAAATAATGGGTTGGGACAGTTCACTCAGATAGAATTAAATAAAATACTGACAGGGAAAATTGCAAGTGTAAGTCCGAGAATTGGTAACTACGACGAAGGCTTTTCAGGTAAATCTTCTGTAGAGGATTTTGAAACTATGCTTCAATTGGTACATTTGTTTTTTACATCTACACGAAAAGATGATAATGCATATGAAGCGTTAATTAATATGTACAAAACAAGTCTGGCAAATACTGCAAGCGACCCAAGAAAAATCTTTTCAGATTCAGTAACATATATGTTGTCTAATCATCATCCACGTACAGTCATTCTGAATTTAGAGTCGTTAGATAAAATTAATCAGGATAAAGCTATTTCAATATTTCAAGATAGATTTGCTATCCCGTCCGACTTCACATTTGTGTTTACAGGTAACATAAATCCTGAAGATGAGACTGTAAAAACAGCTATTCTTACATATTTAGGAGGATTGAAATCAAAAAAGAAGACAGAACATTATGTAGATAATAAAATTAGATTTCCGAGAGGATTAGTGAACAACCATTTTTCACAATCAATGCAAATAAAGAAAGCATCTAATTTTATACTTTATTCAGGTCAGTTACACTACGATATTGGAAATCAAGTTACTATGACTGCTATTGGAAGTATACTCAATATGAGATATTTAGAAAGCATCAGAGAAAAGGAAGGTGGTTCGTATGGTGTAGGAGTTCGTGGCTCGCTTGGTAGAGTTCCTGTACATCAAGCAAGTCTATTAATGCAATTCGACACCGATCCTGACAAACAAGCACATCTGATGAAAATAATTCATAAAGAAGTAGATGAGATAGTTGCAAACGGACCAAGAGCAGATGATTTGAGCAAAGTAAAAGAGAATATGCTTAAAAAATATAATGAAGATTTAAAAGAAAACGGATGGTGGTCAAGGACTATATCTTCATATTATCAAGACAAACTTAATTTTGTTGAAGATTACACAAAGGCTGTTGAGAGTTTAACATCAGAAAAAATTCAATCGACATTACGAAAACTTATCGAACAAGGAAATATTTTGGAAGTTGTAATGATACCGACTGAGTAAAAACTGTACAAATTATTGATATATTTACAATTTATGTATTTACAATTTACACATTAGCATATTAACACATTAGCATATTAACACATTATTTACATATGAAACCAGACAGTCAAATTGCCAGGAAAATAACAACATTGTGTTCAGACAGAAACATTTCTATGGACGAACTTTCGGAACGTTCAGGATTAAAAAAGGAGCAAATCGAAGTATTGCTCAACAGTAGTAACATTCCATCTTTATCACCATTAATAAAAATAGCACGTGCTATAGGAGTGCGATTAGGAACATTTTTAGATGATTCATCCGGAATAGGTCCTGTTATACATAGAAAATCAACTCCTCAAGAACCGATTACATTTTCTAGTCAGTTATCATCTGCAAACTCACATTTAGATTTTGTTTCATTGGCATCCAATAAATCGGGTAGGGCAATGGAACCGTTTATTATAGAGGTTAATACGCCTGTAAATCAGAAACCCGTACTTTCATCGCATGAGGGCGAAGAATTTATTTATGTTTTGGAAGGAAACATAAAAATTAACTACGGAAGCGAAGAATATATATTAAGTGCAGGAGATAGCATATATTATGATTCAATAGTTGATCATCTTGTAACATCTGCAGAGGGACAAATAGCAAAAATTCTTGCAGTTGTTTACACTCCACTGTAAATTAGAGTTTTATAAAATCATTGTATAATTTTTTATTTCAGAAAGATGCAACTATTTGATAGAACTTTAAGTGATTGGCTTGAACATTGGGCAAAAGAAACACCGAATCATGAGTATATAGTATATTCCGATAGAGATTTACGATTTACGTGGAAGGAATTTAACGCAAGAGTTGATAGTATGGCAAAGGGACTGTTGGCTGTTGGGGTAACTAATGGTTCACATGTGGGAATATGGGCGCAAAACGTACCTGATTGGTTAACATTCCTTTATGCTTGTGCAAAAATAGGAGCCATTGCTGTTACGGTAAATACGAACTACAAAGAGCATGAATTAGCTTTTATATTGGAAGACTCCGACATGCATACTCTATGTGTTACTGATGGAACCGGTAATAACAATTATTTAGACATCGTATATTCATTGATTCCTGAATTAAAAACGCAGCAGAGAGGATATTTAAAAAGTGAACGATTTCCTTTACTGAAGAATGTGGTTTATATCGGTCAGGAAAAATATAGAGGAATGTTTAACACTCCTGAGTTGTTACTTCTGGGAAATTATAAAAGTGACGAAGAGCTAAATAAAGCAAAATCGAAAGTAAACTGCCACGATGTTGTGAATATGCAATATACATCAGGCACTACGGGTTTCCCTAAAGGCGTAATGCTGTCACATCACAATATTGCAAATAACGGATATCTGACAGGAGAGCATATGAAATTCACGCAAAACGACAAATTGTGTATTTGCGTACCATTATTTCATTGTTTTGGAGTTGTTTTAGCAACAATGAATTGTCTGACTCACGGTTGCACACAAGTGATGGTAGAAAAATTCGATCCATTGATAACTTTAGCTTCAATACACAAAGAAAGATGTACGGCATTATACGGAGTGCCTACTATGTTTATAGCTGAACTTAATCATCCGATGTTTGAGATGTTCGATATGACATCACTTCGTACCGGTATTATGGCAGGAGCACTGTGCCCTATGGAACTTATGCGTCAGGTAAACGAAAAGATGTACATGGACATAACCAGTGTTTATGGTCTGACAGAGTCATCGCCCGGTATGACACAAACTCGCATCGACGATTCATTTGAAGTGCGCTGTACAACAGTAGGTCGCCCATATGAGTTTACAGAAGTTGCAATAATTGATCCTGTAACAGGTAAAGAATGTCCGGTTGGCGTTGAAGGAGAAGTTTGCTGTAAAGGTTATTTAGTGATGAAAGGCTATTATAAAAATCCGGAAGCAACGGCAAGCGTAATCGACAAAGATGGATGGTTACATTCAGGTGATTTAGGAGTTAAAGATGAAGATGGTAATTACCGGATTACAGGACGCATTAAGGACATGATAATCAGGGGTGGAGAGAATATATCTCCTAAAGAAGTAGAAGATTTTCTATATCAGATGCCCGGAGTAAAAGATGTGCAGGTAGTTGCTATAAAATCAGCACGTTATGGAGAAGATGTAGGAGCCTTCATCATACCTAAAGACGGGTATTATTTTGAAGCAGAAGATGTACGCGATTTCTGTATGAACAAAATAGCACGCTACAAGATTCCACGCTATGTGTTTACAGTCCCGGAATATCCACTAACCGGCAGCGGTAAAGTGCAGAAATACAAATTGCGCGAAATAGCTTTAGAGCTGTGCAAGGAGAGAGGGATTGAGATAGTGTAGGAAGAGTTATTTAATAAATCAACTACATCTTTGTACATTCTTTTATCTCTTGGATAATTTCGATTGCGCGTTGTTTGTTTAAACCGACTTTTTCAGCAACGACCAGCATATCATTAGTTGTTGGCTCGCCATTATTATTTACTGTTGTAGTGTGAAAACCATTGAATCCACTGCTTGGTAAAAGGTCGTAAGCAGGAGAAAGTTTCCATTCGTTACCAACTAATTGAAATGAGAAATTCTTTGCATGATCGTCACGGTTCTTTATTGCGACATTAAACGCCATCAAGCGAAAAAGAGAATAAACCTCTTCCATGTTTTTAGTCAGTATATGGCATAGTTTCAATAGTGATTCATAATCAAGACTCGGTTCACGATAATTGGCATTTAATAATCCTGCTGCACTCACGGTATGAATTTTTCCTTTCGAAGTCCTGTCAAAACGCTCTACACCGAAATATTTTTCTTCAAACAATCTTGTTTCGGGCATATTAATCCCACATTTTTTGGCAAGCAGTGAATAATCATACTCAATATTTCCAATATTTACGGGATCAACCGTAGCCTTGAATTTAACAAGCCATTCTTTACCATCTATTTTAACAAAAACCTTAGGCCTTGCACCTCCCGGAGAACCACCATATTTATACAATGTATCGAGCGAATCTCCAACATAATCGGTTGTAAGTATCTTTTCAGCTTCGGATGCTAAACTGTCAAAATTGATGATTTCATTTGTGGTCGACTCACTGTAATCCGGTTTGTATTCCAAAGCTCCACGTCCTGTACTTCCGACCAAAGCCAACCTTTGAAGAAGTGTCAATTTTGTCGGATCAATACCTTTGTGTTTTAAATATCGGTCGAGTATAAGATTTCCCCATCCATCAGGCAGGCTATCGTCAAAAACTCCAAAACCTCCATTAAAAGGAGTACGTTTGGCTATAAATACTTCAGATTTAAGAGGGAGATTAAATGGAGATATGGACTGTCCACGTGCTAAATATGCAGCATCATATTCAAATGCACAAAGAGTATCGGCTGTCAATGCGATTCGTCCGACCTTCTGTCCGTTCATTAAAACTTCTACAACTTTAATCTCATTCATTTCGAGTTCCTCTTTTTCTTTTTTTTATTTCTTGTGCTTTTAACAGTTCATCTATACTTTGATACGATTTTTTTGTAAATAGTTCTGAGAAACTTTCAATATCATCCAAAGTTATGGCACATAAGACCAAGTTGCGAAGTGTAATTTCACCTGTATTTTCAAACTTTCTATATGCATCATATCCAATCCCTGCACGTTTAGCAAATGCTTTTTGTGTAAGGTTTCTTTCAAGCCTTCTATCCTTAACTCTTTCTGCAATTCCTTTGAGAATAGAGTCAGGATTGTTGTTTATAATTGTGTTAATATCCATAATTATTTGATTATATTGATATAATTGCGTAAATAAACACAATTGCAAAGATAGTGATAATTAATAAAGATAGCAATAATTTGAATGAAAACTTTTGTTTGTTTTAAAAATATCGTTTTATATCGATATAATGAAACCACGTTATCTTGCGAGTTATAAATAATTTTCTCATCTTTGTTTGCACGCTGATTCAAACACAAAAAGTATACATGTCCGTAGTTGCCTCAATCATAAAGAAAACTTTCAAAGCCATCCTATGGACTGTGGCTGTATTGGTATTTCTTTTTCTGTTGATAGCAGGTTTAATTCAACTTCCATTTATACAAAACAAATTAGTAGATGTTGCCACTGCATTTGTCAGCAATAAAACCAATACGCACGTGGGAATTGAGAATATTGGTATTGCTTTTCCAAATAATGTTGTCATAGAAGGTATATATATAGAAGATAATCTGCATGATACACTACTCTATGCCGGAAAAACAAGTCTGCACATCAGCTTTGGAGATTTGATGAAACAGCGACTGCACATCCATAATTTTTTGTTGCAGGATGTATATTTGAATGTGTATAATACAGCACAAGACTCTCTTTTTAATTATCAATTTTTAATCGATGCTTTCAGCGATACAATCACCATTAAAGAGGATGAAAAAGAAACAACAATACTCTGGATGGTTTACACAGGGAAATTCAGGTTGAAAAATATCCGGTTGCGCTATGATGATAAATGGAACAAACTTACCGCAACGACTAATTTACAGCTCTTTGAACTGCAGGAAACAAACATCCAATTAGAAAATCTTGCTTTGACTTGTGAAAATATTATCCTGAAAGCTGAAAATTTACGTTACCGTTCGGGTGATGACATTACGGTTTCGAATCAATTGAACCCCAATGATATAAGTTTAAGAAACATAGAATTAAAAGCACGCAATTTATCTTTTACACCGGGCAAAACAACAATTGAAATCCAGCAATTGGCAGCGGAAGAGCAACATGGTATCGCAATTCGTAAGTTCCATACTTTGTTTCAAATGGATGAAAAGTCCATACAAATCAACCATTTAGCATTGCAAACCGGACAGTCATCATTACAAGCCGATATTCATTTGGATTATTCTTCACTTGAAAGTTTAGCTGATTCCATTTCAAATCTTTGGATAGATGCCCACATTCAAAAGGCAAGTTTCAGTAAAGGTGAAATCAAGATGTTTGCCGGTTCCGCCATTCCTGATAATATAGAACTACCTGATCGAATTAATCTGGATGCAAATTTTAGAGGCAGATTAAACGCATTCGATGCTTCTGTAGTGCTGAACAGCAGTTTCGGAGGTGCTACTATGCTTGCTGTTCTTGACGAACACGAACAATTTGAAGCGAATATCAGCGTTCTGCAATTTGATGCAGGCAAATTACTGAAAGACACTAATATGTTCGGTGCGGTTAACCTTACCGCTCAGGTTCAGGGCAAAGGCTTAGATATGAAAACTACTCAATTACAGATACTTGCTGATGTTCAGGCTCTGAAACTGACGGAAGATGACTTGCGTGCAGGATTCAGGGCTTCTGCCGACATCAACGGAATGGAGCCGGACAAGCTAAACGGCACGGTAAATCTGACCGATTTAAAGATTGTGCAAAACAGCAAAAGTTATGATCTTGAATCACTTGCATTGGAAATGAAAAATATCCCCGGGAAAAGTGAAATGAATATTCAGAGTAACCTGATTGATTTTTCTTATGATGGAAATATCTCGCCCATTTTACTTCCTGAAATTTTAACTCCTTATATCTCGAAATATTTTTCAGCAAATAAACAAGATACAAAAAATAAACAGGATGCCGCTTTCAATTTTGAAATGACCATTCACGACCACCCGCTTTTATATGAATTTCTTGTACCTGATTTTAAAGTTTTTGTTCCTGAGGTTATACGTGGTCGTTTTGATAACAGAGCTGAAATTTTTAATATAAAGGCAGGGGTAAGTAAGGCTGTTTACAGTGGTATCGAAATAGCGGATATTCAATTTAATATTGATGCTGATACTGCATCTTTAGCATATGATCTTTCTGTGAAAAGCATTGAAAATGAACAGATTCATTTAGACAATTTGTTTTTAATCGGGGAAATGAAAGACCAAACTATCACTGCCTTGCTTTCCTTGATTGATAATGATGGAAATGAAAACAGCCTGAATGTAGAAGGTTATTTCATCCCTGATACAGAAAATCAGGCAATCAACCTGAAGGCAGACATTAATTCACTTTCGATGAAAACCATTGAAACATTTGCATCTGGACAATTGGCATCTTCGTCTGGTTATCTGACAGGTCATTTTGATGTTACCGGAAACCTGAATGAACCTGCATTATCAGGAGAGCTTACTTTTAAAAATGTGGAAACTACACCTGCATTTCTGAATAACCGGATAGCACTTACCAACGAAACCATCCGTATAGATAATGCCGGTATCTATTTTAATGGATTCACGATGAAAGATGTGAATAATCAACCGGTAAGTATTAATGGGGCAGTACGAATGAAGGATTTTGCAGATTTCAATTTTGATTTGCAGATTGAAGCCAATAATTTTCAGTTGTTTAACACTAATGCGAAGGATAATGATTTGTTTTACGGACGTATGTTGACCGACACGAAAATCAACGTCAGCGGTCCGATGGAATTACCCGTTGTACAAGCGAATATCAAACTGAATGAAGGTTCGCATGTAAGTTTTATTGTCCCACGTACGGAGTTGAATACTTATAAAGGAGAAGATGTTGTGGTGTTCGAAGTCAAGCAGGAGGATACCGATATAACCAATCACATCAAAGAAAATACTACAAAAAGCTTTCAATTTAAAGGTGTTGATCTGGCATCCGTGATAGAAGTGGATAAAAATGCTACCCTGCGGTTGTTCATGGATCCGGCATTAAGCGATTCATTAGTGGTTAAGGGACAGGCAGATTTAAATCTGACGATGGATAGAAGCGGCAAAATGAGTCTTACCGGTTCGTATAATCTTGAAGAAGGAAGTTATCAGCTTTCATTTGAATCCATCATCAGGAAAAAATTTGACATAGTAAAGGGCAGTACCATCGTATGGAATGGCGATCCGATGGATGCCAATATCAATATCAACGCTGCTTACAATGTACGTACTTCTCCCTACAACTTGGTTGCCGACCAGTTAGGGGGATTATCAGACAATCAGAAAAGACCTTATTTGCAAGCTTATCCTTTTATTTTGCTTTTGAAGATGAGGGGGGAATTGTTACAACCGGAAATTGGGTTTGAAATTCAACTGCCGACTGATAATCAGCAAATATTAGGTGGAGCAGTGCAACAGAAACTGAATCAGTTGAATGAAGATCCTTCGGCATTAAATAAACAGGTTTTTGCCCTGTTACTTCTGAATCGTTTTACACAGGAAAATCCTTTACAAACAGAATCAGCCGGTACGCCTGCCATGTTGCGATCAACGGTAAGCAGTTTTCTTTCAGAACAGCTAAACAAGCTGAGCGCCTCGTTTATTCCCGGACTTGAAATGAACTTCGACCTGCAATCGTATGAAGATTATTCAGGCGGAGATGCTGAAGGAAGAACTGAATTGTCAGTAGGCGTGAAAAAAGAATTGTTTGATGACAGACTGAGCATACAGGTTGGCGGAACTGTTGAACTTGAAGGTGAAAGAGCCGCTCATAATCAGGCAAGCGACATAGCAAGCGATGTTATTATCGAATATAAGTTGACGAAAGACGGACGATACTGGTTGAAAGGTTTCCGTAAAAATCAGTATGAAGGCGTGATTGACGGACAATTGACAGAAACAGGTGTCGGAGCTGTGTTTGTGAGGGAGTTTAAATAGTCAATAGTGATTGGTGATTAGTGATTGGTGATTAGTGATTGGTCAATAGTCAATAGTCGATAGTCAATATTAAAGAAACCATAGACTATAGACTATAGACAATAGTGTACATAAAAAATGAGAACAACAATATACATATTCATTGCTTTTCTGCTTGCATCTTGTGCGGGTACAAAGCGATTAGCTGAGGGTGAATTGCTTTATACTGGTGCTGATATCCGTTTGGAAAGCAAAGAGAAGGTTGATGAGAGCCGTATTAAATCCACTGCGGAACGGGCATTCAGACCGGAACCGAACAGTAGTTTGCTGGGTATGCGACCTAAGTTATGGCTCTACCAGATTGTCGGTGAAAATCCGAAAAGCAAGTTCAAAAAATGGCTGAAAGAGAAAGGAGAACCGCCGGTACTGTTACGAGACGTGAAAAGGGAAGCCATATCTGAAATTATTGATGCACAATTGTTCAACATAGGTATATTCAACAGTAACACCGGCAGCGAAGTAATTCAGAAAAAGAGTACGGCAAAGGTCATCTATACGGCAAAAGTCCATGCTCCTTATACCTTGAAAACATATCAAATTAACATTCCGAATGAAAAAATCCAACAACTGATAGAGGAAAATACACAAGCATCCCTGATTAAACCGGGCATTCAATATCAACTTGACTTATTGAAGAATGAACGCAACAGGATAGATGCCCTGCTCAAAGATGAAGGATATTTTTTTTTCAATCCTGATTATTTGATATTTAGAGTTGATACATTAAAATCAGACAATAATACATTCAACCTGCAATTAACATTTAAAGAAGATGTTCCGGCAGTAGCTCTGCAACCCTACCATATCGGTCAGGTTACGGTCGACCAGAACTATTCTCTACAGACAGAATCATCTGAAAAAGATACAAGTGTTTATCAACGAACAAAATACATTAGCGATGAGAATGTTAAACCTATCCGTCCATCCGTTTTACATCGTTCTATATTTCTGAGCGAAAACAAGCTTTATACACGGCAAAACCATCAGCTTACCCTGAACCGGCTCATGTCGATGGGCAATTTCAGGTTTGTGCAGATGCACTTTAATGAAACCGACAGCAATCGTTTAGATGCCGACATTCGTCTTACTCCTCTGCCTCGAAACACTTTTAGGGCAGAAATGGATGTGGTGACCAAATCGAATAACTATACCGGTCCGCGTATGAACGTAAGTTTACTGAACAGAAATACTTTCGGCGGTTCCGAATTGCTGAAACTAAATCTGGCAGGATCGTTTGAGGCGCAGCTTAACAGACTGAATGAGAGCTTGTTTTCGTATTCATTTTATCCGCAAATCGAGCTGACTTTTCCCCGATTGCTTGTGCCTTTCAATGTCCCTCAGACGAACCGCATGTACACACCCCAAACTCGCTTGGCGTTGTCGTACAATTTCATGCGAAGGATGGATTATTTCGACCTGAGAAATTTCCAGTTCAGCTACGGATATAAATGGAGGAAAGACATCAAAAGCGATCATGAACTGAATCCCGTGAACATCAACAATACCAAACTGATGAATGAATCACAGACATTCAAAGACTTGCTGGCATCCAATCCGATGCTTAAAAAGAGTTATGATGAACAATTTGTAGCTGGGATGAATTACGCTTACACCTATAACGAGCAAACTATCAGCAAAAAACCAACACAGTTTTATCTGAACCTGACGGCAGAAACAGCCGGTAATGTATTTTCAGCAATCAGTTCTTTAACAGGAGAAAAGCCTTCAGCCGATAATCCTTCCTCTCTTTTTGGTTCAATATACTCCCAGTTCGTCAGATTTGGAGTAGACGGAAGGATGTATCAACATTTCAGCGACAAACACCAGCTTGCACTGCGCTTGATTGCAGGAATGGCAAAAGCTTACGGCAATTCCGCTACCCTACCCTACAACAAACAATTCTTCAGCGGAGGACCTAACAGTATCCGGGCGTTTCCCATCAATTCGGTAGGACCGGGCAACTACCTGCAAAACAGCACAGGCGGTTTTCTGCAATTAGGTGGCGACATTAAGCTCGAAATGAATGTCGAATATCGCTTCGACATCTACAGTTTTCTGAAAGGAGCCGTTTTCGCTGATGCTGGCAATGTATGGCTGCAACCGTCCAATCCCGCCACCACCGGCTCACCGTTCAGCATCAATACTTTCATGGACGAAATAGCAGTCGGTGCCGGCTTTGGATTACGCATGGATGTTTCTTTCTTCGTACTTCGCTTCGACCTTGCCACCCCTCTACGGAAGCCTTGGCTTACTCCCGGTAGTCGCTGGGTAGTTCAAGAAATCAATCCGTTTAAATCCGATTGGCGAAAAGAGAATCTGATGTTGAATATAGCGATTGGGTATCCATTTTGAAAAAATATATTTAGTTTGGATATCAATGTTAACCTTGCTCACCTTTCCAAATTTCCGTATCTTTGCAAGTTCATAAAATTTCAAAGGCTATGTCGGTTCAAGGGAATATTATTGTAAAAGGCGCAAGGGTTCACAATCTTAAAAATATTGATGTTGAGATACCCCGCAATAAGTTGGTTGTAATCACCGGATTGTCAGGTTCGGGTAAGACTTCTTTAGCTTTTGATACTTTGTATGCTGAAGGTCAGCGTCGTTATGTTGAAAGTCTTTCTGCTTATGCACGTCAGTTTCTTGGACGGATGAGTAAGCCCGAAGTTGATTATATCAAAGGAATACCGCCAGCAATAGCTATCGAACAAAAGGTAAATACACGAAATCCACGTTCCACCGTTGGTACTTCCACTGAGACATATGAGTATATAAAATTACTGTACGCACGTATTGGAAAGACATATTCTCCTGTATCAGGTTCAATCGTTAAGGAGCATCAAGCTGAAGATGTGGTAAAAGCAGCTTTGCAATTTCCGGAAGGAACACGTATGATGATACTTGCCGAAATACATGCGAAAGATGAAACAAGTCTTAGAAATGAACTTAACGTACTAATACTTAAAGGATATAGTAGAGTTGCAATTAATGGCGACACAGTCTTACTGCAAGATCTTCTCAAACAAAAAGATATAATTTACGAAAAAATATTTCTGATAGTTGACAGACTGACAGTTGACACAACACAAGAGACAATAAGCAGAATAACCGATTCTGTAGAAACTGCATTTTTTGAAGGTAAAGGAGCTTGTGTTTTAAAGATTTTTGCAGAGGATGAGGAAAAGCTTCTTTGTTTTTCAAAAAGTTTTGAAGCAGATGGTATAAGTTTCGAAAAACCTACCGTGCATACTTTCAGTTTCAACTCGCCTATAGGTGCTTGTCCGACTTGCGAAGGATTTGGCAAAGTGATAGGAATAGACGAGGATTTGGTTGTTCCCAACAAAGAATTATCTGTTTATGATGATGCTGTTGTGTGCTGGAAAGGTGAAGTGATGAGCGAATGGAAAAAAGAATTAATACGCGTAGCTTCACAATTTAATTTTCCCATACACAAACCATATTACGAATTGACTGCTGAGCAAAGAGATGTATTGTGGAGAGGTAATAAATACTTCGAAGGAATAGATGCTTTCTTTAAAATGTTAGAGGCAAATCAGTATAAGATACAGTATAGAGTGATGTTGGCACGTTATCGGGGTAAGACTACATGTCCGGTTTGCAAGGGAAGTCGACTGAAAAAAGAAGCCTCATATGTGAAAGTTTCAGGGAAATCGATAAATGAAATTGTACTGATGTCGATTTTAGATTTGAAGAAATTCTTTGAAAACATCAAACTTGATGAACATGATGCTAAAATATCTAAACGATTACTTAATGAAATAAATAATAGAATAAAGTTTCTGTTGGATGTGGGCTTAGGTTATTTGACATTAAACAGATTGTCAAATAGCTTATCAGGGGGAGAGAGCCAGCGTATTAACTTAGCAACTTCACTTGGCAGTAGTTTGGTGGGTTCACTGTATATCCTCGATGAACCAAGTATAGGGTTGCATCCGCGTGATACACAGCAGCTTATTCAAGTGTTGTTGCAGTTGCGAGATTTAGGTAATACTGTTATAGTAGTTGAGCATGACGAAGAAATAATGCGTGCTGCAGATTATTTAATTGATATTGGACCGCATGCAGGAAGAAAAGGCGGACAGATTGTATTTCAAGGTAACTCAAATAAAGTAACTGAAAAAGATGAAGAATTGATCGATAAATCATTCACTTTGCAATATCTATTTGGAAAAGAAAAAATTGAAGTTCCACATAATAGAAGAAAGTGGAATAATTATATTGAAGTATTAGGAGCAAGAGAAAACAATCTTAAGGGCATCAATGTGAAGTTTCCTTTGAATGTTATTACAGTTGTAACAGGAGTAAGCGGTTCAGGAAAATCATCATTAGTTAAGAATGTGTTTTATTCAGCATTGAAGAAATATTATGGTGGAGTAGCAGATAAAACTGGTCAGTTTGGTGCTTTGAAAGGTTCTATGCATTTAGCTAAAGATATAGAGTTTGTTGATCAGAATCCTATCGGGCGATCGTCACGTTCCAATCCGGTAACACACATAAAGGCTTATGATGAGATTCGTAAACTGTTCGGTGATCAGCAATTGTCAAAGCAGATGGGTTATACGGCATCACATTTTTCCTTTAATACTCCGGGAGGTAGATGTGAAGAATGTCAGGGTGAAGGGACTATAACTGTGGAAATGCAATTTATGGCTGATTTGGTTTTAGAGTGCGAGCACTGTCATGGCAAGCGTTTCAAACAAGATGTGTTAGATGTTCAATATAAAGGAGTGAATATCCACGATGTGTTGGAAATGACAGTTAATCAAGCAATTGAATTCTTTTCAGCATATTCGGGAAACATAGAGAAAAAAATCGTGAAGCGATTAAAACCTTTGCAGGATGTAGGTATCGGATATGTGAAATTAGGACAATCGTCGAGTACCCTTTCAGGAGGAGAAAGTCAGCGTGTCAAGTTAGCCTCTTTTTTAGCAAATGAAAAATCAGAGCCAACCATATTTGTATTTGATGAACCTACGACGGGGCTACACTTTCACGATATAAAAACATTGCTTAAAGCTTTTGAAGCTTTAATTGCGAGAGGGCACACCATTATCATCATCGAGCATAATCCAGAAGTAATCAAGTGTGCCGACCATATAATTGATATTGGTACTGAGGGAGGCGATCAAGGCGGAACGATAGTTTTTGAAGGTACGCCCGAAAAAATCGTAGAATGTGCAGCCTCATATACAGGCAAATATCTGAGTCAATATATTCTGTAGATTAATTCATAGCTATATCAATGTTGCCGGTCAACTCCATGAAAACATCATAGGGATTAGCGTTTGCAAAGATTACAGACATAATGCTTGGTGAACAGATATCAGTATATTTAATTGATAAATCTAAATTTTCAAGAAGATTGTGTTCGAAATTATTCGAATTATCATCATAGATATAGCTAATTCTAAATTTCAGTGTTCCATCAAGCATATTTATCTCCCAGCAGCCTGTTGTGAGATTATTATTGAATAATGCAGTAAAAACAGCCATATCAGTCCTTCTTGCTAAAGGTATTTTGATGGGAAACACAGCATATACAAACATTAATTTTTTACCACTGCATATTTCAATGTAATAATCAGTGTCGCAAGTGTTCATGCTGAATTTTAAAATATAACAAGAACGATGAGGATTACTGTAAACCTTTTGATAAATGAATTTATTCTTTTCAAAAATATTAGTTAAACTATTGTTCATAAGTAATAGATAATTTAGTGTTAGTTCAGTTAAGAGAATGAAAAATATACAGTATCTATAAAAATGCTATTATGAATTACCATAATGCTTTTTATATACTTCTCTTACTTTGTTAGCTTTTGCTCCTGTATATCCATGGAACAAAGCACGGGTTACAGTTCTACGGCTACATTCACACAATTTTGCGAGTTCATTAATATAGCCATGTCTTGGCGGTCTGGTGAAATTGTCAGTCTCGTTTTTCATTTTTTTTATTGGTCAAGATGATTAATTATTTAAAATTACAGTTATAGGATTGATTTTTTTGTGTACATTTGCGACAAATGTCGCATAACAGACTTTTGATTTTTATTTCACTGCAAATATAATAGCATTATTTCTATTATGCAATATTTGACAGATAATTTATTTATTTTTTTAACTATGTCAATTCCATTAACAGTAAGAGAAAGAATAATTAGCTTTCTAACATATAAGAACATCTCGAGATACAGGTTTTATAAAGATACCGGATTGTCGAACGGTTTTTTGGATAAAGCAGGTTCGATAAATAGTGATAGTTGCGAGAAAATATGCTACTGTTATCCTGAGTTAAATCCTGAATGGTTATTGATAGGAAAGGGAGAAATGTTGAAATATTATGAAGAAAGTGAGCAAACGTTAGATGAGCAAAAAGCCTCAATAGAGATTTTAGTAAAAAAAATTGTAGAGTTATCGTCCGAAAACACTCTTCTAAAAAAAGAAAACGCAGAGTTAAGAAGCGCAACAGTATATTCGACACTCTCAAAACAAGAAGAAGATAATATGAGAAATATTGCCGCAGAACCGAGAGAAGAATAAAAAAAATATTACCTTTGCAGCCGTTTCCGAAGGCTTATGTGTTAATATCGGAACGTGTGCTTGATAAACCACGTAAAAAACAAGAAAAAATGAAAAAACAAGTTTCTCTCACTTACATGGTGGCAGGATTACTGTTTACAGTATGTCTTATAGTCGCCAACATTACCGCTCAAAAAATAATTACAATTTTTGGATTAAGTGCTACTGCTGCACTTCTGATATTCCCTGTGTCGTATATAGTAAATGACTTGATAGCAGAAGTCTGGGGATATAAAAAAGCTCGTTTTATAATATGGATGGGTTTTTTGATGAATTTTTTCGTAGTAATTATTTTTCAACTCAGCATTTTAATACCTGAAAATGCTTTCTTTCCTCATCAGGAGGCTTTTGGACAAATATTAGGTTCTTCATTGCGTCTTACTCTTGCAAGTTTTGTTGCATTTTTGACAGGATCTTTTGTTAATGCGTATGTTATGAGTCGGATGAAAATACTTCAGAAAGGTAAAGGATTTTCTATCAGGGCTATAGTGTCGACTTTTGCAGGAGAAGGAATGGATTCGCTGATTTTCTTTTTTATTGCATTTGTAGGTATTATGCCTTTAAAAAATGTGTTTGAACTGACACTGCATATTGCACTTCTAAAAACAGCCTATGAAATTTTGGTGTTGCCTTTAACAGCTTATTTAGTAAAAAGAATTAAAAAGATTGAAGGTGTTGATGTTTTCGATAAAGATGTCAATTACAATCCGTTCAAGATACGTGAGGTGTAGATTCTGAATATTTGCTTAATTGTTGTTCGATTTTAAATTATGAAGTTATCTTGACTTTTTAAGAATGGAACTTTTAACCATTGTAAAAATGGAAACCGACTGCAATACAATTAATGTAAACTCTATATTAATAAGAACCAAATATATGTTAAATAACACCCTAAAATATGATTTTTCAGATCACAATTTATACATTTGCACACTCAATCAGGGAAATGAAAAAATGAGCCGGTAATAATATCAGTGATACATTTCGCTAATTAGGGTTATAGCATCACAACCTCCTTATTTTGGATACGTCACATTATTATTTTGAACCGGTTAACCAACAAACTTAAAGCTTATTCATAGTATATCAGTAGTATTCTTACTTATCGTGCAGACTATCGGTAACAGATCTACAAGTGCTCTGCACAACAATTACCGATGCTCCGTAAATGCCTTACCGATGCTCTGCAATTACTCCACAGATGCTCCGCAGTTACTTTACCGATAATCCGCAAATAGACTACCGATAATCGGCAGTAAGTATATAAAGGTATTAAATAGGCAATTTACAGTGCTTAGATCATCAATTTACAGTGCTTAAATCATCGATTTGTAGTAAGCATTTTATTAAAAAGCAAACGGGTAAGTTGGTCTTCTTCAATAATTCCTCAGCTCGCTGTGCAATACATATGTGAAACCAAAGGATTCACATATTTGTAGATTTGTATTCATAACATATAACATTCGTTGTCTTCTATAAATATATTATCCCTTCGGGATAAATAAACACTATCCTGAACGAGCGCAGCAAAGTGAGGGATTTCCCCTGCAGTAGTAGTAGGTCGGATATCTAAAAGCTACTGTTAAACCAACCATCACGATTTACATATCAACACATTATCACACCTGACTTTCGCAAATTAAAATCCAAAATCACAAAACGTCAACAAACTAACAATAAACAAGATACACCTTATTGCTCGCTGTCCGACCGACTACAAAGTATGAGGAGATCCCTCAGCCGCTCTCTTGGCTTCGCCAAGTCGCTCTTTCCGGGATGACACGCTTACTTACGGACGTGAGTAACCGGTCGTTCGGCATTGTAAAACGTAATAGCTTAAACGCACGACCGGTGCAAGGCTTCCTCCACCGCCACTGCAAAAAGAATGATGTGGCAATGCCCATACGTAGAGACGTCCAATTTGGGCGTCTCTACAATCATTACCCCCGCCAGCTAACGAGCGTGTTCTTCCTAAGTGAGAGAGCTCCCGTACAATTGCAGTCGGTTTCCAATTAGACAATGGTTAAGAGTTACATTCTTAAAAAGTCAAGACGAATTCTATCTTTTACAATAAAGATATTCCCAATTACAACAGGAAGTATTACATTAATAAGCCAAAGTCCGATGCCGGACATTAAAATTCCACTTATATTTCCCGAAAATGCACTTATTATTAATACTGTCCACGAACCTCTAACAATTCCTTCTGTTGCGGCAAAAGATGGTGTGAAAGTTATCAGTAGATAACTGAATGGAATGCATATTACAGCTTGATATATTGATAGATGTACATTAAAAAACTTTAGAATAAAAAATAATTGAATACAAGAAACAATAAAGCGCAATATGGATAAAAGTGTTATGTAGAATAAGTTTTTAGTAGATAGTTTTGCTAAACCTTCAACGTACTTTTTAAATCTTATCGTTTTAATTTTATCAGCTACTTTAGGAGTAATAAATAAAAAAGCAATAAATATTATCAATATTATAAGACATACAAAAAAATATGATGATAATTCTAACTTGTTGTTTTGGTGTGTGATATACAAGAGACCCAGTGGAACACCTAAAATTAGTATCGCAATATTTTGAGTCAGACTGTTTATTGCAGCTAAACTAATTGCCTTTGTTTTGTTTCCTGACTGCAAATAACTAACACGTCCGATGATGTCGCCAATTCTGTTGGGAGTTACAAATCCCGATGCTATCCCTGAAACAACAGACTTAATTGCATTTACTATTGATAGACTTTCGAGCTTGCTTGATACTTGTTTCCATTTTATTGCTTCTATTAAAATATTAACCGGCAATAAAATGATTGTTGCAGCGAGCCATAAATACGTATCAAAAGAATTTTGTTGAAAAATGGTTTTGAAATTTTTACATTCTTCAAATCGTAAAAACACATATATTAAATATGCTAATGATGCAATAACGAATATTATTGATAAATAGCGAAATGTAATTGTTTGAGTTTTGCTCATTTAACCTTACAATATTCTTACTTTAAAGACTTCATTGCTAATCTTGACTATGTATATTCCTGATTTATTTATCGGTATACTGATATTATCATTAATGTTACTTTTTATAATACAATTTCCTAAAATATCAAAAATTTGAATAGTAGAATTATTTCGTACTATTATATTAATATTAGCATCTGAGGTATATACTCTATTATTAGATGTTTTATTAGTACTTGTCGCACTTATGCCACAAATCGCGGTCAAATTCAGATTTTTAATTTCCCATGTTCCTGCTGTTGATGAGTCGGAAATGTATCTAAAGGCGAAGGTCATGTTATCTTTTAGAAATCCCTTTGAAATATCAATATTGCCTGATTGAACATATGTCCAGTTATTTCCCGAAGGCATTGTAGGAATGTCTATTTTTGTCCATCGTGCAGTATTGGGATAGTTACCATATTCATAATCATTAGAAATTAATAAAGTATGATTTGTTATTTTGTCGGTATGATTTGGAGAAAAATTCAACGCATGCTCAAAAGATAAATTTGCCGACTGCATATTTGATAAATCTAAAGCAGGTGAAATCAACCAATCTTCATTTTCATTATTGATACTATTGGCAAAGCCACTTATATATGCGCCATAAATTTCTCTCCAATACCAATCTTGATATCCGGTCACATTATATGATGTAAAATCGCCGAGATTAGAACTAAAGGTTTCAGAAAAAATAACATTTTTACAATCTTCGGGATACGGATTTTCGATCTGAAAATTAAGCAAAGCACTTATTGGGGTATGATCAGATGTGGTGTATTTATAATTCAGAATAGCGTTTGTTGCGCTTGTTTCAAGGATAGCACTGTTTGACACATAGTTTCCAAACAATTCGTTAGAGATAACAATATTGTCGATTACCGGGTTATTATAGTATGGGTTAAACAATCCGGAAGTCAGCCCCATATAATTCTCTGTGTCATCCATGAAATTTTTGTATGGAGAGTCTCCGCAATTGTAACATTGAGAGCCTGTTAAATAATCATTAAAATCCCCCGTTATAATAATATTTTTATTGTTAAAGCTGTTTCCGTCAAGGATTGCTTTAAGCCCTTCAGCTCCACCTTTACGCCTGGAATAACTTGTTTCGTCATTGTAAGCTTTTGCATGAATGTTTACTAATGTAAGCGGAATAGGCTCATTACCATTAATTATATTAACATTGTATACAACAGGGTAACGTCCACTCGACCAGTTATAGTAATATGTGCCGTCCTGACTGCTTATTCCGTTATTCAATAATTGAGAACCCACAAATTGGATTTTATTTCTATTGTATATAACACCCTGATTTTGACCACAATTATTATTGCTTGTCGGAAGAATGTTTCCACCCCAATCGTCACCTAACCTTTCCACTAAAGTGTCGATTGTAGCATATGTGCTACTTGTACCGACTTCCTGTAAAGCAATGATGTCGGGTTGAGTAAGTCTGATTATTTGTGCAATATTATTCATCTGCAATTCTTCATCGCTCGGACCGTTATCATGGCAGCTAAGCCATTCAGTATTTAAAGTTGTTACCTTTATATTAATTGTTTTTGCTTCAATCGAAATGACTGAAAACCCCAAAATAAAAATTACAAGATTTTGAATAATAATATTTTTAGTCATAATAATTCAGCTTTTTGCAAAAAGAGTGTAAAGGTAGATATAAAGATATTATTTAGCAAAAAACAAGTCGAATTGATTATTTAATTGCCCGACTGTGCAAACATAAAACAGAACTTAGTAAATTTAACAGTGTTTTTTGTCCATTTTACAGTAAAAACGGGACAATATAAAACACGATTCTCTAACCCTTTTTATATTGATTCATTATCAAAAAGTCAAGCCGACTTCGATGTGATAAATGATTAAATAAAATTTTCTCGGCAATGTTTGTTCGTTAAAAAACTTTTTGTATCTTTGCAGCCCATTTTGGAATAAATCCATAATGAAATAAAAAATAGTTATTGTTAAAACAAAATTGAAATGCCTACAATTCAACAGTTAGTTAGAAAAGGAAGAGCAGAAATGACTTACAACAGCAAGTCTCCGGCATTGGACTCATGTCCTCAACGTCGTGGGGTTTGTGTTCGTGTTTACACTACAACTCCTAAAAAGCCGAATTCAGCGATGCGTAAAGTCGCTCGTGTTCGTCTGACAAATCAAAAGGAGGTGAATGCTTACATACCGGGAGAAGGTCATAACTTGCAAGAACACTCTATCGTAATGGTACGTGGTGGTCGTGTAAAGGATTTACCGGGAGTTCGTTATCACGTGGTTCGTGGGACATTGGATACAGCTGGAGTTAATGGTCGTACACAACGCCGTTCAAAATATGGCGCAAAACGTCCAAAACCAGGTCAGGCGGCAGCAGCAGCTAAGAAGAAATAAATCTTCAACAGTTCAACTGCAATAAAAACATACAATTCTTTTTCAAAAAGAGAGATTTTAAAAATCAAGTTAAAAACTTGTTTTACCGGTAGCAGATGAAGGTTGAGTAAATAATTCGGAGGATTTATTGAAGTAAGACTAAAAGCAACCAAAAAACAAAAGAAATTATTAAAAATGAGAAAGTCGAAACCAAAAAAACGGATCATTCTTCCCGATCCCGTTTTCAATGAGTCGATGGTTACAAAATTTGTAAACCACTTAATGTTCGATGGCAAGAAATCAACTGCTTTCGATATTTTCTATTCTTCTTTGGATGTTGTGAAAAACAAATTGCCAAATGAAGAAAAAGCCCCGCTCGAGATCTGGAAAAAAGCACTCGAGAATGTAACACCTCTTGTTGAGGTTAAATCACGCCGTGTTGGTGGTGCAACATTCCAAGTTCCTACCGAAATTCGTCCAGACAGAAAAGAGTCAATTTCAATGAAAAATCTTATATTATATGCACGTAAACGTGGAGGTCGTTCAATGGCAGACAAACTTGCTGCTGAAATTGTTGACGCCTATAATAGCCAGGGTGGTGCATTTAAACGTAAAGAAGATATGCACAGAATGGCTGAAGCTAACCGTGCTTTCGCCTATTTTAGATTTTAATGGATTTGTGAAAATCGCAAATTAAAATATAATTAGTAATATAATAAATGGCAAAAGGAGATTTAAGCTATAATAGAAATATCGGCATCATGGCTCACATTGATGCAGGTAAAACCACAACATCAGAACGTATACTATATTATACGGGTCTGACTCACAAAATCGGTGAGACTCATGATGGTACAGCCACCATGGACTGGATGGCACAAGAGCAGGAGAGAGGTATAACCATTACTTCTGCTGCTACTACAACATCATGGACTTACTTAGGAGAAAAATATAAAATTAATCTGATTGACACTCCGGGACACGTTGACTTTACCGTTGAAGTAGAGCGTTCATTGCGTATCCTTGATGGAGCTGTTGCAGCTTTTTGTGCTGTTGGCGGTGTTGAACCTCAATCAGAAACAGTATGGCGTCAAGCCGATAAATATAATGTCCCACGAATTGGTTATGTGAATAAAATGGACCGTTCGGGGGCTGATTTTTATGAAGTAGTTCGTCAGATAAAAGAAGTTCTTGGTGCAAAACCTTGCCCAATTCAAATTCCAATTGGTTCAGAAGAAAAATTCAGGGGAGTTGTTGATTTAATCAAAATGAAAGCAATTCTATGGCATGATGAAGCAATGGGAGCTGAATATGATATAGAAGAAATTCCTGCTGATTTATTGTCTGAAGCTCAAGAGTGGAGAGACAAAATGCTTGAAGTTGTGGCTGAATATGATGATGAGGTTATGGAAAAATACTTCGATGATCCATCTACAATTAATGAAGAAGAGCTTAAAAGAGCAATTCGTAAGGCTACACTTTCAATGGAGATTAATCCTATTATTTGTGGTTCTTCATTTAAGAATAAGGGGGTGCAAACTATGCTTGATGCTGTGTGTGCTTTCTTACCCAGCCCATTAGATACACCTGAAATTGTAGGTTTCGATCCAAATAATTCAGAGAAGCAAATTATTCGTCACCCTGATGCAAAAGATCCGCTAACAGCTTTAGCGTTTAAGATTGCAACAGACCCTTATGTTGGTCGTTTATGCTTCTTCAGAGTTTATTCAGGAGTATTGAATGCAGGATCTTATGTTTATAATTCTCGTTCGGAGAAGAAAGAACGTATTTCTCGTATATTTCAGATGCACTCAAGCAAACAAAATCCGGTTGAATTGATTTCAGCAGGAGATATTGGTGCGGGAGTTGGTTTTAAAGATATTCGTACAGGAGATACATTATGTGACGAACAACATCCGATTACTCTTGAATCGATGGACTTTCCGGCACCTGTGATTGGAATCTCAGTTGAGCCTAAAACACAAAAGGACTTGGATAGATTAGGACTTGGACTTTCAAAACTGTCAGAAGAAGATCCTACATTTACTGTTCATACTCAAGAGCAAACCGGACAAACAATTATTTCCGGAATGGGTGAATTACACCTTGAGATTATTATCGACCGCTTGAAACGTGAGTTTAAAGTTGAATGTAATCAAGGTCGTCCGCAAGTTTCATATAAAGAAGCAATTTCACAGGCTGTTGAAATACGTGAAGTATACAAGAAACAATCCGGAGGTCGTGGTAAATTTGCTGATATTATTGTTCGTGTCGAACCTACGGATGCAGATTTTGAAGGAACTTTACAGTTTGTTGATGTGGTTAAAGGCGGTAATATCCCAAAAGAATTTATTCCATCAGTTCAAAAAGGTTTCCAAACAGCAATGAAAAATGGTGTTTTAGCAGGATTCCCAATGGATAAACTAAAAGTTACTTTGATAGATGGTTCTTTCCATGCAGTCGATTCAGATCAGTTATCATTTGAAATTTGTGCTCAAATGGCTTTTAAAACTGCTTGTGCAAAAGCTAAACCTGTTCTTTTAGAGCCGATAATGAAAATGGAAGTTGTTACGCCCGAAGAGAATATGGGTGATGTGATAGGCGACTTAAACAAACGTCGTGGTCAGATTGAAGGAATGGAATCAAGTCGTACCGGTGCTCGAATCGTTAAAGCTAAAGTACCGCTTGCAGAGACATTTGGTTATGTAACAGCATTGAGAACAATTAGTTCCGGTCGTGCTACATCTTCAATGGAATTCTATCATTATGCTGAAGTTTCTACATCGTTAGCTAAGGCTGTAGTTGAAGAAGCAAAAGGAAAAGTAGAATTATTATAAAACAATTGCACTGAGTTAGCGAATGACTCTTAACTCAGTAAACATTAATAAATAAAACTTAAAACATGAGTCAAAAAATTAGAATTAAATTAAAATCATACGATCACAGCTTGGTTGATAAATCGGCAGAAAAGATCGTTAAAACAGTAAAGTCTACAGGAGCACACGTAAGCGGACCAATTCCATTACCAACTCATAAAAGAATATTTACTGTCAATCGTGCAACATTCGTGAATAAAAAAGCGAGAGAACAGTTTGAATTATCATCTTATAAGAGATTGATTGACATTCACAACTCTTCTGCAAAAACAGTTGACGCATTAATGAAATTGGAATTACCAAGCGGAGTTGATGTAGAGATTAAAGTATGATAAAAAACATTGAATCGTTGAATTGTTAATATCGTAAATGATTGTACAATTAAAAGATTACATAATTAAACAATAAATAATTATTTGAAATGCCAGGATTATTAGGAAAAAAAATCGGAATGACATCCGTTTTCAGTGCCGACGGTAAAAATGTACCGTGCACTGTTATCGAAGCAGGTCCTTGTGTTGTTACTCAAATTAAAACAGTAGAAAAAGACGGTTACGAAGCAATTCAGGTTGGTTTTTCACCTAAAAAGGAGAAAAATACAAATAAAGCTGAAGCCGGACATTTTAAAGCTGCAGGAGTAGCACCCCAACGACACTTGGTTGAGTTCAAGGATTTCGAACAGAAATTCAATTTAGGTGATAATATCACAGTTGATATGTTCGAAGAGCAAACTTATGTTGACGTTATTGGAACGTCTAAGGGTAAAGGTTTTCAGGGAGTTGTGAAACGACATGGTTTCGGTGGAGTTGGACAGTCAACGCACGGACAGCATAATCGTTTACGTGCACCTGGTTCTTTAGGAGCTTCGTCTTATCCATCACGTGTTTTTAAAGGAATACGTATGGCAGGACGTACAGGAGGAGAGCAAGTTACTGTTCAGAATTTACAGGTTTTAAAAGTAATTCCGGAACATAATTTAATTTTGATTAAAGGTTCGGTTCCCGGAGCAAAAGGTTCAATTGTAATAATCAATCAGTAATCATGGAAGTAAGCGTATATAATATAAAAGGAGAGGATACAGGCAAAAAAATTGCCTTAAGTGATTCTGTTTTCGGTATTGAACCCAATGACCATGCTATTTATTTAGATGTAAAACAGTACTTGGCAAACCAACGTCAGGGAACACATAAGACTAAAGGTCGTAGTGAAGTTGCAGGTTCAACAAGAAAACTTGGACGTCAAAAAGGAGGCGGTGGAGCGCGCCCAGGGGATATCAAATCGCCTGTTCGTGTTGGAGGAGGAAGAATTTTCGGTCCTACACCACGCGATTATAGCTTTAAATTGAATAAAAAGCTAAAGCAATTAGCTCGTAAGTCAGCTTTAAGTTATAAAGCAAAAAACAATCTAATCACAGTTGTTGATCAATTGGATTTTGCTGCACCGAAGACAAAAGAAATGATAGCTTTAACCCAAAGTTTAAAATTAGATGACAAAAAGTCATTATTTATTTTAGCAAACGGAAATAAAAACGTATATTTGTCGGCTCGAAATTTACCCAAAGTGCAAGTTGTAACAGCTTCTGAATTAAATACTTATATTGTTCTTAATTCAAATGCATTGGTGTTGACAGAAGAATCGGTTGCTGCTATTGAACAAATTTTTAAAGTTTAGGAGGTAAAAAAATGGGAATTATAATTAAACCTATCGTTACAGAGAAGATGACACAGCTGGGTGAAAAATTAAATCGCTATGGCTTTAGAGTTCAAAAAGATGCAAATAAGATTGAAATAAAAAAAGCAGTTGAAGCTCTATACAGTGTTACTGTAACAGATGTAAATACAATGATAGCAGCGCCTAAGAAAAAAAGTCGCTTTACAAAAAGTGGAGTGATTTCAGGTCAGACTCCTGCATATAAGAAAGCCATTGTAACGTTGAAAGAAGGTGAGAAAATTGATTTTTTTAGTAATATCTGATAAAATATATAAATAAAATAAATGGCTGTACGTAAATTAAAGCCCACTACACCGGGGCAAAGACACAAGATTATTGGTTCATTCGAAACAATTACTTCGAGTGTGCCAGAAAAATCTCTTGTTGTTGGAAGTAACAAGTCCGGAGGTCGCAACAGCGGTGGTAAAATGACCATGCGTTATTTAGGCGGCGGACACAAGAGAAAATACAGAGTAATTGACTTTAAACGCAACAAAGACGGTGTTCCTGCAACAGTAAAAAGCATAGAATACGATCCGAATCGTTCGGCTCGTATTGCATTATTGTTTTATGCTGATGGGGAAAAAAGATATATTCTGGCGCCTAATGGTTTGCAAGTAGGTCAAAAGGTACAATCAGGAGCAGATGCTGCACCTGAGGTTGGTAATGCGATACCGTTGCAAAACATTCCACTTGGTACGATAATTCACAATATTGAGTTACGACCGGGACAAGGAGCGGCAATGGTACGTTCTGCCGGAACATTTGCACAGTTGAATTCACGTGAAGATAAATATGCAATTATTAAATTGCCTTCAGGTGAATTGCGTAAGATTTTAGCTACATGTAAAGCCACAATCGGTGCGGTTGGTAATCCCGACCATGCACTGGAAGTTTCAGGTAAAGCAGGACGCTCTCGTTGGCTTGGACGTAGACCGCGTGTACGTGGTGTTGCAATGAACCCGGTTGATCACCCGATGGGTGGTGGTGAAGGCCGTGCTTCAGGAGGTCATCCACGTTCTCGTAAAGGCTTGTTGGCTAAAGGGTACAAAACACGTGCTCCTAAAAAGCATTCAAGCAAGTATATTATTGAAAGAAGAAAAAAATAACAGCTAAAATTAAGTAAATAATATGAGCCGTTCATTGAAAAAAGGTCCCTATATAAATCTGAAATTAGAAAAGAAAGTTGTTGGTATGAATGACAGCGGAAAGAAAACCGTAGTTAAAACATGGTCACGCGCAACAATGATTTCTCCTGATTTTGTAGGTCATACGATTGCAGTTCACAATGGTAACAAATTTATACCTGTTTATATTACAGAAAATATGGTAGGTCATAAATTAGGAGAGTTTTCGCTAACAAGAAATTTCCGTGGACACGGAGGTAAGAAGAAATAATCCATTGTAGCATTATCTAACAAAAAGAAAAAATATTGAATAATGGGTGCAAGAAAAAAAATATCAGCCGAAAAGAGAAAAGAAGCAAATAAAACGCAATACTTTGCTAAGCTGAATGATGTTCCAACATCTCCACGTAAAATGCGATTAATGGCAGACTTAATCCGTGGTATGGAAGTCAATAAAGCTCTTGGAGTATTAAAGTTTTCATCGAAAGAAGCTTCAGTAAGATTAGAAAAATTACTAAGGTCAGCTATCTCAAATTGGGAACAGAAAACTGAGCAAAAAGCTGACAGTGCTAATTTGTATATTAGTAAGATTTACGTGGATTCAGCTACTATGTTGAAACGATTACGTACTGCTCCTCAAGGAAGAGGATATCGTATCCGTAAGCGTTCTAATCACGTAACAATATATGTAGATACCAAGATTAATAACGAAAACGAATAATACACGATGGGACAAAAAACTAATCCAATAAGTAATCGCTTAGGAATCATACGTGGATGGGATTCTAACTGGTATGGTGGTCAGAATTATGGCGACACAATTCTTGAAGACAGCAATATCAGAAAGTATTTGAATACACGTTTAGCAAAAGCCAGTGTGTCGCGTATTGTTATTGAACGTACGTTAAAATTGGTAACGATAACTGTTTGTACTGCAAGACCGGGTATAATCATCGGTAAGGGAGGACAAGAAGTTGATAAATTGAAAGAAGAATTGAAGAAAATCACCGATAAGGAGATTCAAATCAATATATTTGAAATAAAACGTCCGGAATTAGATGCTGTTATAGTAGCAAATAATGTTGCACGTCAGATTGAAGGCAAAATTGCTTATCGTCGTGCCGTTAAAATGGCTATTGCTTCTACGATGCGTATCGGAGCTGAAGGAATTAAAATTCAGGTTTCGGGACGTTTAAATGGTGCAGAAATGGCACGTTCAGAGATGTATAAAGAAGGTAGAACACCTTTGCATACATTTAGAGCAGACATAGATTATGCACATGCTGAAGCCTTGACAAAGGTTGGGATTGTAGGTGTAAAAGTATGGATTTGCCGCGGCGAAATCTATGGAAAGAAAGACCTGGCTCCTTCCTTTGGAACAACAAAAGACAATACTCGTGGTGGCGATCGTTTCGGTGGAGATCATGGCGAACGTGGCGGTAAAGGATTCAGAAAGAGAAAAAAGTAAACTGTTATTAATGAATTTGATTTAAGTAAATTATGTTACAACCTAAAAAAACAAAGTTCAGGAGACAGCAGAAAGGACGCATGAAAGGAAATGCTGAAAGAGGTAATCAGTTAGCGTTCGGTTCTTTCGGTATAAAATCGCTACAATCTAAATGGCTTACCGGTCGACAGATTGAAGCAGCCCGTGTTGCTGTGACGAGATATATGCAACGTCAAGGACAGATTTGGATTAGAGTTTTTCCTGACAAACCAATTACAAAGAAACCTGCTGAAGTACGTATGGGTAAAGGTAAAGGAGCTCCGGAAGGTTTCGTTGCACCGGTAACACCGGGAAGAATGATTATTGAGGTTGAAGGTGTTCCATTTGATGTGGCAAAAGAAGCTCTACGTTTGGCAGCACAGAAACTACCTGTTACAACAAGATTTGTAGTAAGACGCGATTATGACTCAACTCAAAATGTGTAAGTAAAATGAAAACAAGTGAAATAAGAGAACTAAATAATCAAGAGATCAAAGAGCGTCTCGATGCAGAAAGAGAACGTCTGGTTCGTCTTAAAATGAATCATGCAATTGCTCCGCTTGATAATCCGTTGCAGATAAGAGATGTACGTCGTACTATTGCCCGTCTTGCAACTGAATTACGTCAGCGTGAAAATAATTAATTTATAAATAAACACTGATGGAAAGAAATTTAAGAAAAGAGAGAACGGGTGTGGTTTTTAGCAATAAGATGGATAAAACCATTACAGTTGCTGTTAAATGGAAAGAAAAACACCCTATTTACGGAAAATTCGTAAATAAGACTAAGAAATATCATGCTCATGACGAAAAAAACGAATGTAACATTGGAGATACAGTTCGTATAATGGAAACTCGTCCGCTGAGTAAGTTAAAAAGATGGAGATTAATTGAAATTATCGAAAGAGTTAAGTAATTATGATACAACAAGAAAGTAGACTCACAGTTGCGGATAATTCAGGTGCTAAAGAAGCATTATGTATTCGTGTATTAGGAGGGACAGGTAAACGCTACGCATCATTAGGCGATATCATTGTTGTTTCTGTGAAGAGTGTTGTCCCTTCATCAGACATCAAGAAAGGTATAGTTTCTAAAGCGGTTATTGTTAGAACAAAGAAAGAAGTACGAAGAGCAGACGGCTCGTATATTCGTTTCGACGATAACGCATGTGTTCTGTTGAATAATGCAGGCGAAATTCGCGGAAGCCGTATCTTTGGACCGGTAGCCAGAGAACTTCGTGCTACAAATATGAAAATTATATCACTTGCACCGGAAGTGCTTTAACCCTCGAAAATTAATAAACGATGAGTAAATTACATATTAAAAAAGGAGATACCGTCTATGTTAATGCAGGCGAGGATAAAGGTAAAACAGGTCGTGTTTTACAAGTACTCGTAACAGAAAAACGTGCAATTGTAGAAGGTGTAAATATGGTATCAAAGCATACCAAACCAAGTGCTAAAAGTCCTCAAGGAGGTATTGTAAAACAAGAGGCATCTATTCACATTTCGAATTTAAACCCACTCGAGAATGGTAAACCTGTTCGAGTTGGACGTAAAAGAAATGCAGAAGGTAAATTGGTGCGTATATCCAAAAAAACAGGAGAGGAAATATAAAATGAATACAGCAAGTTATAAGCAAGACTATCAGGAACGTATTGTTCCCATCTTAATGAAAGAATTTGGATATTCTTCAATTATGCAGGCTCCGAAACTCGAAAAAATTGTACTTAACCAAGGTTTGGGTATCGCAGTCGCAGATAAAAAAATCATTGAAGTTGCTATCAATGAAATGACCGCAATAACCGGACAAAAAGCAGTTCAAACAGTATCTAAAAAAGATATATCAAATTTCAAACTTCGTCGTAAAATGCCTATTGGTGTTAGGGTGACGTTACGTGGACAACGTATGTATGAATTTTTGGAACGTTTGACGAGAGTAGCATTACCACGTGTCCGTGACTTTAAGGGTATTGAAAATAAACTTGATGGACGTGGTAATTATACCATGGGTATCGAAGAGCAAATTATCTTCCCTGAAATTAATATTGACAATATCAATCGTCTTCTGGGAATGAATATTACGTTTGTGACAAGTGCTAAAACCGATGAAGAAGGTTATGCATTGTTAAGAGAGTTTGGATTACCATTTAAGAAAAACTAATAAGGAAAGCAATGGCAAAAGAATCAATGAAAGCCCGTGAGGTAAAAAGAGCAAAATTAATTGCAAAATATGCAGCTAAACGTGAACAGTTTATTGCAGAAGGAAATTATGATGCACTTCAGACACTACCTCGCAATTCATCTCCTATCCGCTATCATAACAGATGTAAAATAACCGGACGTCCGAAAGGATATATGCGTCAATTTGGTATTTCACGCATACAGTTCCGCGAAATGGCATCAAAAGGGCTTATACCCGGAGTGAAAAAAGCATCATGGTAAAATAAATTTACCATTTTAAGATTTACCATTTTACGATTTGAGTCGTAGATTGTAGATTGAAAATGAATAAATAGTAAATTAAATAAATATTGTCCCGGTAGGCGGGATTAATTTAAAAAACATTTTTATGACAGATCCAATAGCAGATTATTTAACGAGATTGCGGAATGCAATAAAAGCCAACCATCGTGTGGTTGAAATTCCTGCATCAAATCTCAAAAAGGAAATAACTCGTATCTTACATGAGCAGGGTTATATCCTTAACTACAAATTTATCGAAGACGGACCACAAGGTACTATTAAAGTAGCCTTGAAATATGATCCTGTTAATAAGGTAAACTCAATTAAAAAACTCGTAAGAGTATCAACGCCTGGTTTGAGAAAATATACAGGCTATAAAGATATGCCACGAGTATTAAATGGGTTGGGAATTGCAATTGTCTCTACATCTTTAGGAGTAATGACTAATAAAAAAGCTCAGGACTTAAAAGTAGGTGGAGAAGTATTATGTTATGTTTATTAATAAAAGGAGGAAAAGAAAATGTCAAGAATTGGAAAACTACCTATTACAATCCCTGCGGGAGTAAGCATAACACAAAATGGACAAATCGTTACAGTTAAAGGTCCGAAAGGAACATTAGATCAAGAGATTAATCCAAATATCACTATTTCAATCGAAGGAAATCAATGTATAGTATCCCGCCCGAATGATGAGAAGGAAAATCGTTCTATGCATGGTTTATATCGTTCATTGTTGCAAAATATGATTACCGGCGTTTCAGACGGTTTTAAAAAGACACTTGAATTAGTAGGGGTAGGATATCGTGTGTCGAATCAAGGTCAAGTTTTGGAACTTTCTCTCGGTTATACCCATAGTATATATTTGGCTTTGCCGGTGGAGATAAAAGTTGAGACTAAGATGGAACGTAATCAAAACCCACTTATTATACTTGAAAGTGCTGATAAACAGCTAATAGGTCAGGTTTGTGCAAAAATACGTTCTTTCCGTAAACCAGAGCCATATAAAGGTAAAGGTATTAAGTTCGTAGGAGAAGTGATTCGTCGTAAGGCCGGGAAATCAGCCGGAAAAGGTAAATAATTTACGTAAATTTGGATAAGACAATGGCAAATTCAGAAAGAAGAATAAGAATAAAAGCGCATATCCGCAATAAAATATCGGGTACAGCTCAAAAACCGCGTTTAACTGTTTTTCGAAGCAATACGCAAATATATGCTCAATTGATAGATGATACAAAAGGTGTTACTTTAGCATCTGCATCTTCATTGGGAATTAAAGAAAAAATGACTAAAACTGAACAGGCTGCAAAAGTTGGTACATTAGTGGCAAAAGCAGCTCAGGAGTCAGGAATTACTGAAGTGATATTCGACCGTAATGGTTATTTATATCACGGTAGAGTTAAACAATTGGCTGATGCTGCGCGCGAAGCCGGACTTAAATTTTAATCAGGTAAGACAACAGATATGAATAAAGTTAAAACAACCAATGACTTAGAATTGAAAGACAGATTAGTTGCTGTGAATCGTGTAACAAAGGTAACTAAGGGAGGTCGTACATTCAGTTTTTCTGCTATCGTTGTGGTAGGGAATGAAGATGGTATTGTAGGCTGGGGTCTTGGAAAAGCAAGTGAAGTAACTGCTGCTATTGCTAAAGGAACAGAAGCTGCTAAAAAGAACTTGATTAAAGTGCCGTTGCTTAATGGAACTATACCTCATGAACAATTCGCAAAATTCGGCGGTGCACAGGTTTTCATTAAACCAGCATCTCATGGTACGGGAGTAAAAGCAGGTGGTGCGATGCGTGCTGTTTTGGAAAGCGTCGGAATAACCGACGTGTTGGCGAAATCAAAAGGATCTTCTAACCCGCACAACTTAGTAAAAGCTACTATCGTCGCTTTAGGAGAATTGAGAGATGCTTATACTGTATCTCAAAATCGCGGAGTTTCTATAGATAAAGTGTTTAACGGATAATAATAATCAAGATATGGCTACTATTAAAATACAGCAAGTAAAAAGTAAAATTAAATGTCCCAAAAATCAAAAACTTACTCTTGAAGCATTGGGATTAAGAAAGATAAATGCTGTTGTTGAACACGAAGCTACACCTCAGATTTTAGGAATGGTACAGTGTGTTAAGCATTTAGTGAAAATAATCGAGTAAATAATAAGTGATTCTTTATAAAAAATAAGATATGGATTTACATAATTTAAAACCAGCTGCGGGTTCGGTAAAAACAAGAAAAAGAGTCGGAAGAGGTTCAGGCTCAGGATTAGGTGGAACATCAACTCGTGGACATAAAGGTGCTAAATCTCGTTCAGGATATGCTCGTAAGATTGGATTCGAAGGTGGTCAAATGCCTATTCAAAGACGTTTACCTAAATTTGGATTTAAGTCTTTGAATAAAATCGAATTTAAACCAATTAATCTTGAAACACTTGCTACACTTGCAGAGTCAGCTAACCTAACAAAAATAGGTGTTGCAGAGTTAGTACAACATGGTTTCATTAGCAAAAATGATAAAGTTAAGATTTTAGCAAAAGGAACGTTAAAAGTTAAATTAGATGTTGAAGCAAATGCTTTTTCTAAATCAGCCGAAGAAGCAATTGTAGCATTAGGTGGTACAGTATCAAAAATATAATAATCGGATATCCGATTTAATGAAAATTTATACAAACACATGAAAAAGCTTATAGAGACAATAAAAAATATCTGGAAGATAGAAGACCTGCGTAGTAGACTTTTAACTACTATCTTATTTGTTTTAATATACAGATTTGGTTCGTTTGTAGTTCTTCCCGGTATAGATCCGGCTGCATTAACTTCATTGAAAGATCAAACAAGCGGAGGTTTGATGGCTTTGCTGGATATGTTCTCAGGCGGTGCATTTGCTAATGCTTCAATATTTGCTTTGGGAATTATGCCGTATATCTCTGCGTCTATCGCCGTACAGTTGTTAACTATAATGGTACCTTATTTCCAGAAAATGCAACGTGAAGGTGAAAGTGGTAGAAGAAAAATGAACCAGATTACAAGATATCTTACTGTGGGAATCTTGCTTTTGCAAGGACCTTCCTATCTGATTAATTTAGGGGTTCAACTTCAACAAGCAGGTTCAGCATTACCGGGTGGTATTTGGTTTACAATTACGTCTACTTTAATATTAACAGCAGGTTCTATGTTTGTTATGTGGTTAGGCGAAAGAATTACCGATAAAGGAGTTGGAAATGGTATTTCATTTATTATTTTGATTGGTATTATTGCCAGATTTCCGGGAGCTGTAATTAAAGAATTCGCTTCACGTTTCGTTGATGCAGGTGGTGGATTAGTTATGTTTATGCTTGAAATAATATTCTTGATGGTTGTAATAGGAGCATCTATTATGTTGGTTCAGGGTACAAGAAAGATAACAGTTCAATATGCAAAACGTGTTGTTGGAAATAAACAATATGGTGGTGTTCGTCAGTATATTCCATTAAAAATAAATGCAGCAGGTGTAATGCCTATCATATTTGCTCAGGCAATTATGTTTATTCCATTGACATTGGCAGGTTTTGCTAAATCACAGACAGTTAGTGGTTTTGTAAGTGCTTTTATGGATAATACAGGATTTTGGTATAATTTAGTTTTTGCTACATTAATCATTCTGTTTACTTATTTCTATACTGCAATTACAATTAACCCAACTCAGATGGCTGAAGATTTAAAACGTAATAATGGCTTTATACCGGGTTGTAAACCTGGAAAACATACTGCAGAGTTTTTAGATGAAGTAATGTCGAGAATAACATTGCCGGGTTCTATATTTCTGGCAATTGTAGCTATTTTACCTGCGTTTGCTTCTTTAATGGGAATCAACAGGGGATTTGCACAGTTCTTTGGAGGAACATCACTCTTGATTTTGGTTGGGGTTGTTCTTGATACTTTACAACAAATAGAGAGTCATTTGTTGATGCGTCATTATGATGGTCTGTTAAAATCAGGTCGTATTAAAGGACGTAGTGGTAATGTTTCAGCATACTAATAAAGAAATCTGAGATGATATTTCTTAAGACTGACGAAGAAATTGAATTACTAAGATTGAGTAATTTAATAGTTTCAAAAACTTTGGCTGAGGTTGCTAAAATAATTAAGCCGGGTGTCAGTACAGCTGAATTAGACAAGGTTGCTGAGGAATTTATCAGAGATAACGGAGCGGTCCCGGGTTTTCTTGGCTACGGAGGTTTTCCAAAGTCAATATGTACTTCTGTTAACGAACAGGTAGTGCATGGAATACCCTCAGAGAAAGTTTATTTAAAGGATGGTGATATAATTTCAGTTGATTGTGGAGCCTATATTAATGGATTTCATGGTGATAGTGCATATACTTTCACAGTTGGAGAAGTAAAAAAAGAAATCTTGGATTTACTTCAAACAACTAAGGAATCTCTTTATTTAGGCATAGAGCAAGCAGTTGAAGGCAAAAGAATAGGAGATATCGGAAATGCAATACAGAATCATTGCGAATCGAGAGGCTATTCGGTTGTGAGAGAGATGATAGGTCACGGTGTAGGCAGAGATTTGCATGAATCTCCTGAAGTACCAAATTATGGTAGAAAAGGAAATGGCATTATGCTTAAAAACGGGATGACCATTGCAATAGAGCCTATGATAAATATGGGAAAGCGTCAGTTGATATTTGAAAAAGATGGTTGGACAACCAGAACGGCTGACAGAAAACCATCAGCACATTTTGAACACTCGGTTGCAGTAAGAAAAGGAAAAGCAGATATATTATCGACATTTGAACATATAGAAAAAGTTTTAGGGATTTAAGAATATACAATATGGCCAAACAAACAGCAATAGAACAAGATGGTGTTATTATCGAAGCTTTATCAAACGCTATGTTTCGGGTAGAGTTAGAAAATGGTCACGTTATCACTGCACATATTTCGGGTAAAATGCGTATGCATTATATAAAAATTTTACCTGGCGATAAAGTGAAAGTTGAAATGTCTCCTTATGACTTATCTAAAGGAAGAATATCGTTTAGGTATAAATAAAAAATTATATGTTGCTCATATAACTTATATATTTAAAACAAAAAAAAAGAAGAAATGAAAGTAAGAGCTTCAGTGAAAAAGCGCAGTGATGAATGTAAAATCGTTCGTCGTAAAGGTCGCTTGTATGTAATTAACAAAAAGAACCCGAAGTTTAAACAACGTCAGGGTTAAACAATTTTTAATTTACAAAAAAGAATAGTTTATGGCTATAAGAATTGTCGGAGTAGATTTACCCCAAAATAAAAGAGGGGAAGTTGGATTGACTTATATCTACGGAATAGGTCGCAGTAGTGCAAAAAAGATTTTAGAAGAAGCAGGTGTTGATATTAACATCAAAGTTAAAGACTGGACTGACGACCAAGCTGCTAAAATCCGTGAAATTATCGGTGCAAGTTATAAAGTTGAAGGAGATTTAAGATCGGAAGTTCAACTAAATATCAAACGATTGATGGATATTGGATGTTATCGTGGTATCCGTCACAGAATTGGATTACCTTTAAGAGGTCAGAGTACAAAAAACAATGCACGTACGCGTAAAGGTAAGAAAAAGACTGTTGCTAATAAGAAAAAGGCAACTAAATAATGTATAACTGTAGCGAATTTTAGATAAGCTTTTAAAAAAATATTAATATGGCAAAGAAAACAGTTGCAGCTAAGAAAAGAGTTGTTAAAGTAGATGGAGTAGGACAATTGCATGTTCATTCTTCATTCAATAATGTTATTGTAACTCTTGCAAATGGAGATGGTCAGGTTATATCATGGTCATCAGCCGGTAAGATGGGATTCAGAGGCTCAAAGAAAAATACTCCTTATGCTGCTCAGATGGCTGCACAAGATTGTGCAAAGGTAGCATTCGACTTAGGTTTACGTAAAGTGAAAGCGTATGTCAAAGGTCCGGGTAATGGTCGTGAGTCTGCAATTAGAACCGTTCATGGTGCAGGAATTGAGGTCGTGGAAATTGTAGATGTTACACCACTTCCACATAATGGATGCCGCCCACCGAAACGCAGAAGAGTGTAAATTATTTACCATTTACCAATTTACTATTTACTATTTATGCGAAGATTAAAATTGTAAATTGTAAATAATAAAATTGTAAATGTCCTTAGGTTTTTAATTGGTGAAAATTGTTTTGGGTTGTGTTTTTAACCTCTCTACAACCGCGGCTGTAACGATTTTAATTGGTTTTTCTCCGGTGGACGAATATAAACAAAGTAAAAAAAAATTTTAAATAAAATGGCTAGATATATAGGACCAAAATCAAAAATTGCCCGTAAGTTCGGCGAGGCTATTTTCGGACCAGACAAAGTGCTTTCGAAAAAGAATTATCCTCCCGGTCAACATGGAAACAATCGTCGTAAGAAGACTTCTGAATATGGAATTCAGTTACGCGAGAAACAAAAGGCTAAATACACATACGGAGTTTTGGAAAGACAATTCCGTAGAATGTACGAAAAAGCACAAAGTAATCCTGGTGTAACCGGTGTTATATTATTACAATTACTTGAAAGTAGATTAGACAATATCGTATATCGTTTAGGATTTGCTCCAACACGCGCAGGTGCACGTCAGTTAGTAAGTCACAAACATATTACTGTTGATGGAAAGGTTGTTAATATACCTTCATATCAAGTGCGTCCCGGTCAGGTAATTGCCGTACGCGAGAAAGATAAGTCAATGTTGGTAATCGCTGAGTCTTTGAATGGATTTAATCATTCTAAATACCCATGGATAGAATGGAATGAAGCAGCTGTGTCCGGTACATATATTCATGTGCCTGAGCGCGAAGATATTCCGGAAAATATTAAAGAACAATTAATCGTTGAGTTGTACTCAAAATAACAAGTGAAATCATGGCAATATTAGCGTTTCAAAAACCCGATAAAGTAATCATGCTTGAGGCTGACAATTTTCATGGAAAGTTTGAATTTCGTCCGCTGGAACCAGGTTACGGTATCACAATAGGTAATGCATTGCGTAGAATTCTATTGTCATCATTAGAAGGCTTTGCAATCACATCTATTAAAATTGAGGGAATAGATCATGAATATTCAACTATACCCGGAGTTATTGATGATGTTACCAATATAATTTTGAATTTAAAACAAGTTAGGTTCAAACAGATTGTAGATGAGATAGAACAAGAAAAGGTTACTGTTAATGCTACCGGTACAAATGTATTCAAAGCAGGTGATATTGGGAGATTTTTTACAGGTTTTGAAGTATTGAACCCTGAGTTGGTAATATGCGAAATGGAGCCTACTGCTAATTTTCATATGGATATAACCGTCAACAAAGGAAGAGGTTATTTACCTGCTGACGAAGGAAAAGGAACTACCGGAGAAATAAACGTTATACCTATTGACGCTATATTTACACCTATTAAGAATGTAAAATATACAGTTGAGAACTATAGAGTTGAGCAGGTTACTGACTACGAAAAACTTGTTTTTGAAATTGACACAGACGGATCGATTCATCCAAAAGAGGCATTAAAAGAAGCTGCCAAAATATTGATTCATCATTTTATGCTTTTCTCTGATGAGAAGATCTCACTTGAAGTAGTTGAAACTGACACTACAAGTGATTTTGATGAAGAGTATTTACATATGCGTCAGATGTTAAAGACAAAGCTTACTGATTTAGCTTTGACAGTTCGTGCATTAAACTGCTTAAAAGCAGCTGATGTTGAAACATTAGGACAGCTTGTAAGTTATCATCGTCACGATTTATTGAAGTTCCGCAATTTCGGAAAAAAATCTCTTACAGAATTAGAGGAAAAACTTGAAAGCTTGAATTTGTCCTTTGGAATGGATATATCCAAGTATAAATTAGATAAAGAATAAGGAAATGAGACATAATAAAAAATTCAATCATTTAAGCCGTACATCGGCACATCGTAAATCAATGATGGCTAACATGGCAATTTCTTTGATTCGACACAAGAGAATTTCTACAACTCTTGCTAAAGCTAAGGCATTGCGTGTGTATGTTGAACCATTATTGACAAAATCAAAAGAAGATACAACAAATTCTCGTCGTACTGTGTTTAGTTATCTGCAAAATAAAGAAGCAGTAACAGAGTTGTTCCAAAATATTTCTCAGAAGATAGCAGATCGTCCCGGAGGTTATACTCGTATTTTAAGAACCGGTTTTCGTTTTGGAGACAATGCAGAAATGTGTATCATTGAGCTTGTTGATTACAACGAAAACATGTTGAAGGAGAAAGCAGTTAAGAAGGCAGCACGTACACGTCGTTCTTCAGTTAAGAAAGTAAGTGAAGCTCCTGCTCCGGAAACCACAGCATCTGTAAAAGAAGAAAAGGCAGTTGAGGAAGTAGTTACTGCTGAGCCTACCGTTGAAGAACCTGTAGTTGATACAGTACAAACGGAAGAAACAACAGTTGAAGAGAAAAAAGAAGAATAGGTTCTTGTGAATTGAAAATATCAGAGCGTTAATATAAGTATAACGCTCTTTTTTTTGTACAGTTATTAACAAGTTGGAGTATTTGGTGTTGATATTCAGTTGTATAAACTGTTGATAACTCTTGTTTATAAGTTGTTGATATATATGGATGAAAAAATTTGGAAGATATATAATTCATGATATATATTTGCATCACAAGCTTAGGCTTAAGACATAAATGAATATGTTAAGCGTTCTTTGACTTTCTGATTCGAGATAAGTAGTTTAAAAAGACAAACTACGGATGAGGTTTGGAAAAATGAAGATGTACAGTTGATCAATTGCCTATGTTTTTAGTCTTCAAAACCGTAAGCGAACGCAAGCGGAGGTTGTACAAAAAAATATGGTTGAGATTAAATGTCAGCTGAAGAGATTCAAAAACCATCAGACTTACAAATAATTGTTCGTTTTGAATAAAAACGTAGCTTATCTATAAAAAGGTAAGAAAGCTGGGTAGTTAGGAATGAAAAAATCGTAAGTGATTCGTCACTTTCATTGAATTCTGGTTGAAGAGAAAATATCCAAAAGGAGATTATATCGATACGACATATTCCCAACGATGCAGCACAAAAGATTACAAGTCACGTAGTTTAATATTCAGACAAATTTAGAGAACGGATAAAACCGAGATCTAACTCAGAACATGTATGTGTTGTGAAAATTTGAATGATTTGCCAGCATCAGCTCTATATAAAGAGATAAGAACGGATAGAACTACCAATTGAACAGAACTTCAAAGATTAACATACAAATTTATGTCAGAGAGGGCATTCTATAAAAGGGTGCCCTCTCGCTTTAATGTGCCTCCAACCAATTGGCACCTATACCGCAATCAGCAATCAGCTTGACTTTCAGGTTTGCGGAATTTTCCATTTCTTCAGTAACTAATTTCCTTACATATTCTATCTCATCTTGCGGTACAGAAAAATTTAATTCGTCGTGTACCTGCATTATCATCTTAGTATTTAAGTTTTCTCTACTTATTCTGTCTTGAATTTTGATCATGGCAATTTTAATAATATCTGCGGCAGAACCTTGTATTGGAGCATTGATGGCATTCCTTTCTGCATAACCTCTTACTATGCTGTTTTGGGAATTTATGTCGTTTAAATATCTTTTCCTTCCGAAAATTGTTTCTACATATCCCTTATCCTTAGCTTCCTGAATGATATTATCCATATATGTTTTGACAGCAGGATAAGTTGCAAAATATCCATCAATCAACTCTTTAGCTTCTGCGCGCGAGATATTTAATCTGTCAGCCAAACCAAAAGTTGATATGCCGTAAATAATGCCGAAATTTGCTGTCTTTGCTTTTCTGCGCATATCAGAGTCTACTTTCTCCATATCTACTTTGAAAATCTTTGCTGCTGTTGCGGTATGTATATCATAACCGCTTTTAAATGCAGAAATCATATGTTCGTCGTTACTCAAATGTGCCATTATCCTCAATTCTATTTGTGAATAGTCGGCACTAAGAAATACTTCACCATCATCAGGGATAAAAGCCTTTCTGATTTCTTTTCCCTGAGAATCTCTGATAGGTATATTTTGTAAATTTGGATTTGTAGAACTTAATCTGCCTGTTGATACGACCGTTTGATTAAAAGAAGTATGTATCTTACCAGTTCGTGGATTTATCATCAGTGGTAATGCATCGATATATGTACTAAGTAGCTTTTTTAATCCTCTGTAATCTAATATCATGCTAATCACAGGATGCTTGGATACAAGCTTTTCAAGTATATCTTCAGATGTGGAATACTGACCGGTTTTTGTTTTCTTTGCTTTTTCGTCTATTTTCAGATGATCAAACAAAACTTCGCCTACTTGCGCCGGAGATGATACATTAAATTCGAAACCAATTAAATCGTGAATGGACTTTTCGAGACGAAGCATTTCTTCGGTTAAGATTGTAGAGCTTTGACGAAGTGCATCAGCATCAATTCTGACACCATTAAATTCCATTTTTGCCAATACTTTCATCAATGGCATTTCAATGTCATAAAATAATGTTTCGAGCTTGTTTTCAATGATTTTAGCTTCTAATATCTCTTTAAGCTGGAAAGTTATATCTGCATCTTCGGCTGCATAGTCTTTAAGATGCTCAATTGGTACATTGCGTATGTCTTTTTGATTTTTACCTTTTTCACCAACTAAATCTTCATAGTGTATAGTCTTGTATTTCAACAGTATCTCAGCTAAATAATCCATACCGTGACGAAGTTCGGGTTGCACTAAATAATGAGCAATCATTGTATCGAACAGCTTACCCTTTAGCTCAATACCATACATCGTCAGCATCAACAGGTCGAATTTTATGTTTTGCCCTATTTTTACGATTTGCTCAGTCTGAAAGAATGCCTTGAATTCATTGAGAATGTCGGCACATTCTTTATCATCAGATGGTAGCGGGACATAAAATGCTTCTCCTTTTTTATAGCAAAAAGATAATCCTACTAAAGATGATCGAAACACATCAACACCGGTGGTTTCTGTATCGAAACAAACAGCCTTTTGCATGAATAACTGTGAAATAAGATTCAATCTTTTAGCTTTAGTGTCGATTAGATGATATTCATGTGGAGTGGTGTATATGCTATTCAAACCGCTTTCTAAAATATCCTGTGGAATTATCACCGGTTTAGAATCTTCTGCGCTTTTTGTAGTTTCTTTTTGAGGCTCAGTTGCTTCCGTCGAATTTTCCTCATCATCAAATAAAGACATCTGACCACCTTTTGCTTTTTTGGGAGCAAACTGAATGCGAGAAACAGGCTGATCGGGTGGGAGAGAGGTAAATACATTCCCGAACTTATTTGCCGACATAGTTCTAAACTCCAGTTCGTCAAACAAAGCCTTTAACGCAGGTTCGTCTATTTGTTCTACAACACATGCATCTGCATTAAATTCAACAGGAACATCAGTTTTAATAGTAGCAAGAAATTTTGAAAACAATATTTGCTCTTTATTTTCTTCAATTTTAGATTTCAGCGTACCTTTAATTTCATCAGTTCTCGCTAATAAAGCATCAATACTGCCAAATTCCTTTAAAAGCTTTATTGCGGTCTTCTCGCCTACACCGGGGCAACCGGGTATGTTATCTGATGCATCGCCCATCAAACCAAGCATATCAATGACTTGTAGATGAGATTCTAAATCATATTTGGCTCTTATTTCTTCTGGTCCTAATGTTTCATATCCACCATTGTAACGCGGACGATACATAAAAATATGTTCTGAAACAAGTTGACCATAATCTTTATCCGGAGTAAGCATAAATACCTCAAAACCCTCTTTTTCAGCCTTCTTAGCAATTGTTCCAATCACATCATCAGCTTCGAAACCCATAATCTCGAGAATTGGAATATTATAAGCTTTAATTATCTCCTTTATATATGGAATAGATTTTTTGATATCTTCAGGGGTTGATTCTCGCTGTGCTTTATAGTCTTCAAATGCATCATGTCGGAAAGTAGGACCGGGAGGGTCGAAAGCCACAGCAATATGTGTAGGCTGTTCCCTTTTAAGAACATCTTCAAGCATATTGACAAAACCAAAAATTGCAGAGGTATTTAATCCTTTTGAATTAGTTCTTGGTGATCTTATAAAAGCGTAATATGCTCTATAAATAATTGCATAGGCATCAATTAAAAAGAGTTTTTTCATTTTGTGGATTTGAACAGTTTTGAGATTATTTTGTTTAAATATCTAACTTAATAAGCTCTAAACAGGATTTTAATAATGATTTTTTGTTTCTGACTGTAAAAGTAACTAAAATTAATTCATTTTTAAAGCCGAAATTATCCACTTATAACAAAATTGCTTACTTTTGTAGCTTCCGAAGATAAAACATACAATGAATCTTATTGATAACATAAAAGAATTAGTTGCAACGGAATTAGATTTATTTGACAAAACGCTTATATCGAGTTTAGAGTCAGATAATCCTATTTTGAAGGGAGTTAATTCTTATATTTTAGAACGCTCAGGTAAAAAACTTCGTCCTACATTAGTATTAATTTCAGCAAAACTAACGGGTGAGGTAAATATGTCGGCAATCCATGGAGCTATAGCTTTAGAATTACTACACACAGCAAGTTTAATTCATGATGATGTAGTTGATGATACTTACGAAAGGCGTGGTAGACAGTCGGTTAATGATCGCTGGGGAAATAAGGTGGCAGTGTTGTCAGGAGATTATATGTTGTCGGTTGCTCTTTCGCAAGTTGCCAAAACCAACAATCTTAATATGTTGAAGTCTGTTGCGTTTATAGGCAAACAATTGGCTGATGGAGAGATACTTCAACTTAAAACTACAAAATATTCTGATTTGTCGGAAGATGAATATTTCAGTATAATTCAAAAGAAAACTGCATTTTTGTTTGCAGTATGTACACAGGTCGGGGCTTTATCAGCAGGAGCAGATGAAGGCAGCATTGAGCGATTAATGAAATATGGTGAATATCTTGGCTATTGTTTTCAGATAAAGGATGATATATTTGACTATTACAATGATATAAAAATAGGAAAACCCACAGGGAATGATGTTCGTGATGGAAAAATAACTTTACCTTTAATTTACGCATTGAATAATGCAGATAAAGATACTCAGAAAATAATTCAGTCAATTTTAAAGAAACAAGATTATTCAGAGGAGGATATCAAGTATATCACTGATTTTGCAATATCAAACGGAGGAGTTGAATATGCAAAAATACGTATGGAAGAATTTAAAAATAAAGCCATCGAAGAACTCAATGGCTTTGAAGATAATCAATATAAAAAAGCTCTAATAGATTGCGTTGAATTTGCAGTTACGAGGGAAAATTAGAAATACTTTTCTTCTTTTCCTAAAATAGAACTTAAAAGATTGTTAGCTAATCTGCTTGCGCCTAATCTGAATAACTTATTATTCAGCCATTCTTTTCCAAGAATTTCTTTTACGATAGTGTAGTGTACCACAGCTTCTTCGGTTGTTACTATACCTCCTGCCGGTTTGTATCCAACTTTTTCTCCGGTTTGTTCGTGCCATTCTTTTATAGCTTTACACATAACATATGTAGCAAATGGTGTTGCTGCCACCGGTGTTTTGCCTGTTGAAGTCTTGATGAAATCAGTTCCTGCAGCCATAGATAATAGAGACGCCTTCTTAATATTAGATGCACTCTTTAAATCACCTGATTCAATAATTATTTTAAGGTGGGCATTACGACATGCTGATTTTATCTCTGCAAGTTCCTCATAAACAGTCTCATATTCTTCTGACAAAAACTTTCCGATAGAAATTACCACATCAATTTCGCTTGCACCTTCCATAACTGCCATTGATGTTTCGGCAATTTTTACTTCTATGAAAGTTTGAGATGCGGGAAAACCTGCTGACACTGAAGCTATTTCTATATCCTCAGTTAAGTTTTCCTTAACAACTGAAACAAGAGAGGGATATACACAAATAGCACCGACATTTGGTAAATCAGGGTATGATTCCTGAAATTTATTTACCTTTTGCACCATCTCGTATATTTGTTCTTCCGTATCTGTGCCGTTTAAAGAAGTAAGATCAATCAAGTTCAAACACTGCTTATAAACATCAGTATTCATGTTTTCTTTTAAATGTTTGTCAAGTATCAACTTAACTTCCTTTTCAACTGATGTATCGCTGATTTCGCAGTTGTATTTTTTAAATAATTCTTCGTATTTGTTCATATTGTTTTTATTCGTTCAATCGTGCAATGATTGTTTCGTTACCTGTTGTTTCTTCTCCTACTTTGACAAAAATCTCTGCATCTAATGGTAGGTATAAATCGACTCTTGAACCGAATTTTATAAAACCAAGATGTTCGTTGAGATGACATGATTTGTCGGCATGTGCATAAGTTACAATCCTGCGAGCTAAAGCACCAGCTATTTGTCGAACAAGTATTTGTGTTTTTGAGGGAGTCTCTATTATAATTGTCGAACGCTCGTTTTCGTGACTTGATTTTGGAAGATATGCAGCAAGATGTCGACCTTTGTGATGTTTTGTCATAAGTACCTTACCGGCAATAGGATACCAGTTGGCATGCACATCGAATACCGACATGAAAATTGAGACTTGAATACGCTTATCTCCAAAATATTCAAGCTCTTCAGTAGGCTCTACAACTACTATTGTACCATCGGCAGGAGCTACAACAAGACTGGGGTCATCAATTTCTACCACTCTTGAGGGATTACGGAAGAAATAAGTAAAAAAAACCATTATCCCACCTGAGATAATAGTTGTAATCGCTAATAAAACATTTGGAAATCGCAGATAAACCAACATGTTTACAGCAAACAATATAAAAATCAGACATAATAGAATAAGTCTGCCCTCTTTATGAATTTTTACGTATTTCACTTTCTAAGTTGTTTTAAAGATTAGCAAAGGTATATAAAAGCTTTAATATAGCAAAGCTGCAATAATTTCTTTTTTATTTCCAATAGATTTGATTAACTTTGCACTTCCAAAAAATTATTAATTATACATCTAACTATCTCATTATGAGCCTTTCTGAACTAAATGCCATATCGCCTGTTGATGGAAGATATCGCTCTAAAACCAATCCTTATGCTCCATATTTTTCGGAATATGCGTTAATACGTTATAGAGTATTAGTTGAAATTGAATATTTTATTACTTTGTGTGAAATACCGTTAAAGCAATTAGAATCGGTACCTTTAGAAAGTTTTCCAAGATTAAGGTCTGTATATCAGGACTTTACAGAGGCTGATGCTCAGAGAGTTAAAGATATTGAGAAAGTTACAAACCACGATGTTAAAGCAGTTGAATACTTTATTAAAGAAAAGTTTGATGCTTTTGGTTTGTCGCAATTTAAAGAATTTATTCACTTTGGTCTGACTTCGCAGGACATTAATAATACAGCCATACCATTATCCATACGTGAGGCGATGGAGAAAATTTATTATCCTGAGATGTATAAGTTAGTAAGGATGATGGAATATTTAGCTGATGAATGGCGCGATGTTTCTATGTTGGCAAAAACTCATGGTCAGCCTGCTTCTCCAACTCGATTAGGTAAGGAAATAATGGTTTATGTACATCGTCTGAATCAACAACTTACCTTGTTAAAGGCTATTCCTGATTCAGCAAAGTTTGGTGGTGCTACCGGTAATTTTAATGCCCATGCCGTAGCATATCCTACTATCGACTGGAAAAAGTTCGGTAATACTTTCGTTTCAGAAAAATTGGGATTGAATAGGGAGCAGTGGACAACCCAAATATCGAATTACGACCATATGGCAGCCCAGTTTGATGGTATGAAACGCATAAATACAATTCTAATTGATTTTTGTAGAGATATTTGGACGTATGTATCAATGGAATATTTCAAACAAAAGATAAAGGCAGGAGAAGTTGGTTCGTCTGCAATGCCGCATAAGGTAAATCCAATAGATTTCGAAAATGCTGAAGGTAATCTTGGCGTAGCAAATGCAGTTTTTGAGTTTATGGCAACTAAATTACCTGTTTCAAGATTGCAGCGTGATTTGACTGACAGTACGGTTTTGCGTAATGTAGGCGTACCATTTTCGCATGCTTTGATAGCAAGTCAGAGTATGATGAAAGGTTTAGATAAATTGCTGTTAAATGAAGTGGCAATTTATAAAGACCTTGATAATTCATGGGCTGTTGTGGCTGAAGGAATTCAAACTATTTTAAGACGTGAAGGTTATCCCGAACCATATGAGGCTTTAAAAGCATTGACAAGAACTAATGAAGGCATTAATGCACAGTCTATTAAAGAATTTATTGATGGATTGAAGGTGTCGGAAACTGTAAAAAATGAACTGAAGAAAATCAGTCCGAGGAATTATACGGGAGTTTAGAGTTAATAGTGATTAGTGATTAGTAAATAGTAATTAGTAATTAGTTTTGAGTATAGAGTGATATAGATCATAGACCATTGACCCTTTTTTACTTCCAATCACCAATCACCAATCACTAATCACCAAAAATAAAATAATAAGAAATGAAGAAGATTTTCGACATATTTAAACGCTTTTTGCCGCCATATAAAAAATATGTGGTGTGGAGCTTGATTTTTAACTTCTTCGCTACAATATTCAGTTTGTTTTCTTTTGCTGCGCTTATTCCTATATTACAGATTCTCTTCGGATTAAAGAAAACAGAAGTTGCATTTATGGCATGGTCATGGGCTGATTCGTTTTCACATATAGTTGAAGCTTTTAAAAATAACTTCTCATATTATTTGAATAATCTTATTCAAAACTCAGGTCCGGAATTGACATTACTTTATATTTCGTTATTTTTAATAGTGTTGACAGCACTAAAAACCGGTTCTACATATTTAGGTATCCGAGTTACAATACCTATGCGTACCGGAATTGTAAGAGATTTGAAAAATAAACTTTATCGCAAAATAGTATCGCTTCCGATAGGATATTTCACTGAAGAAAGGAAAGGTGATATTATGTCGCGTATGTTATCGGATATCAATGAAGTTGAAATATCGATTTTGAATGCAGTCGATATGATTTTTAAAAATCCGCTGATGATTATAATTTATCTCGGAGTAATGTTTATAATGAGTTGGCAAATGACGCTCTTTGTCTTGCTTTTGCTTCCTGTAAGTGGATGGTTGATAGGACTGATTGGACGAAATTTGCGCCGTCAATCAGCAGAGGCTCAGTCGCTGCAAGGTGAAATGCTATCTCAAATGGATGAAACTCTCGGTGGGTTAAGAGTAGTAAAAGCCTTTAACGCAGAGGCAAAAGTTGAAAATAGATTTGCTGCACTTAATGAGCGTATTCGTAAAACATTCAACAGTGTTCATGCACGCTATAATCTGGCATTGCCATTAGGAGAGTTTGTCGGAACTGTAGTGATTGCTATTTTGGTGTGGGTTGGAGGTGTGATGATAGTGGGTCATCACAGTACTATAGGAGCAGCAGAATTTATTTATTTCTTAGTAATATTTTACAGTATAATCGGTCCGGCTAAAGAATTATCAAGAGCATATTATGGCATCCGAAAGGGAATGGCTGCTTTAGACAGGATAGATACGATTTTAGAGGCAGAAAACAATATTCCCGAACCTAAAAAGCCGATTGAAATCAAAGCTTTTCAGAATCAGATTGAATTTAAAGATGTGAGTTTCAAATATCAGTCGGAATGGGTACTGCAAAATATAAATCTGACTGTGGCAAAAGGTAAAACCGTTGCATTTGTGGGACAATCAGGTTCAGGTAAGACTACCTTAATCGATCTTTTCCCACGTTTTTATGATGTAAAAAAAGGAGAAATACTGTTAGATGGAGTAAATATTAAAAAGATAAAAACTCAAGACATCAGAAAACTAATTGGCAATGTAAACCAGGAAGCCATTTTGTTTAATGACAGTTTCTTCAATAATATTGCGTTTGGCGTTGAGCATGCCACTATGGAACAAGTTATAGAAGCAGCTAAAATTGCAAATGCACATGATTTTATTATGGCTACGGAAAATGGCTATGAGTCGACTATTGGAGATAGAGGTAGTAAATTGTCGGGTGGACAAAGGCAGCGTATCAGCATTGCAAGAGCGATTCTTAAAAATCCTCCGATATTAATTTTGGATGAAGCTACATCAGCATTGGATACAGAATCTGAAAAGATGGTGCAGAAAGCATTGGAGAATTTAATGAAGAATCGTACTACTATGGTTGTTGCACATCGTTTGTCGACCATTCAAAAGGCTGATGAGATTTGTGTGCTGCATGAAGGGCAGATTGTGGAACGTGGTAAACACGATGAGCTTATTGCATTAAATGGATATTATAAGAAATTGGTTGATATGCAGTCGTTTTAAGCTAATGTGATTGGTGATTAGTGATTGGTTATTGGTGATTAGACTGGAGTTATAACAAATTTGTTCATGTGTTAATTTAGAAATGTTGTAGGGGCAATCCCTTGTGGTTGCCTGTAACAAGATTATTAATAAGAAGATAAACATATAATTTCAAATGATAAGTTTTATAGAAGAGTTAAGCTGGCGTGGTATGATTCATACAGTGATGCCGGGAACAGAGGAGCAGTTGGCAAAAGAGATGACAGCAGCGTATGTTGGTATTGACCCGACTGCCGATTCATTGCATATTGGTCATTTAGTGAGTGTGATGATGTTACGTCATTTTCAGCATGCCGGTCATAAGCCCATAGCCTTGGTGGGTGGTGCTACAGGTATGATAGGTGATCCATCTATGAAGTCGGCAGAGCGTAATTTGTTAGATGAAAAGACATTACGTCATAATCAGGAAGCAATTAAAAAACAATTAGCTAAATTTCTTGATTTTGAAAGTGATGCTCCGAATGCAGCAGAATTAGTAAATAATTACGATTGGATGAAAGAATATTCTTTTTTGGATTTCATTCGTGATATTGGCAAGCATATAACAGTCAACTACATGATGGCAAAGGATTCTGTAAAGAAACGTTTGAGTTCGGAATCAAGTGTAGGTATGTCATTTACAGAATTTTCGTATCAACTTCTACAAGGATATGATTTTTTGTGGCTGTATCAGAATAAAAACTGTAAATTGCAGATGGGTGGATCTGACCAGTGGGGTAATATCACAACCGGAACAGAGTTGATTCGCCGAAAGGCTGATGGAGAGGCATTTGCACTTGTTTGTCCACTTATAACCAAAGCTGATGGTGGTAAATTCGGTAAGACCGAAAGCGGTAATGTGTGGTTGGACAGAAGATATACATCACCGTATAAATTTTATCAATTTTGGTTAAATGTAAGTGATGCTGATGCTGAAAAATATATTAAAATTTTCACATCCATAAATAAAACTAAAGTTGAAAATTTGGTTAAAGAACATACGGAAGCACCTCATTTGCGTATTTTACAGAAAAGATTAGCAGAAGAAGTAACTGTAATGGTACATTCAAGAGAGGATTATGAAGCAGCAGTAGAAGCATCAGGTATTCTGTTTGGAAACGCCACGTCAGAAGCATTAAGGAAATTAGATGAAGACACATTACTTTCAGTTTTCGAGGGTGTTCCACAATTCAAAATTTCAAAAGGTATTTTATCACAAGGAGTTAAAGCCATTGATTTACTGACGGATAACGCAGCAGTATTCCCCTCTAAAGGCGAGATGAGAAAGATGGTTCAATCGGGAGGAGTAAGTTTAAATAAAGAGAAACTTGAGAATCAAGATGAATTATTAAATGATTCCATCTTATTAAATGGCAAATATTTATTAGCACAAAAGGGTAAGAAGAACTATTTTCTATTAATTGCTGAATAAATTCACAAACAGAGTTTGTAGATGTAGAAAAAAGTTTTATCTTTGCACCGCTTTTCAAAGCAATAGTGATTGTCCCATGGTGTAATGGTAGCACTCCTGGTTTTGGTTCAGTCAGTCTAGGTTCGAATCCTGGTGGGACAACAAAAAAGCTAACTTGCTGATTATAAGGAGTTAGCTTTTTCTTGTATCGCTTTTTCTGTGGGTGCTGATTTTATTTGGATCAGCGGATTTTCGGATCAGCGGATTTTCGGATCAGCGGATTTTCTCGGTTGATATATTTTTTCCCCTTTCAAACTTTAAGAATATAACATAGCCAGCCTGTACATAAAAAACTTAATGTCTCCAACACCTCTGAACTGTCCTCTAAATGCTTTGATCTTTGCATTGAATGATTCCGCTGATGCATTTGTAAGTCTGTCCTTAAAATAATTTATGATCGTATAGTTGTGATTTTCAAATGTTTCCAGCACCCGATTAAATTGTGTTTCACCAAACCTCTCTACTTCATTATACCACTTGGTCAGTAACAGCCTTGCCGAGTCTGCACTGATTCTCTTATTGAATATCTCGGTTAATTTTAATGAGAGTTCATATCCCTGCTTGAGTTTGGGATAGGTCTCGAACAGGATTTGAGCCCTGACTCGTTGCTGCTCCTTCCATTTTGAGGAATGTTTGAGTACGATGTGTTTACTGCGTGCCATAATCTGTGGCATGGTTTCTCCATTACTCATTTTTGTCGGTTCCCATGGCTCCAATGAATCTCTCTGTAGCCTGGCTTCCCTGCGTTTATTTCGGTATTCCCGGATAGCCCTGTTTTCTGCATCGAGTACCTCCCAGCGGTATCTTACACGAAGCTGATCTACAGCCTCATTCATCAATTGCTGCACGTGAAAACGGTCATTTATAAGTTGCGCTGCAGGAAAGCATCGACGCGCTGTCAACATCATTGCTGATGACAAATCGGTTGTTATGGTTTGGACATTAAGGCGTTTGTGAGGGGACATGCGTTGGAATGCCTTGATTACAGTATCACTGGCAACACCTCGAACCATTGCAACAAGGGCACCTTTGCGACCATGAGCAGCCTTATTGGTAAGAACTGTATAGACTTCACCGTTACTCAGGCAGGTTTCATTCAAACTCAGATCGTCGCCCAGATTTTCTTCGAACACAATGTATTCTTCGGCATGTTCTATCTGAGACCAATTGCGATACTCACTAATGACTTCCTTGTATTGTTTGCGTAAAGTTTGACCATTTAGTCCGTTTCTATCTGCCAGAGTACTGATACTGACAGGAGTGGTCTCAATCTCCTTCTTTTAAAAAAGCCACGAACTCTGCGTTGAGTCGGGTGTGGTCGTGTTCTGATAAATCCCAGTCATAACTGAATATCTCACCGGAATCCTTGTCTAACCATTTGCGTTTACGCACATGCAGGTAAGTGGCACGACCACGAATAGGAAAGTCCTGGATAACGTGGTAATCTCCAAAGCCATAGGACACAACATTGGCATTGTACTTATCCTCACGCAACTGAACTTTCTTCTCGTCAAGCCAGATGTCAAAACGGATATCAGACTTCTCAAACTTTACAGTGTCAAAATTATCTATTAACACATCCGGGAGTATCTCCCTAAGCAATTCTTCTGGTTTCATGACCGCAAAGTTATGTTATATTCTTAAAGTTTGAAAGGGGAAAAAATATATCAACCGAGAAAATCCGCTGATCCGAATTTATGTTTGAGGAAATACATAACTAAAATACTGAATGTTAAATGAATTTAAATTTATGGTTTTTGTGAAAAATAATTATCAAAACAGTCGTACGATAATGAAAACATTATTCAAAAAAACAGATGCGTGGCTATATCAACGCATAAATGGAAATATTGTAAACGGCAAGTCGGCAACATTTACTGAGTCGGAACTCAATACAATGAAATTCGCTTTACAAGACTTATCCGCAAAATTAGGCTCACTAAGCACTTCTTTGTAATTTGCTTTTTAGTTTAACACTAAAGTCTCGCATTGAGCCGTGCGAGGCTTTCAAACAATAGTTAGTAAACATTATCATAAAAAAGACAGACAGATGAAAAGAAAAATAATTTTAGAAATGTGTTTTGTAATACCCGCGTTCATGCTAATAATAATTGAACGCGATGATGGAAAAAAGAAACAAACATTGGAGGGTTAAACAGCGTGACAAAATTTACGTCGCCAAAATGAAACTACACGCTTCGTATGGAGGTGTATTTATTTTGGATGGAAAAAGAGTGTATAATCCTCGTTGGATTGATTTGTATGAATCAAACTGGAATCCGGGTTATAAATCGGTTCGGACTTCTTGCAGCTGCTGGATGTGCAAGGGGGAACGATACAGCCGGAAAATAAAGCATAAAAATGCTTTAGATTAAAAAGACAAGCCCCGATATTTATTCGTTTGGGGCTTTTTTTATCATTTTGTTGATAGTTTATTGCTAACTCATCGAAAAATCTGCATATTTATATTGATTATCTCAATGTATTTGCATCATCGATTTGAATGCAGTCAGTCCTCAACAAAAAATTGGATGAGTTGTTTGGCATATAAAAATTAATTATGTTTGCGTTATGGTAGCAATAATTATAGTATGTGTCGCATTGGTAGCTTCGTTGGTAATCGTTATCCGCATTGCCACATACGGAGGCAGTGTTATAAAGCCTGATTTTAGAAAAGCATTAGAGCGCATTAATCGAGGCAATATGTTTTCATTTCTGCTTGAAAATAAATTTTGGTACAACTCCAACATAGTGGGTTATTATATCATCTTATTAATGTGGATATCTATAGTTGTAACAATATTGTGTCTTATTCTTATATAGACACTTTAGTTGTGATTTGGTTACAAAAAAATGTATCTTTGATATTCTGAACAACACTTCCTAATACAGGTGCATTTGTTGGTAAGTTGTGATTTGGTTACAAAAAAATGTATCTTTGATATTCTGAACAACGATTCTATTAATAAAAGTTCATCCAAATTAGTTGTGATTTGGTTACAAAAAAATGTATCTTTGATATTCTGAACAACACGTTTTTCGTCTGATACACGAAGTGCGAGTTGTGATTTGGTTACAAAAAAATGTATCTTTGATATTCTGAACAACTCCTGATGGGATCATCATCGAAGGCATAAGGTTGTGATTTGGTTACAAAAAAATGTATCTTTGATATTCTGAACAACAGCCGTTGTCTTCGCAAGCAGCGAAAACGAGTTGTGATTTGGTTACAAAAAAATGTATCTTTGATATTCTGAACAACCGGCTGCAAATGATTCAGCTAAAATCCCTAGTTGTGATTTGGTTACAAAAAAATGTATCTTTGATATTCTGAACAACTTCATACTGTCGGGGCATTCGTTGGTGTAGGTTGTGATTTGGTTACAAAAAAATGTATCTTTGATATTCTGAACAACTTGATATTCCTGCAAGCAGCACTACTGACAGTTGTGATTTGGTTACAAAAAAATGTATCTTTGATATTCTGAACAACCATAAAATTAGATTCATCATTAGAACACAGTTGTGATTTGGTTACAAAAAAATGTATCTTTGATATTCTGAACAACAGTATCTTTTTTTAATGTGTTTAATTCCATGTTGTGATTTGGTTACAAAAAAATGTATCTTTGATATTCTGAACAACCTCTGTAGATATGCTTAATGGTGTGCATAGGTTGTGATTTGGTTACAAAAAAATGTATCTTTGATATTCTGAACAACTGGATCAATACTTAAATCAAAAGAATCAACGTTGTGATTTGGTTACAAAAAAATGTATCTTTGATATTCTGAACAACTGCATAATACTGATGTTATCGGTATGAATTGTTGTGATTTGGTTACAAAAAAATGTATCTTTGATATTCTGAACAACGTTTAGTTTGTCCGGATTAAAGTCTAATCGTTGTGATTTGGTTACAAAAAAATGTATCTTTGATATTCTGAACAACTGCAAAAAAACTTGCAGAAGAAAAGAAAAGTTGTGATTTGGTTACAAAAAAATGTATCTTTGATATTCTGAACAACAACAAAGATTGACGAAAAACATAAAACCTAGTTGTGATTTGGTTACAAAAAAATGTATCTTTGATATTCTGAACAACCCACCTACTCCGTCTATCCAATCAGTATTGTTGTGATTTGGTTACAAAAAAATGTATCTTTGATATTCTGAACAACAATGAATAGGATCGATAAAGAAATATTCTAGTTGTGATTTGGTTACAAAAAAATGTATCTTTGATATTCTGAACAACTCAGTCAGCAATCCACACTTTGACATCTCAGTTGTGATTTGGTTACAAAAAAATGTATCTTTGATATTCTGAACAACTCACTAAATGCATACTTAGGCATAAGAGGTGTTGTGATTTGGTTACAAAAAAATGTATCTTTGATATTCTGAACAACTGACATATTTTCCACACCATACCCAACCGTGTTGTGATTTGGTTACAAAAAAATGTATCTTTGATATTCTGAACAACTGCAAAACAATCGATCAGGATGTAATAAGGTTGTGATTTGGTTACAAAAAAATGTATCTTTGATATTCTGAACAACTGATGGGATGTTTACGTCTTGTCCTGGAGCGTTGTGATTTGGTTACAAAAAAATGTATCTTTGATATTCTGAACAACACCCCACCGATAGAAGCCTGATAAATAGGTGTTGTGATTTGGTTACAAAAAAATGTATCTTTGATATTCTGAACAACGAGGAAAAAATTGGGTACAAATATGGTTAGTTGTGATTTGGTTACAAAAAAATGTATCTTTGATATTCTGAACAACCTTTGCATATCATATTTCAGAGGATCTTAAGTTGTGATTTGGTTACAAAAAAATGTATCTTTGATATTCTGAACAACTGACAAGGCGAAATGGGTTGCCCCATTTGCGTTGTGATTTGGTTACAAAAAAATGTATCTTTGATATTCTGAACAACTATATGCCTCCATAAGATCACGTGAAAACAGTTGTGATTTGGTTACAAAAAAATGTATCTTTGATATTCTGAACAACATTACAGGTAACGTTTATCGGGAGGGTATGGTTGTGATTTGGTTACAAAAAAATGTATCTTTGATATTCTGAACAACATTGCTACATAATGACTAATAATAAGAATAGTTGTGATTTGGTTACAAAAAAATGTATCTTTGATATTCTGAACAACTAAGCATTTCCCGCACGAAAGCAAGTTCATGTTGTGATTTGGTTACAAAAAAATGTATCTTTGATATTCTGAACAACCTACTTTTTTATATTCTTTCTGAAGTTTTGGTTGTGATTTGGTTACAAAAAAATGTATCTTTGATATTCTGAACAACACTGAGGTCATTAATAGTCTTATTTCTTAGTTGTGATTTGGTTACAAAAAAATGTATCTTTGATATTCTGAACAACAAAATAGCAATTACTCCGAAAGCAAGCGGTGTTGTGATTTGGTTACAAAAAAATGTATCTTTGATATTCTGAACAACGCATTACCGATGAGATTGCAGGTATACCCCGTTGTGATTTGGTTACAAAAAAATGTATCTTTGATATTCTGAACAACAGTTTCAAACTACAAATGGACATTTTTCAAGTTGTGATTTGGTTACAAAAAAATGTATCTTTGATATTCTGAACAACAATTTGATCTGATTCTCTTCAGTTGGGTAAGTTGTGATTTGGTTACAAAAAAATGTATCTTTGATATTCTGAACAACTGGATGTATGTAAAGTGCATATGTTCAGTAAGTTGTGAAGAGAATTAGACATGTAAGAAATGTTGTTCAAGAACAGGGAATCCCGTCGTTAAGGCGGGATTTTTTGTTCTAAGATAATTCTAATGGTTGATATGTAATAATGAATGATTATTCTTTTTTAAGACTTCAAAGCTATCTTATTTATTTTTACAATAAACTGTATATTTGGTCTGTGTAAGTTTTAATACAGCACTTTATGTGTCTATGCATCAAATGTCTATGCATCAAAAAAAGTTTATGTTTTTATGTGTTTGTATTTTAAAAGGTATGCCCTATACTTAGATTGAGCATACACTGATCATAAGTCAAGATTGCACTTAAAATAAAGAAAAATTTCACAGAGTATCACGGAGGAAATACAGAGTAACACTATGTAACTCAATAAAAAAATAACAGGATAAAAGGTAAAATTTACATTTCTTATCGGTAAGGCAGGATTTTATATTCAGAATAATTCTAACTGTTGATAAGGTGTTGTGACCGATTGCTCCTTTTTGCCATAAAAAATTTCCATATTCCCAAATTGCTTGTCGGTTATGCATAAAATACCAACATGACCTTTTTCGGGTAATAGCTTTTTTACTCGCAAAATATGAACTTCTGCATTTTCGCGACTGGCACAATGCCGTAGATAAATGGAAAACTGAAACATCGTAAATCCGTCTTTTAATAAACGATTACGAAAGTCAGAGTATATCTTCCTTTCTTTCTTGGTTTCAGTTGGCAAATCGAAAAATACTAAAACCCACATGATTCTATATTGACTTAAACGAAAACTCACATTAATGTAAATCTATAGGATTTTGCGTAAATCATATTCTATTGTCCTACATTTTTAAAAAACTTCCGGATACTTAATCTTTCTTATTTCTCCCAAGAAGCACTGAGCAAGGGAGGCGGTTGTTTGTCCTACAGCAATCATCAATGGGCTCATTTGTCCGTTTATCATTACATCAAGTACAGGAATAGTTAGCAGTTTAGCCTTGACGTTTTTCGTTAATTCGGTATAATCGACACCAGATTGCACTATTTCAAACACTAATTTATCAACAAATGGTCGATATGGCTCCATGATGTCGTCGGCTAAACAGTATGCATTGTATTTATTACGATGATGAATACCTAAAGTAGGTAATAATCCGCTACCTACTAATGAACGAGCTACAACAGCACGTAAAATCGCATAACCGTAATTTAACAGATTGTTAGGAGGAATTCCATCTCTATTTCTACTAAATTTAGGGACAGTAGGAAAGAAATTATTCCAAAAATATACTGCTGCACGTGCTTCGTAGTTGTCAGGATCACCACTCTTAACATCATTTGTCCAAACTTGCATGTTTTTTACTACTACACCTGTAAGTTTGTGTAATACAGTAGCTTGATTGGATATTTTGGCTTGTACTGTTTGTTGCCATAACTGTTTTTTGAGCGGTACAGAAGCATCTATTTGATATCGGAATCGCTCTGCTTGTGTTGTATTCCCTGAAAGTGGAAGGAGCAATCCAAACGGCATACGACTACTATCGCAGGTAATCACAGCACAGTTGTTTTCGAGCAGTTTTTCTAATAGTCCATGTGTGACAGTAATCTGCTTATGATCAAGCACTACCACTCCTATGTCTTCAATAGGAATAGTAGCTACAGCTTCCTTTTTGAAACTTTCAGGTATATCAGTATGATTTTCAACCTCCGGAAGTTGAATCACCAACTGCTCTTTCTTTAATGAAAGATATGCAGGATTTCCGAAATATAGAGTGCGTTTGATCATGGTAAATCTATTTAAGTTTATCTATAATACTCAGAATAAACACTATCAATTTCATCGGCAAATCCGTAACCGCAGGGGGAAGCCCATCTAACGCACTGTTTCGCGCGAAGTTTGAATTTTTCCAACAACCCGTTGGTGGAAATGTATTTCAAAGCCGCAATGTAATTATTGACAGCGCCGTTATAGAACGACTCTGTCATATCGCCATAGTCGTATGTAAACTCACAAGCCGCTTCTGGCAGTGTCAGCATTACATCTGCCAACGCCTCGGGCGAAGGGGACAACCCTTTGAAATCTGCAATGGCGCGCTTGGCTACAGAATATTTCAATCCGGCTCGCTCGGGATTTATGACACCAAATTCTTTTTGTATGATTTTTTTATATTTTTCCGCTAAATCCTGCTCCTTCCGCGGATTTAGATAAAAATTGTAAAATTCTTTTACGGCTTTGTTTTTATCGTACAAATCAAGTATTTGTTCAACTAACTGCTCTTTTGAGAGTTTCTGAAGTTCTTTTTTGAGTGCGGGTTTGGACATAAATTCTAATATTTAAACGTTATTGTTCCATCCAAATTCATTTCAAAATCTTTGCCTTCAAAAAGAAAATTCAAAGTATTTACACTACATCTAATTTTTTCGGGCAAATTATTGAAATCTTTTATACTTTCGCCTTTCCCCAAATCACTATCTTTCATAGAGTTCAAATGCCGTTTAAGTTTTATTGTTGATGGATTTTCAAAACCAAGCACAGTGTACAATCTTTTACTTTGTTCTTTTGAAGTCATATCGTACAATTCTTGCTGATTATTTTCATACAGCAAAAGTGTGTCTCCGCATTTTATTACAAATTCCAATTTATTACCTTTTTCATTGGTTGTAGGAATATCCTCCAAATTATATTTTCTATTTTCGCTAATGTCAAATAAACTATATATTTTATATACAGATTTCTGAGAGTCATTGATGTATTTACACATAGCATATAAATCACCAACATCAGCATAATAATTCTGCTTATATTCTTTGTCAGATTTATAAGTCTGTTTTTTTATTGCCAGAGGATTCTTAATAGAAGTAAAACATCTGATATGCCGTATTCTATTTACTCTATTACCTTTCTTATCAATCATATAAAAACCCTCTTCGCATGCATCTTTAAATGACTTTCCTTCGCATTGTTGAGCAATTAATTTACCGAGATTTTTATCCACAATTTGATTTTGTAAATCTTCCAAATCTTTAAAACCTTTGTCTTGTTGTGTCTTTTTATATTTCAGCTCCCTTCGAATAACATAAAATATTTCATCATTTGTGATTATTTTACCACTCTTTTCTCGTAAGATCTTGCCATTTTCGCCTATTTTTGCTTGCGTTATTGCACCATAAAAAGAATCGCTGTGCAACTGTCCTCTTATGCAATCTCCTTGTATAATTTTTGATATGGCATAATAAATTTTGCTGCCATTTTCCAAGTGTTTATATCTTTTCACATTTTTAAAATTCTTGGCAAACGAGATATTCTTTTCCGGAACAAGTGCTTCAGATATAATATTGCCTTTCTTATCTATCTTTTGATAAAGGTTAGTTGATTCTTTTGCAATATAATAATCATATACAATTTTTCCTCTTTTTCGTACATTTCTTTTGGCAGGTGTTAAAGTCCGGTCTTTGGAAACGTGATTGATAAGAATGTTTTCTTCGATATATTGTGCTAAATTGGATACATTCCCAATTTGACAGCTTCGTATTTCTTTTTGCAAAGCTTGTTCCAGTTCGGTTGTATCGTTGTTTAACTTCTTTTCTTCATCAATTTTATAGAACAATTCCAACATTTTATCACGTTTTGCTGCAACTGGAATCAGCGAAAGAATAACTGCATCAATGGCGTGGTGCGAATGCTTTTCTCTGTCTTTTTTCTCATCAACTGATTGTACGCCCAGCATTTTCCTGAAATCGGCAGTTACGCCCCCTTTTTGAACTTCAACTTTACTGAATACCGATTTGAGATAATGATAAGCATATTTTGTAATCAATCGGGTATCATTCAGCTGGCTGTGTTTGAATCCGCTTGTTACTTCGGTCATTGTAAAACGTTCTAATTTATTTTGCCAACAATCCAGTTCCATTCTCCATAAATGCCCTTGCCGAATGGCGTAGTCCTTTGTGTCTTTGGTTTGTGCCTGTTTGGATTTTTGTTCCCAGAATGTAACATTATTTCTTAACTGCTCCACTTTTTGTTCCCATTTTTCTAAGCGTGGTTTAATTGCAGAATAGAGATGCCCGTTGATAGTTGCTTCCTTTTCATAATTTTCAAGTTGAGTAGGAATTCGATTTTTTTTAATTTGTCGGTTGTAATAAGCATCGCAGACTGTCAGATTTGCCAGCGAATTGTCAAAAGACAAACTTCGGGGAATGGTATGTTCAAAATCGGTTGCATTTTCGTCAAATAAATTTTTGATATTGATAATTTTTCCAGTATACATACATTGCATACCCTGCTCAAGCCACAAGCGATATTTCGTAACATCTTTTTTGTATTGAAAATCCTTTGCTTTACCTACTATTTTCTTCTTTTTCTTACTATTATCTTCCTGCTCTTTTTCGGTAATATAACGCGCACTATCAAAAATATAATCTCGTTCTTGCTCTATAAGCAACCGAGCTTTGTCAATATCATCGTCATTTCTTTCTTCGCCACGAAGTTCTTTGATGGCTTTTGCTATTTCTTTGTTGTCCTTTTCTCGCTCTCTCTGATATGCATCAATTGCCCAACGCATATTGGCATCGTTCAAATCACGGGCTGTCTCAACAACAACTCGCGTATCTTCTTCAACGATTCCTTCTTTTAAGAAATAATTAACAAGTTTGCGGAGTTCATGCAAAGTACGCATTGCCATCGGATTCTTAAACGCACCGATAACGGGACTTTCTAAAAGTTTTTTTGACAAACACGTTCCATTATATTCAAATGTTTGTTCCTTTGCTGGTTTATAGAATTCAACCATTGAAGGATGGTAAAGTTTATTTAATTTTTTACAAGCAGGGCATTGGCAAGGTAATCCTGTTGCAGGATCTATCAATTGATTTTCGCAATGCAGTGCAAGAAAATTATTAGAAAGATATAATTTTAGCGTATCACCCAACTTAGGCAATCGAAAATAGTCGCGCTTGGAAGTAGAAAAGAATTGCTGATATTTATCTGTAACCCCTTTTAAAACTTTACCTTTATTTTCTTGCGTTACTCTCTCCCATGTCTTTTCACCAAAAGCTTCTTTTGTATATTGTTCTACTTTGCTCAAATCGATTTCATCCAATAGATATTTTGTGTTTTGATAGTCGTTCTTATATCCTCCATAATCTGAATCATAAGTAGGTCTTTGTTGGTCTGCGTATTCTAATTTATAATTAGCAATTAAACTATTTGCTATATTTAGAATCCATTTTTCTTCCCTGTTTTCATCAATCCAAGAACTTATGGATTCTAAAAGTTCTTTTTCATTTTCTTGCCATAACTCTCTTCCTAAAACTTCAGGAATTTTTCCAAGTAATGCTGCTTCTGTGTAGATAAAGCCTTTATATAATTCATTTTCAATATTCGGCACTAAAAATTGATTAATGTTGCGTATTGCTTTCAAACTTAGCATGCTGTAACCCTGCGGAATAGCTATCCAAAGATTTACAAGCGATTTTACTTGCTTATCGTCAAAATTCAGTTTGGTTTTGGCAAATTCTGCAACGGCTTCTTCGTCATCATACGAAAAACAGATATGCCAAATATCTTCCATATTGAAAGTTATGTTATGTTCCTTGCCTTTTCTATCTTTTCTTTTTTCGGAAGTTTCATATACAAAACTTTCCCAATCACCACCCAATAAATTCTTCAATCTTCCAGAAATAGGACAACCTGAAACATTGGCTTTATCGGCATAATTGATAGTGCTATCAGCAACTTTCTGCTTTTTTGACAATGGTTTTTCTATTTCTTTTTCAATCCATTTGCGAATCTCTTCAAATTTGAAATTGGACTTCGTCAGCAAAAACTTTTCCTTGTATAGTTTTAGTTTTAGTTCTGAGGTTAAATTTTGCCATTCGTCATTGATGGTTTTGCGATATTGGATATTATTGATAAGAGCAAATGCACGAAATTTTTCAAATTCTGGATGACTGATTGGACAACGCGATTTCGCTGGTTCCAATGTACATTTACCGACCAATCCTTTTTGCGAACGAAGTGGACGTTTATAAAAAATACTGCCGTCTTTTCTATCGCTGTAAATTACTTTGAAGAAATCACTATCTGTATTTAATCCATTCTGAAAGTCAAAAATATGTTTAATTTCTTCTTTGTATTGTGAGCGAACTGCCTGATAAATGTTTGCACGGATTCTAATTCCTTCTTTTTCAAGTTGAGCAAAAGCACAACCAGCTGTCGGTAGATTATTCTCATCCATATACGCTTTCAAATCTTTGGATTTCTTTTCTTCTGATTTTTTTAGAGAAATGTTTTCCAAATCAATGGTAGTATCAGCATTTTCCTTTATAGCATCTTCTTGATCTTTCAACGTTTCGCCCTTGCTGCTTTTGAATCCACGTCTTTGAGCAATGTGATATAATGCACGTCCTAACTTGTATCTGTTGATTTCCATTGAAAAGTCCAGTTGTGAAATTGCTAGTTCTGCTCGAAGTTGATACGGACTTGAATAATCAGGCTTTCCATCTCCATCAAAGTCCAAACGTACCCATTGTTCAAATCTCTCGACATCAACAGGATATTGACGTTTCAAACCGTTTGCTTTATCGTACCGCCTCCAACGATTAAGCTCCCGCATCGTCAAAGGACAATAAATACCCGGCTTATCCAAATCTATTTCAGCATCTTTCTTATTTTTATTTGCAGGGTCTATTAAAATTTTCAGTGTTTCCCATATCCGATATTTTCGAGATTGATAAAGTCGACGGGGAGAACGCTTTTCTCTTCTGTTTGTGGCAAGAGACTTGTAATTGCCTTTACCATCTTTATTAACTGTGGTACTAAAAATAACAGAACCAAAATTACTTAATTGTTCTTCTATTGTATTACCATTGTCTGTATCCCTTACAGAAACACCTATGGAAGCTGTTCCTAAATCCAAACTAAAAATCTTTGCCATAATATGTCGTTTTTATTTTGTTTGTAAAAACATTTTAATTATCTTTGTCGTCATAATAAAGATACAATTTTTTGTGATACTTTTCACAATAAGGCTATAAGCCGAAGATTTTCTTAATCCCGCGTACTCCGTGGGATTTGTTTTTAATCCTACTCCCCATTCCGAGAATTTTTCCTTGCTTTTCGTCTAAGTTTTGTTCCACCAATGTCCACCCAATCGAGTTGGTTCCCAAATCTAATCCTAATATCCTTTTCATGTGTTTTATGATATTTAAAATTTGACTGTAAATATATTTAAAACTTTTAACATAAAGAGTGTATATATCAAAAAACTTGTTTATCTTTGCCATTACATTTTTTGAAACCAAATCACAATAAGGATTATTCCGTTGTGAAAACATTTAGTACCTCGGCTATCTCCGGGGCTTTTTTTATTGACTTCGACATTGAAGCCACTATAAATGTTTTATAACTGAATGTAAAAAGGTAGTGGATGCAAGGATGTTTAACCATATAACGAATAAAGAAGTCAGGATAAGAGCTAAATTAAACATGGAACTACAAATTATCCAAAGTAAAATCTATGAAATTATAGATCAGAAAGTAATGTTAGAATTCGATTTAGCTGAATTGTATGGTACAGAAACTGGACAATTAAAGCGAGCTGTCAGACGTAATATAAAACGTTTTGAAGGAGAAGATTTTATGTTTGAACTAACTTGGGATGAACTTTCAAGGTGACAAATTGGCATCTTGAACACAGGGTTGTAAAGAAGTTGCTCATCTCTTTTTTTTTGTCATAGTTGCAAGGTTAATTTTAAGTGTCCACCAAGTCCTGTTTGAATAATTTTCATTAAAGTTGATAGCCTGATGTCGCTGGCATTATTCTCAATTCTTGAAATATAAGATTTGTTCGTTCCAATTTTTTCTGCAAGTTGTTCTTGGGTTAAACCAAGTTTTAGTCTTGCTTCTTCAAGCAAAACGCCAAGTTGGAAAGCCTCAAATTCTTGTTCCCATTGTTCTCTCTCTTTTACTCCTCGTTTGCCATCTTTATTATCAAGGATTTCGTCAAGAGTAATGATGTTATTTTCTTTTTCGTTTTCATACTCTGCTTTTATTTTTAATGCTTTTTCAATTTCTGTTTTTGGAGTCTTTTGTGTTTTCTTTTGAAAGCCGTTGCCCAACACAATTAAATTTCCTTTGTCAAAGAAAGCGAATATTCTAAAAATGTTGCTTCCAAGTTCCACTCGAACTTCAAATAGTCCGTTAGTTCTCGTCATATGGTCGAAATACTTTTCTTATAGTTTCCACTTTGCAGAGTTAACTATTTATACAACTATTTGCATATTTTTTAAAAGTTTTTAGTTGGTGGGATGTCAGTTTAGAATGCCTGTAGCAGTAGGCATATTATCCAAATATTAAATTCACACGTTTTCCAAGTCCGAACTCAAAAATTCGGTAAAGTGTCGAAAGTTGAATATCACATTTCCCGTTTTCAAGTCGAGAAATATAACTTTTCTTTGTTCCGACTTTGTCAGCCAATTGTTCTTGCGTCATATTCGCTTCTTTACGAGCTTCTTTCAGCATTTCGCTAATTACAAAATATTGAGCTTTCTCCTCAAATTCGTCACGCTTTTTGTTGCCAATTCTTCCGTATTTAATGTCTAATAACTCGTCCAAGTTTTTAGCATTTCTGATATTTTCTTTGTTCATTATTTTTTCTTTTTAGCGTTAAAATATTCGTCTTTTAATCTCAAAGCCAAGTCAATTTCCTTTTTAGGCGTTTTCTGAGTTTTCTTCTGAAACGCATTGAATAAAATCACTAAATTCCCTTTGTCAAAACAGCAAAATATTCTGTAAATATTACTTCCGTATTCAACTCGTATTTCATAAAGTCCGTCGGTTCCGGTCATATGGTCAAGGAATTTTTTCGGGACATTTTGAACGGTTCTTACAATTTTAAAAACGTACTCGATTTTTTCTTGCACATCTTCGGTCTGCTCCAAATAGAAGTCGATAAAATGATGTTCATGGAAAATAATTTGTCTTTCAGATTTCATTTTGCAAAGTTAACTAAAAAGTTATCACTCTGCATATTTTCAAACGTTAAATTTTGGGGCGAGAGTTCTAAAATGCTTACTTCCAACATATTATATATGCAACTCCCCTTGTTATACGAATATCAATTTTGTACATATGAATCTCACAAATCGTTATATATCCTTGATAATCACTATTATAGCAATAGAATTATTATTCAAGTTATTACGTACATATAATTTGTTAAAAAACACAAATGTATAAACTAACTCTAAATAAACAACTTGTTTAAAAGGTTTCAATTTTGTTCCGAGTACATCATTTTTATCTAAAACGATAAGCACACCGCATTTAACATCTCCTTATCTTTACAGACTTTCATTTTTCCATTGCACTTCCGACCTTGCCTAATGAGCCAAAAAATAAGAGAGTGAGGCGTTAAATGTCGTCCTTGTTTGAGCAAGCTTGCTTGCGAGTTTGGACGACTTAGCCGAACGAACGCTAATTTTTTGAGCGAAGCGGGCGCAGTCTTGCTTTTTTGTTTCTTTTTCAGCAAGGAAAAAGAAAGAGAAAGAAAAGAAATGAAGATATTAAAAATCATTTCCGTACGATACATTTTAATCATTTATAGAGTAGTAATACAAAACAATAATAAAAGAATAATTAAAATCTCAACTTTTATTCTTATTTTTACGTGCTGAAAAAAGAAAACATAATTAAATCACACATAGATATTTATAAATTTAATAACTTAAAAATTGAAAGACATGAAATGGTTAAAGAAAAAACTTACAAGTAGTTCAGGAGCTCCTGTGGTTGACAATCAAAATGTTATGACAGCCGGACCAAGAGGACCAATGCTTTTGCAGGATGTTTGGTTCTTAGAAAAACTTGCACATTTCGACTGAGAGGTAATTCCCGAAAGACGTATGCACGCAAAGGGTTCGGGTGCATTTGGAACTTTCACCGTTACTCACGACATCACAAAATTTACAAAAGCTAAAATTTTTGCAAAAGTTGGAAGTAAAACAGAGTGCTTTGTACGCTTTTCTACAGTTGCAGGTGAACGTGGTGCTGCTGATGCTGAAAGGGATATCCGTGGATTTGCAATTAAATTCTATACCGAAGAAGGTAATTGGGATTTAGTGGGCAATAATACACCTGTTTTCTTTTTGAAAGATCCTTTGAAATTTCCTGACTTGAACCATGCTGTAAAACGTGATCCTAAAACTAATTTGCGCAGTGCAAAAAATAATTGGGATTTCTGGACGCTATTGCCAGAAGCTTTACATCAAGTTACTATCACAATGAGCGATAGAGGAATTCCTGCCTCATATCGACATATGCACGGCTATGGTAGTCACACTTTTAGTATGATAAATGCAAAAAATGAAAGAGTCTGGGTTAAATTCCATTTGCATTCACAACAAGGTATAAAAAATCTTACCGACCAGGAAGCGGAAGCTATTGTTGGTAAATGTCGTGAAAGCCATCAGCGTGATTTATTCGATAGCATCGAAAATGGAGATTTCCCAAAATGGACTATGAAAATTCAGGTCATGACAGATGAACAAGCTAAAAATCATAAGCATAATCCGTTTGATCTGACTAAAGTCTGGTCGCAAAAGGAATTTCCTCTTATTGAAGTAGGTGTTATGGAGTTGAATAAAAATCCTGAAAACTATTTTGCCGATGTTGAACAAGCTGCTTTTAATCCCGCAAGTATTGTTCCCGGCATTGGTTTTTCTCCTGACAAAATGCTTCAAGGACGATTGTTCTCCTATGGCGATGCGCAGCGTTACCGACTTGGAGTAAATCATCATCTTATTCCTGTAAATCAATCAAAATGTCCTTTCTTGAATATGTTCCATCGCGATGGACAAATGAGAACAGACGGAAATTACGGAGCAACATTAGGCTACGAACCCAACAGTTACGGAGAATGGCAAGAACAAGCTGAATTTAAGGAACCTGCTTTAGAATTAAGCGGTGCTGCCGATCATTGGAATCATAGAGAAGATGATAATGATTATTATTCGCAAGCAGGTGATTTATTCAGACTGATGACTAAAGAACAACAACAAGTTTTGTTCGAAAACACTGCAAGAGCAATGGGCGATGCACCTAAAGAAATCAAAATTCGTCATATTGGCAACTGCTTAAAAGCTGATGAAAAATATGGAAAAGGTGTTGCTGATGCACTTGGAATATCAATAACTGAGGTTAAATAATTAATAAAATATGGGACACAAAACAATGCTATTAAGTATTCCTGTGATTTTAGGTTCGACTTTATCAGGCTATTCAGAGAAAAAAGTCGAAAGACCTAATGTCATAATTATTCTAACTGACGATATGGGATACTCAGATATAGGTTGTTATGGTGGAGAAATCCCAACCCCAAATATTGATAAACTTGCTAAAAATGGCATCAGATTCAAAAATTTTCACAACACATCACGAAGTTGTCCGACAAGAGCATCGTTAATTACAGGTTTATACCAACATCAAACAGGTATAGGCATGATGACAACAGAAGGTGGAAGTAACTTTGATTTTGGTGTTGACGGATATCGTGGTTATCTTAATAAAAACTGTGTGACCATAGCTGAAGTTCTAAAAGAAGCAGGATATCACACATATATGACAGGTAAATGGCATTTGGGTTCAGACACTTATGATAAACGACCGTTGCAAAGGGGATTTGATAAGTTTTATGGGAGCTATCAGGGAGCTTTTAGTTATTTCGATCCAAAAGGTATTAGATGCTTGATTGATGGAAATGATACAATAAAAGCTCCTGAAGAGTTCTATTCAACAGATACATTTACCGACAAAGCTATTGGATATATAGATGAAAATAAAGGTGATAATCAGCCGTTTTTTTTGTATTTGGCATACAATGCACCACATTGGCCTCTACATGCTAAAGATGAAGATATTCAAAAGTTTGTTGGTAAATATATGAAAGGATGGGATAAGTTGCGTCAGGAACGTTTTGAACGTCAGATTAAAATCGGCTTGTTTGATAAAGGTGTTAAACTGTCACCACGTGACGAAAGAGTAAGAGAATGGGCAGAAGTCAGTGATGACCAAAAAGCGTTGAGTGATTATCGTATGGCTGTTTATGCAGCACAGTTATATTGTGTTGATTATAATATAGGTAAACTTGTTGATTATTTACAAAGAACTAAACAGTTAGATAACACCTTGATTATGTTTCTAAGTGATAATGGTGCTTGTGCTGAACCATATCAGGAATTTGGAGGAGGACAGCAGTCTGATATAAATAATCCGGAATTGTCAGGAGCAATATCTTATGGTATAGGCTGGGCTAATTTGTCTAATACTCCATTCAGATTGTATAAAAACAATGCAACCGAAGGAGGAATTGCTACACCGTTCATTGCACATTGGCCTACAAAAATTAAATCTCAAAAGAACAGATTTACAGAAGCTTCCGGTCATATTTTAAATATCATGCCTACAATTATTGAAGCAACAGGAGCAAAATATCCTGAAAGTTATAATGGTAATGTTATACAACCTTTAGAAGGATATAGTTTGCTACCGGCATTCTTTACCGGAAAACAAGAGTTTATGGGTTATAGGTTTTTTGAACATTCATACAATTGTGCAGTCATAAAAGGAGATTGGAAAGCAATATCAAGGATCGGTACCGATAAATGGTACTTGTATAATTTGAAGAGTGACAAGACAGAATTGCATGACGTATCAGAACTATATCCGGATGTCTTGAGTGATTTGTCATCGAAATGGCATGATTGGTCAGCCAAATGTAAAGTTGTTCCTAAAGGCAAAAGAACAAAAAATAGCTATGATTGAAAAACTTTAAATTGATAAAAATATCGAATTAGCATTGTTTGTAATGTGTCAAACTGCAGCAACAATATTATTACTAAAAATGAAATAATAATTCTATTGAAGGATATTGAAAATGAACGTGTAGAACTAAGGGCATCAACAAAAACCCCCTCTTCATTATAATAGTTTGAAAAGGGGTTTTTAACCGTACCCAGAGCCGGGATCGAACCGGCATGGAAGTGAATCCACTGGTGTTTGAGACCAGCGCGTCTACCAATTCCGCCATCTGGGCATTATTGCGGCTGCAAAGGTAATAGATTTTTTTATTTTTTCAAGTGTTTGATAAAAATTCTTTCCGTTTACCTTCAAAAATATCATATCGGTTATATGAACATTCTAATGCGCCGTTTAACAAGTCTTTTCTGATGGACGATTTTAAGCCTATCTTGTCTAATAATTTTCTTTCGGAACTGATAACCCATGCTGTGTTTCCTGCAAAGCGATGTTTTAATGCACTGCCTAAACTTCTATAAATACCAACTAAATCATCAGGGTTGAGTCGCTCGCCATAAGGCGGATTAGTAACCATCAAGTACTTTCCATCAGGAATCTCAAAATCATCAATCGATTTTACAAACAACTTAATATATTTGCTTAATCCTGCGCTTTTTATGTTGTCTGTAGCAATGCTTATAGCTCTACGTGAAATGTCATAGCCATATATCTGATGTTCAAACTCACGCTCTGCACTATCATCCTGATATATTTCATCGAATAATTGTTTGTCGAAATCTTTCCAATTTTCAAAACCGAATGATGTGCGATAGATACATGGCGGAATATTCAATGCTATTAAAGCAGCTTCAATTAGAAATGTACCCGAACCGCAAAACGGGTCTACAAAATTACTTTCTCCGTTCCAGTCTGCTAATAGCAACATTCCTGCTGCAAGCACTTCACTGATAGGAGCTTCGGTCTGGTTTGCCCTGTAACCGCGCTTGTGTAACGACTCACCCGAACTGTCAAGTAATATTGTACAATTATTATGTGAAATATGCACATTAAACCTGAGTTTTGGATTTGTCAAGCTTACAGAAGGACGTTTGTCGTATTTTTCTCTGAACCAATCGACAATACCATCTTTGACACGATAAGAAACAAACTTAGAGTGAGTAATCTCTTCTGAATAAACCGTAGAATCTATTGCAAAAGTGGTATGCAAATCCATAAATTTCTCCCAGTTAATTTTCTTAACTTCTTCGTAAACATCATCGGGAGTGACGGCTTTAAAAGATGCTATCGGCATAAGAATTCGTAAGGCTGTGCGCAAATACAAATTAGCTTTGTAAAGCAATGCCTTATCCCCTGTAAATTCCACAGCCCTACGCTGTATTTTAATATTATTTGCCCCAAGATTTATCAACTCAGTAGCTAATACTTCTTCAAGTCCCTTGAGGGTTTTTGCGATATAACGATGTTGATCCAATGTTGTTTGTGATTAGTGATTGATGATTAGTGATTGGTGATTAGTGATTAGTGATTGGTGAAGAATAGTTCATATGTTTGCTATTTACTAATCACTATTTACTATTTACTAATCACTAATCACTAATATCATTTTTTCTGAATTAATTTAGCTCCCGGTTCTACATCATGATCAACCCAGATATTACCACCGATAACGGCTCCATCACCTATGGTTACATTACCTAAGATTGTTGAATTTGAATAGATTATCACATTATTGCCAATTTTCGGATGTCTGTCGATACCCTTGATAGGAATACCATTTTCATCCAACGGAAAACTTCTTGCTCCAAGTGTTACGCCCTGATACATCTTTACATTGTTGCCGATTTTTGCAGTTTCGCCTATTACAACGCCTGTGCCGTGATCAATCGTGAAATATTCACCAATTGTAGCACCCGGATGAATATCGATACCTGTTTCCGAATGAGCCATTTCAGAAATAATACGAGGAATAAGTGGAACACCAAGTAACAACAATGCATTGGCTATTCTATGACTGCTGATTGCACGAATTCCTGGGTAACAAAAAATCACTTCTCCATAACTTTTTGCAGCAGGATCACCATTATAAGCAGCAATAATATCGGTGTGAAGTTTAGCACGTATTTCAGGAAGCTGATCGATAAAATTATCAGTTATTTCTTCGGAAATACGATCTATCTCAGAACAATGTTGCTCGGCAGAAGAAGCATCAAAACATAATCCGGCTCTTATTTGTCGCTGTAAAAGAAGTTGCAGTTTATCTATATTAACACCAATATGATAAAGCATTGATTTTGTGTTGACTCTGGCATCGCCAAAATAACCCGGAAAGAGCACTGAGCGAATCAGATTGACAATTTCACTCAATACATCAACAGACGGCATAGGGTTATTATGTGACTGATTATGACAAACATCACTAATAGTCCCTGTGTCAGCAAGCTTTTTTATTACATCAATTGTTTCTTTAGAGGTCATATTTTTATTTTAATTTATTTTTTTTATAAGTTTATGGTGAATGGTGACTAGTGATTAGTAAATAGTAATATAGTAAATCACTAATTACCAATCACTAATTACCAATCACTAATCACTAATCACCGCCTCAATCGCCTTCCTTACTCTTTTCTCGCCAATTCCATCAACCACAAAGTATGGTTTTCCCAATTTTTCGATTTCAGATTTATACCAATCGAAAAAATAATCCCTGTCGTGCCCATGTTCTCGTACAGAATCAGGCTCCCAAGGTAAATCCGGTGCGCAGAGCAAATATAAGTCGAAAAAGCCGGTTTGCAATCTTTCTTCAACAAAAAGCGGCACCTTCTTATAACAGTATTCAAACCATACCTTAGTGATAATCAACTCTGTATCAAAAAACACATAAGGAGCATTAATGTTTTGCTCATATTCAATTTCTTGCTCAATTTGTTTTCTTGCGATATTACAAATATCATCATAATTATATGGTTGTGTCAACTTTTCTACGTATGTTCTTGCATATTCCGGTACCCACGGTGAATTAAAATGCTTCGCAAGCTGCTCGGCTAAAATTGATTTTCCTGTTGATTCCGGACCTACTATCGCAATTCTATACATTATTTATTACTTTTGCCACAAATTATCTTAGAATGCGCAAATTTACGATATTTATTCTTTTAATAGGTAATCTTTTTGTTTTACCTCAATATTTGTCTTCTCAAAATGCTGATATTGATTTGCTGAAGCAGATTAATCATTCGGCAGTGGGACTTAAACCTGTGTCTGTTTTCTTATCTGAAACCGCAATTCCATTAAATTTAGCAGTTCCAATTATTATTGGTGGATATGGACTGATAGATAATAACAAAGACCTTTTAAAAGATGCTTTTTATATTGCGTTTGCCTCAGGTGTAAATCTTGGTCTTACTGAGATTTCAAAAAGAAGTATCAAACGTGAGAGACCGGCTATAACATATCCTTCTGATATTAATCCATATCAAATTAAAACAAGCTTTTCTATGCCATCCGGACATACATCATCTTGTTTTGCAACAGCTACCGCACTTACTTTGAAATATCCGCAATGGTATGTTTATGTTCCTGCTTATGCTTGGGCTACTTCGGTTGGCTTGTCGCGCATGCACTTGGGAGTTCATTATCCTTCGGATGTGTTGGCAGGTGCTGTTTTGGGAGCAGGAAGTGCATATCTGAGCTATAAAGTAAATCAGTGGTTTTGGAAGACATATGATTTAAAAGATAAAAAGATAGTCAGAAAGTAATTAACTTTAATTAACTCGAATTTCATAAATAGTGTTGTAAAACATAGATTAATATATACTGAATCTCCATAAGTTTTCATACATTGCCGCTCGTTTTTTAATAATAAAATTATTGAAGTAATTCAGTAGTTTTTCAATGAGTTTATTAAATAATTTTTTAATTTAGTGTGTATGAAGACATATCAATCAAACGCAATTAAGAACATCTCTATTTTGGGAAGTTCGGGCACTGGGAAAACCACTCTTGTAGAAGCTATGCTTTATGAGAGTGGTGTTATAAAACGTAGAGGTACTGTAGATTCCGGTAATACGGTATCGGATTATTTTCCGGTTGAAAAAGATTATGGTTATTCTGTTTTTTCTACTATCATTCAAACAGAATGGCTCGAAAAGAAATTAAATTTCATCGATTGTCCGGGTTCCGACGACTTTATCGGTGGTGTTGTAACTTCTCTAAATGTGACTGATACTGCCATGCTGCTTATCAATGCTCAATATGGAGTGGAAGTCGGAACAAATAATCATTTCCGTTATACGGAAAAGTTTCACAAGCCTGTGATTTTTGTTGTTAACCAGTTAGACCATGAAAAAGCTGATTTTGATCGTACTTTAGAACAGTTGAAAGAAAATTTCGGAAGTAAAGTAGTTCAAATTCAATATCCTATAAGTGTAGGACCTCAATTTAATGCTGTTATTGATGTCCTGAAAATGAAATTATATAAATACAAGCCTGAAGGTGGTACACCTGAGATATTAGATATCCCTGCTGATCAGATGGATAAAGCGCAAGAATTGCATAATGCTCTTATTGAATCTGCTGCTGAACATGATGAGGAGCTTATGGAGAAATTCTTCGATCAGGGTGTGTTAGACGAAGATGAAATACGCAGAGGAATTACAGCCGGACTTTTGAGTCGTGATATGTTCCCTGTATTTTGTGTTTCTGCACAAAAAGATATGGTTGTTCGTCGCCTTATGGAGTTTCTTGGAAATGTAGTTCCAAATGTAAGCTCTACAGCCAAACCGCAAACAAAAAATGGTGAGGAAATAGCTCCTGATGCTTCTGCACCTACAAGTATATATGTTTTTAAAACCAGTGTCGAGCCGCATATCGGAGAAGTTTCATATTTTAAAGTGATGAGTGGAACTTTAAAAGCCGGCGACGATATGGTTAATATCAATAGAAATTCAAAAGAAAGAATAAGTCAGCTTTTCGCTGTTGCCGGACAAATTCGTACGAATGTAGACTTCTTGGTGGCAGGCGATATTGGTGCAACTGTTAAACTAAAAGACACACGTACAGGTAATACCTTGAATGCTAAGGGCTGTGAGTATGACTTTAAAGATATTAATTTCCCTGCTCCTAAATATAGACGTGCAATAAAAGCAGTTTCAGAATCAGATGAAGAAAAGCTGAGTGAAGTTCTGACACGCATGCGCGAAGAAGACCCAACATGGATTGTTGAAATGTCGAAAGAACTGAAACAGACAATAGTACACGGTCAGGGTGAATTTCACTTGCGTACTTTAAAGTGGAGAGTTGAAAATAACGATAAAATTGCCATTGAATTTAAAGAACCAAAAATTCCTTATCGCGAGACAATCACTAAAACATCTCGTGCCGATTATCGTCATAAAAAACAATCAGGTGGTGCCGGACAGTTTGGTGAAGTACATTTAATCGTTGAACCATATTTTGAAGGTACTCCTATACCTGAAATTTATCGCTTTGGCGGACAAGAATACAAAATTTCCGTTCGTGACAAACAGGAAATCCCTCTTGAATGGGGTGGCAAGGTCGTGTTTATCAACTCTATCGTTGGTGGAGCAATTGATGCACGTTTCCTTCCGGCTATTCTTAAAGGTGTTATGGATAGAATGGAGCAAGGTCCGCTAACAGGTTCATATGCTCGTGATGTTCGCGTTATCGTTTATGATGGAAAAATGCACCCGGTAGACTCAAATGAAATATCTTTCCGCTTGGCAGGAAGAAATGCTTTTGCACAAGCATTTAAAGAAGCCGGTCCGAAATTGCTTGAGCCTATATATGATGTTATCGTTCATGCACCATCCGATCGCTTAGGTGATGTGATGAGTGATTTGCAAGGTCGCCGTGCTGTTATCATGGGAATGGAAAGTGAAAAAGGCTTTGAAAAACTTTCCGCTAAAGTTCCTTTGAAAGAATTAAGTAATTATTCTACTTCTTTGAGTTCTCTTACAGGAGGTCGTGCTTCTTTCAGTATGAAGTTTGCAAGTTATGAACTTGTGCCGATGGATGTACAGGATAAGTTGTTGAAAGAATACGAGGCTACAAAGAAGGAAGAAGAATAAACATGTTTTTTGCAATTTAAAATCAATCTGAAAAAGGCTGCCGATGATGGTAGCCTTTTTTAATTCTAAATAATTCCATTATTTTTGTAAGTTAAAAATAATATTTTACGTTATATGAATCGATTATTTCTGATAGTTATGATGTCCGCAACCATACTTGCAACCTCTTGTAAATCAAATGAAAATACCAATGTTATTGGTAAGCAAAATCCAACAATCGTTAATGGAATTCTAACTCCTGACGTCTTATGGGCGTTTGGAAGGGTTGGAGGACTTAATATCTCTCCCGATAAGTCAAAAATACTTTATACGGTAACATATTACAGCATAGCTGAAAATAAAGGCAATACCGAGATATTTACAATGAATATTGATGGTTCGGATAAAAAGCAAATCACCCGTACATCTACACGTGAGGGTGCAGCAAAATGGATGAATGATGGTAAGCATATAGCATTTTTGTCAAATGAAAGTGGCAGTTATCAGTTATGGATAATGGATGCCAATGGAAATAAACGCAAACAAATTACTAATCGTGAAGGTGGTATTGGAGATTTTCTATTTTCTCCTGATGAATCAAAAATATTGTTTTTTGCAGATGTAAAGGTCAAACCATCCATAGCAGATAAATATCCTGATTTGCCTCTTGCAACAGGAATTATAGCCGATGACTTGATGTATAAGCATTGGGATGAATGGGTTACTTCTGCTCCTCATCCTTTTATAGCTGATTTTGATGGTAATAATATCAGTAATGAGATAGATATTCTGGAAGGCGAACCGTTTGAAAGTCCGATGAAACCTATGGGCGGTATCGAGCAGTTGACTTGGAGCAGCGATGGCGAAACTATAGCTTATACATGTCGTAAGAAGACAGGGAAAGAATATGCAATTTCCACTAATTCAGATATTTATTTCTATGAGCTTGAAAGTAGACATACAATAAATATGACAGAAGGAATGCTCGGTTATGATATCAATCCTGTATTTTCTCCGGATGGGAAATGGCTCGCATGGGAAAGTCAGGAGCGTGATGGATATGAATCTGATAAGCATCGTTTGTTTGTGTTAAATCTTCAAACAGGTGAGAAACGGGATTTGTCAATCAATTTTGATCAAAATGCAGAATCTCTTGCTTGGTCGGATGATAGCAAGTCGATTTACTTTGTAAGTGTATGGCATGCTGTGTCTCAAATTTATATGGCTGATATTGAGACAGGTGAAATTAAGAAAATCACATCGGGAGTACATGATTATAATTCTGTTATAACAGCTAAAGATATGTTAGTCGGAGTTAAATGTTCGATGAGTAAGCCTAACGAGATTTACGCAATTAATAAAGATACAGGAGAAGAAAGGGAATTATCTTATGAAAATAAAGATATTCTTGACCAATTAGAGATGGGCAGAGTAGAAGAGCGATGGATTACGACTACCGACAACAAGCAGATGCTGACATGGGTTATATATCCACCTCATTTTGACGCTAATAAGAAATATCCGACTATACTTTACTGTCAGGGCGGACCGCAATCACCTGTAAGTCAGTTTTGGTCGTATCGTTGGAACATGCAAACATTTGCTGCCAATGGTTATATAATAGTTGCACCTAATCGACGAGGTTTGCCGGGCTTTGGTAAAGAATGGAATGAGCAAATCAGCGGTGATTATGGAGGGCAGAACATGAAGGACTACTTTTCAGCAATTGATGCTTTATCGAAAGAGCCATTTGTTGATAAGGAAAGATTAGGTTGTATAGGAGCAAGTTATGGCGGCTTTTCAGTGTATTGGTTGGCAGGTCATCATGAAAAGCGATTTAAGGCATTTATTGCACATGCAGGAATTTTTAATCTTGAACAGCAATATCTTGAAACAGAAGAACTTTGGTTTGCCAACTGGGATATGGGCGGTGCTTACTGGGATAAAAAGAATGCAATAGCTCAACGAACATACGAAAATTCACCACATTTATTTGTTGAAAAATGGGATACTCCAATATTAGTTACACATGGCGAAAAAGATTATCGTATTCTTGCTTCGCAAGGTATGGCGGCATTTAATGCTGCTGTTATTAGAGGAGTACCTGCTAAACTGTTGGTTTTCCCTGATGAAAATCATTGGATTTCCAAGCCTCAGAATGGTATTTTATGGCAGCGTACATTTGCAGAGTGGCTTGATAAATGGCTGAAATAAACTATTTTGTGTTTTTAACTATTCAAATGCAACATTTATTCATATTCAATCATCTTTAGAAATGTCAGATAATCGTTTCGACGAGGAACTACTAATTATAGAAGCAGCTAAGAATGGCAATGCTAAGGCTCATAAAGAGATATATGAGCGTTATGCGTCTTCTATGATGAGTGTCTGCTGGAGGTATACAGGTGATTTAGAGACTGCTAAAGATTTGTTGCAAGACGGTTTTATCAAGTTATTTGCCAAATTGGATACATACGCAGGAACAGGTGCTTTTGCCGGTTGGGTAAGGCGTGTGTTTGTAACCACCTGTCTTGAATATCTTCGCCAGAAATCAGCTTTGAAAATGAGTAGTTCGATTGATGATTATGCGTATTCGTTGCCTGAAGGGGATATTACGATTGTAGAAAAAATATCGGCTGATGAGTTAATGGCTTTAATTGCCGAACTGCCGGAAATGTCCAAAGCGGTATTTAATCTTTTTGTTATTGATGGGTATTCACATGCAGAAATTGCAGAGATATTAGGTATAACAGAGGTGAATTCCAGAACCTTGTTTTTAAGAGCGCGCAAATCATTACAGAAATCTGTACAAGAATTAGAAAATTATGGACGACAATAGATATATGAATGAACTTGATGACTTTTCTAAGTTGATAAAGCAAAAGCTGGAACATCATGAGATGCCGGTAGATGCCGATTTGTGGAAAGGAATAGAAAAGAAATTAAGCACTCCTAAAAGAATTTTCCCGAGATGGACTTATGCTGCTGTAGGAGTTGCTGCCGGATTGGCTTTGCTTATTTCGGTAGGTAACTTTTTTAATACTCACGAGAATATGGTTCCTGTTTCGGAAGAACTAAAACAATATCAGGAAGAAGCTTCTCAAATAGCTGTTATAAGTGAAATTAACGAGATTAAGGAAGACATCAGGGAGGAAAGTAAAGTCGCATTAGTAAATAAATCGAAATCAGAAGTAAAAGCAACAGATAATGAATTAATTATTACTGAAGATAAAGCCATTGCAACCACTGATGTTATTCAAGAAAAAGAAACAACAGACGAGACTAAGAATGTAGCAATTAATGATTCTGAAACAGTAATTGATAAACCTACGACAAAAGATGTAGCTCAATCCTCAGAAAACAAGCAGGTTGACAAGAATAAACTTACAGAGCTGCCATCAAATAATCAAACCGATTGGATAGATAATCTACCAAAAAAGAAGAAAGAATCGACATCATTAACAGCAGCTTTAGGTTCAGGAGTGGCAAGTTCATCTGCAACAATGATTCGAAGGTCGAAAGCTTATCGAGGAGAAAGTTTAGTTGATCTTCCGACAAATAGTGCAGTAGTGTTAACGCCTAATGATTTTAAAAACAAACAATACCTGCCTCCGGTATCTGTAGGTATAAATGTAAGACTGCCACTTGTGAGAAATCTATCGGTTGAGTCAGGTATAGCATATACATATTTACAGACAAAACTTACTAATGCCTTTACCGGTGATGATTACAGAGCCGAAGTAGATTTACATTATCTTGGAGTACCCGTGAACTTAGTATATTCCTTTTTGAAAGATAAAAGATGGGATATTTATACATCTGCCGGCGGTATGATTGAAAAAGGATTAAGATCTGAGTTTAAGCAATATCAGAATTGGGACAATGTACGTTTGGATATAGATGCTGCAACCAAAGTTGACGGTGTACAGTGGTCGTTAAATGGCACTTTAGGTGTTGGATACTCCCTATTTAAAAATATTTCTTTATTCATTGATCCAAAAATTGCTTATTATTTTGAGAGTGATCAACCTTATAGTATACGTAAGGAATTACCTGTTTTGATAAGTTTAAATACAGGCTTACGAATGTCTTTGTAAATTTTCATTTTAATAAATTACTGCAATGAAAATCTATTTTTATCCCTTTCTGATGTTATTCTCATTGATGATGGCGTCTTGTAGTGATCATTTTTTTGAAGATATAACCTATAAGGTAAATGAGCCTATTTTTATGGATATTGCAGAATTTAGAAATTCTGTCAAAATCAAGCAAGAAACTCATGATATAACAGGATACGGTAAAATCAGTTTTTACAAGAACTATCTTTATATGTCGGAACCCGGCAAAGGTATTTATATAATTAGTAATGTCGATCCTACTGAGCCACATGTAGTTGGTTATATTGAGCTTTTAGGTAATGCCGATATTTCAGTGCGCAATGATGTGCTTTATGCCGATTCATATATTGATTTGGTTTGGTTTGATGTTAGTAATCCTGCACAGCCTACATTAAAAGGCAGATTAGAGAATGTATTTCCGGAAGCTATACCATTTGTTACTAATGGTTTCAGAATAGATTATGATTTGATTAATGATGCAAAGACATCAGATAAGGTAATTGTAGGCTGGAAAGAAGCTGAACGAACAGAATCTCTAAGGCGAAATAATAGTTTTTGGTTATGGAATTGGGGTAATAAAGACGATGTAGATATAATGTACGATGGTACTCTTGAGAATACAGCTGGAAGTGGATCGAACAGTTTGAATGGTTCAATGTCGCGTTTTAGTATATATCAGACTTACTTATATGTAGTTATAAACAATCAAATGCAAGTTTTTGATTTGTCAAAGCCTGACCCTGAGCGTGTAGCAGAAAATTTACCAATTGGGTTTAATGTTGAAACTATATTTAGTTACAAAAATCATATGTTTATGGGAACTCCCACAGGAATGTTGATTTATTCAGTAGAAGACCCTATAAATCCTGTATATAAATCATCAATCACACATGCCTTTGGTTGCGATCCGGTTGTAGTTTCCGATGATATTGCGTATGTTACAGTAAGAGCAGGCAATGAATGTGGTCAAGAAAACAATGAGCTTATAATTATTGATGTATCAGACACATCCAAGCCAAAGGCATTAGTTACATATTCAATGATAGGTCCGAAAGGTTTAGGTATCGACAACAAAACATTGTTTATCTGTGATGATGGATTAAAAATTTTCGATGCTTCAAACGTATATACCATCATGGCAAATCAACTTGCACACTTCAAAGATATGGATGGCTATGACGTAATTCCTTATAATAATCTGCTTATGATGATAGCTGATGATGGCATTCATCAGTATGATTATTCAGATTTGAATGATATACAAGAAGTAGGATTTTTGAGGGTGAAGTAAAGGTGTGAGGCATTGCGTCTTTACGAATATAATGTGCGCATCACAACCTCTTTACCCTGATATTCCTGAATTTCACCTTCGAACCATGTCCTAAAAAGCCTATATGCCCAGATGGATTTAACAGTCCGGGATGGATTTGATTGTCAATTGTTCCGTTTTTTGAGGCTTCTCTAATATTGCCATCAACTATAACTTTACCATTAAGTGTTATTTTGATATTATCTCCATCAGCTATCACCTCTTCATAATTCCATTCCCCAACAGGCTTTAAATGACCTTTGATTGCAGGTATAACACCATACACAGAGCCGTGATATTGCCAGTCGTAGAGATTACTGTAGATTGGTGCATCATCATCTAAGATTTGCAATTCCATGCCCATATAAGCAGCATCTACATCCATCGGAGTACGAATACCCAAACCATTATTAGCTCCCGGAGTCAGCATAAATTCAAATCTGAAAATGAAATTGTCAAACTCTTCTTTTGTGTATAAATTACCGCCAAACCGTTCGGAAGGATATAAAACAATATTACCTTCTTCTGCTACATAATCAGTTGTATTACCTGTCCATTTATGCAAATTTGTTCCATCAAATAAAATTTCAAAACCCTGTTTCTTTTCTTCTTTGGAAAGTACAAATGGATCAGGTTGCGGTATTTCTTTTATATAAATATCTCTGTATGCAACTTTACTTCCATGTGCCTGCAACTCAATCTGCTCAACAGGAAATATAGGTTGATTTCTATCCCAATAATTTTCCATGATAACACTATTGGTAACAAGTTCGCCATTCAGATAAACAGTAACGCGTTCACCTATCATTTTGATATAGAATGTATTCCACAGTCCAACTGGCAAGTCGGCTACTTTCAGCGGCTTACTTTCATTTATTTTGTTGTTATACAATCCACCTGAACCAACCTGCGCACCGACATTTACCCTTGCCGTATCCCATATCTGAACTTGTGGAGTTCCTCTCAAATAAATACCGGCATCAGGTTCATCACCTGAGTATAATTTCCAATCGACATACATCTCAAAATTACCATATTGCTTTTCTGTGCATAGATTATTGCCTTTTCCAGTGAAAGTCAACACACCATCAGCAGGCACCCAGCTTTCAGCAGCTTCTTTATCAGCTTTCTTTTGAGCAGCTTTCAATTCTTTCCTGCTCATTTGTGCCCTTATAATCGGATTACCAACTAATCCTTTCCATCCATTCAAACTTTTCCCATCGAACATGGATACAAACCCTTCTGAATCACAATTTTCATTCAGATATTTTTTAATGGCGTCGCGTTGGTATTTAGCATTCGGATTGTTAATTATTTTCATAACTTTCTTAAGTATACGTGTTGTATTAGTACCCGCATAAGCAGGCTTGTCCAACACAATATTTATCACAGCTTGGCAGGCAGACTCTTTTAATCCATCTTCGTCGAGATAAGGCGATACGAAAAGTAAACTTTGATATGTAGCCGTTCTACCTGCTTCTTCAATAATCTTCTTTTTCTGATTATTGTCTTGCACATATGACATTATTTCTCTTAAAAAAATAGTTTTTACTTCTGCGGTCTTTTCTGATGTTGAGATGCTATCTATGATTGTATTTATAATATCATGTTTTGAGGTGGTGGAAGAATCCGATTTCAACATGTCCAATAAAGTATAAATACTATCAAATTTCGTTGAAGGTGTATTTACATTAGAGGTGGTGTCCATAGATTCATTTCCTTCAATCAACTCAAGTTGTTTAAGGATAAAAGCCTTACTTACAGGATGATCAATAATGTCGAGAGATTTTAAATAAGTATTTATAGTTATCGCCTTTAATTTGTCATCTTTAGCAGCCACAATCGTCCAGCCATTTAAAGCAGACTCGACTAAAGCATTAATCCCTGCTTCGTTAGGATTTAGCATCTTAATTAATTGCATAAGTCCTTCTTCACCAGTTGAAGTCAACTCCTTTATTATCAAGTTATATTCTTTAACTGTTGTTACGGATAGCTGACTTAGTGCATCGGCTATAATGGTTGATGTGGCTCTGTTTTGCGGTTGCTGTGCAGTGGTAGGTTGCACTATCAGTATAGCAAAAATAGTTATAATGAATAATGTTCTTCCGGATATTCTCATGAAGGTAAATAATTAATATTAAAATCGAAAAGCAAAGATAATGAATAATAAGCGTAAGTATCAAAAAAAAATATTATATTTGCGGCTCGAAAAAAATATGTTTTAATAAATAAATAGAAATTTCATGCAAAACAAAGGTATTGTAAGAGTTTTAGCAATTGTGCTAGCTTTGGTGAGTTTGTTTTACCTTTCATTTTCAGTAGTTACCGGCATTTATAACAAAAAAGCAAAGGAGTACGCTGGAGGTGATAAAACTTTAGAGTATCAATATCTTGATTCTCTTTCCAGCGAAAAGGTTTACTTTGGCTACACCCTGAAAGAATGTCGCGAAAAAGAAATTAATTTAGGTCTCGACCTGAAAGGTGGTATGAACGTCACTTTAGAAGTAGCGGTGGTTGATATTTTAAAGGCATTGTCGGGGCACAATAACTCTCCGGAATTTACTCAAGCCCTTCAATTAGCTTCTGAACGCCAAAAAACAAACAGTCAAATTAACTTCTTAGATTTATTTGTTAAAGCTTTTGAAGAAGTTAATCCTCAAGGACAACTCGCCTCCATTTTCAGTACAATGGAGTTGAAGGAAAAAATCACTCTGAAATCATCTAATAATGAGGTAGTGTCTGTTTTAAAGGAAGAAATTAATGGAGCTATCAGTAATTCATTTAATGTTTTGCGTTCTCGTATCGACAGATTTGGGGTTGTTCAGCCTAATATCCAACGTGACAACAATAATGTGGGACGTATTTTAATTGAATTACCCGGTGTAAAAGAGCCGGAACGTGTTAGAAAACTTCTCCAAGGTTCTGCTAATCTTGAATTCTGGGAAACATTTGATTTAACCGAAATTGTTAATAATATTATGGAAGCTGATCGTGTTCTAGCTTCTATGAAGGTTGTCACTGATTCTGCTATTACATCAGAAGTAAAAGAACAAGCAAAAACTGACATTAAGAGTGAACAAGATAGCTTAATTGCAGCATTGAAAAGTCAGGAAGCTAAATTAGATACCCTAAAAGCTCAGGAGCAGTTTAAAAAAGAGCATCCTCTTCTTTCAGTTTTGCAAATACCAGGTATTGAAACAGGTCAATTTAGTAGAGGTCCGGTTATCGGCTATGTACATTATAAAGATACTGCAACAGTTAACAGTTATTTTGCACAAAGAGCGGTAAAGGAATTAATGCCTGCAAATTTGGGCTTGCGTTGGACTGTTAAAGCCATAGATAAAAAAGGTGATGTTTATCAACTTATTGCTATTAAAACGAACCGTGATAATCGTGCCCCTCTTGGTGGTGAAGTTATAACAGATGCTCGTGCAGACTTTAGCGAAACTTCAGCTTACGCAAATGTTTCAATGAGTATGAATAGTGAAGGAGCAAAAACATGGGCACGTATGACTAAGGAAAATATTGGTAAATCAATTGCAATTGCTCTTGATGGATATATTTATTCGTTCCCTACTGTTAATTCAGAAATATCAGGTGGAAATTCTCAGATTACAGGGAACTTTACCGTGGAAGAAGCAAAAGACCTTGCAAATACTCTTAAATCAGGTAAGATGCCTGCACCTGCACGAATTGTTCAGGAAGATGTTGTAGGTCCGTCTTTAGGTCAGGATGCTATTAATAAAGGTCTTGTTTCATTTGTGGTAGCCTTTATTATGGTATTACTCTATATGATGTTCTATTATGGAGTTATACCTGGTTTAATGGCTGATATGGCATTGTTTGCCAACATATTTTTCTTGTTCGGTATTCTCGCTTCTTTCTCGGCAGTTCTAACTTTGCCCGGTATTGCGGGTATTGTGCTGACTATGGGTATGGCTGTCGATGCTAACGTGATTATTTATGAACGAATACGTGAAGAACTTCGAGCCGGTAAATCACTTAAGCGTTCTATAGAGGATGGATATAAAGGTGCAATTTCTGCAATTATCGATGCTAACTTAACAACGCTTATTACCGGTATTGTGCTTTATGTGTTTGGAACCGGACCAATTAAAGGTTTTGCAAATACTTTAATTATCGGTATTATTACTTCATTTATTAGTGCTGTTTTCTTAACAAGATTAATGCTTGAGGCATATGCAAATAGAAAAGACGCAAAAGAATTATCATTTACTACGAACACAACTAAAACATGGTTTCAAAACACTAAATTCAAGTTTATCGACAATAGAAAATATGCTTATATATTCTCTTCTGCTTTGATAATTATAAGTATTATATCTTTTGCAACAAGAGGATTTAGTTTAGGTATCGACTTCAGTGGTGGTAGAAATTATGTTGTTCGTTTTGCAGAACCTGTAAAAACTCAAGATGTTCGCGATTTATTGTCCGATTCTTTCGATGGAGAAACTGTGCAAGTAATAGCTATAGGTTCAGAAAGCCAAGTTAGAATTTCGACTAAATTCAAAATCGATGATCAGTCTGATGCTGTTGAAGATGAAATAACAACTCGTTTGTATGACGGACTACAACCATTGCTTAAAGATGTTTCTAAAGAACAGTTTGTTGAAGATAATATACTTAGTTCGCAAAAAGTTGGACCTACTATAGCCGATGATATTAAACGTGCTGCAGTATTGGCGGTAATTATTGCAATTGTAGCTATAGGATTATATATATTGTTGCGCTTCCGTAATATCAGTTATTCTTTAGGTGCTGTTACTGGATTGGTTCATAATACTGTAGCTACTTTGGGCATGTTCTCCCTTTTCTACAGTATAATGCCTTTCTCAATGGAAATCGACCAGGCATTTATTGCTGCAATTCTAACTGTTGTGGGTTATTCGGTAAACGACACGGTGATTGTCTTCGACCGTATTAGAGAGTTTGTCGGATTGTATCCTAAGCGTGAAAGGAAATCAGTAATGAATGATTCTATTAACGCAACATTAAGCCGTACTTTTAATACATCTATGACTACTATTCTTGTGTTACTGATAATCTTTATCTTTGGTGGTGAAACAATTCGTGGATTTATATTTGCAATATTATTTGGTATTGTAATAGGTACATATTCTTCAATTTTTGTTGCATCTCCTATTTCTTATGAATTCATGAAAAAGAAATTAAAGAAAGATGCTGAGAAGCTAAATAAATAATTACCGTAGTAGATTTTTGATTGATTACTATAAAAGCAAAAGAGACTGTGCATTAAATGCCGGTCTCTTTTTTTGGTAATAATATTAGTAGTTACTCCGTTTTACAAAGTGTTTTTTATAGTTGAAGTACAATTCAATATAAATCTTGTAAGAATGTCAATTGCAATGTGATTGTTTCCACCTTGTGGTACTATTATATCAGCAAAACGTTTAGAAGGCTCGATAAATTGTAAATGCATTGGCTTGACAGTCTTTTCGTATCTTTCCATTACTTTGTTTACTGATCTGCCACGCTCAATTATATCACGATTTATTACGCGTATCAACCTGTCATCAGCATCAGCATCAACAAAGACTTTTAGGTCTAACATCTTACGTAATTCAGGGCTTGACAGCACAAGTATCCCTTCTACTATAACAACCTTGCAAGGCTTAACAGGAATAGTTTCGTCAGCTCTTGTACATGTTAAATACGAATAAATTGGCTGTTCGATACTCTTACCTGATTTTAACTCTTTCAAATGATGAACTAATAAACTCCACTCTATTGAATCGGGATGGTCGAAATTCATTTCTAATCTTTCTTCTAATGGCTTATCACTATTGTCGCGATAATAAGAGTCTTGAGGGAGAATAGCTACATCATTTTGTGGTACGCTTTCTAAAATTTTTTTTACTACTGTTGATTTTCCTGAGCCTGTTCCGCCCGCAATTCCAATTATAAGCATAAGTGTGTTTTTTGATTGCGAATATAATATATTTTTTTAAAACTTTGTGTTTAACATGTATTTGTTTGGTGTTATATTATATGATTTGTTTGTACGTTATATAAAATAATTTACTAAATTTGCGAAACTGTAATTTTTATAAATAACCTTTTTTCTGTAATATGATAAGTACAACAAAAGTTTTACGATTTTTATTCTTCAACTTATTTGTTACGTATTTTCTTAGTGGATTGTGCGCTCAAGATTTTACACCTTTAGTTCGTCAGTTTTCGAAACAGGACTATGGTGCCTCAAATCAAAACTGGTCGGTTGCACAAGATTCTGAGGGCTTGTTGTATTTTGGGAATAATCATGGATTATTGCAGTTTGACGGGCTGAACTGGGAGGTGTACAGAATACCTGAAAACAAATTAGTAAGATCGATATTCATTGATGACAATGATAAGATTTATATTGGTTCTTTCGAAGAGTTCGGATACTTTGAAAAAAATAAATACGGAAAATTAGAGTATACATCTTTATCTGCAAAGTTGGTTAACTATGATATGAAAAATGATGAGATATGGACTATCAATATGGTTGACAATAAAATTATATTTCAAACATTTACCTCCTACTTTATTTATCATAATGATATTGTTGAAGGAATCAGACAGCCTTATACATTTTTGTTCTTTAGTGTATATGAAGATAATTTGTACACTCATACCTATCAAAATGGATTATCTACCATTGATTTTAATAGTAACTCAGTGATACCATTTAATTGTGGTGATAAAAAATGTAATGAGGTCATATCAGTTTTACCTTTTGTCAATAGTAAAGGATTGATAGTAACAAAAAGCTCAGGTTTATATATCCTTGAGGATAAAGAAATTAACAGATTTACTACAGAAGAAGATAATTTGCTTGATAAAGTTGAAGTTAACAGGGCTGTTACAACACCAAATGGCGATATTATACTTGGTACTATACAGAATGGAATAATTGCTTTAAGTAAAGATGGCAAAAGATTGTGGTCGTTAAATCGTTCGAATATTCTGCAAAACAATACTGTGCTCGGACTACATATAGATAATGTGGGTAATATTTGGGTAGCCTTAGATAAAGGTATAGCATACGTGCAAATTAATTCAGGAATTAGGTATGTTCAGTCTATTTCACCTTCTGTCGGAGCAATTTATGATTTGTTATATATCAAACCTCATCTTTATATTGGTACGAATCAAGGACTTTATTCATCAATATTTAACGAGAGAAAATCAGAAATAGAGAATGTAAGCTCCATTGCAAAGGTTCGTGGACAAGTGTGGAATTTAACCAATATTGATGATCAATATTTCTGTGGAAATAATCATGGAGTCTTTGAAATCACTAAGAATGAACTAAAACAGGTATCACCTGTTCAAGGAGGTTTTTGTATTAAAAAAGGTGTTATTCACGGTCAGGAAGTTGTAATTCAGGGAACTTATACGCAATTATGTGTCTATCTTAAAAAGAATAACAGATGGCAATTCAGTCATGTTATAGGTGGTTTTATAAATCCTGTAAGATATTTGGAGATCGACTATACAGGTAAAATATGGGCGAGCCATCTTCATCAGGGATTATATGAAATTGAGTTGACTAATGACTTAAAGCAGATTGCCTCGATAAATGTATATCAGTCGCTCGATGGGGTAAATAAATACAATATTAATGTGTTCAAAATCAATAATAGAGTGGTTTTTACTGATCATCATAAATTTTACACATATGAAGATATTAAGAAGAAAATCATTCCATTTGAAGAACTGAATAGGAAATTAGGACATTTTGCTTCGTCATATAGAGTTATACAGTTTAATTCTGAAATGTATTGGTTTATTCTCGACAATGATATTGCGTTATTTAAGATTACTCCTAATGAAAGTAAGATGATTGATATGTTGTCGTACTCTATGTTTAAAAATCAAATAGTGGATGATTATCAAAATGTTGTACCAATATCTTCAACTCAATGTTTGCTAACACTCGAAAATGGCATTGCTGTGTATTCTCTAAATCAAAATGACACAGATAGCATCAAGACTGCTTTGGGAATAAAACAGATATTTGTGAGAAATAATTACACAAAAGCAATGTCCTATTTGGAGGTTGAAGATATAAAAAACACAATTCAGATTCCATATTCTGAAAATAATATTACTTTTTCATTATTTTATCCGGATTATCCTCGATTAAACAGTGTGTATTTTAAGTATAAACTTGAAGGAATTGATGCTACATGGAGTGAGCCTACTGCCTCAGGATTAAAAAATTACAATTTTTTACCATCTGGAAAGTATGTTTTTAAATCATGTGTTGTACTGAATAATGGTGAAGTGCTTTCAGAAGCTGAATGGAAATTTGAAATCATGCCTCCCTTCTATCTTTCCTGGTTAGCTTTTGTCTTTTATTCGCTTTTGGCTATACTTATCATATATTTAATTGTAGCTTATTTTAGAAGAAAACTACAGCGTAAACATCTGTTAATGAAGCAGGAAGACGAAGAGAGACAACGAAAGGAGATTGATAAGAGGGAACAAATGATTGTAACTCTTGAAAAAGAAAAGTTAGAAGTAGAATTGAAGCAGAAAAGTAAAGAACTTGCAGAATCTACTATGACAATAATTAAAAAGAATGAAATGTTGTCGATGATGCGTGAAGAAGTCTTACGCCAAAAAGAGTTGCTTGGTTCTCAATATCCGAATAAATATGCAGATAAACTGCTGAAAATGATTGATCAACATTTGTCGTCTGAAGATGATTGGGCTAAATTTCAGGCTAACTTCGATAGAATTCATGAGAATTTCTTTAGAAACTTACGACATAATTATCCTGAACTTACCTCCAATGATCTTCGTTTCTGTGCGTATTTGCGTCTAAATCTTACAAGTAAGGACATCGCAAACCTGATGAATATAACTTTAAAAGGGGTAGAAGTAGCCCGTTATCGAATTAGAAAGAAAATTAATCTGCCTTCAAATAAAAGTTTAACTGAATTTATGATAGAATTAAAATAAATTATTATAAAATTATCATTTTATAACAACCTTATTATCAGTAGTATATAGTTGTTTGGTTTTTTTTGAAGTGTTTTTAAAGGGTGTCCTTTTTTAAGTTTTTTTTTATGTAGTGAACATGTGGGGTGTAAAAATTTGTGATTAGAAATTATTGTTTGTTATTTCGCTTTCAAATTAATATCTATTCGAATCATGAAATACATCCAAATTCCAATATTCTTAATTGTACTATTATTTACTGTCGGATGCAATAATAGCTCCATAACAAGTAAAGCGGATAGAAAACTCGACCAACGAGTAGATTCGGTGATAAAACTCATGACTCTTGAAGAAAAGATTGGTCAGATGGTTTTATATACCAGCGATTGGGATGTAACAGGTCCCACAATCAGAAGTAATTATCTTGATGATATTAGAAAAGGCTATTGCGGTAATATATTTAATGCGCATACTACTGCTTATGTTCGTGAGCTCCAACGAGTAGCTGTAGAAGAATCTCGACTTGGTATTCCTTTGTTATTTGGTTACGATGTTATTCATGGTCATAAAACTATCTTCCCTATATCTTTGGGTGAAGCTGCTTCTTGGGATTTAGAAGCAATTGAACTTTCTGCACGTATATCGGCGATAGAAGCAGCGGCTTCGGGTTTAAACTGGACTTTTGCTCCTATGGCAGATATTTCAGTTGAACCTCGTTGGGGTAGAGTGTCGGAGGGTGCAGGCGAAGATCCGTATCTCGGTGCTCGCATTGCCGAAGCAAGGGTTCGTGGTTTTCAAGGCAGAGCTAATGATTTAAGTGATACGCTGACTGTGTTGGCATGCGTTAAACATTTTGCAGCTTATGGTGCACCTCAAGCCGGTCGCGATTACAATACTGTCGATATGTCGGAACGAGTTTTCAGAGACGTATATCTTCCTCCTTATAAAGCGGCTATTGATGCAGGTGCTTTGAGTGTTATGACTTCCTTTAATGAATATGATGGTGTGCCGGCTACATGCAGCAAATACCTGCTTACGGAAATATTAAGAAATGAGCTGAATTTTAAGGGCTTTGTGGTTACAGACTACACTTCTATCAATGAGATGGTTCATCATGGAGTTGCGGCGGATGATGCTGATGCAGGATTGATGGCTGTAAATGCCGGAGTAGATATGGATATGCAAGGGGAAGTGTTTTTTAAGTATCTCAAACAACAAGTTGAAGATGGTTTAGTAAGTCAAAAACGCATTGATGAAGCTGTACGAAATATATTGCGTGTTAAGTTTCAGCTTGGATTATTCAATGATCCTTATAAATATTGTAATGCTGATAGAGAAAAGAGATTAGTATATGCTCCTGAGAATTTTCAAGCGGCATTAGATGTTGCAAAGAAATCTATGGTTCTATTGAAAAACGAAAAGAATGTACTGCCGCTGACTAAAGGAGAAAAAATAGCCGTAATAGGCGAATTAGCTGCTTCAACCCGTGATATGCTTGGTTCATGGAAAGCTGCCGGTGATTGGGATTTTATGAAATCAACTTTAGATGAGTTGAAAATTTACAATGGCGAGTATAATATAATGTATGCTGAAGGTGTAAAAAAGACAGGTAATGACAAGAGTGGCTTTAATGCTGCTTTGAATATTGCTCGCAAAGCTGATAAAATTGTCATGGTTATAGGTGAAGACTGGGAATGGACGGGTGAAGCAGCAAGTAGAACCGATATTTCAATTCCCGGAGTTCAGACTGAATTGTTAGCTTTACTTAAAACTTTAAATAAGCCTTTGGTAGTTGTGTTGATGAATGGGCGACCTCTTGTATTAGAAAAAGAAAACAAAATGGCAGATGCAATTCTTGAAGCGTGGTATCCAGGTACTATGGGAGGTAAAGCAATTACGGAAGTCCTTTTTGGTGAATATAATCCTTCAGGAAAACTGCCGATGACATTTCCATTAAATCTTGGTCAGGTACCGGTTTATTACAATTCTAAAAATACCGGTCGACCTATTTATCTACCGAATGATAAATACAAATCGAAATATATCGATAGTCCGAACGACCCGCTTTTCCCTTTTGGATTTGGCTTGAGTTATACTACTTTTGAATATTCTCCAATTACATTATCTACCAACGAATTGAATTATAAGGGAGTTGTTGAAGCCAGAGTGTCAGTTAAAAACACAGGGAAATATGATGGTGAAGAAGTTGTTCAATGCTATATCAGAGATTTAGTGGGAAGTGTAACACGACCTATAAAAGAATTAAAAGCATTTGAAAAGGTGATGGTTAAAGCAGGTGAGAGCAAAGAGATTGTTTTCAAAATCACACCCGATATGTTGGCATTTCATAGATTAGATATGAGCTATGGAACTGAACCTGGTGATTTCAAAGTATTTATCGGAGGAAACTCACGAGATGTAAAAGAAGCAGATTTCAAATTGATAGAATAATGATTTGTTAAAAAATAATAACCATGAAGAAACTAAGTTACATTTTTCTTTTAATGTTCATTGTTGTCGTATATGTTGCGGCGCAAGAGAAGATAACTGTTAGAGGTACTGTGTTTGACCAGACCGGTACGGAAACATTGATAGGTGTAAGTGTTAAAGTGGATGGTACGACACTTGGAACGGTTACGGGTATAGATGGTAAATTCATCCTGAATGATATTCCTAAAGGCAGCACATTAACAATAAGCTATGTCGGAATGAGGTCTGTTACACGAGATGTTGTCTCAAGCACAACTTTACAGATAATGATGGAACCTGAAACGAAATTTTTAGAAGAGGTTGTTGTTGTAGGTTACGGTACATCCCGCAAGCGGGACTTAACAGGTTCCATCGTTTCTATTAGCGGCGAAAGTCTGAAAAATTCACCTGATTTTAATCCCTTGAAATCACTTCAGGGAAAAGTTCCGGGCTTGTTGGTAACAAATACCGGTGCGGCGGGTTCATCGCCAACCGTAAGAGTTCGTGGGGTTGCAACAACATATGCTGATACAAAACCTTTGTATGTAGTCGATGGAATGTTTATCGATAATATGGACTTTGTGAATCCTAATGATATTACTTCAATTGAAGTGTTGAAAGATCCTTCGTCATTAGCAATATTCGGTGTTCAAGGGGCTAATGGAGTTATTATCTTAACTACAAAGCGTTCGGTTGTCGGACATATGAATGTTAGCTACGATGGGTATGTTGGAGTTCAATCATTACATAATCGCGACAGGGTTTCTTTGGCAAATGCAGATCAGTTTACTATGCTTTACAACGAACAGTTGACCAATATGGATCCTTTAGCAGCGACATGGACAGGAGATCTTCTTGGAGGCGGTACCGATTGGCAGTCGCTTATATTCAGGGATGCTATGATAACAAATCATGCAGTAACAGTCAGCAATGCTACCGAAAAATCAAGCTCCGTACTTTCCTTAGGTTATTTTAAGCAAGACGGTATAGTAAAGTACAATTCATATCAGCGTCTTAATGGTAGATGGGCAGGTGATTATCAAGTTTCAAAGCTCTTAAAGCTTGGTGGTAATGTAACCGTAAACCGATGGGATTCAGACCCTGCAAGTGCAAGTGTTAGTAATACCGTAAAGGCTATTCCAACTTATGCACCTTATGCTCCGGCAGAAGATTTTGACGAGCAAAATATAGGGTCGCTTTACACACCATCACCGGGCATTCAGAAAGACGTGCCGAATCCCGTAGCTGTAATGGAAATAAATAAAGGTAATAGCAAAAGTTATGGATATCGTGTTGTCGGTAATGTCTATACTGAATTTAATTTTCTTAATGATTTTTCTTTTAAAATTACAGGATACGGAGATGTGGGAAATAGTTATGGAAGTAAGTACACACCTAAATTTGATGTAAATAACAGTACATCCAACTCATCTCATAAAAGTTTGAATACATCTTTCAATAGAAATACTGAGGAATATACCAAGTATCAGGTAGATATGATTCTTAATTATAATAAAAAGATAGCCGAGCATAAAATATCAGCAATGGCAGGTTACACAGCGAGAGTTCAAGAAAATCAAGGATTTTCAGCAGGAGCCGATACACTTATTAATGCAGATTATTGGACAATACCTGAAGATATGAGAATGTTGTCGATGGGTTCTGTAAAGAATAAGAGAAATAGTGATTGGTATGATTCAGAAGCGTTTATCTCTTATCTTGGTCGTGTAAACTATAACTACGCTGATAAATATTTATTATCAATTACATTTAGAGCTGATGGTTCGTCGAAGTTTTCTCCCAACAAACGCTGGGGTTATTTTCCTTCGGTGGGTGCAGCATGGGTAGCTTCAGATGAAGAGTTTTTCAGTAATCTGAAAGATAAGATTGAGTTTTTGAAAGTGAAGTCATCATGGGGAAAATTAGGTAATGATAAAATTGGTAATTATCTGTGGTTTCCTACTATAAATCCTATCGGACAGCAAATTGTAGTTGATGGAAAGACTTATTATATCCCCACAGTAAGTAATTTAGTTGATGCAAATCTTCATTGGGAAGTGGTTTCAGGCTTTGATTTCGGAATTGAAAGTAGAATGTTGAATGATAAACTATCTTTAGAGCTTGGCTATTTTACCAAAACAACCAATGATTTGCTTGCATATGTTGATCCACCTGTTGCTGTTGGTGCCGGATATGCTATAACCAATGCAGGGTCTGTTATGAATAGTGGTCTTGAGTTTATGATAGGATGGAAGGATAAGATTGGTGCTGTAAAATATAATATCGGCATCAATGGGTCGACATTATATAATGAAGTGCTTGCATTGGGTAATGATAACTCATATATCGTTTCAGGAACTTATCACAGAACAGCAGTAGGACATCCGGTTGGTGCTATATATGGATATGTGCAGGAAGGTATTTTCCAAAATCAGACAGAAATTGACAATCATCACACAACGTCTTGGACATCGAAACCGGGTGATATCAAGTATAAAGATTTGACAGGAGACGGCAAGATAACAGATGCCGACCGTGATTTCATCGGCTCTACTATACCATCATTTATTTATGGAATAACTTTAGGTGCTGAATATGCAAATTTCGATTTGAGTGTGGATTTCAATGGGGTAGCAGGAAATTCTATAGTGAATACCAAAAAGCTTCCTTCATATGCCCAATTTAATTATTATACATCAGCTCTAAATCGTTGGCATGGCGAGGGAACTTCAAATTTTGAAACTATTCTCGATACTTCTCGTGGACATAATTTTCTACCGTCTACCAATTTGCTTGAAAGCGGTGCATATTTTAGATTGCGTGCTTTACAATTAGGTTATAATCTTCCGTCAAACCTCTCAAAGTCAATAGGTGTGAGTAAAATAAGATGCTTTGTTAATGCACAAAATATGATAACCTTTAAAAAGAACTCCGGTTTTACACCTGAAATTGGGGGAGGCATATTGAATGGAAGCATAGACGACGGCAGTACGTATCCCGTACCTTCAACATATACTTTGGGTTTAACTGTTAACTTCTAAAAAACATCATTATGAAACGAACGATATTATATTTTGCTGTTTTATTAGTGTTTGTGTCTTGTTCTGATGATTTTCTTGAAAGAACGCCGAAAGCACGCTGGCACCACGATAATTATACAGCTTCTGACTCTATAGATATGCGTATTTTGGTAGAGTCAAAATTAGGTCAATCTTATGGGAAACTTAGGAATTTCTGGTTCTCATGGGCAGGTTTAGCAATGCATAACTATACCACGCCGGATGTAGAAAAGGGTAGTACTCCAAGTGATGGTGGCGTTATAAGCGAATTTGTAAATTTAAGTTATACTGCGGGAAATGAGCCGTTGCGACAATATTATACTGAATGTTATAACGCAATTTATTTCGCTAATGAAGCATTGGCTATGTTAAATCCCATGTCTGATACGGTAGCTGTTAAAAACCGTTTGATGGCTGAATCTTTATTTATGCGCTCGATTATGTATTATCGTCTTGCTCAGGCATTCGGAGGCGTTCCTTATGTTGCGGATATTTTATCACAAACAGATAAAACGCCTGCCCGTTCCACACGTGAGCAAATATGGGAAAACATCGAGAAAGATTTAAAATGGGCAATTCCAAATCTTCATACACGAGTATTCTTGAATGCAGAAGGCAGTTCGCGCCGGATATCTCAGAATGCAGCTAAAGCTTTGTTGGCTAAAGTATATATGTATGAAAAAAAATGGGATCAAGCTCTGCAATTAACAGGTGAAATCATCAGTTCGGGGGACAATGATTTAACTACGCCTTACGGAGATATTTTTTCAGAAGCAAATGAATATGGTACAGAATCGGTGTTTGAAGTCTTTTGTGAACAAAAACCATCCGAGCAAACCTATTTAAGCAGTCAGCATGGTCAGATACAGGGCTTTAGAGGAATACCAAATCTTGGTTGGGGTTTTAATGCACCAAGTCAGGTTTTGATGGATGCCTATGAAACCGGAGATCCACGTAAACAAGCATCTATTATACAAGATGGCGATACGCTCGACGGAAAGAAATGTAAAGCAGATGCAGCAGGCTATAAATTCTTCAATAGAAAGGCTTATGTAAGTTTAGATGAGCGCAGTTTATATGGCCGAACTACAGACCCACAAGGTTATTGGTCGAATATACGCATTATCAGATATGCCGATGTTGTGTTGATGCATGCTGAATGTGCATTGGAAACAGGGAATACAACAGATGCTATCGATAAATTGGAGATGGTAAGAAACAGGGCAAGAGGAGGAAATACTTCGGTACTGCCAAAAATTACTACAACAGATATTGCTGAATTGAGAAATAAAATACATTTTGAACGCAGGATAGAATTTGCAATGGAATGGGAAAGGTTTTTCGATTTAGTTAGATGGGGAGAGGCTAAAAATGTAATTCCTAATTTTATCGAAGGAAAACATGAGTTATTCCCTATTCCTCAGACAGAAATAGATAAATCAGAAGGACTTATTACACAGAATCCGGGATATTAATCATGAAAGGTATTTATAAGATGAAATATTTATTAATTATACTAATCACATCGATTTGTTGTATCAAATGCGATAAAGAGAAGGTGCCCACAATCGTTGTAGTTAAACAAGACGAAACCTATTCGCCTGATAAAATCAGACCTGTAATTGATGAATGGCAGCAAAAAACCTTTAATTATTTTTATGAAGGGGCATCTGCAACTACTGGTTTAGCTTTGGAAGGTAATGAAAGAGGTGAGGTTATTACAACTGGCGGTGGAGGTTTCGGCATTATGGCTTTGATTGTTGGCACTGAGAGAGGATGGATAACAAGGGAACAGTCAGCAAATCAGATGCGCAAAATAGTGCGTTTCCTCGGTACAGCCGAACGTTTCAAAGGAGTATGGTCACATTGGTATAATCCTGATGGCACTGCTCATCCATTTGGCGACCAAATTCAAACAGGCGATTTAGTCGAAACATCATTTTTGATGGCAGGTTTATTTACGGCTAAAGAATACTTCACAGGCTCGTCAGCCATAGAAAAGGAAATTAGAGATTCGGTACAATCGTTCAGAAATACTGTAAACTGGAAATTTCATACAAAGAACGAAGACTTATTATATTGGCTTTGGTATTCAAGAGACGATAAATTCTCATTACCTATTGGTGGTTGGAATGAATGTTTAATTACCTATATTTTAGCATTGGGTGCTCCTGAGCCTCATAATATTTCGACAAGTGTTTATCAGAATGGATGGTTAAGAAATGGATCTGCTATACACAAAAACAGAAAGCATTACGGTTATGATTTACCTTTAGGTGAAGATTTTGGAGGACCTTTGTTTTTTGCGCATTATTCATTTTTAGGATTAAATCCGCTTTATTTGGAAGATAATATCGTTAATTATTGGAATCATAACACTGCACATACGCTGATAAATCGTCATTATTGCTTGTATGAAGCTCCATCAGCAAATAAATACAGCGAAGCCGACTGGGGATTATCAGCATGTTATGGAGGAAAGCCACCTTGGAATTATTCAGCTCGTTCGCCATTAAATGATGATGGTGTAATTACCCCAACAGCTTCATTATCATCATTTCCGTATACACCATTTTACAGTACACAGATGCTGTTAAGGCTGGCTGAAACCTCTTTGATGCATGGGACTTACGGATTTGCAGATTCATATGCACCTGCAACATCTACATCGGAGAAAAGACATTTGGCAATAGATCAAGGTCCGATAGTAGTAATGATTGAGAATTACAGAACCGGATTGATTTGGAATTTATTGATGAAAAATGAAGATGTGCAAAGAGGTTTAGGTTTGGCAGGTATGAAAGAATATCCGGATTTTCAGGAAGGATTTCTTAAAACATTTGTTAATAGCAAAACGCAGGAGTATGATATGATGAGGCACCCCGACAGATTAAAATATGAACTTGATTATTATGTTAATGAAAGCGGAGATACAAGATTTCAATTCAGTAATTCATCAGGTCAGATAACGTTGGATTCAGTGGTTGTAGCAAACAAAGGAGAGAATGTGTTTGATTTCCCTAATTCTTCAAAGATTATCAGCGGAAAACAATATATAGTTAAAATGAAAACATCTGAAAACAAGGAATATACACTTAAAGTCAGAATGAGATAACACAATTTATTTTTTATTTTTAAAACTTTTAGATTCAATTATTCATCCCTTAATTTATTTTTTATGAAACACTTATTTACATTATTTGCAATGGTATTTATGATTAATACTGTTGCGTGGAGTCAGGCAACATTTGTGCTTGATGATTTTGAGAACGGAGAAGTAAATTTTACTGCTCAAGTAAATGTTAATCCTCCTGCTCATATGGATATTGCTGTAGTTGACAATCCTGTCAAAGATGCAGTTAACTCAAGTAATAAAGTATGGGAATGGGCGCGCTATGATGCCGAAGCAGATAATAAAATCTGGGCAGGTTTTTATTCTACACTTAAAAATGAAATCCCAAGTGGATATCATCGAATTGAAATTAAATATTTAAGAACAAATGCTACATCTCAATTGAAGATTAAGCCTGAAGGCGGAGTTACAAAAGAAATTGCCTCTGTTGAGCCGGCTTCTAAAACTAATGAGTGGGAGGTTTTGGTATTTGATATTTATGCTGCGGGTATTAAGAATATCAGGGTATTTGGTTTCTTCCCTGACTATTACGAACCTATAGATGTAAATGCAAAAGTTTATATAGATGATATCACTATTGTGTATGACCCATCAGTTATCCCTCCACCTCCACCAACCTCTATCACTTTATTTGATAATAGTGCCAGCGATCGTTTCCATGATCAAAGTTGGACGTTTAAAAGCGGAGGAAGTACATTAGTTCAAGAACATTGGCAAGGTCCCGATATGGAAGGTGGTGATAAACTTCCGGTAGTAACGAGTCCGGTTAAGAGCGCACCTAATGCTGTTAAACTCCAATGGAAATCTGTAAGCGGAGGCGATTGGGGCGCAATGATTGCGTCTATTGGGTGGACAGCACATGATGTTCGACAAATGACTCATTTAAGTATATGGGTTAATTCTCCAACAGTGCTTGATAAAGATGCTTTGCCGAAACTATATTTCGAATCTACAACTGGAAATCCTAACAAAACAGGTAAACTCCAAATGAAAAATTATGTTGAAGGTGGTGCGCTTCCTGCCAATGAGTGGGTAGAAATCAAAGTGCCTTTAGCAGATTTTTGGACTGCTGATGAAGCTTTTGTTTCACAAGAGTTTGTGAAAGGCTTATTCCTTGCTCAGGATAATGCAGATAATATCGATTGTACATTATATATCGATGACATTACATTTATAAAAGAAATTCCTGCTGTTGTATTGTTTGATGATAGTGCAAATGATCGTTTTCATGATCAAAGCTGGTCTTCCAAGACAGCACCAAGTACGCTGGTTCAAGAACATTGGCAAGGACCCGACATGGAAGGTGGTGATAAATTACCGGTTGTTACTACTCCTGTAAAGAGCGGAACAAATGCTTTGAAATTGCAATGGACATCAGCAGATGGAGGTTCATGGTCGGCGTTAGTAGCTGCTGTAGGTTGGACATCGTTTGATTTAACAAGTGCTACACACATTCATTTCTGGGTAAATTCACCTGCTAAGTTAACTCATGAGTTATTACCAAAAGTATATCTTGAATCACATAGTGGCAATCCAAACAAAACAGGAAAAGTAAATCTTGCAAATTATGTGATTAGCTTGGCAGCTAATGAGTGGACTGAAGTACAAATTCCTTTAGCAGATTTGTGGGCTGCAGATCCGGCTTTCACTGCTAAAGATGTGGTAAAAGGTATATTCTTCGAACAAAACAGGGCAGATAATGTTGAACGCACTATGTATATGGATGATTTTAAGTTTATTACATTACCGGCAAGTCAGGATAATGCTCCTATCTTCATTGATTTTGGTTCGAATGAACCGGCATTTATGACAACAGGGAATTGGAATAACGCAACAGGTCATCAAGCAGAAGATATGAAGTTAATAGATGATAGCGGAAATGCTACAGGAATCAGACTTCAAGTAACAGACCCATTCTATAATGGTTATAATACTACCGGTGCGACAGCAGCAACGGGCGATGCTGCAATATTCGTACAGAGCGCAGTATCGGATAATTTCTTCTGTAACGGTGCTGTTTGGGGTACAACTCCGGCAAATCCTGAAGGAATAATAACTTTTTCCGGATTAGATCCAAGTAAAGTGTATTCATTTACTGTGTTTGGTTCACGTTCTTCTGTTTCGGATAACAGAGATGCAAAATATACATTTATAGGCTTGGGAGGCACAGAAATATTTGCTATTTTGAATGGTTCAAGTAATACATCTAATGTTGTGACTGTAGCCAATGTCGTTCCTACAGCATTAGGTGAAATTGTTTTCAAATCGGAAGCAGGTCCGGATAATAATAGTGCCGAAAAATTCTTCTATCTTGGAGCAATGAAAATTCAACCAAGTGCCGGACAATCAGGATTAAATGACGTAAAAGCTTCAAATAAATTACACGTTTATTATAGCAGTAACATGTTACGTATTGATGACTATACCGGCATTGTGAAAGTTTATAACATGACAGGAAGTTTAGTTGCAGAAGGACAATCAGTATCCGGCTATATGAATGCACGATTAACTTCGGGAGTTTATATCATAAAAACAGATATTGGAAATGCTAAGTTTTTAGTAAAATGAAATTGAAGTTTATGTAACAATAAACTAATTACTTGACAAAAGACAGGGTTTATACATTAGCTTGCTAATTGTGTAAGCCCTGTTTCGTGTTTGCACTTCTTAATTATTCTTATTCCTATTACTTTTAGAATAAAAACTCGTAAATTTGCACGTTTTTAATAATTCAGTCAGCAATATAAAATCACTTTTAATGTCAGAATCATCATTGTTAGATAAATTAGAGGCGTTGCAACACAGATTTGATGAGATTTCTACTCTTATTACCGACCCTGCTGTTATCTCAGATCAGAAACGATTTGTCAAGTTGAACAAAGAGTATCATGATTTACAGGAGATAATCGAGGCTCGTAATGAGTATAAGTTGGTGTTGTCACATCTCAATGAAGCAAAAGAAATACTTGAAAGTGAGACTGATGCAGAAATGCGTGAAATGGCACGAATGGAAATACAAGCGCTTGAAGCTAAAGTGCCACAACTTGAAGAGGCTATAAAAATGCTATTGATACCGAGCGATCCTGAGGATGATAAAAACTCTATTGTTGAAATCAGAGGTGGTACGGGTGGAGATGAAGCTGCAATTTTTGCTGGTGATTTATTTAAGATGTATGTGCGTTATTGTGAGTCTAAGGGATGGAAGCTTGAAGTTACAAGCGTTTCAGAAGGTACATCAGGAGGATATAAAGAAATTATTTTTACCGTTTCTGGACAAAAAGTGTATGGTACGATGAAATATGAGTCGGGTGTACATAGAGTTCAGCGTGTGCCTCAAACCGAAACTCAAGGACGTGTTCATACATCAGCAGCAACTGTGGCTGTACTTCCCGAAGCAGAAGAGTTTGATGTTGAGCTAAAAGAATCAGATATTCGAGTAGATACATATTGTTCGTCCGGACCGGGAGGACAATCGGTAAACACCACATATTCAGCAATCAGGTTAACACATATGCCAACCGGTATAATTGTACAGTGCCAGGACGAGAAATCTCAGCATAAAAATAAAGCCAAAGCAATGAGTGAGTTACGCTCGAGGATATATGCTATTGAACATCAGAAGTACTTAGATGAGATTGGCTCGAAACGTAAAACTATGGTTTCGACAGGTGACAGATCGGCTAAAATCCGTACTTATAATTATCCACAAGGACGAGTAACCGATCATAGAATAAATTATACGATATATAATCTATCATCATTTATGAATGGTGAAATACAAGGGTTAATCGATCAGTTAATAATAGCTGAAAATGCTGAGAGACTGAAAGAAAGTGAATTATGATAATTAGAAAAAAGAGTTAAAATGAATAAGCAACAATTATTTGACAATATTAAACGTAAGGGTTCGTTTTTGTGTGTTGGTTTGGATACTGATATAAATAAGATTCCGAAATTTATTGCGGATGATGAGAAAGATAGCATTTTTCAGTTTAATAAGGCTATTATCGATGCTACTGCAGATTTATGTGTTGCTTATAAACCAAATCTTGCTTTTTATGAAAGTATGGGTATTGAAGGTTGGGACGCTTTAGATCGAACAGTAGATTATTTGCGCTCTTACTACCCTGATCAGTTCATTATAGCAGATGCAAAAAGAGGTGATATAGGTAATACTTCCTCTATGTATGCTAAAGCATTTTTTAAGAATATGAATTTTGATGCTGTAACGGTTGCACCATATATGGGTGAAGATTCAGTTGTGCCATTTTTAGGTTATCATGATAAATGGGTTATCCTGCTTGCATTAACTTCTAATAAAGGAGCATATGATTTTCAATTTACTAAGGACGCAGAAACAAGTGAAAAAATATTTGAAAGAGTCCTTAATATTTCACAAAAATGGGGAACATCGGATAATATGATGTATGTTGTTGGTGCCACACAAGCTGAAATGTTGTCAGAAGTGAGGAAAATAGTTCCTGAGCATTTTTTATTAGTACCTGGTGTTGGTGCACAAGGAGGTAGTTTGCAGGAAGTTGCCAAGTATGGATTGAACTCACATTGTGGATTGCTTGTTAATTCTTCGCGGCAGATAATTTATGCATCATCAGGATTAGATTTTGCTCTACAAGCAAGAGTTGAGGCTCACAATATCCAGCAAGAAATGGAGAATATATTGCGAGAAGCAGGGTTGCTTTGATTCGTTTTGCAATGTATTCTTTAACGACTGATGTACTTTACAAAATGGTTTCAAGATTAGGTTTAAATACAATCATATTATTTCTGAAGTTTGATACAAAAGTACTGATTTATTTTTAAGATACCGATTATATGTCTCACCTAAGTTAGATTTTTTTGCTTTATACGCTATTCTAATTCCTAATATTATCTAATAATACTCCTTAAATCATTCAGAAACATTCAATGTTCGACTTACTCCACAACTACATGCTCAAGCAGTAATGCGTTCTTCGGAACTTGGAATATCTCTTAATGCATTCATTAAAAGTATTATTAAAAAGGCAATGCTTTAATGAGGGTTGTATTAAATACTCATCAAAAAGTGCAACGTAATGCTCATTGTCTTACATTAAATAAAAATTGTTGTATATTTGCAGAAAAAAGAGCTATATGTTGCACTATTCTGATTTAATATCAATAATTAAAGCTCGAAGGGAAATGCTGCAAGTAACACAAGAGACCTTAGCAGAATTATCGGGCGTTGGATTAAGAACTTTGAAGCAATTCGAAAGCGGAAAAGGAAATCCTACTCTTATGACATTGCAAAAGATATGCGATGTACTTGGATTAGAAATATGTTTAAAGATAAAGGACATTATAACTAACAAATGAGAAAAGCAAAAGTGTTATTCAAGGATCAGGAAGCTGGTGTTATAACGCAGCACGATGATGGTTCGTTTACATTTAACTATTTTGATACATGGTTGTCGGATACGAACAAACCCGCAATCAGTCTAACTTTGCCTAAGAGTGAACATCCATTTCATTCTAAATTTTTATTTCCTTTCTTTTTCAATATGCTACCTGAAGGATCGAATAAATATGTAGTATGTAAGTTGAACAGAATTGATAATGAAGATTATTTTGGGTTACTGATGACAACTGCAAAAACTGATAGTATAGGTGCTGTGAGAATTATAAAAATCTAAACATTATGGACTTGTCAGAAATTAAATATTGTCCGGGTACATTAGCATATGGTTTTAGTACTTACAGTAGGACTTGCCTTAAAAACGTATCTACCAACTTATAAATTGGAGGCTCCGAAACTTTTCAAATTACTTGTCTTTAATTATCTTTTTTCAAATGGAGATGCCCACTTAAAAAACTTTTCAATAATTGAAACTCCAATGGGTGATTATAGACTAAGTCCGGCATATGATTTATTAAATAGTCATATTCATGTTAATGATAAACCTTTTGCATTGCATGACGGCTTATTACCGCAAAACTTAGCTAAAGGAAAGATGTACAGTCAATTTGCTGTACTTGCTGAGACTGTAGGGATTAGTTCGAAAAACTTCCGTAAAATTATGGATGATATGTTGTCGAATTCAATTAAGGTTGAGAATATGATAAGTGCATCTTTTCTGAACGAAACTACTAAGCGCAATTATCTTCAATCTTATCAAAAACGTTTGAAACGATTAATCACTAACTAATATAATTAACAAAATTCGTTGTTTTTATATTTTTTGTTTTAACTATTAATCACGCAAATTACCTAAATTCTTCCAACAAAACCCAGTTTATAGAAAAAGACAACAATCTATATAAAAAATGTATATATTTGCAAATTCATAAAAACTCGTTTTATTAACTATTAATTTTCGTATCAATGGAAAGACCAACTATCATTGAGTTTCTCAACAAAAATGTTGAAAAATTTGCGGATAACACATTCCTTTGGGAAAAAACCAACTCTAAATTTGTTCCTACTACTTACTTAGAAACCAAACAGCAGTCGCACATCATTGCTGCCGGATTAATTTCTATTGGTGTGAAGCCCGGTGATAAAATTTCTCTTCTATCGGAAGGTAGGAATGCTTGGATTACTTCAGAATTGGGAATCTTACATGCTGCGGCAGTTAATGTACCTCTTTCGATAAAGTTAGAGGAAAGTAATGATTTGATATTCAGAATTCAACATTCAGAAAGCACTGTGATAATGGTTTCAGGTGGACAGCTAAAAAAAATCCGACTTATTATCGACCGATTGCCTGATGTCAGAAAGGTTGTAATTCTTGATGAGCAAGATGAGTATGCCGAGAAGGAAATTTCGCTTACCGAACTAATGAAGGAGGGTGAAAAACTACTTGAGCAACAGCCAGATATAGTTGATAAAACAGCTTCGTTGGTTAAACCTGATGATATTGCAACTATAAGCTATACATCCGGGACTACAGCCGATCCTAAAGGTGTTCTGCTCACACATCGAAATTATACAGCAAATGTGGAACAAGCTCTTACTTTGATGAATATCCCTACAACTTACAAGACTTTGATAATTCTACCTCTCGATCATTGCTTTGCTCATGTTGCAGGTTTTTATAGTTTTATGGCTTCAGGTGCAAGTGTGGGTACTGTTCAGGTGGGTAGAACAGGCATGGAGACCTTAAAGAATATCCCGATTAATATTCAGGAACTTAAACCTAATTTGTTGTTAAGTGTTCCTGCTTTGGCTAAAAATTTTAAGAAGAATATAGAAACCAGCATTCGTGCAAAAGGTCCGCTTGTTACATGGCTTTTCAAAACGGCTCTTAAAATGTCGTATAGCTATAATAAAGAGGGATATAATAAGGGAAAAGGTTTGCAAGCTCTTAAAAAGCCTATTTTGTGGTTGTTCGATAAAATAATATTTTCTAAAGTGCGCGAAGGACTTGGCGGTAAGTTAGATTTCTTTATCGGTGGAGGTGCTTTGTTAGATATTGATTTACAGCGATTTTATTATGCAATCGGTATTCCGATGTTTCAGGGTTACGGTTTGAGTGAGGCTACCCCCATTATTTCATCAAATGGTTTGAAACGTCATAAGCTTGGTTCTTCAGGAGTGTTGGTGAAACCTATGGAATTGAAAATATGTGATGCCGATGGCAAAGAACTTCCTTTAGGTGAAAAAGGTGAAATTGTGATTAAAGGCGAGAATGTAATGGCAGGCTATTACAAGAATGAAAAAGCTACTGCCGAAACCGTTCGTGACGGATGGCTTTACACCGGAGATATGGGGTATATGGATAAGGATGATTTCTTATATGTTGTAGGCAGGTTTAAAAGTTTGCTTATCTCAAGTGATGGCGAAAAATATAGTCCCGAAGGTATAGAAGAATCTTTGGTTGAAAATTCAAGATATATAGAACAAGTTCTGTTACATAATAATCAAAATCCATATACAACAGCATTGGTTGTGCCTAATAAAGAAGCACTAAAAAAATATGTACATCATAAACAACCTGAGCTTGAGTGGAACAGTTTAGAAGCTAAAAAAATAGCATTGGATAAGCTTTTCCGTGAAATAAATGAGTACCGAAAAGGAGGAAAGTTTGAAGGTATGTTCCCCGAAAGATGGTTGCCATCATCAATTGCTGTTATAGGAGAACCTTTTACCGAGCAAAACGGCTTAGTTAACAGTACAATGAAAATTATTCGCGGAAAAGTGGAGGAACGCTATGCTGATAGAATTGAACTGTTATATACTAACGGAGGAAAAGAAATTTTCCATGAAGCAAATATTGAAGCATTAGCTTGATGTATCTTTTGAGTTCTCCTGCTGATGTATTTTTCTATATTCGGCAGGGGAGCAACCCATAAATTTTTTAAATACCCGCGATATATTTTTACTGTCGCAAAAACCGGCTTCTAAAGCCAAATCCAGAAGCGTCCTGTCGGTTGTGATTAACAACATGGCAAAATATTCTACTCTACAATTTAGAATGAATTGATAGATAGAAACGCCCATCTCGTTTTTAAACTTAATCTCTAAGTTTCTTCGTGATAAAGGGACGATTTTAGTAAATGATTCGATTGAAATATCATCAGTAAAGTTGTTTTCTATATATGTAACAACATCAGATATATACTGATTGCTAATATTATATTTCTCGGTTGATTGTCGAAGCTCTATTCGAGTAGGATTTATGATGATATTAAAAGGATCTGTCCTTTTCTTTTCAATCAATAGATGTATTAATCTGCCAGCTTCATACCCACCTTTTTCTACATCTAACACTATTGATGATATTGGTGGGTCTGATAAGTTACACAGCAGCTCGTCATTATCAACACCAAGTAACGAAATATCTTCAGGAATTTTGATATTGTTGAGTTTACATGTTTCAGCAATTTGTAATGCAAAACTATCGTCACAAGCAAATAATGCAATAGGCTTAGGTAATGAAATAAGCCAATCTTCAAGCTCAATTCGACTTTGCCCCCATTGTTAATCGCTTAAATTCTCACTTTCGAAATAATAGTAATTACCACCAATACGTTCAATTTCACGTCTATAACCTTCTGCTCTTTCTGATGACCAAATAACGCCTTTGTTTCCATAGAAAGCAAAGTTTCTGTAACGTTTCTTTGCAAAAAACTGTGCAGCTAACTTGCCTGTACCTTTGTAATCCCCTGTTAGATTTGAATAATATGAGCTTCGTTGCTTTAAATTTTGAAGAATAATCGGAATTTCTAACTCTTGCAACAAATTTGTACCCTCATGATCCCATTGTGCTATAATTGCATCAGCTTTCCAGTTTTTAGCCCATTGCACAATACCTTCTTTTCCATATAAAGTTTTATAATATGCAGGAAGTCGATAGAAAATCCATGAACCATGTTCTTTGGAATAACGCACTAAACCTTTTAAAAGTCTCCTGCTAAATTCGCTTGAGTGATCAATGATAAGTAAAATTTTGTACATCCGCGTTTGTTTGTCATGATAATAAAACTTCTACAAATATATACAATTGTTTTATTTTTTGTACCTTTGCAGCCGAATTCTCAACTAAAAAAAGATGAAGCGTATTCAAATTATTAATGGACCAAATCTGAATCTGTTAGGGAAAAGAGAGCCTTCAGTATATGGTAATCTCAGCTTTGAGGCTTATTTAGAAGAACTTAAAAAAAACTTTCCGAGCGTAGAATTGTTCTATTTTCAGTCGAATGTAGAAGGAGAATTAGTGAACAAGCTACATGAGGTTGGATTTGAGTACGATGGTATTGTCATTAATGCAGGTGCATATACTCATACGTCTATTGCCATTGCTGATGCAATCCGTTCAATTACCACTCCTGTTGTTGAGGTGCATATTTCAAATGTTTTTAAGCGTGAATCATACCGCCATCATTCATATCTGTCAGAAGCATGTAAAGGATGTATTGTGGGGTTCGGACTTGATTCTTATCGTTTAGCTATCGAATCTTTTTTATAATTATTTAAATGTCAAAAGCAACAAAAATTGTAGCCACCATAAGCGATAAACGCTGTGATGTGGATTTTATACGTGAATTGTATAATGAAGGGATGAATGTGGTTAGAATGAATTCTGCCCATTTAGATCGTGAGGGATTTCTGAAAATCATAAATAATGTTAGAGCTGTAAGTAATCATATCGCTTTGTTAATGGACACCAAAGGTCCGGAAGTTAGAACTACAGTTGCTGAAAATGATAATATCGAAATTAAAACCGGTGATGTTATTAAGATTAAAGGTGATCCTGAAGGTGTTTCTAAAGCAGGTGAAATATATGTAAACTACCCATACTTTGTTCGAGATTTACATGTAGGTGATGAAATATTGATTGATGATGGTGAGATAGACTTGAAAGTTGAGTCGAAATCTGATGGCTTTTTATATTGTAAAGCTCAAAACGAAGGAAATCTCGGCAGTCGTAAAAGTGTTAATGTACCGGGAGTTCGTATCAATCTTCCTTCACTTACTACCCGAGATAAAACAAATATACTTTTTGCCATTGAGCAGAATATTGATTTTATTGCTCATTCTTTTGTGAGAAACAAGCAGGATGTAATTGATATTCAACAAATTCTTGATGAGCATGAAAGTCCGATTAAGATTATTTCAAAGATTGAAAATCAAGAGGGCGTTGATAATATCGATGAAATACTTAATGTTACATATGGAGTAATGATTGCGCGTGGCGATTTGGGTATAGAAGTAGCGCAGGAGAAGATACCTGGTATACAACGTAAGCTGATTAAGAAATGTGTACAAGCTAAGAAACCTGTGATTGTTGCTACTCAGATGTTGCACTCCATGATTAAAAATCCTCGTCCGACTCGTGCAGAAGTAACTGATGTAGCAAATGCAATTTATTATCGTACTGATGCTCTGATGCTTAGTGGTGAGACTGCTTATGGCAAATATCCTGTTGAGGCTGTGCGCACTATGGCTACGATAGCTAAAGAGGCTGAGAAAACTAAAATGGCAGAAAATGATATTCCAATCAAAATCAGCACTTATGATGTAACTTCTTTCTTGTGTAATGCTGCTGTGGAAACAAGTAATAAATTATCTACAAAAGCTATTATCACTGATACTTATAGTGGAAGAACAGCACGTTTTCTGGCTGCTTATAGAGGTACGGTTCCTGTGATGGCTATATGCTATCACGAACGTTCAACTCGCGAATTAGCTCTGTCATATGGAGTTATACCTATCTATCAGGAGGGAAAAGGTAATACACAGCAGTATTTTATTGAGGCACTTCAACATTTACTTAAATGGGGTTGGATCGAGAAGGATAAAATGGTGTGCTATCTGAGCGGTAGCTTTGGTGAAGGCTTTGGCACTACTTTCCTCGAGGTTAATAATGTAAATAAAATTCTTGAGTCAAGAGAGAAATATCTTCTTCCGAATTTTTGAAAAAAGCTTTATGCTCTAACAGCTCGCCATCCGGTATACTGCAATTGCAGAGGAGTTTCCTCACTGCTCGCTATCAGACCGACTGCAACTGCACGGGAGTTCCTTCACTTCGCTACGCTCGTTCAGGATGACACGCTCGCTTGCGGACAGTGTAAACCGCCACTCTAAATGTCCCTGTAACATTATCCTTTTTGCAGTGGCGGCGCAGGAAGCCTTGCACCGGTCGTGCGTTTTTACTGTTGCGCTTTACAATGCCGAACGACCGGTTACCTCCGCCCGCAAGCGAGCGTGTCATCCCGATGGAGCGACTTGGCGAAGCCAAAGGAGCGACTGAGGGACCTCCCGTGCAATTGTAGTTAGATGGATAGCGAGCTGTCAGGGAATTTCAGAGCAAAAAGAGAGGTGTTAATACCTCTTTTTGTTTATTAACTGTTTTTAAATTATAAAGCTTAAACTATTTAGATGCGTTATAGTCTATAGAGCTTGATGTTTTTATTTTTAGGTATAATATGAATAGGATTTTTGTTGTAATATTTATGGTGGTTTGCTCCATCAACGCTTTCTCTCTGCAAACTATAAAAGGTAAAATTGTAGATAGTAAAACTTCCCAACCTCTCGACTTTGTTAATGTTGCCTTACATAAAGGAAATGAAACCGCACCGGCTACAGGGGTAGTGTCTGATGAAAAAGGTCAGTTTGAATTACCTAAGGTTCCTAATGGTAATTATACTTTAAAAATTAGTTTTATCGGCTATAACACTATTGAAATACCATTGAAAGTTAGTGATAAAGAGCTGAATATGGGGATGATAAAGTTGATAGAAGATAGCAAAACTCTTTCAGAAGTTGAGGTCGTGGCTCAAGGTTCGCAAATGCGCTTCGAGATAGATAAGAAAGTCTTTTCTGTCGATCAGAATATAGCGTCTTCAGGAGGTTCTGCTACTGAAGTCCTTCAGAATATACCTTCAATAGATGTTGATAATGAGGGTAATATATCTTTAAGGAATAGTTCTAATGTTGAAGTTTGGATAAATGGTAAACCATCAGGTCTTACAGCCGAAAATAGGGCACAGATTCTTCAACAAATGCCTGCTGAAAGTATTGAGTCTATTGAAGTTATGACTAATCCTTCTGCTAAATTTAATCCCGAAGGTACATCAGGTATTATTAATTTAGTTATGAAGAAAAACAGAAAAGGCGGATATTATGGAAGTGCGTCTCTTGGCGGTATGTGGGCACAAAATGCAGTTCCCGGATATACAGCAAGTGTTAATTACAACTATAACAGCGGACGTTTCGATGCATATATAAATCTTGGCTATCGTGCTATGAATTTTGCCGGCGGTGGATGGTCGGATCGATATTCGCTGGATGCCAATAAAGATACTTTGATGTTACTGCATCAGGAGAATTCGAGACTGTTTGGTTATAATGCTTTATTCACGCGTGCCGGTATTGATTATCGGTTGAGCGACAAGCATTCAATTGGTCTGTCGGGCTTTGGTATGACGGGTGCGAGTCGTGGTTCGACAAATACTGATTATGATATTGAAAATTACCAAAATTCATTGTTATCGAAAAATTATAATAGATATAATCTGAATACAGGTAACAGGCCGGGGATGAATATTTCTCTTGATTATAAATGGGAAATTGATAAGAAAGGCTCAAATTTAATGTCCAGCTTATCGTATTCTAACCACAAACGTTCCGGTAGTGATTCTTATCTGCAAAGGGAAAATCTACTTGCCGATACTACTTCCAATATATTACAGGATTATCAGGGACAAAATGAGGAATGGCAATTTAAGTTGGATTACACTCAAAAATTTTCTGAAACCGACCGACTTGAAGCCGGTTGGCAAAGCACTATTCAGGAGCGTTTCGGACCAAATTCTGCAACTGATTTGATGAATAATCAACCTATGTATGCTTATTACAATGAGTTTCAAGATGATGAGAATATTCATGCTGCTTATGTAACTTATGGTAACAGGATTAAAAACTTGAGTTTGCAAGGTGGACTGCGTGCTGAATATTTTGAGAGAAATCCTGTTAATACAATCATGGATAATACCGGAAATAAGATTACCACTCCATACGGTCGTAAGGGGGAAATTCAATTATTCCCAAGCTTTTTTGCTTCTTATTCTCTACCTAAAGACAATGAAATACAGTTTAATGCGAGCCGTAGGGTTAACCGTCCTCGTGGTCGACAGATTAATCCTTTCCGCGATTATTCCGATTCTACCAATATCTCTTATGGTAACTTAGCTCTTACTCCTGAATATTCTACTGCTATGGAGCTTAACTATTTGAAGACATGGGGAAAGGGAAACCAAGCTTTATCTTCAACTTTGTATCATCGATTTACAGATGATGTTATTCAGCGTGTAAGTTTTATGAATAATTCTGTAATGGAAAGCACGTATATGAATGTTGCAAAATCGGCTAATACAGGTTTCGAATTGGTGATGAAGAATAATCTGTTTAAGATATTAAATCTTACTTCATCGGTAAATATGTATTACAGTAAACTGTACGAGTCGACATATACAAGTCCGTATGATGCATCCAAAATTGTTACAATTCCTGAAAATGAAAACTTTAGTTGGAGTGCAAGGTTGATTGGCAATGTTATGATTGGGAAGAATACATCAGGGCAAGTCACAGGCTATTATTCGGCACCTCGTGTAATTGCTCAGGGTAGTGAAACAGCTTCATATGCTGTAGATTTAGGCTTGCGCCAGAATTTGTTCGACAGAAAACTTAGTCTGAATTTTTCAGTGCGTGACATATTTAATACTCGAAAAAGAAGCTCTGTAACTTGGGGTGACGGTTTCTACCAACGTTCCGAAAATTATTTCTCAGGTAGAATGATTGGCTTAACCGCTACTTATAACTTTGGTAATATGAAACCTAAAAAATCAAATGTTCAAAGGAACGATAATAATGGCGGTGAAAATATGGGCTTTGGAGAGGATTAAAAATGTTAATAATCGTTTTATAAATTAAAATTATTTACATATATTTGTAGCCTGATGAATTGATAAAAACTTTTCTTCTAAAAGATAGTGCTATGAATATTAACCGCTTGACTTTCTTATTGTTGATTGCTGTGTTCTTGATAATCACAGCATGTAAACCTGACATTGATGAGCCAGTCATTAAACCACCTGAAACAGAAGATCCTGATACGACTGACCCACCTATAGATGATTCACCTCTCGTGAATATCACGTCTGTTCAATTTCATGCTGATAAAGATGCAAAACTAATTCAAATCAATACTTCTACTGATTGGAGCATTGCTGCAAGCGATTCGTGGATTCAATGTACTGCGACTTCGGGCAAAGGTAAAACTGCTATTCTCATTGGTGTTTCTGAAAACTTGGGAGTTAAACGAAATGGAAGTTTGACCGTAACTTCCGGCACAAAACAACATACAGTTGCTATTACACAAAATGCTGCTTCCAAAATAGAGTTTACTATTGATGATGTTAAATTTACGATGATTTTGGTTGAAGCGGGTAGTTTTACTCGCTCTGAATACGGTAGTTATTATTCACATGAAGTTGAATTAGATGGTTTTTATATTGCTGAAACTGAAGTAACAAATGCTTTGTGGAAAGCAGTTACAGATGCATTACCTTATGATACTATGTCGAACGACATCAAGAATAATCCTATTTTTACTGAATTAAACTTGCCTGTAAGTCATATTGCTTATGCTGATATTACGGAAATTTTCCTACCGAAATTAAATCAAAAACTCAATCAATATTTCCGTATGACAACCGAAGCAGAATGGGAGTGGGCTGCTATGGGTGGTAAGTATTCTAAAAGATACAAATATGCAGGAGGGAATGATATTGATGAAGTTGCTTGGACTTATTCCAATGCTTATGGTAAGAAAAATCAAGTGAAAACGCTGAAGGCTAACGAACTTGGACTCTATGATATGAGTGGAAATCTTAGCGAGTGGTGTAGCGATTGGTACGATAGTTATCCAAGTCAGGGTGTGAAAAACCCAACTGGTCCTACTGATGGCACTTTAAGGGTTATGCGTGGAGGTAATTATTATAGCAGTGGATTGTTTTTTGATAATACCGAATGTCTCCTTAATTACAGATATTACTTAGTGCCCTCTTGTTATGAGGTAGCTTTCCCTGGAACTGAATACGAACGTGTAACTTATCGATGCGAAACTGTAGGCTTCAGAATTGCTCTACCAACCAACCACTAATTACTAATCACTAATCACCAATTACAAAAAACATGAAAACTCCTATTCACATAATCCTTTTCCTCTCTCTGGCAATGTTGAGCTTCTCTCAGACTTACGTCAGAATGCGCATGCCTCAGCAATCAGAAAGGGCTTTAGAGGTAATAACGCTATTTTCAGAAGATTTGCCCGTAGGTATTCCGGTTGTACTTGGCGTTATTGGTTTTGATATCAGTGGAGGTGATGAACAGTACACACTCGAATGGTTGCAAAATGACTCTCTACTTGCGGTTGGTGATATTGCCGTAATTACTCCTAAAGAAGGTAAGACTTATTCGTTGAAAGTCTCAGATAATTCCGGATGTTATGCCCAAGAGTTTTTTACCATCAGTTCAAAAGCAAAAGTTAAGTCTGCTTATTTTGATGGTTTAGTTGATATTTATCCAACTGTAATATCCAATGAACTGTCAGTTATAGTCAAAGGTTTTTTACCATTAGATACTCGTATCAGGATTTTTTCAACAGAAGGGAAGTTGTGTTTAGATCAACAGTTAGTTAACAGTTTTGTTGCCGGTATCAATTGGAATTCAGGAGTTTATTATGTTGTTATAACTGCTGATGAACTTCATCAGGTTACTAAAATTATCGTTAAAAAATAAATGATTATGAAGCGATTATTCTCTTTTCTGATATTCATACTGTTGTCGATGATGGTGATGAGTGTTTATGCGACAACTATTCCGAATGCTGTCATGCAAATGGCAAAGACTTATTTTGCTGATGCTCAAAAGACTGATCGCTTGAAAATTCCTACTCAGAAAAATGAGATAGAAACAGTGTATCAATCTGATGATACTATTCAAAATAAAGTGTTTGCATTGCAACAACCTAATAATGGTTTTGTAGTCATTACAGATATAAATAATGATGTTCAGATTATTGGCTATTCTCAACATCAATCTTTACAGAAAGATAATCTTCCTGATTCGTTCAAATCATTAATGAAGTATTTGGAGCGACAAGCTCATTCCGAAAATAAATCTGTAACAGAGGTATTTGCAGCCACACCAGTGGTTTCTCCTATGCTCGATCAGGCAAATATTCATCTCAATCAGTTTTCGCATGAGGAGTTTGGTGGTTGTCCTTCCGGTTGCGTTGCTACAGCTTTGGTTCAGATTATGGCTTACTACAAATACCCGCAATCCGGATATGGTTCGCATTGTTACAATACCAAGTATTATGGTGAACATTGTGCTGATTTTCAGAATACTATATATAATTGGAATAATCCTTCTACGGATGATTTCATAAAGCTAAGCAAACATGTGGGGGTTGCTACTGAAATGGATTATTGTGGTGATGATAGTGGGTATCAGACCGGAAGTGTTCCCGGCATTCGCGATTATATTGATAAATTTTGTCTTTATTTTAAATACCATAGTGTTCAACAATACACTCCACTTGTTGAATATCTTTATTTAGAGTTGAATGAAGGTCGTCCGGTATATATAACTTTACCGGGTAGTCCGGGACATGCTTTGGTTGCAGATGGTTACGATAGCAATGGTTTTGTGCATTTGAATTTTGGTTGGGGCGGAATGAGCGATGGTTATTATCAATTGAATATTGGCGGTTTTTTGGAATATTCGGGTCTGTATTCTAATATGTTGGATGTTGCATTTTTATCAGACAAATCTATTCCTGTAAATGCAAGTGATTCATTGAGTCTGATTGCTCTTAACCAAGTGATTTACACCAAATGGGATACTCAAAAGCCTGTTGCACAATGGTCGGGCGTGAAGCTTGCTGGCGGTAGGGTAGTCGAACTTGATTTGACGGGTGGACGACATCTTGAAGGTGAAATTCCTGAAGCAATTGGCAATCTTACTCAATTACATAAATTGGAAATGGCAGGTAATATTACAGGTGATTTTCCTGCATCAATTTATAATTTGACTCAACTCAGAACGCTTGTGGTAAGCAGTTATCAAAATCAGTTAAATACTCCGCTATCGCCTAAAATTGGTCAATTAACTCAGCTGAAGGAGTTGGAAATTACCCGTTGCTGGAGTGGACAAATTCCTGATGAAATTGGTAATCTCACGAAACTTCAAACGATAAAACTTTGGGCTAATACTTTAAGCGGAAATATCCCAAGTTCGATTACGAATCTGCAACAGCTTTATACGCTTTATCTTCCTGAAAATGGTTTGAGTGGCACTATTACAGATGAAATTTCGCAACTGCCAAATCTGACAAGTATCAATCTATCAAAAAATAGTTTTAGCGGCTCTATCCCTGAAAATCTTGGTAGTTTGAAAAAACTGCAATCACTTGATCTTGCTGCTAATCAATTGGAAGGTAATCTACCTGAATCGTTTTCAAATCTCACCAAATTAACCGAGCTTGATGTGTCTGAAAATCAGCTTTCAGGAGCGGTAACACCGATTTTCGATAGTATGAATGATTTAAGAAGCCTTGCTCTCAATAATAATCAGTTTACTCAAATCCCTGATAATATTGGAAATTTATCAAGCTTGAAAACCATCTATTTACATCATAATTTGCTTGAAAATCTGTCTGAAACCATCGGTCAGCTAACCGAATTAAGTGCATTGGATTTGAGCTATAATGATCTGACGGATTTACCTATATCCATAGCCCGATTGGGAAAATTGAGGGAGTTGGTGTTGAAGCATAATAAAATCACTCAATTTCCTATGGCTTTAATCAATTTATCAGGATTGGAGCGTTTAGATTTGAGTTATAACGAGCTGACTTCTGTGCCAGAAGTTCTGCGCTTGATAACGCCTGCTTTCTTGTATCTCCAACATAATGATATGAGTGGCACTATTCCCGAAGAGATTTTAAAAAGGAAATATTCTCATTTTATGATAGAGGGGAATCGCTTTATTTATAAAGACATTCCTCGTTCCGATAGCATTTTGAATCCTGTGGGCGACCAACAAACTGTGGCTGTTACTGCTGATAAAATCGGTGTTATACCCAATGATACCATGCATATCAATGCAAAGAAGATCATTCAAAATACCAGTCCGGGTGATATTTATAGCTGGTATGCTTTCGATGCTACTGATGCAGAAAAGCGTGGTAAATTATTGATGACTGATTCAGTTTTGACGATTATAGGTACGCCCGAAACATATAAGAAACGGTTTTATTGCGTGATTACGAATGAAGATATGCCGACTTATCTCTATAATGGATATGCTCAGTTTAACAGTTTAAATTCATTAAGTACCGATACTTTTTCTCTCAGGCAATGGACTGAACAGGAATATTTGAATGAGAAATATCAAACCCATGTGCATCAATCTGAATCGTTGAAGCAAACAGATATATCGGATAGATTTGTGCATTTGGTTTCACCTTGGAAAGTGAGAGGCAGTAAGCTTTGGCAAGCATCGAGCGATAATCAGAATTGGCATGATTTATCCATGGGAATGAGTCAAACTGATTTGAAGAACAACCTTGTTTCGATGGATGAAAATGAGTTGGTGCTATTTCCAAAAACAGCCGCATGGTATCGCAGTGCTTTGCTTGAAACGCAATGTGTACCTCGTTATAGCGACACAATTAAGGTAGTTCCTTTTGGAGAAATTATTTGCGATACTATTGTTGATGTAAGCACTACCGACCAAGCTATTGCTTTGGATAGTATCGAGGTGATTATTCCGGCAGGTTTGGTAGATGGAAATGTGCGTATGTCAATTATTCAATCTGATAAATTTACGATAATGCCTGATTCGGTGCTTGAACATGGTCCCATTTATGAGGTGCATTTAGATTGTGGTAGCAATTTCGATAAGCCATTGATAGTGAAGTTTAAGCTGTCCGATTTCGACCCGATGAAGATTGAGAATTATCGTCCGGCTTATTTCGATGAGCTTTTGCAAGAATGGGTTTTCTATGATAATTCAAGCATTAATTTCGAGGATAGTACCATGACTTTCATCACCGATCATCTTACAAAATTATCCAGATTTAACTTGGTGCATCCTGGTTATACCCATATTTTCACCAATGAGAAAGTAAATGTGATTTACAATAATCAAGCAGCTTACATGAATGTTATCGATATTTTATATCACCCGAAAGCAGCGAAAGATCCTAATCCGTGGTACGATACCAATATCGATCCTGATAATAATGGAGCACCTTATTTAGTGCAGGATGTGGCGCATTATATGAAGGAAATTATTGATAGCTTCACTGCTAAGGGTTTGAAACATCCCTCTTTGCGCTTCAATGTATATTTGAAAAACTTGGGAGGAGCAGCGGGACAAACCGATGCGGGTACTTATTTGGCTGGTAGAGGATATATTTATTTAGATCCTGATTTTTCTACAAGTATGAAAGAGGACATCAAGGGGAAACGTGAATATATGAAATCGGTGTTAGCGCATGAGTATATGCACTTTACGCAGGATTATTATATGACCGTTATGCTATCAAACTACTTCTGGATGGAAGCTACAGCACCTTTGGCAGACCGCATTGTATGGCCCACAGAAGCCCAATTAGCATTAGCTGAACCCGAGCAGTTATTATCAGAAGCTTTGAAAACAACCTCCTCTGAAAGTTCCATTTTTGATGTATTATCCCGACCATGGTACAATAGCTGGAATGTGCCCATCGTATCAAAATTGGTAAGCGGTTCTAAATCTGCTGAAATGAATTTGGCGAGCCTGTTTTTGCATTATATGCGTACTTATCGTCCCGGCTCTAAGCTTGATCCTGTGGAGTTGTTGAAGCAAACACCCTATACCAAAACATGGGTAGGTTATTTGGATAGCTTCATCAAACAAAACCTAAGTGATGGAAAAACGGATGTCAATATTGGTACGGAATACGATAATTATGTACGATTTCTATATGGTGGAAGTTCCGATAAATTTAATGTGTTTTATAAGCAAAATGATGAAAATGCCGATCATTTGCAATATCTGAAAGCAAACTATAAATCATTTATCAACAAACATATCCGATTAAAACCTAATCAGACAAAAACAACAGAAGAAGTGAAATTTTCTTTGGGAAATCTATCCTCCCAAATGGTTCAAATCTTTAATATGAACAGCTATAAGAAGATGTTAGTTCAATACTATAGAAAATCGAAGCCAGAAAATGTTTCTGTGTATGTTGGGAAATATAATCTTGCGAACAAAATACTCGAGTGGACGGATGTAAGCAAGAAGGATACGATTACGTTTGTTACAGGTTTTTATAATCCATCAAGTCCTGAAGACAATGAATATATGAGTTATATCTTGTTTGTAAATAAAAGCTCAGGTGATATTCTGAATACTTCTTTTGCAGATGAAATGGAATGTATGCCTTTACCTGATTTGCAGTATTTTGATGGATTATTGTTTGCTCGAAAAGGCACGACAACGCCTTTAGCTATACATTCTATTGAAGAATCTGTCGATTTTAAGACATTATTCGGCTCAGGGGCAAGTGATATGTCACCATCAGTTTACAGAGTCTTTGCTTCGTCGTTTAATTCAACAATGTCGCTAAATCAAACAATTACAGATTCTACCATAGTAGCACATGCACAGTCGGAAATTATCAACCAGTATTTTGTTTATAATTTCATCAAAGGGACTCTGACCATTACACATTCCATGCGTTTACACAATGCGGGAATTGATTTTGAGGAAGATTTTTCGGGTAGCTTTACCAATGTGTGGTTTAAGTCGAACGGCATGAATAAATGGACGGCAAACAGATATTCAAGTAATACCGACAATAGTGCAGAAACGCAAAGTAGCATCAAGAACATGTACTATAAATTCAAATCAATACGTCCGTATATAGATTCAGACGGTACACCTAAAACCGATGAAATAGTGCGCACATATACAAAAACGCAATATCCTTATGGAGATATTGCGCTTTATTGGGCTTTTTATTAGTTGCGGAGGCTCGACTCGAACGAACGACCTTTGGGTTATGAGCCCAACGAGCTACCACTGCTCCACTCCGCGATATTGGACTGCAAAGATAATACAATATGCTCGAATTTCCAAATTTTTTATTGAAATTTTATCGCTATGTATTAACTTGCTGATTGTCAGCGGAAAGTCAGGGATTCGAACCCTGGGTGCCCGCAAGAGCACAACGGTTTTCGAGACCGCCCCGATCGACCACTCCGGCAACTTTCCTGTAAGTCGATGCAAAAATATACATTTTTTAGATAATATCTATAACCTAAAGCCAAATCTTATGTCAGCAAAATGAAATTTTATTCGTTGAGGATCACCTAACTTTGGATAAGAAGTGTAACTGTATTGTAATTTAACGAAATAGCTCAACTTTGAGTTTGTCTTGAAATTCAGCCCAAAATCAAATTCAGTCTGATGACCAAATACAGAGCCTTCAGTATCTGCAATTCTTAGATTGTTGAGTAGCAGACCATAACCAACAAAAGGAATAACTTGCTTGTTGCGACTCAATTCATGTCTTACCGTCCAGCCATAATTCAACATTGATATTTGTTTTGATGTATTATCACCTGCCGGTAAAATAGTGTAACCTATCGGCACTGAAATAAAAGATGCGTTTTTGGAACCGTCCAATCCTCCGAGTTGCCAAGCATAATCCAATAATGCACCATATCCGTGCATATTATTCATTACAATATTATCAGAATGATAAAATAAGTTGCGATACCCCATCTCCAAACTGTATTGATTAGGAGCTTTCTTTAGTGTCTGTGCGTTTATGATAAATATTGGGCTTATGACTAAGATGAATAATAATAATATATGTTTTGTTTTCATACTTAAATAATTTGTTAATGTGAATAATATGAATAATGTGCCAATTTGCTAATATGCTAATACCGATAAATCGGGACAAGTAATGCCAATGTGTTAATGTGTGGTTTGTATTGAAACCTTGTAAGTAATTGGCTCAACAAAGGTATAACAATAATTCAGAATCATTGTTTAAAATACGACTTTTCCTATTGAACCGTTTTCGGTTGGTAGTAATTGATAAATATGCTCAGGATTTAATCCGTCTTCTTTTCTGTGAGATACAAATATTATTGCAATTTTCTTAGCTTGAGATATAGACTGAATCAATGATACAAATAATCTTGCGTTGTTGTCATCTAATCCTACTGTAGGCTCGTCAAGTATTAATAATGGTGGCTGTTTTACAAGTGCTCTTACAACTAAAATTATTCGTTGCTGACCGGAGGTTAATTCCTGAAATCTCTTATTTTTATATTCAGCACCCAGATTTTTTATCCATTCCCTCGCTATTTCCTGTTGCCATCCTGTGGGTTTAGTGTACAGACCTAATGAGTCGAAAAAACCTGATATTATCATGTCTTCAACCGTATCATTTCGTTTAAATAATTGCGTCATCTTGGGATAGAAATACCCAATTTTTTCTTTAATATCCCAAACTGATTCTCCTGTACCTTTCTTTCTTCCAAAGAGATAAATATCTTGACCGAAGGCTTTGGGGTTATCACCTATTATCATTGATAGCATAGTGCTTTTGCCCGAACCAATTGCACCACGTAATTCCCAATATTCACCCGGTCGAATCTGCCAGCTGATATTGTTTAATACTTGTTTTGTACCGTAACTTACATTTACATTCCGCAATTCAACCAATGGATCATATATGGGGATTTTTGAAAATACCTTAGGAAAGGATATATTATGAAATGTATAGTCATCTGTGATTGTTTTGATAAAGCTCTTATAATCAAATGTTTCGACTATATTTAAGTTATTATCTATTTTAATGATTTTATCTAAATAAGGCAGTATATCATTGCGGCGACTGAATAACTGTATATATCTGCAACTTGAGTTATGACTTTCAAAAAGAGTGTACAAAGAATCTAATGTCTGAACATCTACATTGCTTTGCATATCGTCTAAAATTATGTAATCAGGTTTTTGCTCACATATATATTGTGCTAAAGCTTTGCGTTGCTGACCGCTTGACATGCTTTCTAAAGTCTTGTTAGCTTTGGTGTTTATTATAATTTTATCATGTTTGTATTCATCTTCAATCATTTTATCTATGGTAATTGAAGAATATACTTCGCCATGCTGATTGGACAAATCTATATGTTTTTGCAATAGACTTTCATTGCAAATAGCATTAATCAGTTTCTTTTTGCTGATGGAGTTTGTGCAGTAGATACCTATATGTTTCATTTTCGATTATCTAAAGCTGCTGATTTCTTAAACTACTGTAGTCCAGCCGTATAAATCTGGTTCATCACCATATTGGATTCCTTGTAGTTTGTGGAATAATTTATCACAAATAGGACCGGGTTTACCGTCTTTCGAGAATACATATGATATTTTGGTGTCGAAATCATCTATTCTTTCAATTGGGCTGATAACTGCGGCGGTTCCACATGCACCGGCTTCTTCAAATGTGGCTAATTCTTCTACAGGAATAGAACGTTGCTCGACTGTCAACCCCATTTCTTTGGCAAGCACCATCAAGCTTTTATTTGTAATGGACGGTAGAATCGATGTGGATTTTGGTGTAACGTATGTGTTGTTTTTTATTCCGAAAAAATTGGCAGCTCCACATTCGTCTATATATTTTTTTTCTCTTGCATCAAGATAAAAAATATTTGAATAACCTAATGAGTGCGCATGCTGACCGGCTACTAAACTTGCTGCATAATTCCCACCAACTTTGTATTTGCCTGTTCCAAGAGGTGCTGAACGGTCGTACTGACGCATAATCACAAAAGGTGTTGTGGCAAAGCCTCCTTTGAAATATGGACCGACAGGTGACACTAAAACTATGAATAGATAATCTTTCGCAGGATTCACACCTAATTGTGGACTAATTCCAAAAAGAAAAGGACGAATGTAAAGAGATGCACCTGAACCGTAGGGAGGAACAAAACGTTCGTTTAATTTAACTGCTTTGATAACAGCTTCTTGAAATTTTTCTAAAGGTAAAGTCTCCATGAGGATACCTTCGCAAGATGATTGCATACGTTTAGCATTTTCATCCATTCTAAAGATACGGATTTTCCCGTCTTTACCTCTGAATGCCTTTAAACCTTCAAAAACTTCCTGTCCGTAATGAAGGCAAGTAGCAGCCATATGCATATTTATGTATTCATCTTCGTGAACTTCCAACTCGCCCCATTTACCATCAGTAAATGTGCAACGAACGTTGAAATCTGTTTTCATATACCCGAAACCGATATTACTCCAATCTATCTCTTTCATTTTCTTGTGCTTTTTCGAAATTTTTGTGCAAATATACAGATTATTCGTTATTTATTTGAATTTTTTAACATCAAAATTGACTCATTTCCCATATTCATCAGTAAATCGAGAATACTTAGATTTGGTATAAATCCAAACTTGTTCTGAAAGACCTGATAATACGGAATTATGTTCTTATTTATCATTTTATTTTTTGGATGAATTCTCATTCTGACATCATTTATTGTTTCAGGATACTCTTTTGAAAATTCATTTGTTAATTGAATTATAGGTTGAATATCAATTAATTCAATCATTCTTTGCTGAATTGCATAGTTGAAATCCCAAAGGAATGTCCATTTTTTATCGAAAAACTCTCTTAATTCATCCTCATAATATTCGAAAAACGGACTGGAATTATATGCAGATGCAATAGCTTTCCAATGTTGTTCGTTCCATTTACCATGATACGCAATTCGTACATCTTTGATTGTAGTTTTACCTTTTTCGTACTTTTCAATCGGAATTGATAAATCCATCTTTCCGTTTGCGGTAGCTATAGTACATCGGTTTCTATAACTCTGTTTTACATAGCTTTCGTGTTGTTCGAGAAGTACAGGAGACGAATTGGCAAGTATAGCATAATATTCAATCGGACCTAAATATGCTATGCTCATGCAATAGTTAAACTTCAACAAATCATGATTATCTGCTTGCATCTTTAAAGAAACGATTAAATCTGATTTTTCCGTTGAACCAGCCTTTATCTTTATCTAATGATAGCCAAACTAATACAGGTCGACCAACTATGTGATCTTCAGGCACAAAACCCCAGTAACGAGAGTCTGCCGAATTATGACGATTATCACCCATCATCCAATAATAATTCATTTTAAATGTGTAGTGTTCTGTTTCAACATCGTTTATAAAAAACTTTCCGTCCTTTTCAACTAAAGTATTATGTTCATAAACGCGGATAATCCTCTCATAGATAGGCAGATTGTATTTACTCAATTTCAGAGTAGTACCTTTTTTAGGAATGTAAATCGGTCCCATATTATCACGATTCCAGTCTTTGTTACCACCTAAAGGAAAGACATCACCGCCCATTTCGTATGGCTCAATTGAAATTCTTTCAACACCTTGAATTTTCTTTATTTTTTCGAGCATACTGTCGGTAAGAGGAAAATGATATATTGGTTTTGCAGAATTCATTCCCAGATAAGCAATCAGATTATATTCATACTGAGCATTTAGCATTAAGCGATCTTCTTTGCTGATACCAAGTTTTGTCAATGTTTCTGATGATAATACTCTACCATCGGTTTGGATGTAATAATTAAATTGAATACCGGAATGATCTTCCTGTGGTGTGTCGTTTACAAAAATTTTATTGTTTCTGATCTCAAACATATCACCGGGTAAACCTACACATCTTTTTACATAGTTTTCGCGGCGGTCGACCGGACGGTAAACGATTTCGCCATATTCATGTTTCTTAGCTCTTACAACTTTCCTTCCCGCATCCATAATTTCATCAATAGTAGGCGAATGTGATTGATTGGACATTCTCAGACTGTTATATCCTTCGTAATAGCAACTGATGTAGTAATCCGGATTTTGTTTATTTACAGGTACCGTATCTCCGGTGGGAAAGTTAAATACTACAATATCATCCCTTTTTATTTCTGCAAAACCTTTCAGACGTTTGTATTCCCACTGAGGTTTTTCAAGGAATGATTTTGTGTTTATGACCGGAAATGTATGCTGAACAAGTGGAAATGACAGTGGAGTGTTAGGTACACGCGGACCATAACTTGCTTTGCTGACAAAAAGAAAATCGCCCACTAATAAAGTCTTTTCTAAAGAAGAAGTTGGAATTTGATAATTTTGAAACAGATATGTATTTATAAAATACACAGCTACCAATGCGAATACAATAGCATCTACCCATCCCATAATAGCGAGAAAAGTTTTATTTTTCGACTTTTTCCACCAAGTCCAGGGAATAAACTTAGTTACAAATGCATCAAAAACAACCGGCAACAAGAGTAGCCACCAGAAATTTCCAACCCATACAATAAATAGTATATAAATAATACACCATATGAGCGCCTTAATCCATTGTTTAGGTGCTTTCGATAGACGATCTTTTAATGTTGATGATTGTTCTTGAGTCATGATTAATGATTATGAAGTTTTAAAATAGTAAGTTAGTCGAGTTTCACAACATCTCGCATATTATAAAAGCCTTTTTTGCCAATGATAAATTCGGCTGCTATAACTGCACCTAATGCAAAACCTTCGCGACTTTTTGCATCATGCGTTATTGTTATAGTATCAACTAATGAGTCATATTCAATAGTATGAATACCAGGTACTTGTCCTTCACGAACAGATTTAATTGCAATATCTTCAGCGTTTATTTCTGTCTCTTTCGACCAATTAGTTTTTCTGTCGAGATTTTCTATTATACCTTCTACAAGAGTTATAGCTGTGCCGCTTGGAGCATCAAGTTTCTGAGTATGATGAACTTCTGTCATTTCTACATTATACTCCGGAAATTTATTCATCAGTTTAGCTAAAAATCTGTTGACTGACATGAAGATATTTACGCCTATACTATAATTTGAACTCCAGAATAGAGTGTATCCCTTTTCCTCCACTTCTTTTTTAATTTCGGGTAAATGTTCAGTCCAGCCGGTAGTGCCACACACTATTGGCACACCTGCAGCAAATGATTTTCTGATATTCTCCAGTGCAACATGAGGAGCTGTAAATTCAATTGCTACATCAGCATTTTTAAAGTTTTCAGATTCAAAATCTGATAGATTGTCTATGTCAATAATTGACACAATTTCATGTCCACGTTCATTAGCTATACGTCCGATAATCTTACCCATTTTTCCATAGCCAATCAATGCAACTTTCATATCCTTCTAAAAAAATAGTTTGACAATTAATATTGATTTGTTCCCAATAATACCAAAGTACATGCTTCTTCGTATTCAATTCCTTTAGCTTTCAGAAGACTTTGAAGCTCAGGGTTTTCAGTCCCCGGATTGAAAATAACACGCTTTGGTTTCAGTGATATAATATAATCGTAATAAACATGTTGATTTTGCGGACCAACATATAAAGTTACAGTATCGATATTTTCGAATTGTTTATGTTCAGTTTCTATAGTATGATCAAAAATTGTATCAGGTCTAAGACCAACAAGTTCAATCTCATGACCATACTTTAACAGCTTTTCAGCAGCTTTGTACGAATACCGTTCAGGATTGCTGCTTGCACCAATTATTAATGTTCGTTTCATATGAAAATAATATTTATATCATTCATCCCATTAAATAAAAATCGAACACTTCAAATATTTCTGTTTTCGAAGCGGTTTGATTTATATTAATCTTTCCTACATCCGACAATAATGTAAAATTTATATCTTTTGATTCATTCTTCTTGTCGTGTGTCATAAGTTCGTAAAGTGCCTCATAATCATCACAATCGAAGCTAAACATACCATAATACTCCTTAGTCATATATTTCAGTCGTAGCAACTCATCTTTAGGAAAACCTAACTTCAAATGCGATAAATACAACTCGCATAACAATCCCCACATTACGGCATACCCATGAAGAGCAGGACGCTTGACACGATACGAGAAAGTCTCGAAAGCATGAGCAAAAGTATGTCCGAGATTAAGAGCCTTACGCAAATGTTCTTCTTTAGGATCTTGCTCTACAACTTTTTCCTTAATGCGGATACTACGTTCAACTAAAGGCGTTAAAGCTTCAAAATCAATATCTTCCAAATTGAACTTCAGTACGCTTTCCCATTCTTCATAAGTGTCGATTAAAGCATGTTTTACCATTTCGGCATAACCGGAACGGATATTTTCAATATCGAGTGTTTTAAAAAAATCGACATAAATCAATACAGAAGCAGCAGGATTAAAAGCTCCGATTTCATTTTTGAGACCTAAAAAGTTTATGCCTGTTTTGCCACCGGTTGCTGCATCAACAGCACCAAGCAAAGTAGTTGATATGTTGATGTATTTAATTCCGCGCTTGAAAGTCGATGCAACAAACCCACCGATATCAGTAATCATACCTCCACCTAAATTAATCATCAGAGATTTACGCGTAGCATTATTTTCACTTAAATACTGCCATATTTTCACTGAAGATTCAATGTTTTTATTATCGTCTCCGGCAGGAATAGTTATAATATGAGCATTTTCTAATGACGGAATATCTTTAATAGCAGGGAAACAGTATTTTAAAGAATTATCGTCAGTCAGAATAAAAATATCAGTTCCTGAATAACCGGCTATGGCATTCTGAACATCATTTGCTATATTTTTACTTATAATTGTACCTGATAGCTCCATTTCTTATCTTATAATAGTCTGTGCTCTATCGGGTCCTACTGAAACAATTTTAACAGGAACACCAATTTCTTCTTCGATAAAAGCAAGATAAGCATTAAATTCTTCAGGAAACTCATCTTCGGTTTGCATGGAAGTCATATCAGTCTGCCAACCCGGAAGTTCAGCATAAACAGGTTCAACTTCACCTTCTATGGAATAGGGAAACTCCTCAATTTCAACACCATCAATTTTATATGCCACACAAGCTTTAATAGTTTCAAAAGCATCCATTACGTCGCTTTTCATCATAATCAGTTGAGTAACACCATTAATCATCACAGCATATTTCAGAGCAACTAAGTCTATCCATCCACAGCGGCGCGGTCGACCGGTAACAGAACCAAACTCATTACCGTTTTTCCTCATTAAGTCGCCGGTTTCATCAAAAAGCTCGGTAGGAAACGGACCGCTTCCAACCCTTGTGCAATATGCCTTGAAGATTCCGTAAACTTCGCCGATATTACGCGGCGCAACACCAAGTCCGGTACACGCACCTGCACAAATAGTGTTCGATGATGTAACAAAAGGATATGAACCGAAATCAATATCGAGCATTGTACCTTGAGCACCCTCAGCCAATATCTTCTTATCTTCTTTTAGTGCATTATTTATAACGTGTTCGCTGTCGATTAGTTCAAATTTTTTGATACATTCTATGCCATCAAACCATTCTTTTTCTAATGATGCCAAGTCATATTCAAACTCATATTGAGCTAACATTTCTTTATGGCGAGTGATAGCAGTTTTATATTTTTCATCGAAATTATGAAGAATATCGCCTACTCTTAAGCCGTTACGACTAATCTTATCAGTGTATGTAGGACCGATACCTTTACCTGTAGTTCCAATTTTTCCTGTTCCTTTTGCAGATTCAGAAGCAAGGTCGAGTAATCTGTGAGTAGGTAAGATTAAATGAGCTTTTTTAGAAATTTTAAGTCGTTTGGTCAGTGGGTGTCCTGAAGCTTCCAATGCTTCCACTTCAGCTTTGAATAAAGCAGGATCAAGTACAACGCCATTACCGATAATATTTATCTTATTGCCTTGAAAAATACCGGAAGGAATTGATCGCAATACATACTTTTTTTCTTCAAATTCAAGAGTATGCCCTGCATTTGGTCCGCCCTGAAATCTCGAAACAATATCATATTCCGGAGTTAATACATCAACTACTTTCCCTTTTCCTTCATCTCCCCATTGGAGTCCCAATAAAACATCTACTTTCATTATTATTAGTTAAATTATTTGTTTCTGCATTTCTTACATTTCCCATAAATATAAAGGGAATAATGAGTGCTTTGAAAATTAGCAAATTCTTTAGCCTGAATTGCTTTTTTGATTTTTTTATCAGTAAATTCTTTGATTGCACCACAAATGATACACACCGAGTGATTATGAATGTGAGTGCCGATTGATTTTTCATATTGTGCAGAGAATCCGTCAAATTGATGTTTGATGACCAAGCCTGCATTAGAGAGGAGATCAAGAGTGTTGTAAATTGTAGCTAAGCTCACTCGATATTCATTTTGCATGCTCTCGTATAAACCTTCAGCATCGAAATGACCATCGATTGAATATATCTTATCAAGGATTGCGTATCTTTCAGGTGTTTTCCTGTATTTACGCCTGTTTAGATAATCCGTGAGAATATTTGTAACTGATATATTTTCCTCTTTCATTGAAAATGATAAAACCTCACAAAGATACAGATTTTTTAAACATCATCAGTAATATATCCTAAAAATATTAATTCTTGACTGATAGTCTGATATATATGTTTTAGACTGCTAAGTTCTGAATCGGCATATACTTTAAAACTTTCGAATATATACATGGCTGTTTCTTCATCTTTTCTTGTAAATCTTGCACAACTTTGAGCTATTTTATTCATTAACACTACATCATCTAAAGAAAGGTGCGATTTAATAATCTCTTCAGTTATAGTTATAATATCTTTAAAAGTCAGTTTGTCGTATATCCATAAAGCTAATGTAAATCCAAATGTTTTTTGCTTAATATCGTCAGAACTAATAAATTGCAAGCATATTTCTGATGCATAATCAAGATGCTGATACAGGTTGATGCAAGCCTGTTCAATTAATTCGATATTATCGCATTTCGACTGCCATTGAAGGGCTAATTCTTTGGTGAAAGTCTGCTTAGGTTGGAGTAATGTTGCCATTATCAAAGTTTCCCTGATGTTTGTCATCCACAGCCGTTGAGCCAAATCATGATTTTTATCTGTTGTCTTCGCAATTTCTCTAAGTCTTATTATGCTGACACCGTAATTTTTTGCGTACACAATACCATGATTTTTCATGGATGCAGAAACTTCTCCGTTCATTGAAAGAACTATCTGACGTCTGATTTTAGAAATTTGTAAGTCTAAGGTCGGATCTGATAATATATATTTCATTGATTTTAATTGTAAATTATTGTTATATAAGTAGATAAGTTTAAAAGTTTAATTTTTTCAAAAACGTTTGCATATGAATTTTTACTGTATTATCTTTGCAGCGCAAATTATGGTGGTTATAGCTCAGTTGGTTAGAGCGTCGGATTGTGGTTCCGAAGGTCGCGGGTTCGAGCCCCGTTTTCCACCCTTTTTGGTTTATCGATAACCTCCAGCGCAGTATATAAGTCAACAAATTGATATCCGGCATTCTGCAGTTGACCTATCAAATCAGTTAAATATTTTTTATAAAACTTGTCTTTCCTTGCAGGATTAGAACCAAAACTAAATTGAAGTATATAGCCATTTAATCCACTTGTTTGTTGTATATGTGTAATTTTATTTAGTATTTCACGACTTGACACATAACTCTCTCTCATTTCAGGAAAAGTATAATCGGCATCTGAATAAGTTCCAGGTGTTGAGCGTATCAAGTTGACACCAACGCTGTTACACCATGCACTGATACTGTCTGTATACAATCCGAATGGCGGACTGAAAAATGGAGCTTCGTCTTTGTTGATACCTAATTTTTTCAAAGCATCATAATTCTCTTTTAAATCTTTCAAGAAGGTTTCTTTACTGATTAAGCTAATATCGTTATTTTTCCAATCGGTTAACTTATCATAATGATTAGTAGCAGGTCCGATTAGATACCCCGACTTATACAATTTTTTAATTTTTGATTGATTGGTTTTTTTTCTGATAAAATCTCCCGAAAAGAAAAAAGATGCTTTAATCTTGTGTTTTTTAAGTGCTTTTACAATATTATTATAACCATCATTATATTCATGTCCGGTAAAAACTAAAACAATTTGCTTCTTTTGTGGATTAAACTGTTGAATACCACCCTTTTCATAAATATTCAAATCGAAAAACCTCTTTTTATCGGCTGAAGCTTGCCTGCCTGCTATCAAATGAAGCAGAGAAGCAGTACCATCAATATTAGGTTGATTTGTAATATTATCATCTTTATTGTCGTGATATACAGCCCAATCTGTTTGATATTGCTCATAAGTTCCTTCAAAGATTTGCTCATTTAATTCTTTGCCTTTCAAGCAATAATTATTGACCGCACCATTGACTAAAGCCCCTGCCGTAACCTGTTCAGATTCGAGATAAGTTAAGGCATGCGGATGTTTTGGTGTTTTACCATATTCAGGAATCTTTGTTACCATTGAAGTCCCCCAAGGATTTGAGCCGAAAATCCAGTCGAACAAGGCTTTCTCGTAGTCGTTAAAGTCTTTGTTGCCAGTCATCTGACGATAGGCGAAAAATATATTATGTAGAGCTGTTATTTTGTTATTAGAGTTCTCAGACAAATTAATACCTATTTTAAACGGATTATCTTTGGCAGTCAGAATCGACCGTTGAAGTGCAGTATGCAAGTTGTTTATAAAGTTCTTCTTGATAAACGGATTTTCAATATTCCCAAGTAAAAAGGGACTCCAGTTTACATAAGGATAAAACTGCAAAGCATTGTCACAAGTTGAAAAAAGCCATAATGGTAAAGGCTCGGCAGCACCAAAACTCAGCGCATCTTTTAAATAATCAGAATCGAAAGTCATTAAATACATTTGAGTTGCAGCCAATTGCATATCATCTTGCCAGTTTTCCTCCTGAAAGTTATTGTTAATAACAGACCTATGTTTGTTTTGAGAAATGCTGTTCTTTATGTGCTTATAAATGTCAATAGCCTTATCTCTAAATACTTCTTCGAGTTTAGGATAATAAAATTTGACAACATCGGTAGCAAGAGCAAATGTAGAAACTAATTTGCCGGCTACAGCAATATCAATACTTTCACCATTAATATTAAGAAGCCAGTCTAAACCCCATTTAGCTTCATCTATAATGTCAGGTACGCCGTTTGACTGTAATGTGCCGTCTTCATCATATTTATCTTCGAAAACATCAGGATATTTATAATATGTATAAAGAAGCTGATAAGTTACGGAAGCATTAACAGAAGCACTTCTATTCTTGTTTGAAGCATCATACCACCATCCGCCGGACACCTCCTTGCCAAACCGCTGTGATCTTAAATAATCAATCAGTTTGTTTGAAGTGTTAATGTATATATTATTGTTTATGAATAAGTTAGGCGAGTAAATCCCTGATGCTTTAATATAAAAAACTCCTTCTTTATTAAATGTGCTAAAATCAAGAATATATATGCTGTTAAATTTATCAAAACTACCCCAAGATTCAATTGTTTTAAACACAGCTTGAACATCATTAGTTAAAGCATCATGTATCGAAAATTCTTTGATTTCAATAGAAGCTTCACTTATTAAAACAGCCTTTTTTGAGTCTTCAGGTAGATAGCCTAAATTATTAATCCTGATTTTACTAACAGAACTGAACAAGTGCATTGAAGTAATCAGCAGAATAATTATCAGAGATATTTGTCTTTTTATCATAAAAAAAGTATTTGAGGCAAATTTAGATAAATATGATATAAAATACAAATGTAGAAAAATCTAAAAAAAAATATTACTTTTGCAGATTGAAAAGAAACTTAAAAGGGAAAGATACATTGCATTAAACGAACATGACAATGAATCGACTAATGAAAATTAGATTATTATATTTTTTTAGTATAAACCGCTGATGTTCTGATTAGAGTTTAGAGTTAGGAGTTTGGAGTTTGGAGTATGGAGAGTTTAGAATATAGAGTTTGGAGTCAATAGATAGCTTTAACTCAAAACTCAAAACTCAAAACTATTGACTATAGATCATATTGGCACATTAGCATATTAGCACATTATTTACATATGAAAGTATTAAAATTCGGCGGAACATCCGTAGGTTCTGCTCCTCGAATTAAAGAAGTGGCAAAATTAATTTGTGATGGCACGCAGAAAATTGTAGTATTATCTGCTATGTCAGGCACAACAAATAGTTTAGTTGAGATAGCCGATTATTTTTACAAGAAAAATCCGGCAGGAGCTTTAGAGAAAATTAATATGTTGGAACATAAATATGAAAATGTTGTTGACGAATTATATTCAAATCCAAAATCTAAGGCAGATGCAACTGAATTGATAAAGCGTCATTTTGAATATTTACGTACTTTCTCAAAAGCTGTTTTCACAATTTTCGAAGAAAAGGCTATTCTTGCTCAAGGTGAGTTGATTTCCACAGGTATGTTTCAAATTTATATGGAAGAAATTGGTGAGAGTTCTGTGTTATTGCCGGCTTTGGAATATATGAGAATTGATAAAAATTCAGAACCTGATACTGCTTTTATTGCTGAAAACTTAGCAAAACAATTGGAAACTAATCCGGGCAAGACTTATTATATCACTCAGGGTTATATTTGTAGAAATTTCTATGGTGAAATTGATAATCTACAAAGAGGAGGTAGCGATTATACCGCTTCTTTGATTGGAGCTGCCGTAAAAGCTAAGGAAATCCAGATTTGGACTGATATAGACGGAATGCATAATAACGATCCACGCATAGTAGATGGCACTAAGCCTGTTCCGTTTCTTAATTTCGAAGAAGCTGCCGAACTTGCATATTTTGGAGCTAAAATCCTTCATCCTACATGTATCTTACCGGCTAAATTGAATAATATTCCGGTACGATTACTTAATACAATGGATCCTAATGCTCACGGTACGCTTATTTCTTCCAAAATTAATAAGTCGAATATTCAGGCAGTTGCAGCAAAAGATGGTATTACAGCTATAAAAATTAAATCGGGTAGAATGCTGCTTGCTTATGGATTTTTAAGAAAAGTATTTGAAATATTTGAATCTTATCAAACACCGATTGATATGGTAACTACTTCAGAAGTAGGAGTTTCGGTAACTATGGATAATAAGAAAAATCTGACTGAAATAGTTGATAATCTTAAAAAATTGGGTACTGTAACCGTTGATGAAGACATGGTTATCATATGTGTTGTTGGTGAATTACAGCCTGAGAATGTTGGATTCCAAGCAAGAGCAGTTAATGCGCTGAAGGATATTCCTGTACGTATGATTTCATATGGCGGCAGTAATTATAATGTGTCTTTCTTAGTTAATGCATCAGATAAAAATGCAGCGCTTAGAGCGTTAAGTGCTTCTTTGTTTTAATTAAGATATTGGATATCTCCCATATAAGGCATATAAGATACAGATAAGTGAAACTAAACTTATATGTACCTGATATGCCTTTTTTGTTTAATTATATATGATTTTAAAGATGATAAAAGCAAAATACCCTATAGGAAAGTTTAAAGAAATTGAGACACCATTTTATTATTATGATTTGGATGTTCTGAATAAAACTCTATCTGAAATTAGTCGAAATATTGCTAATTTACCTTTTGAGGTGCATTATGCTTTAAAAGCTAATGTAAATCCTGAAATTTTGAGAATTATAAAGGATGCAGGCATGGGCGCCGATTGTGTGAGTGGTGGTGAACTGCAAGCTGCTTTTGATGCAGGATTTCCTTCTGAGAAGATTGTATTTGCAGGTGTAGGTAAAGCCGATTGGGAAATAAATCTCGGACTTGATAATAATATCTTCTGTTTTAATGTAGAGTCGATACCTGAACTTGAAGTTATCGACGAACTTGCATCTAAAAAAGGAAAAATTGCTAAAGTTGCTTTGAGGATTAATCCAAATGTAAGTGCAAATACTCATCATTATATAACTACAGGTTTAAATGAAAATAAGTTTGGTATTAACCTGTCGGAACTTGACAAAGTTATTCGGTTAGTTAAAACTCTACAAAACATTCAACTCATTGGTATTCACTTTCATATAGGTTCACAGATAACAGATATTTCACCATATAAGGATCTTTGTGCTAAGGTTAATGAGCTGCAAGATTATTTTGTGCAGAATGGTGTCAAGCTTGAAAATATTAATGTAGGAGGTGGGCTAGGAGTTGATTATGAGCATCCTAATCATTTTCCTCTTCCTGATTTTGAGTCGTATTTTAAAGTGTTTCGTGATAATCTTAAATTGCACGAAGAACAGATATTACATTTCGAATTAGGAAGATCTATAGTAGCACAATGTGGCAGCCTGATATCAAGAGTTTTATATGTAAAAGAAGGTACGTCAAAGAAGTTTGTTATTTTAGATGCAGGCTTTACCGATTTAATTCGTCCTGCTTTATATCAGGCATATCACAGAATTGAGAATCTCACATCAGAAGATGCAGAGCAAGAGTATGATGTAGTCGGACCAATATGTGAATCGTCGGATGTGTTTAGCAAAGGTTATTCTATGAACGGCACCAAACGAGGTGATCTGATTGCTTTTCGCACTGCCGGAGCATATGGCGAAATTATGGCTTCTCAATATAATTTGAGAAAGCTGCCAAAAGCTTATACTTCAGATGATTTAGGAGAGGTATGAAAATAAACCGTTTCGTTATTTGTAGATAATCGGTATTTAAGTAAGCTTCTTACCCCACTTGAGATAAGAAGCTTATATTAAATAAAATCTTAATCTCTGAACTTTGCACCAAGATATTCTCTATTCAGTCTTGCAATATGAGATATTGAGATACCTTTAGGACATTCTGCTTCGCAAGCTCCTGTGTTTGTGCAATTACCGAAACCTAATTCATCCATTTTTGATACCATAGCTTTTGCACGGGCTGCTCGTTCAACCTGACCTTGTGGAAGCAATGCAAATTGACTGACTTTAGCTGCTACAAACAACATTGCCGAACCATTTTTGCAGGCTGCAACACATGCACCACAACCTATACATGCTGCTGCATCCATAGCTTCCTCTGCGTTTGGCTTTGGAATCGGTATTGCGTTGCCATCAGGGATTCCTCCGGTGTTGACTGATACATAACCTCCGGCTTGAATGATTTTGTCGAATGCACCTCTGTTTACTATCAGATCTTTTATTACAGGGAATCCTGTGGAGCGCCATGGTTCAACTGTGATAGTGTCGCCATCCTTAAATCTGCGCATATGAAGCTGACAAGTAGTGGTTTCGCTATCTAAGCCGTGTGGGTGACCGTTAATATATAATCCGCACATACCACAAATGCCTTCGCGACAATCATGATCGAATGCTATAGGTTCTTTACGTTCACTTATCAGACGTTCGTTAAGTACGTCTAACATTTCAAGAAAAGAACTGTCGATAGAAATATTATCTAATTTATAAGTCTCGAATTTACCTTTAACTTTCGGACCGGCTTGACGCCATACTTTTAGCGTTATATTTATATTTTTTTCCATGATTTCTTTATGCTTTGTAATTTCGTTGTTGACGCTGTATAAACTCATATTCCAGCATTTCTTTAAATAATGTAGGTTCTTCACCCTCTCCGTTATATTTCCAGCAAGAAGCAAAAGCAAAGTCTTCGTCGTTTCTTAATGCTTCACCTTCTTCTGTCTGATATTCTTCTCTGAAATGACCACCGCAAGATTCTTCTCTCAAAAGTGCATCTCTTGCCATAAGTTCGCCAATCTCAATGAAATCAGCTAAACGAAGTGCTTTGTCAAGTTCATTATTCAAATCTTCTGCTTTACCCGGTACGAATACATTGCTCCAAAACTCTTTACGAATTTCTTGAATTCTTTCTAAAGCATGTACCAATCCTTCTTTGTTTCTTCCCATACCAACGAAATCCCACATAACTAAGCCTAATTCGCGATGTATCGAGTCGACCGAACGTTTACCTTGAATAGACATAATTCTTTTGATTTTGTCTGATATTTGATTTTCAGCTTCTTCAAACTCCGGTAAATCAGTACTGAAACGTGGTACCCTGATTTGATCTGCCAAATAGTTTTGAATAGTGTACGGAAGAATAAAGTAGCCATCAGCTAATCCTTGCATCAAAGCTGAAGCTCCAAGTCGGTTTGCACCATGATCAGAGAAGTTAGCTTCACCTATACAGAACAAACCTTGTACGGTTGTCATTAATTCATAATCCACCCAGATTCCACCCATTGTGTAATGGATAGCAGGATAAATCATCATAGGTGTTCTATAAGGATTATCATCAACGATTTTTTCGTACATCTGGAATAAGTTACCGTAACGAGCACGAACTACATCTTCTCCAAGACGTTTAATAGCATCTTCAAAATCGAGATAAACTGCAAGTCCTGTATTACCGACACCATAACCGGCATCGCATCTTTCTTTTGATGCACGTGAAGCAACGTCACGAGGCACTAAATTACCAAATGCAGGATAACGTCTTTCTAAGAAATAATCTCTATCTTCATCTTTTAAATCGGTAGGTTTTAGTTTACCTTGACGAATTGCCTCAGCATCTTCTTTTTTCTTTGGAACCCAGATTCTACCGTCATTACGAAGCGATTCCGACATCAATGTAAGTTTTGATTGGAACTCACCATGAACAGGAATACATGTAGGGTGAATTTGTGCAAATGCAGGATTTGCGAAAAATGCTCCTTTTTTGTACATCTGAATAGCAGCCGAACCGTTACTTGCCATTGCGTTGGTAGAAAGGAAGAAGGCATTGCCATAACCTCCGGTGCCAACCACTACAGCATGAGCCGAAAATCTTTCAGTTTTGCCGGTTACTAAGTTGCGAGCAATAATTCCTCTGGCACGACCATCAATTACAACAACATCGAGCATTTCGTAGCGTGCATATAGTTTTACTGTACCTTTACCAACTTGGCGACTTAGTGCAGAATATGCACCTAAGAGCAATTGTTGACCGGTTTGTCCACGTGCGTAAAAAGTACGAGATACTTGTGCACCTCCAAAAGAACGATTATCTAACAACCCTCCATATTCACGTGCAAAAGGGACACCTTGTGCAACACATTGGTCGATAATGCTGTTTGAAACCTCAGCTAAACGATATACGTTTGCTTCACGAGCACGATAATCGCCACCTTTAATAGTATCATAAAATAAACGATATACAGAGTCGCCATCGTTTTGATAGTTTTTTGCAGCATTTATACCACCTTGTGCAGCAATAGAGTGAGCACGGCGTGGAGAGTCCTGAATGCAGAAATTTAGTACGTTAAAGCCAAGTTCGGCTAACGAAGCAGCAGCAGATGCGCCGGCTAAGCCTGTACCTACAACGATTACATCTAATCTACGTTTGTTAGCAGGGTTAACTAACTTCTGATGTGCTTTATAACTTGTCCATTTCTCTGCTAAAGGACCTTTTGGTATTTTTGCATCAATTATAGGAGCTTCTGTTTGAGAAGTTTCTTGTTTCTTAGCCATGATTTAAATATTTAGAAATGGATTATAAGTTGAATTTACTGAAAATAACGGACCGGCTTCCAATAAACCGCAAATTGGAATTGAAATGAACAATAAAATAATTATCGTTGCAAGAATATTGGAAATTGTTTTTAATCTTGGCAGCCATGTTTTATTATTTAATCCCATTGATTGGAAAAGACTCCATATACCATGAGTTAAATGGAACCATAGTGCAACCAACCATACAATATATAAAACTGAATATAAAGGCTGACTAAAGTAATGTTGTACCCAATGAGCACCTTTCGCAGCATATTTTACTAATTCTTCATCAGTTTGAGCACCCATGTTATGCATTAATTCAACTAATTGCATCTTACTCCAAAATTGGAATAAATGAAGAATCATAAAGCCTAAAATCACTATTCCAAGTACAAGCATATTTTGAGATGCCCAACTTACACCTTTTTGCCTGGATGTAACTGCATAGCTATTATTGCCTCGTGCTTTTAGATTTTGGAAAGTAAGAATAAAAGCATAAAAAATATGTACTATAAACCCTAATCCCAGAACCATAGATGCTGCAACGGCATACCAGTTAGCACCCAAAAAGGCACAAATAGCATCGTAAGCATAAGGATTAATGATAGCCACAAAATTCATAATGCTGTGAAACAGCAAGAATATTACTAAGAAAGCTCCTGTAATACTCATGATTAGTTTTCTCCCTATGGAGGAATCAATTAGCCACATAATATTCGTTTTATTGTTTTGATTTAATTAATTTACAGATTTATAGATAGTTATTTATCTAAAAATGTCATTTTCAAAGAAACGCAAAAATAGTCATTTCATCTCTAAAAAACAAACCATTAAAGAATTAAATCTTTATTTAGAATCATTCAACAACTTCACCTATCAAAGTTGCTGATGAAGCGGAAAGAATACGTACTTTTATAAACTCTCCAATTCGTCTTCCTTCTCTTGGAAATATCACCACTTTATTTTGTGATGTTCTGCCAAATAGCTGTTCGTTAGATCGTTTGGAGAAGCCTTCAACTAAAACTTCATATACTCTTCCTATTTCTTCCTGGTTGCTTTTATTTGTTATCTCGTTTTGTAATGATATAATATCATTCAATCTTCTTAGTTTAATTTCTTCGGGTACATTGTCCAACATCCTTTTTGCTGCAATAGTTCCGGGTCTTTCAGAGTATTTAAACATAAACGCCTGATCGAATTTCACTCTTCGCATCAAATCTAATGTATCCTGATGATCTTCTTCGGTTTCGTCACAGAATCCGCAGAATATATCTGTACCTATCGAACAATCGGGTATTAATCTCCTGATTGTGTCGACACGGTCGAAATACCATTCACGAGTATATTTTCTGTTCATCAGTTTTAATATCTTATTACTGCCTGATTGAACAGGTAAATGTATGAACCTGCATATATTCGGATATTTAGCTATGACTTCAATTGTTTCATCGCTCATATCTTTGGGGTGCGGACTGGTAAATCTTATTCTCATATCAGGAAAAGCTTCTGCTACAATTTGCAGCAATTCAGGAAAATACACTGTTTTTCCATCATGCTCGTATTTATATGAGTTGACAGTCTGACCAAGTAATGTAACTTCTTTATAATTTTTATCCTGAAGGTCTTTTATTTCTCTTAAAATACTTTCGACATCGCGACTTCTTTCTCTTCCTCTGGTGTAAGGAACTACGCAATACGTACAGAATTTATCACAACCACGCATTATAGTTACAAATCCGGATATTGACGCACCTATTCGTGTCGGCATCACATCTTTATATGTTTCAGTTTTAGATAGCTCAACATTTATAGCCTTTTCTCCGCTTTCAACTGAATTTATCAGATTAGGGATATCAAGATAAGCATCAGGCCCAACCACCAAATCAACACCATGTTCCTGAATCAACTGCTCTTTCACCCTTTCAGCCATACATCCGATTACGCCAATTACCATATTCTTCTTTCTTCGTTTCAAAGAATGATAATATCGAAGACGTTGATATATTTTCTGTTCGGCATTATCTCTTACCGAACATGTGTTTACAAAAATTGCATCGGCTTCGGTTATATTCTGTGTTAAACCGTAGCCATCCATCTCCATTATGGATGCAACAACTTCACTATCAGCTACATTCATTTGGCAGCCGTAAGTCTCAATAAATAGCTTTTTGTCGTTAATCGCAGATTTAGAGTCCGCTGTAACAACATCTGTTTCTTCTTTCTTCATTATATTTTGTTGAATATTTAAAATCGCTGCAAAGTTAGTTTATATTGATTAAATATTGAAACAATGATATATTTGATAATGTTTATATGCTGTGTTTTTATTTTATTTAATAGTGTTTTTGTAAGTGTCTGACAGTCAATGTTCCTAAAACTCTAAAATGTTGATAAAAGTTAAATATATGATTTTTGTACATTTTTTTTGCGAAATGTTTGGTGGAATGAATAATGCGTTATATCTTTGTACTCGTAAACAAACAGATAAATTTTTCATAGTTAAGGTTTAGGTTAAAATGTGCAATGGGTGGCTGTGAAGTTACCCATTGTTTTTTGTATTAAATCTAAAATACATCCTTAAATTTAAAACCTTTTTTATATCTTTGCGAAAACAAAAACAATAAAATGGAAAGCATAGGCGACTATATATATATAATTGTAATAGCTATAGCAGTAATAAGCAGTATAGCTCGAAAAGGCAAAAAGAAGGAGGAGCAACAGAAGACGATGCCTAACAATATGCCTGATTTGGAAGATGTGTTAACAGACACTTATGCACCTTTCAATGAGACAGAGGTAGTAAATAAAGAGTTTGCAGACTATAACAAGAGTCAAACTGTACTTTCATATGATACTGTTGAAGATATTTCAGTATTGAGAGCAAAAAAGCAAGTTAAGTCTAAAAAAGCGTCTGTTAAAGAAAATACCGAACCTATTTTAGTAGCAGAAGATGTTGAAACCATGATTGATTTATCAGAAATTGAAGAAGTAAAAAAGGCTATTATCTATTCAGAAGTATTTAATAGAAAATATTAATAGAAAAGTTTTTTATTTCGAAAAAGTTCGTATATATTTGCAAATGAAATTATTAATCATAATATGAGAGTTCCGGCAATGAAGTCGGAATTCTTTTTTGTTTTACTTATAGAAAAATATTTTGGAGGTTTTATTATGGCAGTTACTTACATGTCGGAAGCAGGTTACAATAAATTAAAAGAAGATTTATATCAATTAGAAAAGGTACAACGACCTGCTATTTCAAAACAGATTGCAGAGGCACGCGACAAGGGAGATTTGTCGGAAAATGCTGAATATGATGCTGCTAAAGAGGCTCAGGGTCTCCTTGAACTAAAAATAGGACAGATAAAAGAGACTTTAGCTTCAGCACGTCTGATTGATGAGTCAAAAATAACTACAAGTGAAGTCCAGATTCTTAATAAAGTGACTATTAAAAACACTAAGACAGGACAAGTAATGTCGTATACAATTGTGTCGGAGAGTGAAGCTAATTTGAAAGAAGGAAAAATTTCAGTAACAACTCCTATTGCTAAGGGTTTGTTAGGGAATAAAGTTGGAGATAAGGTAAATGTGCAAGTACCTTCAGGTATGATTGAATTTGAGATATTAGATATTTCTTTATAAATAACAATATGACTATTTTCAGTAAAATTATTAAAGGAGATATTCCTTGTTATAAAATTGCAGAAGACGACCGTTTTTTTGCATTTTTAGATATTAATCCAATTCAAAAAGGTCATACATTGGTAGTGCCGAAGCTTGAAGAGGATTATATCTTTAACCTTGATGACGACTTATTAGGCGATATGTTTATTTTTGCCAAGAAAGTTGCTTTAGCAATACAGCAGGCTGTTCCATGCGTAAGGGTAGGTATGGCAGTATTAGGTATGGAAGTTCCACATGCTCATATCCATCTTGTTCCGCTAAACAGAGAATCAGACCTTGATTTCAGAAATGCTAAACTGAAATTAGATAGCGAAGAGATGAAGAGTATTGCTGAGAAAATTAGTGCTTTGATAGATATTTGTTAAACTATCATAATCAGTAATTCTAATAATACACCAATTTATTATTTATGGTATTCAAAGGGGGCAATAGCAAGTAATAAAAAAACTAACTAATCAACACTCTAAACAATTCAATAACAGCATATTCCGCATTAGATATTCCTCATGTCTTCATTTTTGCTTGACCAAAAAAACGAAGTAAAATTCTTTTACTTTCTTTTTCCTTGATGAAAAAGAAACAAAAAATCAAGACTGCGCCTGCTTCGCTCAAAAAATTAGCGTTCGTTCGGCTAAATCGTCCAAACTCGTAAACTTCGTTTACTCAAACAAGGACGATTTTTACGCCTCACTCTCTTATTTTTTGGCTCATCAGTCAAGGTCGAGAGAGTGGAAGGGTGAAAGTGAAATTTAGCTTGTTGCTTGTAAAAAGTGGTCAGTATCCGCCGTATTGTCAGCAAAAAATCTTAAACTTAAACCAAAATTTTAGGACTTTTGTGCCGGATTGAGGTGGTCAGTATGATCCGGATTATCCAGTTATATTTTAATTCCTGCTCTATAGATGCCTATATCATATAGAAATAAATGAAATATGATAGAAATTTTACTATATAGCATTTTAAATTTTACAATAATTCCAGATGTCCATCCAGCAAGTTGATGAATCTTCTTTAAGTCTTTCCATACCTTGTCTTCCTGTTTTTTAGCACTTAGAGATAAACGATATATTTGTTTTAAATAGGCTTGAATTTGGATCATGTTTATCTTGGTAAAATTAAGTGAACTGCAATGCTTTACAATCCAATTTGCAAATGTATTATTTATTTTTTAATTAATCTTATTTTTTTGTAGAAATAAGAGAATGTTTCATGCAGGATTTGTTTCACTCAGAGGGCGAAGAGAAGTTTTACGCAGAGGAAAGATAAAACGGAATATAATTGCATATAATCTAATCCAATTTAAAATAATCCTCATACAACCAAAGTTTAAAAATAGGATCTAAAATCTCTATTTTTTTTCCTTGTTCATCAATGATTTCCTTGGAAGAAAGTGCTGCTTTTATTTTTGTAAGATTACTGGACGTACCCAAACGATAGTTGCGTAACACTTCCTGTGAATGAAAAGCACTTTCGCCATTCAGTACGGCTCTCAGAAAGTTTATCTGTGTGGCACTAAGTCCTGTAGTTTGTGCAATAAAGAGCAAACTCAATTGATTTTTAATGCTTTGCAATGAATTGTCAACAATCTCTTTCGTACAAGTATTATCACTTCGCAACCACGCTTGCTGTGCAAGTTGCTGTACATAATAACTGTGATTATCAACTTTTGATGCAAGATATTCTGCTGTTTCAAGTGTAATATTCTTACCGCTATCTTCAAAACGCTTTTTTATAAACTTACCCCACACAGCATTGTCTATTTTTTGTAAAAACATAATATCACCAAACTTATAAAAAGGCATAGAAGTGTTGGAGAAAATATCGAGTAACATGTGACGTTTGCTCCCGTAAAGACAGTAAGCCACATTATGATGATGCTGCCAATGCGAGCGTAGTTTACGTTGAAATACCAAAGATATAAAAAAACTTTTACACACCAAATAGTGTGTAACCAAAAGGTGTGATGCGAATCATCCCCATTAGTATTGGTATTTTTTATTTGATTTTTCTCAGTACAATAGCACTACGAGCCGGTAGATATAGCATTAACCATTCTCTATCATAGTTGTTCTTTGGATATGCAACTGTAATATGCTCAACATTTTCATCGATTAAATCAAAACCACCGTAATTTGAATTGTCGGTATTGAGGACAACCTTATAGCTTCCTTTTTCAGCAAGGATTCCATAATCTGTAAACGATTGGAAACCATTGAAATTAAAGACAAAAACTAAATCAGCTCTTTGATAAGCTAATACTTGATCTCCTTCTTTATCCCAAAGCTGATAAATATTTTGTTCGTTGAAATTTGGTACAGATTTGATTAATGCCATCATATCTCTATCGAACATTCCAAGATCGTGATATAAAAAATCTTTATTGTCAACAAGCTCCCACTGACGCCGAGCATATTTATGTGACCAATTATTTCCTTCACGAGGGAAATCTATCCATTCGGGATGACCAAATTCATTACCCATGAAATTCAGATAAGCGCCGTTGATGGTTGTCGCGGTAATCAAACGAATCATTTTATGTAAAGCAATACCTCGATCGACTCTGAATGTATTGTCTCCCTTCTGCATATGCCAATACATTTCGGCATCTATCAGTCTGAAAATAATCGTTTTATCTCCTACCAATGCTTGATCGTGACTTTCTGCATAACTAACGGTTTTCTCATCAGCACGGTGGTTTGTGAGTTCCCAGAAAATATGACCTACTTTCCAATCTTCGTCTCGAACTTCCTTAATATATTTTATCCAAAAATCAGGGATACCCATAGCCATACGATAATCAAAACCGATACCGCCATCTTCTGTTTTTACAGCCAATCCGGGCATACCGCTGACTTCTTCGGCTATAGTAATGGCATTAGGATTAACCTCATGGATAAGTTTGTTGGCTAAAGTCAGGTAACAAATTGCATCACCATCCTGATTGAGATTGTAATATGCCGAATAATCACCAAAGTCTTCGCCTAAACCATGACTTCTGTACAGCATTGAAGTAACCCCATCGAAACGAAATCCATCAAACTGAAATTCTTCTAACCAATATTTGCAATTTGAAAGTAAAAAGTGTATAACAGAAGGCTTTGCATAATCGAAGCATAAAGAATCCCATGCCGGATGTTCTCTTCTGTCACCTCCATGGAAATATTGATAAGGAGTGCCATCGAAACGACCAAGACCTTCAGTTTCGTTTTTAACTGCATGAGAATGAACTAAATCCATGATTACCGATATACCCCTTTCATGAGCATCATCAACAAGCATCTTCAATTCATCGGGCGTACCGAATCTTGATGAAGCTGCAAAGAAACTTGAAACATGATAGCCAAATGAGCCATAATATGGATGCTCTTGAATAGCCATGATTTGTATACAATTATATCCTGCTGTTTGAATACGCGGTAAAACATTGAGTCTAAATTCGTTATATGTAGATACTTTTTCTTCACTACCCGACATTCCAATGTGACATTCATAAATCAGCAGTGGGTTTCTTTCAGGAACAAAATTCTTTATCTTAAACTGATATGGTCGAAGTGGCTCCCAAACCTGCGCACTGAATATCTTAGTATTCTCGTCCTGTACTACTCTCCTTGTCCATGCGGGAATTCTTTCGCCTTCGCCACCTTCCCACTGAATCAATAGTTTGTATAATTGAGTGTGAGCCATTGCATATTCGGGAAGTTTGATTTCCCATATTCCATTATGCAGTTTCTTAAGCTGATAATCAGGATGTTTCTGCCAATTATTGAAATTACCGATAATGAAGATCGCTGTTGCATTCGGCGCCCATTCACGAAAAACCCATCCGTCCGTAAGCCTGTGTAGTCCAAAATACAAATAACCTGTCGCAAATTCAGACAAAGAATGACTTTCAGTCAAAAGGCGTTTTTCTACACTACGAAAATATTCATATCTGCCATTTATTGCATTAGCATATGGTTGTAAATAAGGATCTTTCTGTACAAATGGTAGTAATTCCATATAATATTAATTTTGATTCTATCTCTAATTTATTAATCTTTACTCAATAAAAATAAGTTATTTTCTCACTTTCACTATAGTTTCCTTATCAGTATCTCTTCTTATGACTATGCAGAATACCTTATGCTGTTTTATTATACCACTTCATCAACCGTATAATTTAAAAAGGCATTCAATGGATGCGCAATCTGCATTATATCAGCAACTTTAGAAATTAACTCTTCGTCAGACAGCATACTTTCAGGCAGTACATACTCAACCATATAATGTTTTAATTTAATAAGTTCTATTTCGGGAAAATCCTTAGGGAAACCTTTAGGTGCCGTTTTTAACTTATCTTCATCAAAGAACTTTGGAAAATATTTCTGAAATTTTGCAACTTCTGTAATTTCTTTCAGTTCATCGATATTATCATAAACACTTTGTCGCAAAGCCTTTAGTAAATCAGGAGGAGGACACCAGACTCCAATTGCGATAAAACACTTTCCTGGTTCGAGATGAAAATAATATCCACCTCTGACACTTTTTCTTCCTCCATTTGAAGCTATAAAAGCAGCATAATGATTTTTATAAGGCGTTTTATCTAAAGAAAATCTCGTATCTCTATAAATTCTGAAAACGCAGTCTTTTGCATCTATATGTTTTAAATCTTCGTCGAACTGACTGATTTTATCTGTTAAAGTCTGACAAAGTTTTTCGAATTCGCTTTTAGTCTGTGTGTATCGCTCTTTGTTTTGAGCAAACCATTCTCTGTTATTGTTTTCTTTTAAGTCACTTAAAAAATTCAATATATTGGAAATAATCATAATAAATATTGATTTTTTGAACATTGCAAAAATAAACTAAAAAAATGACAAAGTGAATGATAATAATTAAAAAATGCTTTTTAGGAACTATTTTGAAAAAAAACACTAATTTTGCAGGCTATATAAGTGAATTATTATAAAGATGAAAGAGAAAATTATAGCTTTATTAGAAGAAATAAGCAACTTGCGAGCAACTCATGCAGATGAAATAGAGTCTTTACGCTTGAAATTTTTGAGTAAAAAGGGTGAGATTTCTACATTATTCAATGATTTTAGGAATGTTTCAAATGAGGAAAAGCGTGAAGTTGGTCAGTTGTTGAACGATTTGAAGAATAAAGCTCAGGAGAAAATAAACAGTTTAAAAGAGCAACTGTCAAGTGTATCCTCTAATGATGAGAAGTTGGATTTAACAAGAACAGCAGAGCCAATCGCAATCGGTACCCGTCACCCTCTTTCATTGGTTAAAAACGAAATTATCGATATTTTCTCAAGAATTGGTTTTACTATTGCTGAAGGTCCTGAAATCGAAGACGACTGGCATGTGTTCAGTGCGTTAAATTTTCCGCCCGAACATCCTGCACGAGATATGCAAGATACTTTCTTTATTGAGCAGAATCCCGATATTGTACTCAGGACTCATACATCTTCAGTACAGATTAGGGTAATGAACAAGCAGAAGCCACCTATCCGCATGTTATTTCCGGGAAGAGTTTATAGAAACGAGGCTATTTCGTATCGTGCACATTGTTTCTTTCATCAGGTTGAAGGTCTGTATATAGACAAAGATGTTTCATTTGCAGAGCTTAAACAAGCTTTGATGTATTTTGCAAAAGAGATGTTTGGTGAATCTACAAAAATTCGTTTGCGTCCTTCATATTTCCCATTTACAGAACCAAGTGCAGAAATGGACATCTCATGTAATCTTTGTGGCGGTAAAGGCTGTGCTTTCTGCAAATACACAGGTTGGGTTGAAATACTTGGTTGCGGTATGGTCGATCCTAATGTGCTCGAAAACTGCGGTATAGACTCAAAAGTATATTCCGGCTATGCTTTCGGTATGGGTGTAGAACGCATTACTAATCTGAAATATCAAGTTAAAGACTTACGTATGTTCTCAGAAAATGATGTCAGATTTTTAGATCAATTTAAATCGGCGTATTGATAGAAGTTTTAGTGTAAATCGGGTGAAACATTTATTCACCCAATATTTTACATACTCTACGCAATTCTTCCACCTCTGTCTTTTCTTTCTTCTACTTTTAACGGATTAGAATGAATTTCTTTGTCTAATTCTCTGTTTTTAAGAATGTCGTATGCCATGAATAAAGCTTGACGAAATGATTCTTCTGATGCTTGGTTTTTGCCGGCTAAATCATAGGCTGTACCATGTGCCGGAGATGTCCTGACTATCGGTAGTCCGGCTGTGTAGTTAACTCCGCTCTCCATCGAAACAGTCTTGAATGGAATCAATCCTTGATCGTGGTACATTGCAAGTATGCCGTCGAATTTATTAAACTGACCGCTTCCGAAAAAACCATCGGCAGGATATGGACCGAAACACATGATTCCTTCTTTCTCGGCTTCTTTTAATGCCGGCTTTATTATAGTTTCCTCTTCATTTCCTATTACGCCATCATCGCCTGCATGAGGATTTAAACCCAAAACTGCTATACGCGGACGAACAATTGTAAAGTCTTGTTTAAGTGAGTTGTTTAAAGTTTTCAACTTCTCTACAATCAGTTCTTTAGTAATGGATTTGGATATATTATTTACCGGAATATGACCTGTTACAACAGCTACTCTCATAACATCATTTGCCAACAACATTAATGATGAGTTTTTTTCTCCGAAAAGTTGCTCGAGATATTCAGTATGACCGGGGAAATTAAATTCCTCTGATTGAATGTTTTTCTTATTAATAGGAGCTGTAACCAAAGCATCAACAAGTCCTTTCTTCATATCTTCTGTTGCTTTTTGCAATGCACTGAAGGCTGATTTACCTGCTTCTTCCGAAACTTTACCTGGTTCAACTTTTATATCATCACTACAACAGTTGATTATATTAATTTTCTTAGGTTGAGCTTCTTCAACTGAATTGATATTATTAAGATTAACAGCTTGAATATCATATAGCTTTCTGTAAAAACCTGCTGCTTTAGACGAACCGTAGATTACAGGAACGAACTCATCAAATACACGTGGTTCTGAAAGTGCTTTAAGGATTACTTCATAACCTATTCCATTGATATCTCCGTGAGTTATCCCTATTATTATTCTATTATTTATCATTTGTTCAATTGAAATTTAATTGTTTTTGTTTGCTGTTACAGATACTTCAGTTAGTACATTCTGTTCTTGAGGAAGTTTAACGGTATAAATTACAGATTCAAGTTGACGGATATGATTACGCTTTTTAGCTCCTGGAGCAAACACAAAACCTTCAACTGTAATTACTCTGTGGTTAATTTCATCAACACGAGTATGACTGTAGAATGGACCTCCCATTGCAGCTCCATTAAACATACGCCACAAGCCTTTTACTTCTGCGCAATATGTTTCGTTAATGTTTATTGCATTATAAATCGGTTTGTATTGCACGAGTTCCGTTCCCATATACGAGCCTTCTAATTCTCCGGGAATATTAGCTTTCATAATTGAATCTCGTTTAGTAATAAGATAATCAAGTGTAAAAGTATTTTTGTCGCGATATGGATATGAATAGATAACTAAATCTTTTCTTGCCACATGGTGATCGTTAGTTATCCAATAGAAATCTTTCCCTTTGGTAATCTTAGATAATTCATTTGGAACATCAAGGCTAATTCCAAACATCTCTTTTATTTCATTTTGTGCTTTTGAGTTGATACTGCTTTTGCTCAAAGCAATAAGTCTGTCTCTTTCAGTCGATAGAAAAAATTGCAGTATATTATTTCCTGATTGTCGAATTACTCTCGATAGAACTGAATCGTTTGCCACATTGATTCTAACCATTGATTGCGGATACGACCATACATCTTTTGAGTATATAATTTTGGGAGTTTCAAAACGTGGGTCTACATCTATCTTCAAAATATTACGAGTTGGTTTTAAGAGATCACCAAATTGTTGAGGTTGGCAATAAATTATACTCATAATAGGTTCAGGCTGAGGTAATGCTTCCATATCTTGATCTAAAAGAGCAACAATAGCCCTGCCTGAAGGTGCTTTCCATACATTTTCGTCTAACACAACCAATACTTCATATCGAGTACCCGTTGCTGATGGCAATACCTTGCCTGTTTGTATACACGAAACAAACAAAAGCATTGATACTGTGAATAATAAGAAAAAATTAAACTTCTTCATTTTGTTTTAATGTTTTATGGTTTTGAATTGAAGAAAAAACTTAATATATCTGACATAATTAGATTACGAGTTTTTCCATCTTTAATTGTTTCAAAAGGAAACCCTAATGTACAAGCTTTATATACGCCTTTATATGCAATTCCGGCAGCATAATCATTGCTTTCATACCTACAAATTTCGAAAGCATCTTCATCGGTACTTTCCAATAAATCAGGCTTTTCTACGGAATACATATTAGTATTTGGCTCATGATAATATTCAAATTGTCTGCTTTTTTTCAAAAAATTTGAATACTGACTTTCGTATAACACGCCACTGAAAATAATAGTATCTTTATCTAAAGATTTGACTTTTAGCAAACTACTAACGAAATTATCATTATCCTCTTTTGAATAATCATACATATCTGATGCAACATATGCACCGCTTACCAATATATTACCACCATTATGACAGTAGTCCGTTAACTTATGCTGCAAAGCTAATGGAAAAGTTTGAAATTCCGGCTTGTTTTTTAATTTTCCTGAGAAAGTTTGCTTTTGCTTACCTAATATCAAATCTATAGCTTTATAATCTTGAAGATTTATTTCACTGGAAATAACCGATTGAACGCTTGTTGATGTAAATGAATATTGTGCTTCTTTAATCGACTCTCCATGTAAGTACGTATAATCAAATGTGTTACCTGCTATAACCATATTTTCATAATCGGATTTACTTGCACCAAAACCAGGATTTTCATTGTCGTAATAAGCTGAATCTGGACTGAATACATATTGATTTCCTGTAAAACTTATGTCGTACAAATAGGGTACGCCGGCATCCCTGTCGGTCATAAAGCCGGCTAAAGTGATTAAATTAAAATTCTCCGGACCACTAATTCTATCAAAGCCATTAACTATCAAGACGGTTTCTTTGTTATGAGGATGTTTATAAGCTGATAGTATTTCGGAAGGAAAGCTTTCACCACCTTTGTTTACTGCACTTATTTTAAAACTGTAAATTTCTCCAGGTTCGATTTCTAAAACATATGAATTACCCGAAACAATCTTACCATTATCAAATCCACCATCATTTATTCTTGTGTAGACTATAAAGCTATCAGGCTTGGCTGTTATCTCAAGACTGTCAGTGGTTTCTTGCCACTTCAATTGGATACTGTCGTCTGAAATAAATTTACAACTAAACTCTTTGACGGGTAAAGGTTGCACAACATATTCGAAGTTATTGGTATATGCAAGATGCTTCAATATGCCTTTATAAATAGCCCGACTGACAGTAAATCTAAATCTCGGATCGAGTGCATATTTCATATCTTCAAAATTCTGATGAGAAAGCAGTTCGAGCAACATAGTCGGCACTTCCGGAACTCTTGCTTCACTATAAGATTTATTCCAAATACCTCTTCGTGTCCACTCCGGATGCCAAATTTGCTTTAGATCATCTACAATTTGAGTTTGAATTAAATCGACCATATCTCTGGCAGCCCAACGCGATACACCGTTCTTGTATAGTGTGTTAGTTTTATTGCCGTTGCTATTTCCGTTGTTATTTCCATTATTGTTGACAGTGCAAATACCGAGCGTGCCAACAATTGAGTCGTTACCGCTAATGCCGGCATCAGTATGAAAGGCAAATGCAAGGTCTATAGGAACTTTCAATCCTTCTGCCTTTGGATTTACTACGGAACCACCCGATAGATAATTTACCCAAAAACCTCTCGATTGAAAATCATCTGAATATTCGTTAGTGTTGCTATTGCGACTATAAATCGAATCAGGTGCGCCTGCCCATTGAAGCCAATATTTAGCACCTTCAGCAAATCGAGGAAAGTTACTTGTGTTAGCGTTATCGGTAAAGGATTTGTCAATTTGGCGTTTATCTTGCAATACAGCGATATTCCCCATACCTCCACCAAATTTCACAGCATCTGCCGTTAATATTTTGTTTTTATGTTTACTTAAATTCGACAAAGTAACTTTACAATCCTTATTTATTCCGGTATCAAAAAGAAAATGCCCTAAATAAAGCCAGCTACCACCAAACATCGTTTGATTAACTAAAAACTCTGTTGCTCCTCCAAGATGATGAACCGTATATCGAGCGTCCTTAGTACTGTTTTCTGTTGTTTGATATGCGACATAAACAGCATAAAGTCCTTTTTCAGGAATATCAGGAACCCACTCGGCAGTGCTAATATCATCATCATTTATGGTAGTCTTGATTTGACGATAAGTCCCCATTTTAAAAGGATTTTCAGGATAAACATAATATTCATTTTTATTAGAAAAACCTGTATCTCCCTTTTGCCAATGATATCTTCGATGCGTTTCCCTGTAACGTGAAGTAGTTTTATCATCATTATCAACTATAACTTCATTTGTTTGAACATCTCTCTCTCTTGGAATAAAGATATTTGCACCGGCATTTTCAAGCATAGGCGCGAGGAAGGGTAATACAAACGAAGTAGTCAGCAAATCCTCAACAGTAGTAAACAAACGCGGTCGTTGCCATATCCATTTTCCTTCGAGCTGACTAAAATGTCGCCCATGACTGTTCCACAAAGCAATATGCCGGTTTTGCAGTCCGTTTGTTACACTAAATGGAGTGCTAAGTCTTGTTATTAACGGTATAGTTGGAGATGTGTTTTTATATATTCTCGAAGAATCTATTTTGTTTGACAAATGATTAGGAATCAGCTCCCTTATATCTCGACCATATACTTCAGCTTTTATAATATAATTAGGATATGTTTTTTCTAAAATGCTATATAAAGCTGAATAAATCCTGTCAACATTATCTTTACGAAAAGGCAGATGTCCGAAATTATCACCGGCAGTTATTTTTATAGTTTTTAGAGCTTGATTTACGTCTATCTTAACTTGATTGATTTTATCTGAAAATATAACTGTATTGGCAATAACCGTCAAAGAATCAGATATCTTCTGTATTAATATTTTAGAAGAATTACCTGTGCTTTTTGCGGCAACAGCCTGTTCGGGGTAAAAACCTAAACAAATAATTATAAGATATGCCAATAAGTATCTTTTCATTCTATCTTGCCATTTATCTTTTCCAAAAACCCGTTCCAATCAAGATTCCAGGGATCTGTTTTTCTATCCGGAGCAATATCGCTGTGACGCAAAACATATTTTATTTTATATCTGTTTTTAATATCAATTACTAATTGTGCTGCTGATTGAATTTGCTTATCAGTAGGGGCTTCTTCTAAAGAAGTAATTATTTCTATACCAATAGATCGGTTGTTGATTCCTGTACTACCATCAGGCAGAACACTCTTCCCAGCATGAAAAGCTATATTTTTATCATTCACCATCTGATAAACAACACCTTGTCGATCAATTAAATAATGCGGACTAACCTTATATTTGGCAAACTGCTTAATAATCAGATCAACATCATAAATATCACCTCCTGAAGCATTATATACTGAATGAATGATAATTACATCAATATTTCTGTTTTCAGCAGCTTTATGTCCAAAACTCACAAATTTAGCTTGGATTTCACACTTATGATCGGCAGCCATCACAAATAATTGTGAAAACAACATAGATATTATTAAGAAAAACCGCATAAATTAATAATTTTCATTTAGCTTTCAAAAGTAGCAATAATTGCCAGATTAAAAATAGAGAAAAACAAAAAAGAAGTGAAAAAATCAGAAGATTATCCCATGAAAATACATCCAAACAATATATCTGATGAATTTTCCTAAGAGCATCGCTAATGCAACTATCCATATATTACATCTAAAAAATCCGGAAGCTACTGCAATTGCATCTCCGATTCCGGGAAGAAATGAGAAGAAGGCAAACCAATCGCCATGTTTGTGAAGTTTATTTAGCCACTTATCAAGCTTTTCTTTTTTTATACGTAAATATTTTTCCATCCATTCAATTTTTCCTAATCGTCCGATATAATAACAACTCATTCCTCCGAGCCAATTACCGATTGTAGCAACAAAAACACATGTCCATGAGTCTAATCCTCCGTATACTAACGCAGAAAAAACTACTTCAGAACTAAAAGGCAATACAGTAGCAGCTAAAAATGAAGCTATAAACAAACCCAAATATCCTAAACCTATCAATCCTTCCATCTGTTAAGCGATTAAAATATCATAAATCATATATAAAATATTCATACCGCAAAATAACAAAAACAAGTAATTGGTAAATTTTTTATGTTTTAAGGTGAATGGGTGAGACAGTAATATTGATGTAAGGAATACGAATATGGGTAGAATTGATATTAAAGTTGATGGAAACAGAAAGGACAATAAGAATAAATAAACAAAAATAAATACATAAAGATTTATATATTTTCGTGTTTGTAATGAATCGTTGAACAGGTTGGAATATATCCCGAACATTGCCAAAATAAATATGAGAGATGCTAAACCTGTGTAAATCATCTCATGAGGTAACATCTCGTAAATCCATATACTTGGGTGAAATTCATTAATTAATAATGATATGTTCGATATTTCATTGCCCATGTAGAACCGATATGATAGATAATAAATCCAAGGTATCAATAATCCCATTACTGAAGATAAAAATACTTTCAACGACATGCTTTGCAGATGAATTATGCCAATGTAAATAGTCGGAATTAACAAAAGATATATAGGATTAACAATACTGATGACTGAAATTAGAAGATTCAGCCATAACGCCGGCACAACAGCATTTCTATTCTTATACATACCCATCAATATGATTAAACACAGAAGAAATATGCTTAAACTAAAATGAGGATGTATATCTAAGAAGCTTCGTTTCCAAACAGTTATCAAAAGAAAGTATATTAAGATTGGCAAGAAAGTCCGTATTCTGACAACAGCAAATTTCTTATTGATAAATGCAATGAGAAATCCGTTTAATATTGTGCAAGCAAGTATAATTAATGTATTTAAAATACTACTTTGTTCGAAACGAAAGAATATATTATAACTCCAACTGACCAAAAAAAACAATACCGTTACTATGATTAATGGTAAACCGGGCTTTATAAATTTCTGAACAGCAGGAGTTTTCATTTATTATATATATGATTGTATTTGAAGGTTACTGCTTATTTAATAAAACCTCGTCTTTTAAATAAAGCTTCAGGATTTGGCTCTTTACCTCTAAAATCTAAATACAGACTCATTGCATCTTTCGAATCACCTTTTTCAAGGATATTCTTTCTATATGCTTCTGCTACAGATTGATTATAAATATCACCGGTTTCTTTAAAAGCTTGAAATGCATCAGCATCAAGTACTTCAGCCCAAGTGTAGCTATAATAACCGGCTGCATAACCGCCTCCAAAAATATGGTTGAAATTAGTGCTGCGATAACGGACAATAATCTCAGGTATCATGCCCATACGTTCCATCGAAGCCTTTTCAAAAGCATTTACATCTAAATTATCTACATCTTTAATGGTGTGATAATCCATATCGAGTATAGCAGCAGACAGTAATTCAGTCATCACAAAACCCTGATTGAATGTTCCTGCGTTTTGAATTTTTTCAATCAAATTGTCAGGTATAATTTCACCTGTTTGATAATGCTTGGCATAAGTTTTAATAACTTGTGGCTCGAAACACCAATTTTCCATAATTTGAGAAGGCAACTCGACAAAATCACGCACAACGCTTGTGCCTGCCAGACTTTTATATGTAACCTGCGAAAGCAGACCGTGAAGCGCATGTCCAAATTCGTGGAATAAAGTTTCTACTTCATCCATATTCAGAAGTGAAGGTTTATCGGATGTAGATTTAGTAAAATTTCCTACATTTATTATCACCGGTCTGATATTTTTACCGTTTTCAACATGCTGAGTACTAATTTCATCCATCCATGCACCGGCTCGTTTTCCTGCTCTCGGATAATAATCCGTCAATAAAATTCCTACTAAAGAACCATCAGCCTTTGTCACTTTAAAAGCTTCCATATCAGGATGATATTTAGGATAATCACTTAAAGCATTAAACTGCAAACCCCAAAGCTTACCTGCAAGATCAAATACACCTTGACGCACATTTTCCATTTTAAAATATGGACGCAAGGCTTCTTCATCCAAATCGTATTTAGCTTTTCGAAGTTTTTCTGCATAATACCACCAGTCCCAAGCTTCTAATTTTTCACCCTTACCTTCAGCATCCATAAGTTTTTGTAACTCAGCAGCTTCTTTCTTAGCTTGATTTAATGCGGGAGTCCATACAGTAGCAAGAAATTCATAAACTTTCTTTGAGTTTTTTGCCATCGTGTCATCAAGAATAAAATCAGCACTGGTTTCAAAACCAAGAAGTTTAGCTTTTTCAAGTCGAAGTTTTAATATTGTAGCTATAGTCTTTTTATTGTCATTTGCGTTGTCGTTATCACCTCTGTTAGCCCATGCAAGTAGTAAATCTTTACGAAGTTGACGATTTTCTCCATATTGCAGTACCGGAATAAAACTCGCTTTTGATGTAACAAACAGCCATTTACCTTCCTGACCGACTTCTTTTGCTGCTTCAGCCGCAGCTTGTATAACACTTTCGGGTAAGCCTGTAAGCTCTTCTTTATCGGTTACAAAACGTTGATATGCGTTATTGTCGGCTAATAAATTCTGTCCGAAATTTAGTTGTGCCTGACTTAATTCTTTGTTTATTTCACGAAGTTTAGCTTTGTCTTCATCATTCAAATCGGCACCACTTCTCATGAAATCTTTATAATACTTATCTAAGATACGTTCTTGCTCTTCATTTAGATTTAATTCAGCACTATTTTCATGCAAATTTTTAATACGTGCAAATATTTTTTCATTCAAATAAAGATTATCACCATGTTCAGACAAAAGAGGTGAAACTTCATTTGCAATTTTGTCGAGATTTTCATTTGTATCTGCCGAATAAAGATTAAAGAAAACAGCCGAAACTTTATGAAGTAACTTCCCACTTAGTTCGAGAGCTAATATCGTGTTATCAAAATCAGGAGCTTCTTCGTTATTGGCAATGGCATCATATTCAGCTTGTTGTTGCTTTATTCCCTCTTTAAAGGCAGGCATATAATGCTCTGTTTTAATCTTGTCAAATGGAGGAATGCCATATTCATTCTCATATTCCGTGAAAAATGGATTTTTGGAAGTACATCCTATTACTGTCATACTGATAATTGTGAATAAAATTAATTTCTTCATATTTCTATGTTTTTTATGTGTACGAATTGGCAAATTTACGAATAATTTTTGTGTTACTCATTTTGTTTGAAAAAACTATCTTAACTGTATAGATACTTCTACACATATTTAACAAACTATATACTCTGTAGTTAGTCACCGATGTATTAATGTGGATTTAATAAGAAAAATGGAAATTCAAACAATTAAGTAAACTTTTGTGCCAAAATAGTATTATTTTGTGCCAAAATAGAAAGTTTTTACGTTTTGCACACCCTTATGTCATAATATTAATTAAATTCGCCCGATATTTCTAATACTTAAATAAAATTCCCATATATAATATTAAATACCATTAAACACTGTAGGACTAACATAGAATTAATGTAACATGAAAAATCCTTACCAATTAATCACTACAACTTGTTGTGCCTATTTTATGTAACAATAAATTATGAAAAGATTTTATTTGATATTAATAATTTTGACACTTTTTGAATCCTGTAGTTACAAGAAAGAACCTGCTATCAAATCGTTAATGAATAACAACAACAGCATTATTCTCTCATTAAACACATTAGATGTTAGTCCGGTTGATATAGATTCGTTATTTGAGATGGTTTTCTATATAAAGCCTGAAGTGACGGAGGAGTCTCTTATATCGAACTATTCTAAAGTCATTATTAAAAATGAAAAGATATTTATTATGGATAATAGCAAGTCCAACCAAGCAATTTTTATTTTTGATATGGATGGGAAATTTTTGTACAGTATAAATAAACGAGGTAATGGTCCCGGAGAATATCTGTCGATAAGCGATTTTTATGTAGATGAGAAGAATAATATAATAGGTGTACTGAGTTATTCACAACTGCTTAAATATGATTTACAGGGAAAATTTATAGAAAAGATTGATTTAAGGAAGCATTATATTTCCGAAATAGTTACAGCAGATAACCTGATATATGCATATACATTCTCACAGTGTTTCACAAATAACTGTTATTCATTGAAAATATTCGATCAACAAGGTCAATTGCTTTATGAAGATATTCCTATGCAGAAGGATCTTATTTCTTCTCCACTGACAGGGTTTAAACCCAATAATTTATATGTGGATTTTGCTGATAATGTGTATTTAAATACGATTTACAATGACACTGTATTTGAAGTGAATGTTAATAGAATACGCCCTGTCTATATTGCTGATTTTGGACAACATAAATTACCTGACAAAATATTCTCAGAATTAATAGAGCAAGGAAATAATGTTGATATTGCCTCTGTTTTTCAATTAGATTATATCTTGTTTGGATTGAAAAATATACTATTTACGAAAGATTATTGTTATTTTACGTTTAATGGACACAAATCCTATATGTCTTTTTATTCATTGAAAACCAATTCTATAAAAGTTATTCAAACGATAAATGCTAAGGATCAGATTCCTCCATTTGAATTTATTTTCTCTGATGAAAATTACTTTTACAATATATTTTCAACTTCGCAACTTATTATGGCTAAGGATAGATTTGAGAAAGCCGGTATATTAGAATTTCCGGAGCAATTCTCACCGGATTCTAAGAAATATTATAACGAAATGCTGAGAGATGTAAAAGAAGAAGATAATCCTATGATTGTGGCATATAGGATAAAATGTTTATGACTTTGCTATGCAAACATCTTCACTAATTATTTTAAAGCTTTTATCAGCTGTGGTAATGAAATTCAGAATATTAGTAATATAATATTACGTCACATTGTTATTACAATGGGTGAGAAAGATAATACTTAATTAAAATTATAAATTTATGAAGACAATTATTAAAATGAGATTTGTATTGATTATTATTCCATTTATGTTATTGCAAGTTTCTTGTAATCAACATGGAGCGACACGTGAAATAAGCTATGATGCAGAGGAGGTTATAAAATGCCTGAACTGCGATGTCAAGGATTTACAGTTTGAGGAAGCTGATATGCTTTTTCAGGATATGGAAATTGTAAAATTAGAAACATCAAACTCTTGTTTAATCGGTACAACAGAACAAATAGAAGTTATTGATAATGATATATTTATTTTTGATAACCATAAAAATATATTTCGATTCAGTAAAAAAGATGGGACTTTTTTGAACAAGATAGGAGTTAAAGGGCAAGGTCCCGGGGAATACTTAGGAATACGCGGTTTCAGTATTGATAAGAGATTGAACGTTATTTCAGTTGTGTGTATAAGCAAAATGGCAATTATCACATATGACTTTCAAGGTAACCATATCTCCTCACAAAAAGTCCCGACTGAAGTTTTTGGCGATATATCGTATGCAGTTTACACACAGGATGGTAGCATGTTTATAAATAATCATATGTACTTAGAACCTTTTGTTGCTTATACATTATTCAATCCGGATAATAAGAATTCTAAAGATATTTTCACATATGAATTTTTTGGACAAAGAAATTATATGATGTCTTTTTCTACCCATCCTATTGCCGAGTTTGAAGATGGTTTACATTTTATTATGCCCGTAGAACATGTTGTGTATGAGTATAGACGAGGGAATATACGAGCGCAATACGAGATTGAAATACCTTGGAAACTTGTGGATCGAGAACAGGTGGCAAAGAACGAAAATCCATTATTTGTCGGAGCCCCTTTGGTAGCTATGAATACAAATACATTTTCGGGTTTTAGTGCTATTTTCCAGACTAAAAATAAAATGCTATTAAATTTTACAGACCCCCAAGCTAAAGCATCTTTTATATTGATAGATAAAGAAACTAAAGAGGGTACTTATTATCATTATTCTACACATCCATATGGCAAAAATCCCTTTTTAAAAGTGCTGGGTTGTACAGAAGAGTATTTTATTTCGGAGCTGCATCCAAATATGATGAATATGATGTATAGCTGGATGTTTAGTTCGGAAAAGATAAAGGATGTAAAAAACAAAGTATTACAAGATGCCCTTAATCAAATGAGTGTAGAGGATAATCCTTATCTTATTTTTTATAAACAATAATTAAGGTGTTTAATAAATGATCAAATAGCTAAACATATTTGCATATTATCATATTAACACATTATTAACACATGAAACACATTATTGCATGAACTTGACAGACAGTTTTTAGAAGATATGTATGGTGATTTGACAATAGATTCCAATCCGGTATTGGTTTTATGTCATTTAAATGAGAAAATAGGGTGTGAGGAGTAAAATAACAAATTAAAGATATGAAAGGGAAAAACTTATATTTATTGTTTTTATTGACATGTTTTACTTTGATTTCTTGTAACAAAAGAAACAGCAACGAAGTGTTTCAAGGTGCAATTTCTTGTGAAAATATAAAAATAGATATATTAAAAGATGATTTGTTTCCGGTAGATTTTATACAAAACTGTAAAGTGGTAAGATTGGAGACAAATGAAAGTTCTTTGATTGGAGAAATGAAAAAAATAATTGTTACTTCCGATCGAATTTTTATTATGGATTCGGATGTAACTCAGTCATTATTTGTATTCGACCGGGAAGGAAAGTATATAATGAAAATAGGAACAAGAGGTAACGGACCTGGCGAGTATTATTCTGTAAATGACTTTTTTGTTGATGAGAATAAACAACAAATTTCTATTTATGATGGTAATGTTAGAAAAGTATTTTACTATGATTGGTATGGAAAATACCTTAAAGCGCATCACTTCAAAGAGATATGGATGAATGCTTGTTATCCGCTTGATTCTACTTGTTTTGCACTTGATTTTACAAGAACTGCATTAGGAAGAAACAAATTCCATCTTCAGTTATCAACGACAGAAAATCAGATGTATTATTACTATAAACCACTTAAATATAATTATCAATATACAAATAACACCAATATTGCTTTTTATAAAGGAATCGAAACTGTGTTTTATGTTCCTGTTCGCTGTGATACTATTTTCTGTATATCGACTACAGGTATTGACAAAGGATATGCTGTTGATTTTGGAAAACAAACATTACCATCTAATTTTCAAGATAGATATAAAGGTCTGGACCAGGCAGATGTGCTGTTAAACTCTAATTATTGTTATGGTATAAAGAATGTTCTTGAAACAGATGGCTTGTTGTGTTTTACGTTTAAATATGGAATGATGAGTGTCCTATGTATATATGAGAAATCAACTCGTAAAATTTACATCAGGTTGCCGTATCTCCCGGTTCCAATCACTTCTTATGAAAATTATTTGATTGGATATGGTGAGTCACATGTTTATCAAGAAATCAAACATGCCGGACAAGAAGTAATCAAAGAGTATAAAAATGCTTTTGGAGAAGAAGTATTTGACATAGTTACGAATATAGATGCTAATGAAAATCCTATTATATTTTTTTATGAAACGAACATGATAATAAATCAACGCCCAAGCAAATGAAAACTTTTGTAGTTTATTCTCATGCAAATAAGAAAGTGTTTTTCAGTACAGATCAATGGAGTTATCCCTTATTTTCATTTTTGAAGAATCTCTCTCCGTATGCTCGTTATGGAGATAATACGATAGTTTTTGATGTTTTGTTTTATAAATTAAGAACCTTTTAAAAATCAGAAATATGAATGTAATGAATTTATGTAAATGGCTGTTATTGGGTATGTTTGTCATTTTACTCGCTTGTAATTCAAATACCAATAAACCTGTAAATCCCGATAAACCTGTATTAACATACCAGGACGGAGTATATACAATCGATTTAAATCAACTAACAGATGTGGATACCATAACAATCCACTATTCATCAATAGTTGAAAAGATAGAAATTATTGCACTTGAAAATCAAGAAGGAGCATTAATGGGGAATATTAATAAAATGCAGATTTCGGATGATACCATTTTTATTTTAGACACGATGATTGCAAAGAAAATACTTGTCTTCAACATGGATGGCAAGTATATACAACAAATCGGAAAATTTGGGCGTGGTCCGGGAGAGTATTTACAAATTATGGATTTCACTGTCAATGAAAAGGACAAGCAGATTGTGGTTTTAGATGTAGGTAATAAAATTCACACTTACAGTATACATACAGGGGAATATCTTCGCACCCTCAATTTTGAAAATGATAATATTGGTGTGTATGCGATACAATATGCCAATGATAAACTTTATGCCGCAATAAGAAATTTTAATAAAGACAATCAATCATGCATGTTATTGGAAATGGATTATCATACAGGAGAGCAAACGAAGCAGTTAATCAATGAATCTGCCAATAATAAAGCATTTAATACAAATTTTAATTTGAACAATTCGCCTTTTATTCAAAGCGCAGTGGACAAACCTGTTTTTAACCGCCCATTTATGGATACTGTATTTGCTGTTAGGAACGAAGGGGTATTTTTCTCAATTTACCAATGTGGTAGGTCGAAATGCATATACGAAGAAAATAGAGGATTTTTTCAAAACTATGTCGGAAGACTCAAATCCTATCATTTTTTTTTATAAGTATAAAAAGTAAAATGAATATGTTTTATACTATAAAAAATGAATGGTTTAACAAATTTTTATAAAAATAAATTATAAACAGATGAAAAAAATATTAATTGTAGCGATAGTCATTTTTGTTTGTAGTTGTAGCGATAAACAAGAACAGTTTACAAATATTGAATTAAATAGCAATTTAAAAGAACTTTATGCCAAAAAGCATTTTGTTTCAACGGAAATGCTCAGACCCTCAAAAATATATTTGTACAATGACAAATTAGTAGTGTTTGATGATCAACAAAAAGATATTTTTAAGATTTTTGGTAGAGAAGAATTAAATTTCCTTTACTCTTTTGGAAGTATTGGTCTTGGTCCGGATGAGTTTGTAATGGTTGATAAAGAATCTGTTAACGTTAGTGATTATTTTGAGATAATGGACAAAAATAAATTGTTTTATTTTCAATTGACAGATTATGGTGCAATACAAGCAAAAAGAAATGATTTAATTATTACAAAATACTACCCAATCCACAACTTAAAGAAAATAACAACAGATTTATATATTTTTGATAACAATAACCATCAAAATTACACTCATGAGTTTAGGACTTTTGATTTAATTAGTAAAAAGGAAGATGCTTTCTCCAAAACCCCCGATTGGAGCAGAGATTTAATGAATGAGCCCAGCTATAAGAAAAGTACCGTATATTCAAAGTCTATTTGTTATAATAATGATAAAATAGCTGTGTTTTATTATCATTATCCTGTTTTTAAGATATACTCTAAAAACTTGGAGCTTCTTAGTCAAGGTCTTGTTGAATACCCTTATAGCAGTTTAGATAAAATAGACACCAAGCGTATGTTTTTCACAGAGTCGTATGCCACTGACAAATATATATATGTAATGTGGATAGATAATTCAAAGAGAAATGTAGAACGAAATATTCATAATTTCAAGCCTGAGCTTTTGGTTTTTGATTGGAATGGTTTTTTGGTTGATAATTATCTTTTGGATCAACCGATTATAACTTTTGCTGTATCACATGACAACACCAAACTATATGCAGTTTCATTTAAAGAGGAAGATCTCAATGTACTGTATGAGTATGATTTGCCTGAAATTAAAGTTCAAACAAAGAATGAGTTTCACAACATAAAAAACAAGTATTATTCTCTTGATATGTTAAATGGATATTTCTTTTCTAATGAGAAAGAGAAAAACTTAGTGTGTAATTTACATGGTAATACTGTAAATAGTAATTATTTTGGACAGCGAAAAGGAAAGATAAACAAAGATTTAGAGTCAATAAATATTAACCTTTATTTCAATGAATCATTGAGTTTGGATTTAGAAAAAGATATGTGGAGATTATTAAATTTAGACAGTTCGAAAGTAGAATTGGATAAGTTTTTTGTAAATGACAGAATAGTTTTTCATACAAAGTATATAATAGAGTCAGATGACTATGACGGAAATAAACATATTCTTCATTTTAACACATTTATGTTTTATGTTGATAACTCTATAGTTGATATTTCTATCTGTTCCAAAACCGCTGATGTTGATGGATATCAAGATAGTTTTAAGAGGATAATAGAATCATTTATTCTTCTTTAATACAGTACTTAATAAATTTCAATTTGAAACGCAACAATCTAACAATGGAAAGAAAATAATTGGCAAAACACAAATTAAGTTAGAAAACTCAGCGTGATTTAGGAATTTTTTTGTTTTATTTGTAACCAAGAACAAACGAGGTAAAGAAAATGACCATTTAAAAAATATAATTATCATGAAAAAAACAATTTTATCTATTCTATTTTTGGTGTTTGCTCTAACACCTGTATTGGGAAAAAATCGCGTAATCGACAATCCTGCTTATGAAGTGAAAAATTCCGGCATTGACAATATTGTCAAGATTGAGCTTTCAAAAACTGCCACACGTGTATATGTAAAAACTACTTTTTTACCCAATTGGTGGATAAAATTCCCGACAACAACTTTCATTGAACCTGAAGGTAGTAATGAAAAACTATTTGCAACCGGAATTGAAAGAGGTGGATTCGATAAGGAAATTTATATGCCGGCTTCAGGTGATTCTTTATTTGTATTGATATTTCCACCTTTGGATAAATCGGTGAAAAAGTTTAATTACGGAGAAGATAAAAAAACGATGATTTTCGGCATATCATTAGAAAAAATCAAAACGGAGAAAAAAAGGCTTAAGAACGAAGTCCCTGATCACATTCAGACGTGGTTGAGTGAGGAACTCGAAAATGCGACACTAAAGGAAGCATTACCTGATTATCAGTCAGATAATTTTTTTACATACCAACCAGGTCGTTTAGTTGGATACATCAAAGGTTACGATCCCCGTTTAGGTTTCAGTACAGGAATAATTTATGCAAGCAATGTTATTACACGTGAAGATTATCCGGTTTCTCTGAATATTCATCCTAACGGACGTTTTGAAGCGGATATTCCCATGCAACATCCTACCTCTTTTTATTTGAGTATTAACGATAAACCTTTTCTTTTTTATATGGAACCCGGACATACTTTGGCGATGATCTTGGATTGGGAAGAATTCTTGATTGCCGACCGATTGCGCAACACCCAATATAAATTTAAAAATACTGAGTTTATAGGAACGTTGGCTGAAATTAATAGTGAATTGTCGAAAATAGAACTCAGAACAGATAATTGGAGGGAAAAAGAAGAGAAGCAAAAAACACTGAATCCGGCTGAATATAAAACTCACGAACAGATGTCTCTCGATGAAAACTTAGAGTTTATCCATCAAAAATCGACAGAACATTCTTTGTCTGGAAAAACAGTTGCTCTATTAACAAACGAAGCTTTTTTAGTATATGGAACAAATCATTTAGATTATGTAATGAGTCGCGAAAGGTTATTACGGGAAGATCCTGATAATCAAATTTTCAAATCACCTATCCCTGATGACTACTATGATTTCTTGCAGCAAATGTCGTTGAATGATCAGGTTTTGTTGACTTCAGTGAATTCATCCAGTTTTATCAATCGGTTTGAATATTGCGAACCTTTTTTTGCTGTATGGACACAATTGACTTTTAATCCGGAAAAAACTTTTATCAGGTATTTGGAGGAAGAACATAAGGATACCTGGACAGACGAAGATGAAAAAATAAAAGCAATTCAGGAGCAGTTAAATTTGATACAAGATAAAAATGAAAGAATAAAATACTACGAAGCAAATAAAACGATTTTCGAAGCATTCGAAGCATTCGAAGAAAGACATAAAAGCGAAAGAGAACTTTACAGCCAATATTTTGAAATTCAAATTAAAGCTCATCAAAAAGAACGAAATATAAAAGAAATTAGGCTGCGTGATTCCATTTTTACAAATGTTTTACATCTCACGAAGCCAAACCTGATTTATGATATCACAAAAGTACGTAGATTGGAGTTTGATTTAAAAAAATTACTGACCAGAGAAGATGCTGAAGAAATTCTTTTTGCAACAACAAGAGATATACAAAATCATTTCGTAATCAAGGAAGCCTTTAGAATGTATAATCAGGCTTATCCCGAAGATAACAAAACTACATACGATTTACCCGAGACAGAAAGTGGAATATTGTTCAGTAAGATGATAGCACCGCTAAAAGGAAAATATATTGTAGTTGACTTCTGGGAGTCATGGTGCGGTCCTTGTATTGCAGGAATCAAGGACAACAAGGCATTGCGGGAGAGACTAAAAGACAGCAATGACATCACTTTCCTTTTTATCTGTAGTGAGGATACACCAGAAGATACATACAAAGAATATGTTGAAGAACAGGGACTTGAGAACAGTCATCGTCTGACAAAAGACCAATATATCAGGATGCGGGAATTGTTCAAGTTTAACGGCATTCCGCACTATGAATATGTTAACCGCGAAGGTCAAATGATGACTAAAGGCTTGGATATAGACCGTCTGGAAAGTTCTTTAAATAATTTATTAAAAGAAGAAAACGAAAAATAGTTTTTTATTTACCGGTAATTTAAAATCACTCAGATTATGTATAAAAATTATTTCTTAACATGTGTGCTGACCTTTATCATTATGTTGAGCTCATGCTCTAAGAACAAAATTGAATCAGTTTATTAGTCCTGATTTGCTTGATGATTATGGCCGGTTAGTGTTGGATAACGTAAATCCCGAAGATAATCGATTGGTAATTAAGTAACCTTTTGTGCCAAAGTAGTATTATTTTGTGCCAAAATACAAAGTTTTTACGTTTTACACACCCCTATATTATAATATTAATTAAATTTACCCCCGATAATTTTAATACTTTAATAAAACTCTAATAAATTTATAGAATACCTAATCGAATACCATTGCGAATATTGTAAAACTATAATATTAAATTAACTAACAAAAATATTCTACGAATGAAAACACGAAGCTATTTTTTTATTTTTTGTCTTTTGTTATTTATCGGTTGCCAAAAGACAACAAGATTACAGAGTGATTTTAACGCTGTTGTGATTGAGGTCAATCCTGCTGATGCTGCACAAGATGTCAATCTTTCTAACATTTTTTCTACCATCGATTATGTGGAGCTGGAAACCGAAGATGAATACTTAATTGGTGAAGTTTCACAGATGTTGGTCTATAATGACAGGTATTATATATTGGATGAAAATATCACACAATCCATATTTTGTTTTGATATAGAAGGTAAATTTATTTTCAAAATAGATGCAGTTGGAAATGGACCAGATGAATATGTGAACCCTGTTTCTATTGCAATTAACGATACAGAACAAAAGCTTCTGATTTATTGTGATAAGTCGAGCCGTGTGTTAAGCTATGATTTAGATGGAAATTATCTTTCAACTTCCCGTATCGGCTTTATTGCTACAAGGATGGCTTTTTTGAAGGATAATCATTATGCCTTTTTCTGCGACTATAATACCTCCAATGTACAGTATCATGAAAATCACAGTCTTCCCAACCTGATAATAACAGACAAAAATTTTAAAGTTGTAATAACAGATTTATTTTTTCCCGAGACAGTCAATTTTTCGGCAATTTCCATGCTTCCTAAAAACTTTGATAATGCAGAAGAACTCTCGCTATTGGTTCCATATAATGATACCATTTACCATATCACTCCCGATGAGTTGATTCGAGCTTTTTACATGGATTTTGGAAAATATAAGAAAGATAAGGCTTGTATATCATCACTTTTCGATGCAACTCTTGATCACGAAGATATAAATACGATAATGACAAACAAATGCAATATGGTAATTAAAACAGAATCTGAAGATGCCCTGTTTTTTATATACTTATGCGGCTATAAATGTTATTATGCGTTTTATAAAAAACAAGACAAGATCTTACATCAAACTTATATAGATTTCACTAATGAAGTCAATAAGATTGACTATCCATTTAAAAATGATATAGATGGTTCTCCTTTTACGACACCGTTTTATGCATATAAAGATAAATTTTATGGTATTGTCACTCCGGATAAGTTACAACAATATTCCACAAAGATTTTACAAGATGAGAATCTGATTAGCAGAGAAAAGATTACGCCGATATTAAACAGCACATCACCCTACAATAACCCTGTAATTGTTGTATATACATTAAATTGAGATATATGATTGAATGAACATGGTAATAAATCGACACTCAATCAAATGAAAATTAGACTATATATTTTTTAGTATAAACCGCTGATGTTACGATTATTGATTTATATATTGGCACATTGGCATATTAACACATTATTTACACATATGAAAAAAGAGATTATAACGATACTGCTGCTGAGTTTTTTAGCAGTCGTATATTCACAAGACATGCAATTAATTAAAGGAGGTTCATACAATTACAAATTAAATGTTGGATCAGCAAAAAAAGTCCTGATAAAAGATATTTATGTAGATAAGCATGAAGTTACGATTAAAGAATTTATGGAATTTGTCAAAGCTACTGGATATAAGAGTGATGCTCAAAAAAAAGGCTATAGTATTGCAATCAAAAATTACGGACAGTTGGGTGTTGATACATTATGGGGAGCAGATTGGCGATGTGATTCAAGAGGAGTAGTTCGTAATAAAGAATGCTACAACTATCCTGTCATGCATGTTAGTTATAACGATGCGATTGCTTTTGCAAAATGGAAAGGGAAAAGACTGTTAACTGAGGAAGAATGGATGTATGTAGCATCGGCGAAAAGTTCCGGTAAGCTGGAAGATAGACTATGGTGTTTAGAAAACTCTAAACGTGCCGATAAGGCTTGGGATGCACATGCAGTGGGTACAAAAGAACCTAATGTGCTGGGTGTTTATGATATTTTTGGTAATGTTGAGGAGTTTGTATTTCATGATACAAAACAGGATATACCTTATTTGGCTAAGGGAGGATGCTTTTGGGATTTCTTGGAAAGTTATAAAACTATGTTAGGCAGGCAGATGTGTGTGATGCATCCTGATTATACATCAGATAGATTTGGAATTAGATGTGCAAAAGATGTGAAATAAACACATTGTTAATATATGAAAAATTAATATATGAAAAAACTAATTATCCCATTCATTTTTACAGTTTTGTTTTTTATTTGCTGTAATAAAAACACAGACAGCGATCAAGTAGATTTAGAGCGTATTGTTGTCGACATAAAGCAATTGGAATATGAAACTGATGGTACTTTCTTGGTTGATACCACTTCATTTGAGGTTGTTGCATTGGAGACAAATCCCAAATGTTTGATTGGAGAAATAGCAAAAGTTCATTTGAGAAGAGATAAAATAATTGTATATGATGAACTGACAAAAAGTGCATTTATATTCAACAGGGATGGCAGTTATTATTCCCGTGTGCACGCCTTAGGTAATGGTCCCGGTGAATATCCCCCGGTCGTGAACGATATGGTTATCATGGATCGACATGTTGGAGTACTGATTCCTGTTTTGAATAAGATTATGCTATATAATTTTGAAGGTGAATATGAAAGAGACATATCCTTGCATGGAACGTGGGGATATACTTTTTTTTCCTTTGATAATGAGAAGTATTACATAGTCAATAATGGCAGTAGGAGTCAAAAGGGTTGTTATCGTCTTTTTCAGTTTGATATAAATAAAGGTAAAGTCAAAGGTTTTCTCCCATTTGAGGCAGATAATAGTGGTTGGGGATTAAAAAACTACTATTCTTTATATGATAACAAGGCACTGATTATTTATAGCACTATCGACACCATATTTGAAGTTAAGCCCGACGAGGATATAGCTCCTCGTTATTTTGTGGATATAGTCCATAATAAACTACCCCAACGATTAGTGCGCGGTGATGGACATACAGCTTTAGAGGTTTCGATAAGGGAGAACCTCTTAACAGGAGTAGATAAAATAATGGAGACCAAAAAATATATAATTTTAAATATCTCTAATGACTTTGGAGTCGTATATGATAAACGGGATAAAAAGGTAGTGGCAACGAGTGAGATCTTTTCATTAGATGGAGTTGGAGGTTTTCCTATTTATCTGCTATCCGAACAAGGCACTTTAGAAAATGATGTTTTAATCAATACAGTCTCATCTGAAATAGCTTTATATGTGTACAAAGATGCTTTCAATGAGAATACGCTGAAAAACAAACACTTTGCAAAAAAATATACCGAAGCTGTATCCAAATTAAAGGATGGAGATGACAACCCAATATTAATTATTTACAAAACAAACTGATAAGGAATGAAGCATAAATTAATATTTGCTGTTATGATTCTTGCAGGATGTTTTACCATATTATTAGTTATAATTAATAATAGGTTTGCAGAACAGATAAAGAAAAATCAAAGTATTGCTTTAGAGGAGGATACATTGAAATTATTCCAATTCAACCAAATGAATATGTATATTAATGAACAGTTAAACAATGTTTCAATTACAGATGTACAGTGTGAGGATGTGGATAATAGAAAGTTTAATATGTCCACTTTAGTTTTCAAAAATTCTGTTCTTATTTATAGATATTCAGAGTTGAATTGTAATACTTGTTATGAATCCGAATTAGCTGTTTTGCAAGAAATATTTTTAGATGCAGATAACGATAAAGTTGCTATTTTATGTTCTTATCAAATCAGAAAATACTTTACAACGTTCAAGAAAATTAATCAGATAAAATTACCGATATACCGTATTTCTCAGGATAGTTTTAATTGGATAGTTGAAGATTACGGAAATCCTTATTATTTTATACTTCATCCTGATATGACTGTTTCGGATTTTTATATTCCTGATAAAGTTTACCCTGAGTTAAATCGAAAATATCTTGAAAATGTAAAAATGTTGATAAATAGGAGTTCATAGTTGATTTCCATACGATTATAATCAATGGATTGAGGAAGTACAGATTATGAAATACAATCTATTAATGTACACTTTGAAACAAAATATCATTTTTATAATTATTGCTGCCATCTATTTACTTACGGCAATAAATAGCAACGGTTACCATCATCCCGACGAGCACTATCAGATTATTGAATTTGCAGGGCTTAAGGGAGGGTGGAATACCGGTGCGGATTTGTGTTGGGAGTATGATGCACAGATACGTCCTGCCCTGCAACCTATGCTCGCCTTAGTGGTATTCAAGTGCTTAGGTGTGTTGGGTGTTACCAATCCTTTTGGTTTGGCTTTGGGGCTGCGTGTGTTAACTGCATTATTTGCTGTCTTTTGTGTCTTCGTTTTTATCCGAAATTTTAAAAATAAGATAGAGGTGAAATACCATACTGCTTTTGTGTTGCTGTCTTTTCTGCTGTGGTTCTTGCCGGCTATCAATATCCGTTTTTCATCCGAAACTTGGGCAGGGTTTACTCTCTTGCTCTCGGTTGTTTTACTAAATGATGTTCAGAAGCAAAATCGCGGAAGTGTTTATTTTCTTGCCGGCTTGTTGTGGGGCTTAAGTTTCGAATTTCGCTTTCAGATGGCAATAGCATTGTTTGGCTTGTTTCTATGGCTGATTTTTATACGAAAAGAAAAGCTGAAGAATTTGCTATTATTGCTCTCAGGTAGCTTCGCAGTGGTGCTTGCCTGTACTTTGTTGGATTCTTGGTTTTATGGTAATTGGGTGTTTACTCCCTGGAATTATTTCTATTCTAATCTGATAGAAGGTGTGGCTTCGCATTTTGGAGTCGCTCCCTGGTATTATTACTTGGAGCAGCTAATAAATAGACCGACACCACTTATCGGAATGTTGTTATTGTCGGCATTATTGATTATGCTGTTTTTAGACTATAAAAATATCGTTCTGTGGTGTGTTATCCCATTTTTGATAATCCATTCTTTAATACCGCATAAAGAACTGCGCTTTTTATTTCCTATTGTCAATTTTATTCCTTTGATAGTGATACAGGCTTTTCAGAAAGTTAATAACCGTCTGGAAAATAAAACGGTCGTTCGTGCAATAGAGAAAGAAGGGCTAAGGATTGAAAAGAAAAGTATCCCGGATTGGATAATTTGGTTGGATAGGTTTTACAAGGTTTACGATAAATATCAGTATATTTACGTCCTGTATTCAAAACCAAGTAATAAAACAACAATAAATTATGTCAAAACAATAATTTTCAATAAAAAAATAAATTTAATAAAGGGATAAATGAAAAAATAAGTAACCTTTTGTGCCAAAATAGTATGATTCTGTGCCAAAATACAAAGTTTTTACGTTTTACGTACTTTTATGTTTTTTTTGTATAAAAACATTAATTAAATTTGCCCCGATAATTTTAACGCTTTAATGAAACTCTAATAAATTTACAGAATACCGAATCGAATACCATTAAAAATATTGTAAAACTAAAATAAAATTATATAACATGAAAAAACCGGACTAAACCAATAACCAGTCACTAATTACTAATCACTAATCACTATAATCGCCAATCACTAAAACTTATACCAATTGATTACTTTAAAAAAGACCTTAGTTTACAACACAGAGCTAAATGAAAGACGTATACTGATAAAATCCCTGTTGCAGCTATTTGTTGTTATAATTGTATTGATAGTTTATTTTCCTGTTTTAGGACATGATTTCCTTTATTTTTGGGATGATCAATGGGTGGTCATGAATCGCTATGACCCTTTCTTTTTTCATGCGGCGAGCTTACTGCTGCATGTGTCGAGTGCCCTGTTGGTTTTTGCGTGCGTCGAACGTTTTCTCCTTGTAAACACAAAGATACAGACTGCATATCCTTTGTTGATAGCATTTTTTACGGCTTTACTTTTTGCCGTGCATCCCTTTAATGTGGAATCGGTGGCGTGGATGAGTGCATCCAAAATATTGGTTTATGCTTTTTATTATCTTTTGGCAACATACAGTTTTCTGCTGTACATACATCACAAGAAAATCAAGTATTATATTTTTACCGTTCTGCTGTTTGTATGTTCTTTTTTCGGAAAAGAGCAGGCTGTAACCTTTCCTGTTTTAATGCTGCTGGTTTACTGGTTTACGGGATATTCTTTCAAGGACAAAAGAGTGTGGCTGACTACCGCTCCGCTTTTGATACTGTCGGTAGTTTTTGGTGTCGTTACCATGCTCTCGCAGGCAGAGGCAGGTGGTGGAGCTCTCTCGGGCGAGGCATCCTATCCGCTTTGGCAGCGTTTGGTTTATGCCTGCTACAGTTTTGTGGAATACCTGTTCAAATGTATTTTTCCCTTTAAACTGTCTTATCTGTATCCTTTTCCATCGGTTATAGGCGATGCTTTGCCTTCATGGCTGTTAGTTTATCCGGGACTTTTGACCATAGCCCTCATTGCTTTTGGAAAATATATATGGAAAAACAGTGTGCTGCTGTTCAGTCTGGTGTTTTTCCTTATTCACCTTGCTGTCGCCTTGCATCTTATTCCGCTTTCTCGTTTTGCTGTGGTTGCCGACCGCTATGCCTATATATCTTCGATAGGAGTTTGTTTTGCTCTCTCGTATGGAGTGGTTTATCTTTTCAAAACTTGCGGGAAAAAGCTGAGAATTACTGTTTCCATTCTTTTTGCATGCTACGTACTTTATTTCGGTGTATATAGCAATTTAAGAAGCAGAGTATGGTACAATACCGATACCTTGAAGAAGGAGCTTCGAGATATTTTACAAGAAAGAGAAGACTATCAGGACAGAAACAGGTGGAAAGACTATAATATGCAATATCAGGAAAAAGGGAAAGACATAGGAAATAGAGAAAATATAGAAAACAAGGAAATTGAAAACAAAGAAATTAAAAATACAAAATAGAAAACACAAAAAATAACTAAACACTGTGGGAAGTAAAAAGGGGCGGAACATTGTCGTCTTCGGCAAAAGAAACACAATTACCCCCGCCCCATGCTTCCCCTTAACAAGAAAGGAGGATTGCCCGACAAAGATACAAAAAAACACCATTACGAAACCTGTGCGGTTAGAGTCGTTGAAATGATACAGACGACATAATAAATTATTTTATAAATCATTCAAAAAATTAAGTCAAATGAAAAATATTAAATTGACATTATTAGGCACGGCAGCCTTATTAATAGCCGTAGGTCTAAATATCCGTCACGCTCTAAACGATTACGGCGTAAGGGATAATAAATTGCATGTGGAAGTATTGGCGCAATCGAATGGAAGCGGTGGTGGAGGAAGTAATAGTGGAGGGGGGACAAACAATGATAATCCGCGAATGCCAGAAGCAAAGACGGGCATTGAGATTCATTTAACAGGTACTCTTTCACACTATCAATCATCAACAAATAACCAAGGAGGAGATTGGTCTGTAAATGGTTCAGGAGGAGCGGAGTGGGGACCTATAAACATAAATTTAGGTGCCAATTTTGGAAAAACTTCTAACGGAACGATGGGAAATTGGAGCTATGGCAGTGCAAGTATAGATATTACTATTAGTGGACAGCGTATAGACTGTCAAGGTGGTGAACCTCAAAGTTGTTTCCCTTTTGATCCGATCTATGTAGCTTTACAAGCCTACCGTCCTTTTATTCAATAAAATTTATTGCAGACCAATATATATAGATATTGGTCTGCATATAATCAATACAATATAACTTATTTAATGAAACAAGTCTATAAAATGAAACAATATAACACATTGTTATTTATTTGTATAATCGCATGTTTTATTGCCTGTACGAAGACAATAACATATAATAGCATAGGTGCAGAAGAAATAGTGATAGACGCTCAAAATCAAAATGCCTTGTCGTTAGACAGTCTTATCAAAAAGGTTGAATTTATAAAGTTGGAAACCACAGGAAAGAATTTTATTGGCAATATATCCCAACTGCTGATAACCGACAGTTTTCTGATTGTGGTAGATAGCAGGTATGCTAAGGCAATTCACGTGTTCGACATGAATGGAAAATATAGAAACTCAATAGGGCAAATAGGGCAAGGTCCGGATGAATATGTCGAATTATCATTTGCTTGTTTATCTCCTGATAAAAAACAGATAGCTGTATTGGATAAAATGCGACGAAAAATTATTTACTATACCATTAATGGTAAGTATGAGTATTCTGAATATCGAGAGATTCTTTGTAGTAAATTCGAATTTTTTCCAGACGGAAATAAAGCATATCACACCGGTTCTTGGGGTGCAGTAGAACTCGGACAATACAAAGACAGTGCTTTGGTTGTAACAAACAACAAGGACAGTATTCTTTATGGGGCTTTCTATGAATTTTACAAAGCCGGACAATTTGCATATAAAATGAAGCAATCACTATGGAGATTTAAGGATGAAATTTATTTTAGTCCTGGTTTTTCACATACGATTTATCAAGTTACAGATAGTATGGTTACTCCCAAGTATTACATCAATATTACTCACAACAGCATGCCGCTTTTAAACAATCAAATTACAGACGAACAATTCAGTAATTATTGTAGAGAACACTACTATTTTAATGGAGATATGATAGAGTTGAAAGACCTTACACATATCAATATTCGGACTCCTTCAGGAAATCCTTTTGTAGTCTATTCTCATTCAAAAAAGCAGACATTTTTCAGTACAGATCAAGGCAGCCATCCTTTATTTCCTTTTCTAAAAAACCTATCTCCTCTTGCCCGTTACGGAGATAATGCGGTAGTTTCTGCAGTTTCGGCTTATCACCTGATGATAAATAAAGAAGAGTGGTACAAGCACGAACCCGACAGACAGTTTTTAGAGGATATGTATGGCGGATTAACGGAGGATGCAAATCCGGTATTGGTTATATGTCATCTAAACGAAAGGATAGGGTATGAGGAGTAAAATGACAATAATTATTTTGTGTGTTATTGCATTACTGACTGTTGGATTGTTTTTACTTAATCGTTCTCATCCAGATGATGAACAGGCTTATAACGAAAGAGAGTTATATCAGATGGGTAAAGATGCGAACGAACATTTAACCGGACGTCAGGTGGCTGATGTTAAATGTGCAGATTCTATAGGTAATATTATTAAATTATCTGATTTGATAGCAAACAAGAGTGTTCTGATTTATCATTATTCGGAATTGCATTGCAGTTCTTGTTATGAAAGTTTTCTACGCTTTTTAGACAATAATATTTACGACAACAGTCTGCCAATCATCATATTAGGTTCTTATCTAAGTTTTAGGCATTTTTCTGTCTACATCAAAAGAAATGTTTATATGTTACCTATCTATCGAGTTGAGCATAATCCCTTTCAATGGGAACTTGATAATATAAGTGTGCCATATTGTTTTGTATTAAATCCCGATATGACTACATCTTATTTCTATATTCCAAGAGATGAATTTCCTGAAACAAACAAGCTCTATTTAGAACGGGTTCGAACTCTATTATCAACCAATTGAGCACAATCTATTAATGCACACTTTGAAACAAAATATCATTTTTATAATTATTGCTGCCATCTATTTATTTACGGCAATCAACAGCAACGGTTACCATCATCCCGACGAGCACTATCAGATTATTGAATTTGCAGGGCTTAAGGGAGGATGGAATACCGGTGCGGATTTGTGTTGGGAGTATGATGCACAGATACGTCCTGCCCTGCAACCTATGCTCGCCTTAGTAGTATTCAAGTGCTTAGGTGTGTTTGGTGTTACCAATTCTTTTGGTTTGGCTTTGGGGCTGCGTGTGTTAACTGCATTATTTGCTGTCTTTTGTGTCTTCGTTTTTATCCGAAATTTTAAAAATAAGATAGAGGTGAAATACCATACTGCTTTTGTGTTGCTGTCTTTTCTGCTGTGGTTCTTGCCGGCTATCAATATCCGTTTTTCATCCGAAACTTGGGCAGGGTTTACTCTCTTGCTCTCGGTTGTTTTACTAAATGATGTTCAGAAGCAAAATCGCGGAAGTGTTTATTTTCTTGCCGGCTTGTTGTGGGGCTTAAGTTTCGAATTTCGCTTTCAGATGGCAATAGCATTGTTTGGCTTGTTTCTATGGCTGATTTTTATACGAAAAGAAAAGCTGAAGAATTTGCTATTATTGCTCTCAGGTAGCTTCGCAGTGGTGCTTGCCTGTACTTTGTTGGATTCTTGGTTTTATGGTAATTGGGTGTTTACTCCCTGGAATTATTTCTATTCTAATCTGATAGAAGGTGTGGCTTCGCATTTTGGAGTCGCTCCCTGGTATTATTACTTGGAGCAGCTAATAAATAGACCGACACCACTTATCGGAATGTTGTTATTGTCGGCATTATTGATTATGCTGTTTTTAGACTATAAAAATATCGTTCTGTGGTGTATTATCCCATTTTTGATAATCCATTCTTTAATACCGCATAAAGAATTGCGCTTTTTATTTCCTGTTGTCAATTTTGTTCCTTTGATAGTGATACAGGCTTTTCAGAAAGTTAATAACCGTCTGGAAAATAAAACGGTCGTTCGTGCAATAGCCTATCCTGTGGTTATCATTGCCTTGATTATCAACGCAGGTGGATTGCTTATGCTGGCGGTTAAACCTGCTTGTGATGGCAATATCAATATCTTACAATACATCGATAAACATCATGAGCATGTTAATCTTTACACGATAGGAGGCAGTAATCCCTATGTTTTAGGCTATAATGTAAAAGGATTAACGCCGCGATTTTATGCTAACGACAAGGTAACCGTCAAGGATTTGTCGAGCGTATGGAAACGAAATTTTGGGGAACGCTTTGAGGATGATGATTTGGTAATGCTGTACGCATCTTATCATGAATCTGTTTATTTAGAGAAAGAAGGGCTGCGGATTGAAAAGAAAAGTATTCCGGATTGGATAATTTGGTTGGATAGGTTTTATAAGGTTTACGATAAATATCAGTATATTTACGTCCTGTATTCAAAACCAAGTAATAATAGTTTATGTGCTAAAATGGAATGAAATTATGATTTTGATACTTAAATTCATTAAATACTGTGTAGTAGGCTTTTCCGGTATGCTTGTAGATTTTGGCATAACTTGGTTGTTGAAGGAAAAACTACGGTTTAATAAATATGTTGCTAATACCATTGGGTTCATTTCTGCTGCAACGAGTAATTATGTTCTGAACCGCATATGGACTTTTGAGAGTCAAAGCAATAAGATTATGACAGAATATACCAGTTTCTTTATCATTGCTTTAGTTGGTTTGGGATTAAACAATTTGATTTTAATGCTTTTGAATGATAAGCTGAAAATGAATTTTTATTTGTCGAAATTAATAGCAATTTTGATAGTAACTTTATGGAATTTCATAATGAATTTCCTCTTTACTTTTGCTGCAAGATGATTAAGAAAAAGATAAATATCGCTTTTAATAACGTGATGGCTAAGACGAAAAAACTTTTCATTGTTTTACTCATTGTGTTTTTTCTTGCTATTATAATACGAGTTTTTCTCGGCGAGCCTTGTTATGTGTCGTCAGCAAGTATGGAACCTGCAATATTATCAGGAGATTGGATTTGGGTAAATAAAATGACATATGGTAGCAGAATGCCATTTCGTTGGGCTGATATACCCTTGTTAAATGCGTTTACACATATTAGTTCGTTGCGCCATGCAGATGCTAAAATTGATTGGGGCTATCATCGCTTATCAGGCGTAAAGCGTCCATGTGTAGGTGATATTGTTGTTTTTAACAGTCCCGAAAACGAGGAGTTGTTGTTGGTAAAAAGAATTGTAAAAATTAAACGAACAGATGGTTGTCTTTTTTATGACATGCGAGGAGACAATTCGGAGATATCACACGACAGTCGTTTTTTTGGACAAATTCCTGAAAAACTTATAGTTGGAAAAGTAAATAGAACAATATTTTCTATTGAAAAAAATGAAGAAGATAAACTTAAACTTCGATTTGATAGATTCTTTTATAAATTAAAATAAATAAAATGTAAATATATTTTATCATGAAACAAACATCAATACCATGTATTATTCTTTTAGCGATGCTATGTGCCTGTTCTCCCGGCAAAAAGGAGAATGTTGAAGATGACGAAAAATCACATAAGATTGTAGATGAGTCTCCTGCCGAAGTTCAGGTTGTTCGCTTGGAGCATACCGATTTTAAGTATGATTTGATATCCAACGGTACAATTAATTCATCAAACAAAGCCGATTTACGCTTTATCTCACAGGAGGTAATAGAGCGTATACATGTCAGGAACGGTCAGCGTGTTGTAAAAGGACAGAAGCTTGCCGAGCTTAACAAGGTGCGCTTGGAGAGTAATCTGCGAATAGCGGAAAATGCTTTTGGCAGAGCAGAATTAGATTTTCAGGATGTGCTGATAGGGCAGGGATATTCTCTGAAGGATTCGACACAGATTCCTGCTGAAGTTTTGAGAATAGCCAAGATAAGAAGCGGCTATGCGCAGGAACAGAATAATCTGGCAATGGCAAGACATAATCTTGAAGCAGCTACTTTATATGCTCCCTTTAGCGGTGTGGTTGCAAACCTGACAGTCAGAGAATATAATTATCCGGGTTCTGATGCTTTTTGTACGATAATCGACAGTAGTAATCCCGAAGTAATTTTTAATGTTCTTGAAAGTGAAATGCCTTTGATTAAATTAAATGATGAAGTGGTGGTGTCTCCATTTTCTACAGGTTCATATGAAGCTTACGGCTCTATCATTGAAATAAATCCGAGCATAGACAAAAACGGGATGGTGCGCATTAAAGCAAGGGTTAGCAATAAAGATAATGTTTTGGTGGAGGGCATGAATGTAAGGGTTCTTGTAAAGCGACTTTTAGGGAAAAGTTTGGTAATTCCAAAGACAGCATTGGTGATGCGTACTAATCGTAAAGTTGTTTTTACACTTCAAAATGGCAGGGCAATGTGGAATTATGTTCAAACTGCACAGGAAAACCATGATAGCTATGTTGTAAGTGAAGGTTTACAGGTGGGCGACAGCGTAATTTATTCGGGAAATATAAATCTTGCACATGAGTCGCCGGTAACTACCATATATTAAATAAGAGTACAACCCATTCATCCATACTAATCACATGATTAAACATATATTTGACCGTCCCGTTTCGGTATTTATGGTTTTCCTTGCTTTCTTCATCTTAGGAATAATTACCTATGTAAACATACCTGTTTCATTACTTCCCGATATTGCCATACCTGAGATTACAGTTCAGCTATCGGTGGAAAATAAATCGGCAAGAGAAATAGAAAATACGGTTGTTGCTCCTTTGCGAAATCAGTTGTTACAGGTTTCGAGACTTCGCGAAATACGCAGTGAAACCCTTGATGGCAGTGGTACAGTGTATCTTAGCTTCGATTACGGCACAGATACCGACCTTGCATTTATTGAGGTAAACGAGAAGATTGACGCAGCCATGAATTATCTTCCCTTCGGCACACAACGTCCCAGGGTTATAAAGGCAAGTGCCACCGACATACCTGTATTTAATTTAGACTTGACACTTAAAGAAGATGCGAGTTTTGAAGATACGGACATTCAGAGATTCATCGAACTTAGTGATTTTGCCGAATCGGTTATAAGAAGACGTTTTGAACAACTGCCTCAAATTGCTATGGTTGATATGAGTGGGATTGTAAAAAAACGTTTGCTTATCTCACCCGACAAGCAAATGATGGATGTAAGCGGATTAAGTTTCTCGGATATTGAATCGGCACTCAACAACAATAATATAGATCCGGGCAGTATGTTGGTGCGCGATGGATATTACGAATATGTGATACGTTTTACTTCTGTACTTCGTACTGTAGAAGATGTTCAGAATATTTTTATTCGTAAGAATGACAGGATTTATAGTCTGAAAGACATAGCAAAAGTTGAAATCGTACCTGAGAAAGAAACCGGAATGGCTTTTTATAATGGTAAACGTGCTATTGTACTTTCGGTGATAAAGCAGTCGCAAGAAAACATGTCGAATATGCAAAAGGCAGTAAACGAGGTTGTCGACAGGTTTAAGAAGGACTATCCTGAGATTGAATTCAATATCACACAAAGTCAAACAAAATTATTGGATTATACGATAACCAACTTGAAGGAAAACTTGATATTAGCTTTTATCTTTGTTTTTGTAGTATCGATAATTTTTCTAAAAGATGGGCGTTCTTCATTTGTTATCGGCATAAGTTTGTTTGTTTCGTTGACCATCAGCTTGCTCTTTTTCTATTTGTTTAAAGTCTCAATGAATGTTGTTTCATTGACAGGTTTGATATTGGCTTCGGGGATGATGATCGACAGTTCGATAATTGTAACCGACAATATCGGGCAGTACACGCGAAGAGGATTGTCGGTTGCAGAAGCTTGTGTTACAGGCACAAAAGAAGTTGTAGCACCCATGCTCAGTTCTACACTTACCACAATAGCCGTATTTGCTCCACTGATTTTTTTAAGCGGTATCGCAGGGGCGTTGTTTTTCGATCAAGCATTTTCTGTAGCAGTAGGACTATTGGTGTCGTATGTCACCGGAATAACATTCTTACCTGTATTATATCGAATAGTGTACACTATAAGAATTCCGTTTAGAAAGAACAAATTGAATAAAAAACAGCAAGATACTGGGGAATATAATTCATTGGTTTATAGGATATATGATAAAGGTATAGAATGGGTTTTCTCACATAAGATTACAACATCTGTCATCATGCTTGCAGTGTTTCCTGTTTGTGTGTGGCTGTTTTTAGTTATACCCAAAGAAAAGATGCCCGACATAAACCAGAATGAGGTGATGTTGCATGTTGAATGGAATGAGAATATCCATATAGGAGAGAATGGTCAGCGCTGTAAGTCATTTTTTAAATATATCGATAAAGAAGTGGAAGAGGTTTCAGGATTGATAGGGCAACAGCAGTTTTTGTTAAGCAGTGCAAGCCGGCTGACATCAACAGAAGCTGAGATATATCTGCAAAGTGCATCATCAAAGGATATTCCGCAGTTAAAACAAAATATCAGTGAGTATTTCAGACAGCATCATCCCGAAGCACTGATAACCTTTTCTCCTGTAGGTAATTTGTTTGAAAAGATTTTTACAACCGGTGAGGCAGAGCTTGTTGTAGAGTATTATTCCAATGACCGAACAAAGGCTATGGATAAATCAACAGCTCAGGCAGTTCAAAGTCAGCTTGAAAGTCTATCGGGTGAGATACCTGTTGGAGTTTCATTTCAAAACCAGCTCAATCTCAGTATTGACAGGGAAAAACTACTTTTGTACAATGTCCCTTATTATTTGGTTTATCAGCTTTTAAAAACTGCTTTTAAGGAAAACCGGTTTGCCACACTACGTTCCCAGCAGCAATATCTTCCTGTAGTGTTGGGTGATGATGAAAGTACGGTAAGAGAAATTCTAAACAGTACGCTGATTGATGTATCAAAAAATCAGGATGGAAAGACTAATAAAGTTCCTCTTTCATCATTTGTCAGGGTAATACAGTCGGAAGATTTGAAAACTATTGTTGCAGGAAGTGCAGGCGAATATGTACCGTTTTATTTTTACTCTGTAAAGAATGCAGGAAATATAATTGAAAAGGTTCAGAAAAACAGTTATGATAATAAAAAGTGGGAAGTAGGTTTTTCAGGTAGTTATTTCTCTAATCGCAAGATGATTAATGAAATGATTGTTATTCTTCTTATTTCTATTATGTTGATGTACTTTATACTTACAGCCCAGTTTGAGGATTTCAAGCAGCCGTTGATAGTCTTGCTTGAAATACCTATAGACATAACAGCTTCATTAGCGCTGCTGATACTTGCAGGTCATACCTTAAATCTGATGTCGGCAATCGGTATAGTGGTAAGCTGCGGTATCATTATCAACGACTCGATATTAAAAGTTGATGTTATGAATCAGCTTCGAAAGGAAGGCATGGCACTTATGGAGGCGATTCATGAGGCGGGACGCAGAAGGTTAAAAGCAATTCTGCTTACAGCCCTTACTTCTGTGGTATGTATGGCACCGCTTTTACTCAGCAGCGATTTAGGCTCCAGCCTCGAAAAACCTTTAGCTATGGCTACAATAGGAGGTATGGTGATAGGCACTCCTGTCAGTTTGTTCGTTGTGCCGCTTGTGTATTGGTGGATTTATAGAAAAAGGGAATTTAAGAGTTTAGAAAATAAGAAATTTAAGAATGAAGATATATAAATAGAGAGTTTTATGAAGAAATTATTTGCAATATCAATATTTATGTTCTTGTGCTTTTATGTGACTTTTTCGCAGAAGCAGCAGATTAGCTTATCGCGCAGTATAGAGATTGCGTGTGATAGTTCTTTGCAGGCTTTCAGGGCAAAGAACCTGTATATGTCGAACTATTGGCAGTACCGGACATTTCAGGCTGAGCGTCTGCCCGCACTGACTTTTAAAGTAACGCCTATCCGCTATAACAGGGATTTTACGCGGAGATATGACTCTCAAAATGATATAGATGTTTATCGCCAACAACAATCATTGTATTCATCAGGTAATCTGTCAATTAGTCAGAATTTCGACTTAACCGGTGGTACTTTTTACATAGATTCGGAATTAGGATATTTTCAGAATTTAGGTGGGACAAGTTTCTCCCAATTTTCATCAGTTCCATTTAGAGTAGGCTATTATCAATCGTTATTTGGATATAACAGTTTCAAATGGGAGAAGAAAATAGAACCTTTGAAATATGAGAAAGCAAAGAAGCAATATCTTTATGCGCAGCAGGAAATATCCGAATGGGTAGTTACGTATTTCTTTGCATATGCTATGGCTCAATTGGAGTATGATATGGCACAGGAAAATGTAATATCTTCGGATACCTTATATAGTATTGGCCGCCAACGACAGGATATTGCAGCAATTTCACAAGGAGACCTGTTAACTTTAAAATTGGATGCTGTCAATGCCCGCAATACCTTTAGAACAGCAGAAAGTAATTTGCAGAGAGCTAAGTTTCGTTTTCTATCATTCCTTAATATAGATAAAGAAACTGATGTGTTGTTAGAACTTCCTGTTCGTCCAAAGATAATTCATGTTTCTGCTGATGAAGCTTTAGCTTATGCACAGCAAAATAATCCTGATTACTTGGCTAACAAACAGGAGCTTTTAGAGTCGGAGAGAGAGGTTGACCGCACTAAGAAAAGTTCTAATTTTGATGCAAGTTTCTCTGTAAGTGTAGGATTTAATCAAATTGCAAGTACTTTTGGTGAGGTTTATAGAAATCCTTTGGAGCAGGATATTGTGAATGTAGGATTGACAATACCGCTGGTCGACTGGGGTGTTAGAAAGGGAAGGGCGAATATGGCTCTTAACAGTTTGAATGTTGCCAAAATATCAGTTCAACAGAAAGAGATAAGTCTGGAACAAGAAGTGATAATGAGCGTTGATGAGTTTTTGATACGACAGGATTTAATTGGCAGTGCAGAAGAAGCTTTGAAACTTGCTGATATGGCTTACCGTATAACAAAGGAACGTTTTATAATAGGTAAAGCAGATTTAAACAGTCTGACACTTTCATTAAATCGACAAAATACTGCACAGCGCAATTATATTTCAACGCTTCAGGATTATTGGAATAGCTATTATAAGCTTCGCAAATTAACCTTATATGATTTTGAGAAGGGTGAGTCTTTGAGTGAACAGTTTGACCATGTTGAAAGAATACACTAAATGAAGCAAAGCAACAAAGTCATGAAGGTTAAAGATTCAGATTTGGACATAAAAAAAAGTATTTCTTCGTTTACTGTCATTACGGTTTGCGTGTGCCTGTCGATTTTGGGAGTATTTCTTATCCCTAAGTTGTCAGTGAAGCTAAACCCATCTCGGCGACTACCTCAGGTGAATATTTCCTTCTCTATGTACGGTGAGTCGGCACGTGTTGTTGAAACGGAGGTTACCTCTAAACTTGAGGCTATGCTCAACCGTGTCAGAGATGTCAGAGAAATAAGTTCATTTTCGGCTAATGGATATGGAAGTATTACGGTTGGTCTTTCTAAATATGCAGATCCAGATATTGCTCGTTTTGAAATCTCCACTATCATCAGGCAGGCATGGGCGAGTCTGCCATCAGGAGTTAGTTATCCCCATATCAGTATGTCGGGAACAAGCGATGAAGTAAATACTCCATTTCTTTCCTATACGGTGAATGCCCCCTTATCGCCCGTTGTCATACAAGAATATGTGGAAAATCATATCAAGCCTAAACTCGCTATCATCAAGGGAGTTGATAAAATAGATGTAAGTGGAGCAAGTCGTATGGTTTACAAGCTGACTTATGATTATAATAAGCTGCAACAATATCGTATAAGTACAAATGATATAAGGAATGCCATCAATACCAGTCTTGAAAAAGAGTCTCTCGGCATGGGAAAGATTTTAGATGAAGAAACCTCACAGAAACAGTGGATAAGGATTGCATTAGAGTCGAAAGAAGCAAATGATTTTTTTGATCCTGCATCCATTCAGGTAAAAGTTTATGATGGTACTATAATCTATCTCAATCAAATAGTACAATGTAGTTTTGAAGAGGAAGAGGCATCAAGTTATTATCGAATTAACGGACTGAACTCCATATATTTGTCGATAACAGCAAATCAGCAGGCTAATCAGTTGAAGTTGAGCAAATATTTAAGGCAAATTCTTGATGATATGCAAGATCGATTGCCTGAAGGTTATCAGTTACATATGTCCTATGATGCAGGTGAATATATTCAGGCAGAGCTTAATAAGATTTATTTTCGTTCAGGATTGACAATTCTTATACTGCTGTGTTTTGTCTTTCTTGTATACAGAAATATGAAATATTCATTGTTAATTCTCACTTCATTGGTAATAAATATCGCCGTATCGATTATTTTGTATTATCTGTTAAGAATTGAAATGCAATTATTTTCACTTGCCGGGCTGACAGTCTCATTGACCCTCATAATCGACAATGTCATTATCATGTCGGATCAAATTATACAGCGCAATAACAAGAAAGTTTTTCTTGCCATTCTTACGGCAACGGCAACAACGGTTGGGGCACTTACTGTCATCTTTTTTATGAAAGAAGAGGTGCGTTTAAATCTTCAAGATTTCTCATGGGTTATAATTATCAACCTATCTGTATCGATAATTATTGCATTTCTTTTAGTGCCTGCATTAATTGATAAACTTGGCATTAAGAAGCAAAATTATACTAAAAAGCGTGATCGCACTAATAAAAATAAAATTACTAAAAACAGATTGGTTCGACTGTTTAAAAACAAAACAGGACTGATTTACTTTAATAGGACTTATGAGAGAGTAATCGTTTTTATGTATAGAAAAAGGGTGTGGTTTGTTATTATTTTGATATTGTCTTTTGGATTACCTGTTTTCTTACTTCCTGAAAAAATTGAAAAAGAAGCGGAAAGAGGATTTATAATAAATTATTCACAAGAAGATGAAGGCTTCTTTGCAAAGATTTACAACCTGACACTTGGCTCTACCTTTTATAAAGAAAAAATAAAACCTGTTTCTGATGTTGCTTTGGGAGGGAGTATGAGACTGTTTGCACAGAAGGTTAAGAATGGCTCTTATTCCTCAGGCGAACGAAGCGAAACATCGTTGCATGTAGCGGCTTCTTTGCCTAATGGGTCGACCAAAGAGCAAATGGATGTGTTAATTCGGCACATGGAGAGCTATATCTCACAATATAGTCAGGTGCGACAGTTCGAGACTAATATATACAATGGCAGGCAGGCAAGTATAAGGATTTTCTTCACTAAGGAAAATCAGCGAGGATCTTTTCCGCATATGTTAAAATCCAAATTGATAAGCAAATCGCTCGAATTAGGTGGCGGAAGTTGGAGCGTTTATGGTGTTGGTGACGGCTTTAATAATGATGTAAAAGAACAGGCAGGCTCAAGTCGCATCAAATTGCTTGGATATAACTACGATGAGTTGAATCGTATTGCAAACAACATGAGAGATTCTCTTTTAGAATATCGAAGGATAAAAGAAGTAACGATAGATTCAAAATTTAGTTGGTTCAAAAATGATTATATGGAGTATGTCTTTGATTTAAACAAAGACCGTCTCTCGCAGTTAGATATTCAACCTATTGCATTGTTTAATTCTTTGACTCCCATGTTTTATAGAAATATAGATGCAGGAACTTTTGTGTCAACTAAAGGAGTAGAACCAATAAGACTTTATTCACGACAGGCGCAAGATTTAGATATTTGGGATTTGGAGCATTATCCTGTAAAGCTTAACAATGAGGAAAAAGAATATAAATTGACGGAAGTAGCTAACATTCAAAAATCTAATGTTTCACAAGGTATCTCAAAAGAAAATCAGCAGTACTTACTATGCCTTCAGTATGAGTATATCGGCAGTTATCAGCAAGCATGGAGTGTTTTAGAACGTACAGTGAAAGCCTTTAACAAGATTATTCCTTTAGGGTATAAGGTGGATAGTGAAGCCCAGAGGTATTGGTGGGGTAAAGGTGATGGTGATACACATTATTGGCTTCTTTTTCTGATTGTTATCATAGTGTTTTTTACAACGAGTGTTCTGTTTAATTCATTATTGCAACCATTAGTGGTGATTTTTATTATACCTGTTTCATATATCGGAGTGTTTCTCACTTTCTATCTTTTTGATTTGAATTTTGATCAAGGTGGTTTTGCCTCATTTATACTACTGTCCGGTTTGTCGGTCAACGCCAATATTTATATCCTTAGCGAGTATAACAATATCAGAAAAAGATATGCTAACATCACACCTATCAGAGCATATATGAAAGCATGGAATGCTAAAATCCGTCCTGTATTCCTGACAATTTCGTCGACTGCACTTGGCTTTATTCCTTTTATGATTGGGAAGTACAAAGAGTCCTTTTGGTTCCCCCTTGCAGCAGGTACCACAGGAGGATTAATCTTCTCATTGATTGCATTATTTGTGTTTTTGCCTTTATTTATGGGGGTAGGGAAGAAAGAAAAATCGATAGATTTAGGTGAAAAGTATTATAAGTCAAAATAATAAATGAAACTATTTTGTAAATAAAAGAATTATCTTATCTTTGCAGTCCGTTTATTATCCCAGTGTAAAAGTTCGTTAAATTACGAGTGAAAGTTCTGAATTTGTGCCGATTAGCCTCTCTCAAAAGCAGAATTTAGCAAGTAAGAAACGACATTAATTAATTAAATAATAAATTTTAAAGTGGATACGTTAAGTTATAAAACCATTTCTGCCAATAAAAATACGGTTCAGAAAGAATGGGTAGTAGTGGATGCTACCGATATGGTATTGGGGCGTATGGGTTCAAAAGTAGCTAAACTTTTGAGAGGAAAATACAAACCAAGTTTCACACCGCATGTTGATTGTGGTGATAATGTGATAATTATAAATGCAGATAAAGTTGTGTTGACAGGTAACAAATGGACAGATAGAGTATACTATCGTCATACAGGTTATCCTGGAGGTCAACGTGAAACAACTCCTGAGAAATTGATGGCACAAAGTCCTGAAAAACTAATTAAGAAAGTGGTAAAAGGAATGTTGCCGAAAAACAGACTTGGAGCTCAGATTTTGTCTAACCTGTATGTTTTTGCAGGTTCGGAACATAACAAACAAGCACAACAACCCAAAACAATAGATTTAAACTCACTTAAATAATCAGTATGGAAGTAATAAATGCCTTAGGAAGAAGAAAAGCTGCTGTAGCACGTGTTTTCGTAAGCGAGGGAAAAGGTCAGATCAACATCAACAAACGTGATTTGAGCACTTATTTTCCATCACCGATATTGCAGTATATTGTAAAACAACCTTTAAACAAATTGGGGGTTGCTGAGAAATATGATATTAAAGTGAATTTAGATGGTGGCGGTTTTAAAGGCCAGGCTGAAGCTTTACGCTTAGCTATTGCCCGTGCATTGGTGAAAATTAATCCTGAAGATAAACCGGCTTTGAAAGAAGAAGGATTTATGACACGCGACCCACGTACTGTTGAGCGCAAGAAACCAGGTCAACCAAAAGCACGTAAGAGATTCCAGTTCTCTAAACGATAATTATTATTTACAATTTTTTCATTTACTATTTACTATTTATAGAGTTGCGAAGATTTCCGCATTGCTCCAAATTGTAAATTGTAAATCGTCAAATAGTAAATATGTTTAGTATCTAAATTTTGCGGACTCATAGACACTGGATGGCTACCGTGAAATTGATTTTAACAGAAAGTAAACAAACAAAAACAAAACAATGTCAAGAACAAATTTTGAACAATTATTAGAAGCAGGTTGCCATTTTGGTCACTTAAAACGCAAATGGAATCCTGCAATGGCTCCTTATATTTTCATGGAGCGTAACGATATCCACATTATCGATTTACACAAAACCGTTGCAAAAATTGATGAAGCTGCTGCTGCAATGAAATCTATTGCAAAATCAGGTAAGAAAATACTATTCGTTGCAACAAAAAAACAAGCTAAAGATGTTGTAGCTGATAAAGCTAAAGCTGTCGGAATGCCATATATTACAGAGCGCTGGGCAGGTGGTATGTTAACTAACTTCCCAACTATCCGTAAGGCAATCAAAAAAATGTCGACTATCGACAAAATGACTACTGACGGTACGTTTGAGAATATCTCAAAGCGCGAAAAATTGCAAATTTCACGTCAACGTGAAAAACTCGAAAAAAACTTAGGCTCAATTGTCGACCTGACAAGACTGCCATCTGCTTTGTTCGTAGTTGACGTAATGAAGGAAAATATTGCAGTTAAAGAAGCTCAACGTTTAGGTATCCCTGTATTTGGAATAGTTGATACTAACTCAAATCCTAATGGAATCGACTTTGTAATTCCTGCAAATGACGATGCAACAAAATCTGTAGAAGTTATATTAACAGCTTTGGCAGAAGCAATCCAAGAAGGTCATGAAGAGCGTAAGGTTGAGAAAGTTGATACGGAAGTTGCTGAGGCACCTGTTGCTAAAGAAGGTAAACGTAGAGTAGCAAGACGCCCAAGAACTCAAAAAGAAGATGAAGAGGCATTAAATGCCAATATATTAACCAAGTTTGTTAAAGACGAGGAATAAAAACATTTACTATTTGACGATTTACAATTTACAATTTGGAGCAAGGCGGAAATCTTCGCAACTCTATAAATGGTAAATAGTAAATGAAAAAATTGTAAATCAATTTAGTTGTTAATAATCAAAATAAAGATATAAAATTATGGCTGTAACAATGGCAGATATTTCGAAATTGCGTACTATGACAGGTGCCGGTATGATGGACTGTAAAAACGCACTTATCGAAGCTGAAAATGATTTTGAAAAAGCTGTTGAAATAATTCGTAAAAAAGGTCAGGCTGTAGCTGCAAAACGTAGCGATCGCGAAGCCTCTGAAGGTTGTGTGTTAGCTGCTGCTGACAATGGCTTTGCTGCAATTATTGCTTTAAAATGTGAAACTGATTTCGTTGCAAAAAATGCTGATTTTATTGCACTTACACAATCTATTCTCGATGCTGCAATGAAAGCTAAAGCTTCTTCAACAGAAGAGGTTGCTGCTATCACTATTGATGGTCGTTCGATTGCTGATTTAGTAACAGAACGCTCAGGTATAACAGGTGAAAAGATGGAGCTTGACTACTATGAGTTTGTGAAAGGTGGAAGTGTTGTATCTTACATTCATCCGGGTAATAAATTGGCTACTATTGTTGCTTTTGAAGAAGCAAATGTAGAATACCAAGTTGCACGTGATATCGCAATGCAAGCTGCTGCAATGAATCCTGTTTCATTGGATAGAACTTCAGTTCCAGAAAAAGTTATACAACAAGAACTTGAAATTGGAAGGGACAAAGCTCGTCAGGAAGGTAAACCAGAAGCAATGTTAGATAGAATCGCTGAAGGTCGTTTGAATAAATTCTTCCAAGAGTCGACTTTAGTTGAACAAGCATTTATCAAAGACGGTAAAATTACTGTTGCTGATTATCTGAAAGCAAATAAGGCTACTGCAATTGCTTTCAAACGTGTTACTCTAAACCAGGAGTAATTTATATTCAGCATATTTCATAAGAGGCTGTCTCAAAAGAGATTTCCTTTATTTAACTTTGAGGGTGTTTCTGAAACACCCTCTTTTTTATCTCCTCATTTTTAAGTACTTTTGCAAACTGTTTGTTCAGGATTATTTTAAATAAATTTATATTAATGGGTAATATTGTCGCAATAGTTGGTCGCCCCAACGTAGGAAAATCAACACTTTTCAATCGTCTTACTAAAAGTCGTAAAGCAATAGTAAATGAACAGTCGGGTACTACACGTGACCGTCAGTATGGTAAATGCGAATGGAATGGACGCGAGTTTTCCGTGATTGACACTGGAGGCTGGGTGCTAAATTCTGATGATGTTTTCGAAGAGGAAATTAAAAAGCATGTAACCGTAGCTGTCGATGAGGCTGATTTAATTTTATTTGTTGTTGATGTTCAGAATCGAATAACCGATTTGGATAGCGAAGTTGCATCCTTGTTGCGAAAAGCTCAAAAGCCCATTATAGTGGTATCAAACAAGTCGGACACATTTGATTGGCAATATAATACAGCAGAATTTTATTCATTAGGCTTAGGAGATCCATTTATGGTATCGGCGATAAATGGCTTAGGTACAGGAGAGTTGCTTGACGTAATCGTAGAAAAGCTTGGGGATGATAATGTTGATGAGGAGTTAGATGTTGAATTGCCACGCTTCGCAATTGTTGGTCGTCCGAATGCAGGAAAGTCCTCTATTGTCAATGCTTTTGTAGGAGAAGAAAGAACGATAGTAACAGATATACCGGGCACTACACGCGATTCTATTTATACTCGCTTCAATAAGTTTGGTCATGATTTTTATTTGGTAGATACCGCAGGAATACGGAAAAAGGCTAAAGTACAGGAGGATTTAGAGTATTATTCTGTAGTACGGTCAATTCGTGCCATTGAAAATTCGGATGTGTGTATATTAATGATTGATGCTACAAGAGGTGTTGAGTCTCAAGATATGAATATCTTTTCCTTAATTCAGAAAAATAGAAAGGGATTGGTAGTAGCTGTAAATAAATGGGATTTAATACCTAATAAAGAGACAAACGATACAAAAAAGATAGAAAGTACAATACGTGAAAAATTTGCTCCATTTACAGATTTTCCTATTGTGTTTACTTCTGCAACTACTAAGCAACGAATATTGAAAGTTGTGGAGTTGGCTGTTGAGGTTTATAAGAATAAGCAAAAGAAAGTTCCGACAGCAAAGCTAAATGAGTTTTTCTTACCATTGATAGAAAATTATCCACCACCAGCTTTAAAAGGGAAATATATTAAGATAAAATATGTAACTCAATTACCTAATACACAAATACCTACATTTATTTTCTTTGCTAATTTACCTCAGTATGTAAAAGAACCATACAAACGTTTCTTAGAAAATAAACTTCGCTCAAAATGGGATTTTTGCGGTACTCAAGTGCATGTGTTTATCAGGCAGAAGTAATTTCACCACTACCTATGCAGATTGTTTTGTCCTTGTCGTATACAACGCCAAACTGACCGGGAGCAATACCCTGCAATTTTGAAGAAGATTTAATTCTGAAACCTTCCGGTGTTTTAAAGATAATACCATCTGTAAACTCAGGAGTGTGACGAATTTTAAAAGTAATTTCAGAAGATAATTCTTTATTATCCCAAGGATTTTCTGTGATAAAATGAAAATCCTTCATAGTAAATGCATCTCCATAGGCTGCTTCTACATCATATCCTTTCGATGCCCAAATAATGTTTGCATCTATATCTTTTCGGATAACATACCACGGTCCGCCCGACAAATACAACCCTTTGCGTTGTCCGACTGTATGAAACCAATAACCTTTGTGCTTACCTAAAATTTTTCCGGTTTCAAATTCAACGATTGGACCTTCTTTTTCGCCTAAATATCTTTTAATGAAATCATTGTAATTTACCTTTCCAAGAAAACATATACCCTGACTGTCATGTCGTTTTGCACTTGGTAAATTTGCTTTTTCAGCAATTGCCCTAACTTCACTTTTCATTAGACTACCAATGGGGAACATCAATTTTGAAACTTGCAAATGATTTATCTGCGCAAGGAAATCTGTCTGATCTTTCAGTAAATCTTTAGCTGTGCCAAGATATGTTTTACCATCTTTGACAATGGTTGTGGCATAATGACCGGTAGCTGTTTTATCGAAATGTTTGCCGACTTTATCCTCAAAAACACCAAACTTAATCAGTTTATTACACATTACGTCCGGGTTTGGAGTGAAGCCCTTCTTGACTTTATCGATAGTATAAGCAACAACAGTATCCCAATAATCCTGATGAAGATCGATGATTTCGAGCTTACAGCCATATTTATGAGCGATTAAAGTAGCTAATTCAATATCTTCTTCAGAACTACAATGCAAAAGCTCATCATCATCCATCCCTATTTTAATATAAAATAAAGTTGGATTATAACCGGCTTCCTTTAGCAGATGAACCACTACAGAACTGTCGACACCACCTGATAATAAACTTGCAATCATAATAAATATTTTAATTTTTATGTAGAGACGCCCAATTTGGGCGTCTCTACTAATCACCAATCACCAATCACCAATCACCAATCACCAATCACTAATCACTAATCACCAATCACTAAATATAATACTCCGCCAAATCTATTAAACCTGCTTTTATAGCATATTTTGTGGCTTCGTGTACATTATTAACCTCAATCTTTCTAAAGATATTCTTTCTGTGTGTCATTATTGTATGCATACTGGCATGACGAATTGCTGCAATTTCACGAGTAGATTTGCCAAGAGCCATCTCCTTTAGAATTTCCTGTTCAGTGATAGTAAGCACATTACGTGTCGGCACAGTTGATTTGTGCTTTGATACATCCAACAATAAATTCGATATATAACTACTTATATAACGCTCACCTTTGATAGCTTGTTTTATGGAACTCATAATATCTTCGGATGAGCTATCTTTCAATAAAACACTGAATTTCTGTGAGTTGAAAAGCAATGTACGAATTGCGTCTTCGTTTAACTCATAAGAAGAAATAATCCAATCAGTGTTTGGATATTTTTCTTGTAGAAAAATCAACTCTTGTACACGCTCAAAATCAAATAATGTATAGTCTAAAATAACAAGCGCATCTTGATTAGCTTTTAGAGTCTCAATCAACTCCTTTTTGTTGGAAACCTCATCAGTTTGGTTATTTATATCGTTTTTATTCAAGAAAAACAACCACCCTGCACGTGTTAAGTCTTGTATATCAGCTATTATAATTTTTCGCATTCATTCAATTTTTCGAAATTGGTGCAAAGTTAGTAAAAAAAGAGTATTTAATGTTGTTTGATATTATGCTCGTACAAAAAAGCAGGCAAAATATCTTTCGATAAATTGCCTGCTTTCGTACCCGAAGCGGGACTTGAACCCGCACAGCCGTGAAGCCAAAGGATTTTAAGTCCTTCGTGTCTACCATTCCACCATCCGGGCAGGAATGATTTCTGTAACTCATAAGAGTTGAGCGAAAAACGGGACTCGAACCCGCGACCCTAACCTTGGCAAGGTTATGCTCTACCAACTGAGCTATTTTCGCATTTATTAAACTTCTACTAACCTATCTCAGTTGGTAGAGCATATTATTGTCTATCTTTCTGGCAACTGAGCTATTTTCGCATTTATTAAACTTCTACTAACCTATCTCAGTTGGTAGAGCATATTATTGTCTATCTTTCTGGCAACTGAGCTATTTTCGCATTATATCAACTATAGACCATTGACGATAGGCTATTGACTAATCACCAATCACAAATCACCATTGACGAATCACCATCCCTCAAAGCGGCTGCAAATATAGTAAGTTTTTTTTATTTATCGAAATTTTTATAAAAAAAAGCGGAATGATTTTTAAACCGCTTTTTTTTAAAATCGTTCATTAAGCTAAGCTAATGAATAGTTCCTTTTCAACCTCATTGAACTTTACTTTGCCTTCGCGTGCCAACCAACCAAGTGCAAGGTATAAATCCTTGTCTGTCAATTTGGTTGCTTTTTTAGCTGCCTTTACTTCAAGTTCACCTCCTTGTAATGCCTGCCATACTGATCCTGCATTTACTCCGATTGTTTCTTTTTTCATTTTCTTTTTTGTTTGGTAACAAAGCATCATGCTGTACATTGATGATTGTTACAAGTTCGACAATTATATCAAAGAGTTAGTACCCTCTAATTCAGGTGCAAAGATAATTAAATATGTTATAAAACACAAATTTCAATAAAAATGATATGTAAATGGTTGAAATATGCTATTAAACATACATTTCGTCAATTTGTACTTTGTATCTCTGCATTATTACCGCCCTCTTTATTTTAAGAGTATTTGTAAGCTCACCTCCTTGTATGCTGAAAGGTTTCTGAATAAGTGCAAATTTCTTGATTAATTCGTGCTTAGCCATGCCTTCCTGCATTTTTTGTATGCGCTCTTCCAAAAAACTGTAAATTTCAGGATTGTTTAATAAAGATTCAGTATCACTAAATGAAATCTTCTTTTTTGCAGCATATTTTTCAAGCTCGGATATAGATGGTGCAATAATAGCGGTTACATATGGTTTTTCATCACCTATAACTGCAACTTGTTCAATGCATTTGTCGAGAATTAATTTTGTCTCAATTTCCTGAGGTGCAACATATTTGCCATATGATGTCTTGAATAAGTCTTTGATTCTGTCTGTAAGAATTATATTTTCACCACGGATATATCCTGCATCACCTGTTCTGAAAAACCCATCTTCTGTAAAGGCTGCTTTATTTGCCTCTGGATTATTATAATAACCTGAGAATATAGTTTTGCCTTTTAGTAATATCTCATTATCGTCTCCAATTTTAACTTCTAAATCAGGAATAATTGTTCCTACCGTTCCAAATTCATAACCTTTGTCTTCAAAAAAACTTACAGTAGCAGTGTTTTCGGTCAAACCATATCCATATACGATAGGAATACCCAGACTTCTCATGAAGATATTTATTTCATCAGATAGTTTTGCACCGGCAACAGGAAACAATACTGCATTGTCAAGACCTATTGTTTTCTTTAATTTGGCATAAATTAATTTATCAGCAATTTTATAGCGTAACTTCAATCCAAATGGAGTTTTTTTATCTAATCTGATATAATCAAGATTGTATGTTTTACCAACTGCCATAGCCCAAGAAACTATACCTTGCTTTAAAGGAGACATTTTCGATATATTATCTTGTACTGCAATATACACTTTCTCCCAGAAGCGAGGAACAGCGCACATCATGGTTGGTCTCACTTCCTTAATCGTTTCTGTTATTTCAATAGGTCTTAAATTTATGAATACCTCAACACCACGAGCAACACATAGATAACACCACATTCTCTCAAATACGTGTGTAAGAGGCAGAAAGGCTATTGAAGTGTCTTTCTCCGACATATTGGGGATGCGAATTGTATGTACTCTGACTGCTTCGTTCAAACAGGAATGTGGTAGCATCACACCTTTCGGATTTCCTGTTGTACCTGATGTGTAAAGAATACATGCTAAATCGGTCTCATCAGCTTCTTCTATACGCTGTTGAATTTCAAAATGACGGTTTGATGATCTTCCAAGTTCAAGTAATTCATCTAAATATAAGGTCTGTTCGTTCTTTTTCTTTACAGATGTATCAAATAAAATAATCTTTTTAAGAACGTCAGACTTATTCATAACCTCAAGTGCTATGTCATATTGCTGTTGCTCTCCTACAAATAAAATCTCAATTCCTGAATCATTAACAATGAACTCTATTTGAGGTGCAGTCGATGTGGCATACATAGGCACCACTATTGCACGATTTGAGAATAAGGCATAGTCAACTATAAGATTTTCAGCCATATTATTTGAAAACTGTCCAACTCTGTCGCCGGTCTCTACTCCCAATTCATATAATGCCTTGGCAATAATTGTAGTCTGTTCTGCAAAGCTTTTCCAGCTTATTTTATTCCATTCGTCTTGAAGATTTTTTCTGTGATTTAAAGCAGTTTTATCTCCATACTTTTGAGCTTGGACATGAATTAAATCTGCAAAATGAATTGTTTCCATATTATGTATCGATTATAATTATGAGACAAAGTAAATGTTTTTTTAAATAACCGGAGCTGTTTCAGTTAATTTTTCTAATAATTCTGAGTTGTTATTTAGTAATTGATAGGCTTTGTAAGAAGCATTTTGTTGAGATTCTTTTTTGCTCGAACCGCTATCTTCGCAGATATACTTACCATTGATTAGCAGTTCTGTATGAAAAACATGTGAATTGGCGGAAAGTATTTCTTCTTCAATCAGTACAAATTCATATTTCAAATGGTTTTTCTGACAAAATTCAATGATTTTTGATTTGAAATTTCTTTCGTCAACTACCACTTTATCTAAATCTATAAAGGTTTTAAATAATCGTTTTTCAACAAATCGTTTACATTTTTTATAACCTTGATCTAAATATATTGCACCAATTAATGCCTCAAATGCATTACCATATATATTAATATTGTTGTTTGAGTTTATGTGGCGCGATTTTACGACTAACTTTTCTAATCCAAGTTCGAGAGCAATCTGATTTAAAAACTCGCGCTTAACCAATTTTGAACGTGTGTTTGTCAGAAAACCTTCACGTTGACGATCATATCTTTTAAATAATATATCTGTAACTATTGAATTAAACACTGCATCTCCTAAAAACTCAAGACGTTCATTATTCATAAAATGATTATAGGTCGTTGAACGTGCCATTGATCTATGTCGCAGTGCCAGATTATATAGGTCAATCTGATCAGGATAAAATCCCAATATATGGTAAAATTGCAAATAAGGCTCTTTTCGAGCGTTCGACAAGAGCCTTAATTTTTTCTTTAAATATTGAAACACCTTATTTTCTATACTTCTTTACAATTAAACTGGCATTATGACCGCCAAATCCAAAAGTGTTGGATAAAGCTGCATTTACTATACGTTTCTGAGCTTTATTAAACGTAAAATTAAGATTATAGTCTATTTCAGGATCATTATCTCCTTCTTCATGATTAATAGTAGGAGGAACGATGTCATTCTTCACTGAAAGAATAGCAACAATTGCTTCAACTGCACCGGCAGCTCCTAACAAATGACCAGTCATCGATTTTGTAGAACTGATATTGAGTTTGTAAGCATGTTCACCAAAGACTTCTTTGATAGCTTTCGCTTCAGATGGGTCGCCAACAGGTGTGGCTGTACCGTGAACATTTACATAATCTATATCTTCGGGAGTCATTCCTGCATCCTTCAAAGCGCGCTGCATTACTAATTTAGCACCTAAACCATCAGGATGTGTAGCGGTTAAATGGTAAGCATCGGCAGATAATCCGCCTCCTACCACTTCGCAAATAATATTTGCTCCGCGTGCTAATGCATGTTCTAATTCTTCAAATATCAAGCATCCCGCTCCTTCACCCATAACAAATCCATCACGACTTGCACTGAAAGGACGAGAAGCTGTTTCGGGACTGTCATTTCGGGTTGATAGGGCAGTAAGTGCATTAAAACCACCAACACCACCAGGTGTTAAAGCAGATTCAGCTCCACCTGTAACGATAATATTTGCTTTTCCTAATCGGATATAATTAAATGCATCAATAAGGGCATTGGTTGAAGAGGCACAGGCTGAAGCTGTGGAATAATTAGGTCCTCTGAAACCATAAGCAATAGAAATCAGACCTGCTGAAATATCAGATATCATCTTAGGAATGAAAAAAGGATTAAATTTTGGCCCTTGTTCTACATTATTATAATAATATCCTATTTCTTGCTCAAATGTAGTAATACCACCTATGCCTGCTGAAAAGATAACTCCAACTTCATCTTTGTCGATAGAATCAAGATCTAAACCACTATGCTCAATTGCTTCTTTGGCAGATACCATAGCCATTTGGGCATAAATGTCCATCTTTCTTGCTTCTTTCCTGTCTAAGTGCTGAAGTGGATCGAAGTCCTTAACTTGACAAGCAAATTTAGTTTTAAACAATGAAGTATCGAAGCGTGTGATTAGGGATGCACCACTCTTTCCATTGATAATACTATCCCAGAACTCAGGGATAGTATTACCAAGAGGAGTAACTGCACCTAATCCGGTAACAACAACTCTTTTTAATTCCATAATGTATGAAGGAAAAAAGTATTATAAAGCTTCGATGAATGCGATTGCATCACCAACAGTAGAGATTTTCTCTGCTTGATCTTCAGGAATTGTAATACCAAATTCTTTTTCGAATTCCATAATTAATTCCACAGTGTCTAATGAATCAGCACCCAAATCGTTTGTAAAACTTGCTGTTGGTACAACTTCTGATTCGTCAACACCTAATTTTTCTACGATAATAGCTTTTACTTTAGCTGCAACTTCTGACATAATTTTGTTTTTTTAAGTTGATAAATAAAATTTGTTTTTTAATTTTGCGATGCAAAGTAAAGTAATTTTATTGATATAACATCAATATTGTTGAAAAATTTACCTTTTTTTGCACACAATCGCTATTTATGAGCAATAAAACCATATAAAATGACAAAAAAGATAGTATTATTTGCTTCCGGTTCGGGTTCAAATGTCGAGAATATTGTAAATTATTTTTCAAATAAATCGAATTTTGAATTTCCTTTGATTATTTCCAACAAGTCAGATGCATTTGTACACGAACGAGCCAAAAACTTGAATATCCCATCTTATACATTATCTAATGAAGATTTTAGAGAAGGTTACAAAGTTGTGTCATTATTAAAGGAGCATAATATAGATTTTATTGTTCTGGCAGGGTTTCTACTGAAAATATCATCACCTATTCTTGAGGCTTATCCTAATAAAATTATAAATATCCATCCTGCTTTATTGCCTAAATTCGGTGGTAAAGGTATGTATGGTGATTATGTTCATAAAGCTGTTGTTGAAGCAGGAGAGGAGGAGTCGGGCATTACTATTCATTATGTAAATGAAAATTATGATGAGGGAAATATTATTTTTCAGGCAAAATGTGAAGTCCTAAAAAATGATACACCTGAGAATGTAGCTTCAAAGGTACATCAGCTTGAATATCTTCATTATCCTAAAGTAATTGAGAATTTATTGAGCAATTAATTCAGACTCCCAACATCCGTTGTGTTTCTCTTAATGCTTGTTCATTGTCGGTGATCATCAACATGGAATCTCCTACCTCAAGTTGGGTATTGCCTTGCGGCACAAAATAACGACCTTCTCTTTTTATCATTACAACGAGAGTGTTTTCAGGTAAATTCATGTGCATCAGCAGACTGCCGTTTTCTAACATTTTTTGATTTACCTTTATTTCGCAAGTTGCTGATTTTATCTCATCGGCAAGTTCTATTTCAAACTCTTTCATTTTCTTGGTTTTTGGTGTTTTCTCAGCTAAACCTAACCATCGAGCTACAATAGCAACTGATGTTCCTTGAAATAATAATGAAATAATTGTAATAAAGAATACAATATTAAATATCATCTTAGCTTGAGGAAGACCGCTAACCCAAGGATATGTGGCGAAAATAATTGGGACTGCACCTCTTAAACCAATCCATGATACAAATAGCTTTGCTTTGAAAGTCAGATTTTTGAATGGAAATATGTTCATGAAAACTGCTAATGGACGTCCTACCAACATCAAGAAAACGCCAATAAGTATTGCAACTCCGGCTATAGGCAGTAATTCGCTTGGTTCTACTAATAAACCTAATGTTAAGAACATTATAATTTGGAATAACCATGCTAAACCGTCGAAAAACTTCATAGAGCTTCTTTTGTGCACAACACGGTGATTACCTATTACTAATCCGCCTAAATAAACAGCTAAGAAACCATTGCCACCTATGAAATTGGTAATTCCATACATAAAGAACATCACAATCAGCATCAGTACAGAATATAATGCATCGTTGTCCAAGTTTATCTTGTTTATTAGGTATACTGCAAATTTACCAAGAAAATATCCGGCTGCTGCACCAAAAATCAGTTGTTGCATAAACTTTAGAAACACTATCCATCCATTGACTTCGGGAGATTGCAATAATTGAATCATCACAATTGTAATCATGTATGCCATAGGGTCGTTACTCCCACTTTCTAATTCGAGTAATGGTCGCAGATTTTGTTTTAATGACAGATTTTTAGATCTTAATATGGAGAAAACAGATGCAGAATCTGTTGATGACATTATTCCGGCAAGTAATAATGACTCTAAAAATGAGAATGTAACTGCATGTATTACGTTGTTGGTGAGCCAATAAATAAATACTCCTGTTATGAGAGCGGTTAAAAGTACACCAACAGTAGCTAATATTATTCCTGGTATATATATAGGTTTTAGCTCTGATACCCTTGTGTCGAGACCGCCGGAAAACAATATTATATTTAAAGCAACTATACCTATATATTGTGCAACTTCAGGAGAACTAAATTGTAGTCCGAAACCGCCACTACCGAAGAGTATACCTATTATTAAAAACAAAAGCAACATTGGAACACCGAAGCGATAACCGGTTTTTCCTGCTATAATGCTGATAAACATCAATATAGATCCAATTAAAAGGAATATGTCAAAATTCAAATCCATGTGTCTGCTTTTTTATTTTGACAAAAATAGTTTTTTTTGTTAAGATTTTGGTGTGAAAATTTGAAATATAAGTTTTTTTATGAAATTTATTTGCAGATATAAAAAAACTGCGTATATTTGCACCCGCAAAAGAAAGGTGCCATAGCTCAGTTGGTAGAGCAAAGGACTGAAAATCCTTGTGTCCCCGGTTCGATTCCTGGTGGCACCACTTAAAAAAAAGTAACAATAAGTAAGCTCCCGATATTCATTGAATATTGGGAGTTTCTATTAATTATGAAGTAAGTTCACGAATGTATTACAATTCCTATATCCACCACCGCAGATCTATTCGGTTAAAGGGCTACGATTATTCGCAGGCGGGATTGTATTTTATTACCATTTGTTGTCAGGACAGGGCGTGTTTGTTTGGTGAAGTTGAAAATGGTGAAATACAATTGAACGATGCGGGCATAATGGTGCAAAACGAATGGTTACAATTACCAATTCGTTTCCATAATATTGAATTACATGAATTTATTGTTATGCCCAATCATTTTCACGCCATTTTACAAATCGTAGGGGCGACCCTTGTGGTCGCCCAGAATAACGCAATCGCCCAAAATAACCCAATCGCCCAAAATAACCCAATCGCCCAGAATAACGCAATCGCCCAAAATCATCCGATGGTCGCCCACAATAACCCGATCGTCCAAAATAACCCGATGGTCACCCACAATAACCCGATCGTCCAAAATAACGCAATCGCCCAGAATCATCCGATGGTCGCCCACAATCACCCGATCGCCCAGAATAACGCAATCGCCCAAAATAACGCAATCGCCCAGAATAACCCAATCGCCCAGAATCATCCGATGGTCGCCCACAATCACCCGATCGCCCCAAACACAAACAATGCAACCGTTATCGATGAAAACATTGCAACCGTTATCGATAAAGATGAAGGGCAACCACAAGGGATTGCCCCTACGGGTAAAACCGTTGGTGATATGTTGGGTGCATTTCAATCTATTGTTACGGTGAAATATATCCGTGGTGTGAACACATTGGGTTGGAAACCCTTTGACGGTAAATTATGGCAACGCAATTATTACGAACATATCATCCGCAACGAACAATCATATCAACATATTTCGGAATACATTATCAATAATCCGACAAAATGGGCGAATGATAAATTTTATATTTAAAATGAAATTACTGAAGAAAAATAATAAACATATTAGTGGTGGCATCACTTTTTATAAAACTATGTTGTAAAACATAAAAAATCTATTGTTTGCTTAAACGATTAATCTATATCTTTGCACTTAGATTTTTGTATAATCCCATTGAAAATTAAAGTAAACATAAAAATCAAATAATGGCAAGAGTTTCAATAAAAAATATTGCTGAAAAGCTTGGTATTTCAAGTGCTTCTGTTTCATTAGTTCTTAATGGGAAAGGTAAAAACGGACGAATAAGCGAAGAGTTGACTGCAAAAATACTACAAACTGCTAAGGAAATGAATTATCGTCCGAATATGGCTGCACGTAGTTTGAAAACCGGACTGAGTAAGACGATCGGACTATTAGTTGCAGATGTTTCAAACCCGTTTTTTGCTAAATTAGCCCGTCATATTGAAAATGCAGCGGATAAGAAAAATTACCAGGTGATGTTTGGCAGTTCTGATGAATCTTGTGTGAAGTTTTCTAAATTAGCAAATTTATTTATTGAGAAATCTGTAGATGGAGTTATTGTTGCACCGACAACCGGTTGTGATTCAGTGATTATGCAGATTGAAGCAAGTGGAATTCCCACTGTTATGGTGGATAGGACTGTAGAGGATATACCTGTATCTTCAGTTGTGATTAATAATTATGATGCTGCTTATAGAGTTGCGACACATTTGATTAATGAGGGATGTAGACGTATTGGATTTATGGCTTATAATATGGAGCTTTCTAATATTAAGAAAAGACATGAAGGTTATTTAGCAGCATTAAAAGAAGCTGGTTTGCCAACTGATGATCATTTGGTTAAATCAGTTTGTTTTGAAAATTTTGAAGAGAATATTCAAAAAGAACTCGACTCTTTATTATCATATAATGTGGACTCAATTGTTTTTGCTACAAATAGAGTTGGTCTGCAGTCGTTGTCAACTCTACAAAAATCTAATCGAATAGGGAATTTGAAGTTTGGAAGCATTGATAATCCTGATGAATATAAAATTTCAGGTATTCCTATTATTAGCGTAGAGCAGCCTATTGAAGAGCTTGGTAATAGAGCACTTGAACTCCTTTATAGAAGAATAAACGATCCTAAATATAAGGTGGTCGAAACAGTTTATCTACAAGGAACTTTAGTGCTTTAATTTTTATGTATGCAGTTAAACGTATTAGCTTTTGGAATTAAATATTAAATATAGAAATAAATTTAAATAAAAATCAATCATCATGAAGAGAATTAAATTATTATTATCTTTTTTTATTGTTGCTATTTGTATAACGGCTCAAAATCAGCCTTATAACGGTTTGAACAGCAACATGGGCAATCTTTATTTGTTATCTAACGCAAAGAGTCGTTCTATTAGTCCTGAGAATTTCACAGGTGAAAAAGGCAAAGGTGGTATGGCTGATCCGGTTAAGGATAAAGACAAACCTAATACTGCTAATGCATGGTATGCAGCCAGAGACTTAGGTCAGGGCTGGAAAGTTAATCCTTATGTAAGAATAGCTCCAAATGAAACTTTTGTAATGGCTGAAATTGAAGGTCCTGGTGCTATTCAGCATATCTGGATGACTCCAACAGGAAACTGGAGATATTCAATTATTAGAATTTATTGGGATGATGAAAAAGAACCTTCAGTTGAATGTCCGGTTGGCGATTTCTTCTGTATGGGATGGGGCGAATATGCACCATTATCTTCTTTGGCTGTTTGTGTTAACCCAGGTAGTGCGTTTAATTGCTATTGGACTATGCCTTTCAGAAAGAAATGTAAAATTACAATGGAAAATGTGAATGAACATGATCCTATGACTCTCTATTATCAAATTGATTATGCACTGACAGATGTACCTGATGATGCAGCATATTTCCATGCTCAGTGGAGAAGATCTAACCCAAATACTACATCTGATTATACTGTAATAGATAATATTAAAGGTAAAGGTCATTTTGTTGGTATGTACATGGCTTGGCAGGTTAATAATAATGGATGGTGGGGCGAAGGTGAAGTTAAATTCTTTATCGATGGCGATACTAAATTCCCAACAATTTGTGGTACAGGTACTGAAGATTATTTCTGTGGGTCATATAATTTCGATCGCAATGGTAAGTATACCGAGTTTTGTACGCCTTATGCAGGATTATGCCAGGTTATCAGACCTGATGGTACCTATCGTTCACAACAACGTTTCGGATTATATCGCTTCCATATAGTTGACCCAATTCGCTTTGATAAAAATCTTAAAATAACCATGCAGGATTTAGGATGGAGACATGGTGGTAGATATCTTCCACAAAAATCGGATATAGCATCTGTAACTTTCTGGTATCAGACCGAGCCTCACGCTAAGTTTCCGACTTTACCGAAATGGCAAGAATTAGAACATAATTAATACTGAAAATATTATTTAAGATTGTAATGTTGCTTGCACGTAAACATATAATTATTCTACTTCAACTGTTGATATCATTATCTATAGTAGGACTTAATCTACCAAAGGATTATCAACAGTTGATACAGAATATTTATGTCGGCAATATTGGTGTAAATACCGCAAATATTTCAAGTCAAGCTGTTGAAGGTGAGAACGGTATGTTGTATGTCAATATTGAGTTTGATTTGAATGAAACAATCAAACAGGATGATTGGCAAGTTAATATAACTCCTGCTTTTTCCGGTAGTTTTCACTGGACTCCGCATCTTACACCAAAAGAGGGGAATATAATTGACCAGCATGTTTTCCGGGCACCCTCAATTATTGCTTCAAACAGCAAAAAGGGATTTATTATTATTCCTGATATTGATAAAATTAAGGATGATACAGGGTATCGTTGGTATATGGATTTAGATGTTCCCAATAATAAACTCACTTTAGGATTGTCGAAAACAAAAGTGTCCGATCATGTGCTTTTCGAGCGGACTGATGGTTGCGTTTTTCCTAAGGGCACCATAGAGTTTGGTTTTTATATCATTAAATTAACATCTAAAAATGATTTGGCAAATCCTTTCAGAAAGCCTCTTGATTTTTTCTGGAGAAAATGGGGACATGATTTGTTTGTCAATGGACATCCTATTACTGGAAACTTAAAGCCTTATGTTGAACATACTTATAATTGGGCTTTCAATACTTGGAAGAAAAGTGTTTGGCAAGAGTTTGAAATTGATGGAAAGAAGCTTGGAGCACCTGTATTTATTGTAAACACAACTCAGAGCCCGAATTATCCCGGTGAAGTTAATGAGAGAGAATTTCGTTCCATTTGGAATCAAGCTTGGTTTAATTCTTTACGTTCGGCAAGTGGACTGTATAGATTTGCTCGAAGAGAAGCAAATGATGAATTGTTGAATAAAGCTTTGCTAACTAAAGAATTAGCTTTGTCATATCCTCAAAAAAGTGGTTTCTTTTATAGTGTCATTGCTACCGAAATGGAGCAAGTAGGACATGGTTCGAAAGTCTTGAATCGTTCAAAAGGATGGGATACTTATTATTGGGGTAACTCAAACAGAAATCCTTATACATGGGATCCGCGTCATGCTCCTTTTCATGTTTTGGATATGAGCTGGACTGCCCTTCTGATGCTTAGATGGTATGATGAATTAGAAAAGGATGAGAGACTGCTGAAATATGTTCAAAATTATGCAGATGCTTTGTTACAAAAGCAATATTCTAATGGCTTTTTTCCGGGATGGATAGATGTTCAAACCTTAGAACCAATGACTTACCTGAATAAATCACCGGAAACATCTATGTCGGTTACTTTTCTGTTGAAATTATTCGACATTACTAAAGATAAAAAATATAAGACGGCAGCATTAAAAGCAATGAAAGCGGTAATGCACGAAATTATACCATCCGGACGTTGGGAAGATTTTGAAACTTATTGGTCATGTTGCAGAGTTGGTACTCCTGATTGGGTTGGTCATAAGGTGGTTAGAAACAATATGTACAAACAATGTAATTTTTCAATGTTCTGGACAGCAGAAGCTTTATTAGCATCTTATCAAACAACTAAAGTGAAGAAGTATTTAGAAACCGGAAAACGTGTGTTGGATGAGTTATTAATGACACAGGCAACATGGCAACCTTCGTATATGTACGTGAATGTGCTTGGCGGATTTGGTGTTATGAATACTGATGGAGAATGGAATGATTCGCGACAGAGTTTGTTTGCCGAGTTGATTTTACAATATAGTAAATTACTGAAAAGTAATGAATATAGAGAACGTGGCATAGCTGCACTTAGGGCTTCTTTTTCAATGATGTATTGTCCTGAAAATCCTAAAGCAAAAGAGCAATGGGAAAAAGCATGGCCGTTTTTCGGACCGGCAGATTATGGCTTTACAATGGAAAATTATGGTCATGATGGTAGAAGCAGTAAAGAAGGTATCGGTATAGGCGAATTTACTATTTATGACTGGGGTAATGGTGCTGCTGCAGAAGCTTATAATCGAATTATCGATAAATTTGGAGAAGATTATATTTATCAATAAAATTAAAATAATATTACAACCATGAATAGAATAATTTCAATAGTTTTGACAGGATTAATTATACTTAATTGGTCATGTGTAAATACATCCAAAAATGATAAATCTACAGATATGAAACAATATGAACAAGGAACTTATGGCTACGATTTGAATTTCTTATTAAATAAGGACACATCATTAATTCAACTTATTTCTTCTGATGGAAAATCTCAAATCATTGTATCACCCAAATATCAGGGAAAAGTATTTACAAGTACTGCTGAAGGACTTACAGGAAAAAGCATTGGATTTGTTAATTACAAAGCACTTGATTCTGAGGTTTTTGATGAGCATATGAATGGTTATGGAGGTGAAAATAGATTTTGGTTAGGTCCGGAGGGTGGAAAGTATTCTGTGTATTTTGCACCGGGTGTTGAACAAACATTTGATAATTGGCATACTCCCAAACCTATAGATATTGAAGCTTGGGACTGCACAAGCAAAAATAATGCAGGTGCAACTTTAGTTAAACATATGAAAGTTGCTAATTATTTGGGTACCAATTTCGAGTTACAAGTAGATAGAGAAATTAAGTTGTTAGAAAACAAAGATGTAAGTGATGATTTGAAAATCTCAATTGATGGGAAAGTAAGCGTAGTAGCATACGAAACTAAGAATATCATTACTAATTTAAATGATTTCCAATGGACTAAAGAAACCGGAACAATATGCATATGGATGCTTGATATGTTTAATCCGGGTCCAAAAGCTGTAACAGTAATACCGTTTAATAAAGGAAATGAAAAAGAATTAGGTAAGATAGTAACATCTGATTATTTCGGAGAGATACCTGCCGATAGATTAAAAGTTGAAGAAGATGTAATTTATCTTAAAACTGATGGAGAATTTCGTAGTAAATTAGGTTTGAACGGTAAACGCACTAAAGCTATTGGTGGAAATTACGACCCTGATACCAAGAGACTTACTATTGTCACTTTCGATGTAGATAAGAAGGCTGTGTATTTGAATCAGGAATGGAATCCTACCAAAGATCCTTTAAAAGGTGATGCTCTTAATGCTTATAATGACGGTCCGTTAGAAGATGGTAGTATAATGGGACCATTTCTTGAGCTTGAAAGTGTTTCACCGGCAGCGTTTCTAAAACCTGACGAATCTCTAACCCATATCCATAAGGTATTTCATTTTGTAGGAGAAGAAGAATCTCTAAACTCAATTTCTCAAAAGTTATTAGGTGTAAGTATTGAAAAAATTAAATCAATTTTCTAATATAAATTATATGAACGAACATATCGAAAAACCACGTTTAGTCCCTGCAGGAATTATTTTTCCTTTTATTTTATTAACATCACTATTTTTTATTTGGGCGGTACCTAATAATATGACCGATACCATGTTGGCTGCATTTAAACGTATAATGAGTTTGACTGATACGCAAACCGCATGGATTCAGGTAGTCTGTTATTTGTTAGGTTATGGATTTTTCGCTTTACCGGGTGCTATTTATATCAAGAAACATACTTATAAATCGGGTGTGTTGTTAGGTTTAGGCTTTTGTATAACAGGTGGCGTATTATTTTATCCCGCAATGTTAGCAAATGCAATTAGTTCTCCTATTAGTTTCGCTGTATATCTTTTAGCTATATTCGTACTTTTTGCAGGATTGTCGATTTTGGAAACCTCAGCAAATTCATATGTTTATGCTTTGGGTGATCCAAATACAGCTACAAGAAGATTAAATTTCTCGCAATCATTCAATCCGTTTGGAGCATTGACAGGTGTAGTTGCAAGTCAAGTATTTGTGCTATCTCAACTGAATATCTTTAGTGCTTCTGAAAGGGCAGCATTACAAGAGAGCGAACTGCTTGCAATTCAAGAAGGTGAATTGTTTGCTGTTACCAATGCATATCTGATTTTGGGTGTGGTTATGCTTGTTCTCTTCTTACTGATTTTGTTTACTCGTATGCCGAAGGCGCAAGATGATGATAAAACATTAAACTTAAAAGCAACTTTTGGTAGATTGTTGAAGAATAAAAACTATGTATGGGGGGTAATTGCGCAGTTCTTCTATGTAGGTGCCCAAATTGCAGTTTGGTCGTTTATTATTCGTTATGTAATGCTACAATTAGATCTTGATGGTGTGATAGCTGCTTTAGGAGCTAATCCTTCTCAGGAAGTTATTATTGATGCTCTGCGTCATGTTGAACCTGTAGCCGGAGCATTTTACAGTTTCTGTGAGTCAATCGGATTGACTGCATTATTGCCACGCACTGCTGAGCAAGCCGGTGCAACATACTATGTTTTATCTTTGATATTATTTGTTGTGGGCAGATTTATATGTACATGGTTGATGAAATATATACGACCGGTAAATTTACTTTCTGCTTTGACTCTGCTTGCTGTTGCCAGTACGATAACTGCGATTTATGCTTCAGGTTTTGTCGGAGTTTATGCTTTAATGTTGATTTCGGGTTGTATGTCACTGATGTTCCCTACAATATACGGAATCGGTGTTCGTGGATTAGGTGATGATACCAAAATTGGTGGTTCCGGAATGGTGATGGCTATTGCCGGAGCAGCGGTGTTAACGCAAATTCAGGGAATTTTATCAGATCAGGCAGGAAGTATTAAGTTCGCTTATTGGGTGCCTGCTATTGCATTTGGTATCATTGCTTATTATAGCTTTACTATTGCTCGAGATAAAAAGCTACAAAGTTCTATAAAAGAATAAATTAAAAATCAGATAAATACAAAAAAATTAAAATATAACTTTATGAAAAGAAATTATCCGAAAATCGGTATTCGTCCTATTATAGACGGACGGCGTCAGGGGATTCGTGAGTCATTAGAAGAAACCACTATGAATTTGGCTAAAAGTGTAGCTGAATTATATAGCAAGACTTTAAGATATCCAGATGGAAGTCCCGTGCAATGTGTAATTTCAGACACATGCATTGGTGGAGTAAAAGAAGCTGCCCTAAGTGCAGAAAAATTTGAACGTGAAAACGTAGGTTTAAGTCTGTCGGTTACACCCTGCTGGGCTTATGGCTCTGAAACTATGGATATGAATCCATTGATACCTAAGGCAATATGGGGTTTTAACGGCACAGAACGTCCGGGTGCGGTTTATTTAGCTGCCACTTTAGCAGCACACAACCAGAAAGGTCTGCCTGCATTTGGTATTTATGGTCGTAATGTTCAGGATATAGGTGACACGGAAATTCCGGAAGATGTACAGGAAAAGCTGTTACGTTTTGCTCGTGCAGGTATGGCTGTTGCCTTGATGCGTGGTAATTCTTATCTTGCTATCGGTTCTGTATGTATGGGTATAGGAGGCTCAATGGTCAATCCTGATTTCTTACAGGAGTATCTTGGTATGCGTACTGAATACGTTGATAGTTCGGAAATCATTCGTCGTATAGAAAAAGAAATTTACGATAAAGATGAGTATAAGCGTGCAATAGCATGGGTTGAGAAGAATTGTAAACCTAACGAACTGCCCGACCATAATCCCGACAGAATAAAACGCAGTCGCCAGCAAAAAGATGCCGATTGGGAATATGTAGTGAAAATGACCATCATTATGCGTGATTTGATGATAGGTAATAAAAAGTTGGATGAGATGGGCTTTGGTGAAGAAGCTATGGGGCATAATGCCATAGCCGGCGGTTTCCAGGGGCAACGTCAGTGGACTGATTTTCTGCCTAATGGAGATTTCTCTGAAGCTATGCTAAATACATCGTTCGACTGGAATGGTATTCGTGCACCATTTACTTTTGCTACAGAAAACGATCATCTAAATGCAATTTCGATGTTATTCGGGAATTTGCTGACAAATACAGCTCAAATTTTTGCTGACGTGAGAACTTATTGGAGTCCGGAAGCAATCGAGCGCGTTACAGGATGGAAACCAGATGATATTTTAAAAGACGGTGCTATACATCTCATCAATTCAGGAGCTTGTACCTTAGATGCAACCGGAGAACAAACAAGTATAGATGGTGACCCTGCTATGAAACCTCATTGGGAGATAACAGAGCAAGAAGTTGATGCTATGCTGAAAGCCACGCAGTGGGGACCATCATCTTTAGAATATTTCCGGGGAGGAGGGTTTTCATCCAAATTATTATCAAGATCAGGAATGCCTGTTACCATGTGCAGATTGAATTTGGTTAAAGGCTTAGGACCTGTATTGCAAATTGCAGAAGGTTGGACTGCCACGTTCCCTAAAGAAGTGTTTGATATCATCGACAAACGTACAGATAAAACTTGGCCATCAACATTCTTTGTACCAAGAGTAACAGGCGAAGGTCGTTTTAAAGATGTATATTCAGTGATGAACTATTGGGGAGCTAATCATGGTGCTATCAGTTATGGACATATAGGTGCCGATTTAATCAGTATGGCAGCTCTCTTGAGAATCCCTGTAAATATGCACAATGTATCAGAGGATGATGTTTTCCGTCCGTCATCATGGTCGGCTTTTGGCTCTGATAATGAAGGTGCTGATTATAGAGCGTGTAACAGTTATGGACCTTTGTATGGGTAATATGTTAATGTGCTAATGTGTTAATGTGCTAATGTGTTAATTAAAGGATATAAAATGAATAATATAGAATATATGAAGAAGTTGATTTTGTTATTTGTAGTATTGATTACGACGTTTTCTTTATCGTCTAAAACAATTAAACTATTGGCAATAGGTAATAGTTTCTCGGAAGATGCTATCGAGCAATATCTTTATGAATTGGCTAATGCATCAGGAGATACTATTATAATAGGCAATATGTATATTGGTGGGTCAGCATTGTCATTACATAATACTAATAGTGTTGGTAATGTGCCGGCATATTCGTACAGGAAGATTGTGAATGGCGTTAAAAACACTACGGAGTCGTATATGTTATCGAATGCGTTTAAGAATGAGGCTTGGGATTATATCTCATTCCAGCAGGTTAGTCAAAATTCAGGACAGTACAACACTTATTTTCCATATATTACAAATTTAATAACATATGCAAAAGGTTATACGACTAATCCTGATGTGAAATTTATTTTACATGCAACATGGGCATATGCACAAAATTCAACACACGACGGGTTTAATAATTACAGTAGAAACCAGATGACAATGTATAATGCCATAATTGATGCTACATCAAGAGTCTTGGTAGATGCAGAGATGGATATGTTGATACCGGCTGGAACTGCAATTCAAAACGGAAGAACAAGTTCGTTAGGTGATACTTTCTGCCGGGATGGTTATCACTTGGAACTGACATACGGTAGATTTACTGTAGCTTGTGCGTGGTACGAGAAATTATTTGATAAGTCGGTAATTGAAAATTCGTATGCTCCTGCATCCATATCACCATTTCAGGCTAAAGTTGCAAAACATGCTGCACATAATGCAGTGTTAAAACCAACTGAGGTTACATCCTTAGCTGATTTGACCAACGATATTGTAACTGTGCCGTTCACAAAACAAATTAATTTGAGTTTTGCAAGTGTTCCTGAAGTAGCAGGATGGAATGTGTTAGCTGATTTCAATTTAAACGCTAAGGTTGAAAATCTCCGAGATAAAGATGGAGATTTTACGCCGGTACAAGTTACGGTAGTAGATAGATTTGGTGGTACAAACCCTAATGGTCCTACTGCTACAACAACAGATATGAATCTTCCGGCAGGGGCAACTTCACAGTCGTTCTTTGGAAATGTCTTGGCTTTCGGTGGCTCAATAGAGCCTACCGCAGCCATCAGGTTTTCTTTGTTGGATGTTAGTCAAACGTATAACTTTAAAATATTTGCAAGTCGAATGAGTGTAAGTGATAATAGAGAGACTGAATATAAATTTTCAGGAGAACTTAATCCGGACACAACCATCTATCTTAATTCCAGCAATAACACTACTAATTATGTACAAGCAAATAATATAAAGCCCAATTATAAAGGTGAAATTGTAATAAAAATGACAGTTGGACCAAATAATAATAATGCCAATAAATTTTATTACATCAACGCATTGCAGATTACACCTAATACATCATCATCATCAGGTGTTCAAAATTTGAAAAATAACTCTGTTAAAGTTTATCCAAATCCATTTTCAGAAGTTATAAATGTACAAGTTGATAATTCAGCAGATAAAATCAAACTATTCGGTATAGATGGTAGGGAGATTCGTGATATTGATTACTCGAATACAGATAATAAAATTCAAATATCTACACAACATTTACATACAGGCTTTTATGTGCTTGTGGTAGGTGACAAACAATATAATATCATTAAAAATAAGTAAAATAAAATCAATGTTTAATTTTAAAAACAAGTCAGTATGAAAAAGCTATTTACATTTTTAATTTGTGCGGTTTGTGCCGTTATGGTAGCACAAGCCAGTTCTGCTCAAGGAGTTAAAAGTACTTCTGAGTCATCTAATGATGTAGCGTTATATCCTATTATTAGAACAATCAACGTAAGCTTTGGTGGTGGTGCATTCCCGGGTTGGAATGTGATTACCAGTTTTCAAGCAAATACAAAGATTGATAATCTAAGAGATGTTGAAGGAAATATTACAGCAGCTTCAATAAAGATTGTAGACAGGTTTGGTGGACAAAATAATAATGGACCATCATCTAGTCCGGTTACAGATTTAGACCTTCCATTAACAGTTGTAAAGGAGAATTTTTTTGGTAATGTGGGTGCATTTGGCGATGGAGTATTTCCTGAAGCTACAGTGTTGATATCTTCACTTGATCCAACAAAAGAATATGATTTTACAATGTATGCAGGTAGATTGAGTGCAAATGATAATCGTGAGACTTATTTTAAATTTATTGGGTTAACTGAGGATGAAGCAACAGTTTATCTTGATGCAAGTAATAATTCAACTAATTATGTTACTGCTACGGGAGTTCAGCCTAATGCCGAAGGTAATGTTACGGTTAAAGTAGGACCGGGTCCAAACAATACTAATGGCTCGAAATTTTATCATCTTGCCACTATGAGTATAACACCCAAAGATGTTGCTGCTGTAGAAACAGTACCTTTTACAAATCCCATAAAATTAAGTTTTGGTAATGCTACTGTAACTCCTGGTTGGAATGTGCTGTGGAGCTGGTTCGAAAATGCTCAAGCTACTAATCTAAGAGATATTAATGGTGACTTTACTCCTGTTTCTGTGACTGTTGTCGACAGGTTTAATGAAATTAATTTCCAAGGTGCAACAGAAACAACTACTGCATTGGATATGCCTGCTGAAGTTAGTTCATCGGCTTTTTATGGAAATACATCTGTATGGTTAAATATTTTTGAACCGACAGGTGCTGTTAAGTTTTCTAATTTAGAGCCTGAAAAAGCTTATGATTTTGAAATTTTTGGTTCTCGTGCAGGTGTAGGAGATAATCGTGAGACTGAATATAAATTATCCGGTCTTAATGCAGCAGATACAATAGTGTATTTAGATGCTTCAAATAATACGACTAATACAGTAAAAGCACTTGGTATTAAATCAGATGCTAATGGTGAAATCAGATTAGATGTACAAGCTGGTCCGAATAATAATAATGGCACAACTAAATTTTATTATTTGGGAGCTTTAAGCATAGTACCCTCAGCTATTACAAGTATATCTGAAAAGAGAAACGAAGAGTTTAAAGTTTATCCTAATCCATTCAAAGATTATGTGAATATCAGTTCTAAAAGTGATATCAATAGTCTTAAAATCTTCAGCATAGATGGTAAAGAGGTAATTTCACAGAGTAACTTAAAACAAAATACTGTAAATCAAATATCTACCAAACATTTAGATTCAGGTAGTTATGTGATTATGGTTGATGGACAAAGAACAATCTTGATAAAATAGTAAATTATAAATACGTAGTGCATTATTTTTTATAGTGCACTACTTGTAAATTTTAAATATTTTTTAATTGTTAATTTTTTAAAAGTATGAAAACACAACATTACTTAAAGTCAATTATTACTGTAGTAGTCTTGACTTTGTTGGTAGGTATGCAAGCGTTCGCACAACTACCAAAGAGAAATCTAATCGTAAACAGCAATTTTGAGGAAGGTCTTAAAAACTGGCGCTGGGATGGTATGCTTGATGATGCTGCTGATGATGTTGCAGTAGTTTCTGTAGAAGAAACAAATCCTATTTCAGGAACTAAATCTGCAAAAGTAGAAGTATTTAAGAAGGTTCAAGATCCATGGCAAGTACAATTGTACACATTTGTTCCTATTGAAGAGTATGCAAAGTACAAAATTCAGTTTAAAGCAAAAGCGAGTGTAGAAGATGCTAAATTCAAAATTGAAATTTGTGAAAGTTATGATAATCAAACTGCTTTCAAACCTATTGATATTGAAGAATGGAATCATGATATATTTACGATTGACAATCCAGACATCAATGATTTAAGAGGTACATTAACAGTAGGAACAGAAGTACAAGATTTTGAATTTATAACAGCCGGTAATCAATTCAGCTATCCTAATTATATTGTGGCATTCCATTTTGGTCATGCAACAGAAAATGTGACTTTCTGGATTGATGATGTGAGAATCAGCCGCTGCGATGAGGGTGATTGGGATGGCAATATGTTCCCCGTTGGTAACTTTGAAAGTGACAGAGTCATTAACTTTAATAATCAAGGATATTATATTGACGGTAGAACCGCTAATCCTGAAAGTGTTGCTTATCTGACAACAGGGGCTGGTGATGCTATCTCAGGAAATAAGTCTTTTTACATTTACAAAGCGCCGGGTGAAAATCATGGAGGTTTCTGGGAGTTATCATATCACTTCCAGCTTTGGCATAATGACGCAACTAAATTAGATGTTTCCTTAAAGGGAAAGAGTACGAAAGCAGCTAAATTTATGATGAGAGTTACCGGACATCCGTGGGGATGGGGCGGTGGCGACTGGTATCAATGGGTGCTTCCGTTTACTACCGAAGTTCAAACTATTCGTCCCGATCGCAATATGGCAATTAGCTGGCATGGTAAAAATGACGGTGTAGATTACGGTTCAGTGCAGCCTTTGGCATATGGTTGGGATCCAATCGCAAGAACTGGATATCGCGGTAGATTATCTATATTCGGTTCATTGTTAGATAACGAAGCGGGAGGTGATGAATATAAAACATCAGATGATACAGGCTTCTGGATTGATGATGTGGTTATTAAAGAAGCCAATCTGTATTTGAATAAATTTGATGTTGAATATGCTCCTGCAGAAGTTGAAATTGGCAAAACTGCACAATTTAAAATCGGAGATTTTGTAATGCCGACCCATGCACCTACTGAGTTAGATTTCTGGGTTGAAAACGGAACAGGTGAAGCAACAATAGATGATGATTTGGTGTTGACAGGGGTAAAAGCAGGTACAGTTAAAGTATTCTTCGATACGCCAAATATGACTGATGAGCATGAGTTTACAGTTAATGTAGTTCCCTCATCAGGAGTAAATATATTGAATGAAGCAGTTGTAAGGTTATCATCTACCATAGTGAACGCCGGTGAATTAATTGAAGTGAAATCGCCTATACAAATCAGTTTTGATGTATATGATGTGACAGGATCTTTAATAGGTACTTACGGGCACAACGAACATCACATTCTTACAACAGGATTAGCTTCAGGCACTTATTTAGTGAAAATTAAAACTGATAGTAACCTTAATACTGTACGGAGGTTTATCGTAAAATAAAATTTTTATATAAAAAGTTGGGTGTAAAAGAACACAATGAGTGATTTTACACCCAACTATAAAAACAATATAAACATTCAATTATCTAATTGAAATCAATACTTGTGTAAATGTCTAAATGGTTTTTCACTTTGCTTTTTAGCTTGTTTCTTATGTCGCTACCTATTGCAACACAAGGTGTTTCGATTGTTCCGTTGCCAAAACATATTGAACAGTTATCCGGAGAATTTCAAATTTCTGCTTCTACAAAAATCGTGATGCAGGGAAAGGAATGTATGCCGGTAATATCGTTATTTCAAGATGTTTTAGTGAATAATTATGGAATAAGACTACCCATATCATCTTCAGGGAAAAATATAATTCGTTTTATTTCGGATGTTAAAATGGAAGATGAAAGATATGAGCTAAAAGTAACCAAAGACGAGATACAGTTGATTGGTAATAATGCCGGACTATTTTATGCGTCTCAATCTCTATTACAATTGATACAAATTGCCGATAATGGAAAATTATCAATTCCGAATGTCAAAATAATAGATGAGCCTCGCTTTAAATACAGAGGTCTGATGCTCGATGTGGCGAGATATTTCTATACTGTTGATTATATAAAGAAGTTCATCGATTTGATGGCATATTATAAGTTCAACGTATTTCATTGGCATTTGACAGAAGATGCAGGGTGGCGTATTGAGATTAAAAAATATCCGCAATTGACTCAAAAAGGTGCGTGGAGAAGCAGTACACAGCATGGTGATAAACAAGATCGTATTCCGCATGGAGGATTCTATACCCAAGAGCAGATTAAGGATATTGTTAAATATGCTGCCGACAGACATGTTACTATCATTCCTGAAATTGAAATGCCGGGACATGCGATGGCTGCCTTATCAGTATTTCCTGAATTATCTTGTACAGGCGGTCCTTTCGCAATCCCTTTACAATGGGGAATAAAAGAAGAGATATTCTGTGCAGGCAAAGAACAGACTTTCGAGTTTCTTGAAAATGTACTGTCTGAGGTAATAGAGCTCTTCCCTTCAAAATATATTCATATAGGTGGAGATGAGGCACTTAAAAGAAGATGGAAAGAGTGTCCGAAATGTCAAGAACGAATTAAGGACGAGGGCTTAAAAGATGAACATGAGTTGCAAAGTTATTTTGTCAGACGAATTGAAAAGTTTGTAAACAGTAAAGGAAAACAGATAATCGGATGGGATGAAATACTTGAAGGTGGAATTGCTCCTAATGCTACAGTCATGAGTTGGCGTGGTGAAGAAGGTGGAATTGCTGCTGCATCACAAGGACATGATGTTATTATGACCCCTAATAATTATTTGTATTTTGATTATTATCAATCGAAAGATAGAGCAAATGAACCTATAGGTGCACATTGGTATCCGTTGCCGGTAACACTTTCCGATGTGTATAATTATGAACCATATACAGATAGAATATCAACAGAACATCAAAAGCACATTATCGGTGTGCAAGCAAATATTTGGATGGAGATGATTCATTCAGAAGCAAATGTAGAGTATATGACATTTCCAAGAGCATTAGCATTGGCAGAGGTTGCTTGGTCGCCTCGTGAGTCAAAATCGTATCAAAATTTCTTGAGTCGTCTTGCACTACGTTTATCTGAATTAGATAAAAAGGGTATACTTTTTCGCATTCCGGAGCCGGAAGGGTGGAGCAATGTTAAAATTGAGAGTGGTATGGCAATTATTCAGTTAACTCCACCTGTTGCCGGTTCGGTTATCTATTATACAACCGATGGAACAGACCCATCAGTTTATGGTAAGATATATAAGGATACATTACGTATACCTCTAAAGCTAACCGGTGCTAATGTAAAATGTGTAGTGCAACTTGCAACAGGCAGGTATAGTGGCATTTATACATTGTCGTCAGATTAATAATTAATTATAATATCACACATAAAATAATTTAAAATGTTTTTACAATAAATTACAATCCATGAAAGAGAAATTTAAAATTAAATCTAAGAGGGTAATCAGCACCATAAGCTATTGGTTGTTGTTTACGTTTATTATGTCCTTGTCACACAGCTTGATTGCTCAAACTAATTCAGCAAAGAAGAGTGTCAGCGGAGTTGTGTTGGATGTAGAAGGTCATCCTTTAATAGGTGCAAGTGTTATTGCAAGTCCCTCAGGGACAGGAACTATCACAGATGTTAATGGTAGATATGAACTATCAGCAAACAGAAATGATAAAACCTTGACATTTTCGTATGTTGGTTATTTAAAGCAGGATACGGAAATAGGTAATCAAACAACTATTAACACAGTTTTGCGTGAAGCATCTCAAGAATTAGAAGATGTTGTTATTGTGGGTTATGGTACACAGAAAAAGGTTTCGATAACTGCGTCTGTATCTTCTGTAGAGCCAACAAAATTGATGTCGGTGCCTGCGCCATCCTTATCTAACACTTTAGGAGGTCAGCTACCGGGTATTATTACTCGACAAACAAGTGGAGAACCCGGTTTTGATGGAGCTGCAATTTATATTCGCGGTTTAGCTACATGGGGAAATGCAACACCTTTAATTTTAGTAGATGGTGTGGAAAGAGATATAAATCTTGTAAATGCTTATGAAATTGAGAGTTTCTCTATAATGAAAGATGCTTCTGCTACAGCGGTTTATGGAGTTAGAGGTGCTAATGGTGTAATTCTTATCAATACTAAAAGAGGTAAATCTGGTAAGCCTAAAGTTACATTGAGAACTGAATGGGGACATCTGACCGGCTTGAGGTTTCCCGAATATATAAATGGTTATGAATTTGCCGGATTGATGAATGAAGCATTAGCTAATTCAAACAAACCCTTGGCATGGACTGACGAAGAATTAGAGAAATTCAGAACACAATCCGACCCATATCTATATCCTGATGTAGATTGGACCAATGAAGTTTATAAAAAATACAGTGACCAAGCAATGCACAACTTAAGCGTTACTGGTGGTAATGAAGGTGCAAGATATTTTGTTAATATCGGTTTTACAAGTCATGGTGGTTTATATCAAGAAGACCCGAATAATGAATATGAGACAAACTCACGGATTAAACGTAACAACTTCAGATCCAATGTAGATATTAATATCACTAAAGACTTGGTATTAGACTTAGGACTGGGAGCTATTATAGAAAGACGAAATTATCAGGGAACACCTGCGGGATGGATTCACGATGCCACTAAGAAAATATCCCCAATTAACTATCCGATTCAAAACCCGGATGGTTCAGTAGGGGGAGGACCCGGTTACATGCAAGATAACCCTTGGGGTTTAACAACACAAAGCGGATATGCCACACAGTATAGAAGTACTATTCAGGGTACTTTTGGCTTGAAATGGGATTTATCCAAAATGGTAACAAAAGGTCTTAGTTTATATGGTAAATTTGCTTTCGACACATTCTACTTTAGTGAAGTGTTCAGAAGAAAAGCATATGAGGTTAAACAATATTTGGGAGTAGATGATGTTACCGGAGAAGATAAATACACATTAATTAGAGAAGGTCAACCTTTAGGCTATGCACCTACAAGACAAGCAAATCATTCATACTATTGGGAGGCAGGAACAAACTACGAACGTACTTTTGATGCACATAGAGTGTTGGGAGTTGTTCTGTTTAATAGAAGAGAATATGTTGACACAGAAGCAGGGTCTTCATTATTCAACCTACCGTATAGAAGTCAGGGTTTAGTTGGGCGATTGTCTTACGATTACGACAACAGATATTTGGCTGAATTTAATATGGGTTATAACGGATCGGAAAACTTCCCTAAAGGTAAGCGTTATGGTTTCTTCCCATCGATTTCGGCAGGTTGGGTTGTATCTAATGAAGATTTCTGGAATAAGGATGTAGTTTCATTCTTGAAATTCAGAGGCTCTCATGGTCAGGTTGGTAATGACAGGATAGGAGGAGAAAGATTCTTATACATTACACGTGTAAATAAAAATGCTGCGGGAGGTTTATTTGGTAAAGATCAGACATTTATATCAGGTATGGCAGAAGCACAAACCGGTAATGCAGGTATAACATGGGAGGTGTCTACTAAAACAAACTTAGGATTTGATGCAAACTTTTTTGATGGCTTAGTGTCATTACAATTTGATGCTTTTAATGAAGATCGCTCAAATATCTTACAAACCCGTCAATCCATTCCTCAGTTTACAGGTATTTTGTATGAAAGCTTGCCAAGAGGTAATATAGGAAGAGTTAATAATAAAGGATTCGATGCAATGCTTGAGATTATGAAACGGACAAAGTCCGGATTATATTATTCATTCAAAGCTAACTTTACGTTTGCAAGAAGTGAAATACTCGAGAACGACCAACCGGAACCTCCATTTGATTATCTATGGCAAAAAGGAAATCCTGTACATCAACCATTTGGTTTAGTGGCACTCGGCTTCTTCGAAAATGAAGATGATATAGCTAACAGTCCGAAACAAATGTTCCAGGAAACTGTAAAACCGGGTGATATTAAGTATAAAGACATCAATAAAGATGGAGTAATCGACACTTATGATAGAATGCCTATCGGATTTCCAGCGGTTCCTGAAATTATGTTTGGCTTTGGAGGAACAGTGGCTTATAAAGGTGTAGATGTAACTATCCATTTTGCAGGAGTTGGTAATAGAAGTAATTATTTGGATCTTGAAGGTATGTATCCATATATGTTAGAATTCCCTAACTATAATATCTTCCGTGAATATTACGACAACAGATGGATTCCCGGTGCAGACGACAATAGTAAAGCTAAATATCCCGCAGTAATAGCAGGTACAAATCCAAATAACTATCAAACTAACACTCTTTATTTAAGAGATGCAAGCTATTTGAAATTACAAAATGCTGAAATAGGATATTCTTTGCCTAAGAATCTAACACAGAAAGTTAAAATTGACAATGTGAGATTCTTTGTAAATGGTACCAATTTGTTATGTTTCGATTATATAAAAATTGTCGATCCTGAGTTTAACACTACAGGAGGTTATCCTCAGCAGAGAGTTATAAATTTCGGTGCACAAATTAACTTTTAAATGATACAACAATGAGAACTAAAAAAACAATTATATTATTTCTAATTAGCATTTTGACACTTAATTTCAGTTCTTGTAAGGAAGATTATTTAGATATGATTCCTGACGAAGATTTGACATTAGAAGATGTGTTTGCTAATAGATTATACACAGAAAGATTTCTTTCAAATATTTATGAAACATTACCTGACGAAGCAGAATTAAACCTGTTTGCAGGTGCATCCGATGAAATGGAAGTTGCCTTTGGTCCGCACCCATCCCATATTTTTGGAAGTGGAGCATGGAATCCTACAAACGTATGGCCTCCTTATTGGACTGATCTATACACTGTTATCAGAAAATGTAATATTTTTATCGAAAATGTGGATAAATCTCCTACAACAAGTGAAGAGATTACACATTGGAAGGGTGAAGCTTATTTTCTAAGAGCTTTTAATTACTTTATGCTGATGAGAGTTTATGGTCCTGTGGTGCTGTTAGACAGGTCGTTAACAACAAGTGACGATTTTATTTCGATAACCAGAGAACCTATTGAAGATTGTGTGCAATTTGTGCTTAATGATTGCGACCGTGCGATAAGTATGCTTGAACCTACTGTTATTGAACGTGATTTAGGAAGACCAACTACAATTTCGGCTTATGCCTTAAAATCAAGGGTTTTATTGTATATGGCAAGTCCGCTATGGAATGGTAATCCTGATTATAATACGTTTGTTAATTCAAGAGGTGAAAGATTATTTCCTGATTATGATGCTACTCGTTGGACAACTGCTGCAGATGCTTCATTGACTTGTATTACCGAAGCTTTAAATGCCGGTTATGGACTGTATAAAGCTAAAACAAACCCTGTTGAAAATTTTCAGGAAATATTTACAGAGAATAACAATAAGGAAATTTTGTTTACTAAAAATTCAGGTTTGTATGGAAAAGCATCGCATTTCGACAACTGCTGCGATCCTGTAAGCTTGGGTGGTTTCTCAATCTTTAATCCTACTCAGGAAATGGTTGATGCTTATCAAATGGCAAATGGTACTATTCCAATCACAGGATATACGGTTGTAGATCCTATTAGCCATGAAGTAACACCAATAATAAATCCGGCTTCAGGATATTCTGAAGATGGAATTGATGCTAATGCTCATCCTGATGGGTGGTATCCAAGAAATGTACATAAAATGTATGTTGGTCGTGAACCTCGTTTTTATGCAAGTATAAATTTCTGTATGCAGACATGGAAAGGAACAACAATTCAATTTTGGAAGTCGGGTAAAGATGGTAGGGATCATGCCGGATCAGATTATTGTAAGACAGGTTATCTACAGAAAAAATTAGCTGACCCACAGGCAAGTATTAATCCTGATAGACGTAGACTACGCACAAGAATATTCTTCCGTCTTGGTGAAATATATTTGAATTATGCAGAAGCATTAAATGAGGCTCAGGGACCGGTTGCAAATGTGTACACTTATGTTAATGAGATAAGAAGCAGAGCAGGTATTCCGGATCTTCCGGCAGGCTTGTCACAAGCAGAAATGCGCGAAAGAATTCATTTGGAAAGAAGAATAGAATTAGCTTTCGAACATCATAGATTTTTCGATGTAAGGAGATGGAAAATTGCTAAAGATGTGGATGATGCTTGGATACATGGTATGGATATTTACTCCGGAACAAGTAGAACCGATTTATCTTTCTACAAGAGAAAAGGTATAGAAAAACGAGTTTTTGAAGCTCCAAAGCATTACTTATTCCCTATCCCTCAAGACGAAATTAATAAGAACAAGAAGAATATACCACAAAATCCAGGTTGGAGTATTGAATAAAAACTATAAAAACAGTATTACCTTTGTAATTAGTTGTAAATATCGAAGGTAATACTGTTATTTTATGAACACTTATAACGAGTTAGAAAATATCATGAATCGTAGTATTGTAAGAATTTTATTAACTTTATTATGTTTGAATTTATTAATAATTTCTTGCGATGATAATGATATACCTGTTTATGAATTTCCAATAACCGTCACTTTAAGTCAACATACCATTGATGCTAATTTGACAAATCCATTTTCTGTAGAGATTCATCTGTCGGATATGGATAAGTTTACTAAAATGGAGATTTATAAACAAGATAGAAAGGGCAATTCACTTATTGGGACTGTAGATAAAACTAAGTTTGAAAATTCGACTTACACGTTTTATTACAGAGTAACTGAAAAGGATGATGATACTTTTTCTTTTTCTTTTAAAGTATTTGCCGATTCCAAATCTACTCTTAGAACATTATATGTTAATAATAAGTACGGACTTATGTTAAGCAATCTGACAATGTTGTCGAGGGTTACAGGAAAATCATTAGCTAACGAGACTCTACCTAATATTAATACCACACATTTGCTCTATGAGTTATCAGCTACGGATTTAGGTATCATTTGGGAAATAGAACCGGGTAAGGTTGGTATTTTCTTTGGCGATTCTTATGGTGGTAATTTTGTGCCCGGTGATAATGGCGGGCCTAATAACGGGACAGATTGGCGTGCAAATGTTTTAGCCTTCTCTGAAAATAAAAACCTTGATGATGGATTGATTTTCTCCGGTATGGCTATGGATTCTCTTAATTCCAAAAGAGCAAGAGAGATTATTCCACGTTGGAAATACAAATCATTCACCTCTATACCTACATCTGCCATTGAGATTCAGGGGGTTCAATATGTCCACTTTATGAATTGGCAGGTTTTCGGTGGAGAAGAGCATTTAAACTATTCAAGTATTTATAAATCAACCGATAAAGGTCTAAACTGGAGTTCGTGTGAAGATTTAGTGAAATTTCCTGCAAATAGTTTGTTCGGACAAATTGGATATGCAAAACGCGATGGTTATGTGTATATGATAGGTACACCTATCGGCAGACAGAATAGTGCACGGCTTGCAAGATTTTTAGAAAAGGACGTACTTAATTATTCTCAATATGAGTACTGGAACGGTAATCAAAAGAAATGGCTAAAAGGACATGAGTCACAGGCTACTATCATTCTTGATGGTACTGTGGGTGAAATGTCGGTTATGTATTTAGAAAAATATCAAAAATGGATTATTCTTTATTTCGATAGTCAGGCATATGCAATTTGTTATCGAACTGCATCAGAATTAAATGGTGAATGGTCGAAAGAAAGGGTATTAGCTTCAGGTAATCAGTATCCACAATTATATGGATCTTATATGCATCCTTTTTCAAATAATGATGATACAATATATTTTACCATGTCGTTGTGGTGGCAATACAATGTGTTTTTTATGAGAGCAAACATTGTCGAACTAAATTAAACTTTGTATTTTAGCAGTTTTTTAATAAAATGATAATATATTTCACGTAAAACTGCTAAATTATTTAAAACATTATGAGAATGAAAAACCATTTTTCTTATTTTTTAGTTTCTTTTCTGTTCGGCATTGTGCTTTTTTCTCAAGCTCAAACAGTAATAAAAATACCATTTCAACAAAATGCTGTCTTTGAAGTAATACCTGCTTCCTTTGATGCATCTTTAGAACCAAACGGGAGTTTGGAAATAGGGCTTGAGGCTACAATTAGTGGCGGCTCAGGAAATTATACATTTTCGTGGGTTTATAATGATGAGATTGTAAGCAATAATCCTACCTTAACAATCTCTAAGGCAGGAAGCTATCTCTTTGTTGTAAATGATGGTGGTGGTTGCCAATCTTCCATATTGTATAATATCTCAGGAGATACAAGAGCTAATGCTTATGACTTTAAATCCTTAGTCAATATCTATCCCAATCCTTCTAATGGGTTGATTAATGTTGAATTACCTAATAATTTTAAATTTACATCTGCCAATATCTATTCTATTGATGGTAAACTCCTAAAATCTTTTGGATTTGAAGATGTTAAGAGTGATAACTCATTGCTGTCGTTTAATTTGTCCGATCTTTCATCAGGATATTATTTGATAAGCTTTATTACAAGAAACGAAAAACTAACAAAAGTAATAACCCTTAAAAAATAATAACTATGGAAGCTAAACAATTTAAATATTTCTTATTTCTTTTATTTATAAATGTAGTTTGTGTCAATAATATTATTGCTCAGACAGTAACCGGATATGCTCGTCAGGGCGACAGAGTGTATTTAGAGTTAGAGTGGAATGCCGGAAATTACGGTTCGATACAATGGCAGCAATCTACGGATGATGGTGCTAATTGGACAAATATTCGTAATGCAACAACTCCTTTTTATGAGCTAACAGTTTCTAAAGATGCATATATACGAGCTAAAGTAGATGCTCAAGAAGTTTGCGAGCCTTTTTATGCTACACGTATTATTAAAACAGTTTCATTCTCAGCAGTGCTTAATAATGTTGGAGCAAATAGTGCTGAATTTAATATTTCTAATATCGATTTTGGTGATGCCGAAATAGTTGAATATGGTTTTTGCTATAATATGTCGACCCTTAACTCTCGTGGTTTTACAGATTTGTTTCGTGTGAAAATCAATGAGTCATATCCTCATACAAGTAGCTTTACTATGTTATGTGAGGATTTAACTCCCAATACTAATTATACTTTTCGTATCTATTTTAGAACTGCTGATGGCTCTATGCTGTTCAGTCCGACTATAAGTGCTAAAACTTTAACAGGAGTAAAATGGAGTAGTGAGGATTGGACAATTACCAAAACGGAAATCTCTGCACGTTTCCTAATAGATGGTGCGAGCGTAGCTAATGATAAGATTGCAATTAAATATGGCACATCAACTAACAATCTGACATCCATCACTTTTTCAAAAAACACTAATAATACTTATTCGTCAGAACTAATAAATAATCTACAACCCAATACAAATTATATATTTCAGTTAGAAGTTCAAATAGGAAGTCGGACTGATGTAATAACTAAGAACGTAAAAACTCTTTCTGATTATAGTAGTTTTATTACCGATCCCACTACTAAGAAGGTGCAAAACACAATAGAATGGGATAAAACAAAAACTTTGAAGCAAATATCTCCTATAGGTTTACAAGCCGAATATCCGAGAATAATCAGGGTTAGTAAGGATACTCTCCTTTGTTCTTATCATGGTGGAAACGATAATGATTACTGGATTAATATTTATCTGCAAAAAAGTTATGATAACGGAAAAACTTGGACTAATCCGACTAAATTATTAGATAAGGAGAATTCAAGTTTTGGTCAGTCGTATTGGCGGTTTGTAAATCCAGAAATGATTAAACTTCAGAATGGTTGGATTGTAATGTCTTTTGTTGGAAATGGCAAACCTGAAACCAATGAAAACTGTCATGTTATGGTGATTGTTTCTAAGGATAATGGTGAAACATGGAGCGATCCTAAAATTGTTGGTAGAGGTAGAACATGGGAGCCTATGGTGGTGCAATTGCCAAATGGCGAATTGGAGTTGTTAGTTGCCAGTGAAGCCGCTTGGTGGGGTGGGTCGACTATTCACCAGGAGATACTTTGCTCTCGTTCAACCGATAATGGTGAAACATGGACTGCATTTAAACGAGCAGCTTATTCCCCTAATCGTAGAGATGGAATGCCGGTAGCAACTGTTATGCAAGGTAACAAAGGAGTTTTATTCGCTATCGAAATTGTGAATGATCAAGGTTGGGGCTCTCCTACTTTAGTCAAACGAGACTTAAACGGTGAATGGGATGCAAATCCTTGGTCAGGTTCAGATACATCGAGGCGTTGGAGAGCTAATATGGGTGCACATGGTGGAGCACCTTATATTCTTCAACTACCAACCGGTGAAATTGTAGTCTCAGCTCATACACATGGTGGGGCAATATGGCAAACAAGTACACCAACTATTATAATTGGTGATAATAATGGTAAAAATTTTACATCTCCTGTTAAGCCGATTACCAATCTGCCTACCAATCAGGGTTTATATTATAACTCTATGTTCTTAAAAGATAATGAAACTGTCTGGTTGGTTATGACACATTCTACATACGATGGAACAAAGCGAGTTAAAGGTGAAATCAGATATTTAGAAGGCAAAATTGTATCCGCGGAAAGAGAGAAGACACTGACAATAACAAACTTAAAGAAAATATCCCGTGTAACAGGAAAATCATTAGAGGGAGAAAATCTTCCTAATCCTAATAATACTCATATTTTGTACGGACTGTCTTGCACTGATTTGGGTGTTATATGGGAGATTGAACCTGGTAAGATAGGTCTGTTTTTTGGAGATTCATTCGGTGGTGACTTTGTAGTTGGTCCTGATGGCGGACCGAATAATGGTAACGACTGGCGTTCAAATGTACTTGCATTTTCAGAAAATACAACTTTGAATAACGGTATAATCTTTTCAGGTATGGCTTTAGATCCATATAATTCCCGAAGAGCAAGAGAGATAATTCCAAGATGGGGATATAAATCGTTTACATCAATACCAACTGCTGCCATTGAAGTTAAAGGTGTGCAATACGTACATTTCATGAACTTTCAAGTGATGGGAGGAGATGAACATCTGAACTATTCCAGTCTTTATCGCTCTGTAAATAAGGGCTTATCATGGATATCATGTGAAAGCAAAGTGAAATTTCCTGCTAATAGCTATTTTGGTCAAATTGGCTATGCCAAACGCGATGGTTATGTTTATATGGTTGGAACTCCGATAGGTAGATCAGGTAGTGCACGTTTAGCCAGATTTCTTGAGGAGGATATTCTGAATTACAATAATTACGAATATTGGAATGGCAGCTTACAAAGATGGATTAAAGGCAATGAATCACAGGCTACTGTAATATTAGATGGTACAGTTGGTGAATTATCGGTGATGTATCTTGAACAGCATAAAAAATGGATTGTACTTTATTTTGATGCAGATAAATATGCAATTTGTTATAGAACAGCTAAAGAATTAAATGGAGCTTGGTCGGCAGAACGTACATTAGCAACCGGAAGAGCATATCCTCAGTTGTATGGTTCGTATATGCATCCTCATACGAATAATGGTGCTAATATATACTTTACTATGTCGCAATGGCAACCATATAATGTGTTTTTAATGCGTGCAGATATAACGTTGTAAAAGGTAAAAAACAATGAAAATCGTAAAAATATCAATAATTGTTATTTTAATGTCCGTTACTTTTGCGGTTTTTCCTCAAAGTGGTAATGCGTCTCTTAGACAATTGTCACCTCCGGATACTGTTGGTAATTGGATATTACCTGCTCAAGGCAGTGCAGCTATTCCTTTGTGGGGACATAAAAATGGTATCAGGTTAGGTATTGCCCCAACACCCGGTCCGCGTGGTTTGATTAGAATTTTTTGCCCCTATCTTGGATTAGCTCATAATGAAGTAATGAATTTTATTGCTTTAGAACCTGTTCCTTATGGAGCAATAGATAGAGGTTATTCAGAATTAGAGAAGAGCAGTTTGGATAAAGGAAAAAACGGCAAAAGATTTTGGAGTGCAAATGACTCCCTAAGTATTAATCCGCAAGATGAAAGATTTCCGGCGCGTGGGGTAATTTCAAAAATTAAAGGAAAAGAAGTGCTTACATTCTTTGTGTTTTCTGAAGAATTTGATAATGGAGCTAAGGTTTATGTGAAGATTAGATTGTTTGAAAGTCGTCCATATGAATTTGAAATATCAGCTTATACATATAATGAGTCTGTAGATTTAGAATCTTTTGTGCTGACTGCAACAATGGGAAATAAGGCACGACTTCGTAATTTAATTCTCAGAGATACAACAATAAACTCTTTAGAATTATGGTCAACATATAAGGATATTCATTTTACGGCAAGAACTCCAATATCTGCAAATGATATGATAGTCAATGAAAAAGGTCAGACATATTTTATAGCAACGCCCGATGAAAAAGATTATTCTAAAGCAGAATATTATCCCGGAACACGGTCACATTGGCGTTATTATGGCAAGCATGCAATTCAATATTGGATTAAAGAACAAGCTACAGAAAGCTTAACAGGCATAGTGACAGGTAGATACACATATTGGGCAAGTAAAGATCCAATTCCCGGAGGTATATCGATTGAAAATTTTGAGTTAAATGAACCCTTTATAGAAGGACATAAATATATTTTCGGAATTTCTCCTGAAAATTTAGATGATTTTTTTAAAAATATTGCGAAATAAAATTATATAATTATGGGACAACATACAAGTTTGGTAATCGGTATTGATTACGGATCAGATTCAGTAAGATCACTTTTAGTAGATGCTATTACAGGGGAAGAATTGGCAGTTTCAGTTTTTGAATATCCACGCTGGAAGAAAAAAATGTATTGTGATGAGTCGAAAAATCAATTCAGGCAACATCCTTTAGATTATATTGAAGGTTTAGAATATACCGTAAAAGATATACTTAGTCAACAAGCAACAATTGCGCAAAACGTAAAAGCCATAACTTTTGATACTACAGGCTCCACTCCTGCACCTGTCAATGAGAAATGCGTACCATTGGCATTGTTACCTGAGTTTGCCGATAATCCTGACGCTATGTTTGTGTTATGGAAAGATCACACAGCAATACAGGAAGCTGAAGATATTAATACCTTAAGTCGCACTTGGGGAGGAGTTGATTTTACAAAATATTCAGGAGGTATTTATTCCTCAGAATGGTTTTGGGCAAAAGCATTACATATTACTCGTAAAAATGAAAGCGTACGTAATTCCGCATATTCGTGGATTGAGCATACAGATTGGATGACTGCATTGTTGACGGGGCAAGACAATCCGGCTAAAATAAAAAGAAACAGATGTGCGGCAGGACATAAAGCTATGTGGCATACAGAATGGGGAGGATTTCCTTCAGCAGATTTCCTTGACAGATTAAATTCTAATTTGGCTAAAGTTAGATTGACACTTAATGATGAGACACTTACATGCGATATATCTCAAGGTGTAATTAGTAAAGAATGGGCGAAGCGTTTAGGATTACCGGAAACTACTTTGATAGGAACTTCAGCTTTGGATGCTCATATGGGAGCAATTGGCGGTGAAATTAAACCATATCATTTAAGTAAGGTTGTTGGAACGTCAACTTGCGATATGCTCACAGTTCCATCTGAAGAAATGCAGGGAGTTTTCGTCAAAGGTATTTCGGGACAAGTTGATGGTTCGATTATTCCGGGTATGGAAGGATTAGAAGCCGGTCAATCAGCTTTCGGAGATATTTATGCATGGTTTAAAGATATTTTGATGTGGCCTATAGATAATGTACTTGACAATTTTAAAGATATCGATGATAAACAAAAAGCAGCATTAGTTAAAAAAATGTCATCTTCTATAATTGTTAAACTTACCGAAGAAGCAGAAAAAATACCTGTTGGCGTATCCGGTGTGATAGCTTTAGATTGGATGAATGGAAGGCGCACACCCGATGCAAATCAAAATCTGAAAGGTGCAATAGCAGGTTTGACGATTGGCACTAAAGCACCTCAGATTTTTAGAGCTTTGGTTGAGGCAACAGCTTATGGCTCCAGAGCTATTATGGAGAGATTTTTAAGTGAAGGAATTCGTGTCGATGAAGTTGTTGCATTAGGAGGCGTTGCTAAAAAGTCGCCATTTGTAATGCAAACCTTAGCTGATGTACTTAATCGTCCGATTAAAGTTGCAGCATCGGAGCAGACCTGTGCACTTGGAGCAGCAATGTGTGCAGCGGTTGTAGCCGATATATATGACAATATCGAAGTAGCCCAAGATGTTATCGGCAAAGGCTTCGACAAGGAATATTTTCCCAACGAAGCAAACAGTAAGCTATACAATGAGTTATACGAACAATACCTAACTTTTGGAGAATTCGTAGAAGAATATTAATTATCTATATATCATTATCACCTTACTATACTCTCCTTCTTCGGTGTTGATTTTCAGTAAGTATGTTCCTGTTGTAAATTCAGAAACTACCATCTGATTGTCATTTACTGCCTTTAATAAAACACCGTTTAATGTATAAAGTTTTAATAAAGGTGTCGATGTATTTTTATAAGTTACATAAACAATATCCGATACAGGATTTGGATATATTTTAAGTAAATCGTCAATTTTGTTGTTTTGCACACCCAAAATAGGCTCTGCATACTGTAATAAATTATCGACAAAGATATCAGTTGATTTTGAGAGTATACTTTCTTTGCGCTGAACTCTAATGCCTGTTAAGCGATAAGCAGGTGATTCAGGTACTTGAGCTTCAATAAATTCCCAACCCATAAAATTCAAATCACATAGTTTTAGAATTAATATATCTGAAGCTATTTCAGTAGATTGAAAATAGAGTTGTAGTTCGTTGCCCGACATATCACCATAAACATGTAAGCCAAATACTCTATTTTGCTCCGTAGTAATTACAGGATCATTAAGTTTGAAAACTGCTGATGCATAATTATCTGTAAATGTTGATTTTAAGTTGTAGCTTGAAGAGCCAAATAGTTTATTAGAAGTGCTTCTTTTGAAAGATGCCGAACTACAGTTATCGCTATTGACTTCATCAAAAGTATATTTGCTATCAACTTCAAAATTGTCTATAACTAATTTATCGGTAACTCCAACATTAGTTGCGGTGAAACTAATTTCAATAGGATCAACCAATTTCACTCCTGAAACATCCATAGCATTAGCCCCAATATTTATTTTATAGCTACCACCCGGAGTAAGAGCCTCTGTCACTTCGAAATAGATATCGCCATAAGGTTCACTAAGCTTATTTATTTTAACTGAACGAGTGGCTTTGTCGATTACTTTACCGGATGAGTCATAAACATTAATTTCATCTCTGACATTAGAGCTATTCAGAGCTTTATCGAAAATAAAGAAGAAAAGAGGCTTAGAAGCATCTACTTTTGCCCCATCAAAAGGATAGCTTTCAAGTAATGCCAATCTGTTTCTACTTTTAGTAACAAACTGAAAAACAAAGTCTTCTGTTAATGAAATATTATCAGGATGCTTAGCTGTTTTAGCAAGTTTTACTGTATATAGTGTTGATTTCTCTAATGGAAAATCTGGTTTGAAACGTAATCTATACTGACTATCTTCAAATGTTAACTTACCTGCTACCTCAGGAGTAATAGAAAAAGCTTCACGTGTGCTTACTTCATCCATATCCCAGTTAAATTCCAAAATTATATCGGTAGATGGAATAACGCTATCTGTTAAAACCACATCTGGAGAGTGTTTTATAACTTCCGGCGGTGTATTTCGTATTTTATTCAATTCAAAACTAAAATAGTTAATTTCATTTTTTAGAACAGTAATTTCTTTAGTTTGAGAGTAATATCCGGCAGCCTCAGCTTTAATATTATACACACCGGGTTGAAGGTCTTTAAATACATACACACCATTCCTGTTATTATCAACTGTATATGTTTGATTAGTTTCAACTATGGTTACAGTTGCACCATTCAAAGGCAAAAGCACATCTTTTCCATGTTTTGTATATGTGCCGTCTTGAATAAGATTTCTACTGTCTTTAATTGTTCCGGCGATATTTCCTGTTGGTATTTCAGTTTGTTTGAAATATGTACAAAATGCTTTTTTAAAATTCCACGACTCAAGCCATTTGTAATCCATATTCATAAGTCGATATGTTTCAGGAATATAGTCGTGCATAGCACCCTCAGAAATCACTCCCGGCACTGTCAAACCACGCATAACTCCATATCCATCACTCCAGCCCATATATAGTCGTGCGTATGTTTTATCGCCCGAAACATTATAGTTAGCCGCCGTCCAATTTGTCAATTTATTTTTAATCAGATTTTTAGCTATTTCTGTACTGACATCCCTACTTTCGTTAGATTTTGGAGTCGGGGTAGGGTAGATATGTGTATCTCCGTCAGTTCTTCCTGCGAACAGCATTAATACATAATTGGCAGTTCCGCTACCGGCATTACTGTGAATCGATAACATAAAATCGGACTGAAACTCGTTTGCCATCTGAACAATCTGAGATAGAGGTAAATCATCTTGCGTGCGATTTTGTGTGCGCGATATTTGGACGGTCGCACCAAGTGTCTCTAACATTGCTTTCAACTGTAAGCCTTTATCGAGATTACTTTGTGATTCCCAAAAGCCAACATTTGGTCCGACTGATGGAAATAGGGGAGTAGGAATACCCCTGTCATCACTATCCCAGCCACCATGACCGGGATTAATGTGGATTTTTATTCCTGTTAAGTCCTGTGCATTTAGAATATTTATACAGAATGCAAATAAGACTAATATGCTGAATTTTAATGATGTTTTCATTTCACTCTAACTTCTACGATAAAGATTTTCCCATCAATAGCATTGAATGCTACTTTTCCTGCTTTTGCCGATGCGGTTGGGTACATTGAAATTTGTTTCGGATCGCTTAATATCTTCTCTGTTTTACCATCAACACTTTTCATTATAATTTTCGATTCGGTAACATAATCTCCGTTGTCTTTATCCTGCATACCTACAACAAAATTATTGTCATACCATGTTGGTGCATTCAAATAACCTAACTTAGCAGTGATTTTTCCATCTAAGTCACAAACATATGCACCTTCGCCGGCAGCAGTAAATAAGATGCTTTTGCCATCAGGCGACAAAGATGCCCAGATATAGCCATTAGCACCTTCTATCGGATTGAGTTTTTGAATTTTATTATTGCGGTAGATAAAAAGATTACTGCCATCGCTCCATACATAATCGGGCACAGGAGCCTGAGTTTTTCCTATGGTTGCTTTTAATAACTTATTGTTGGCATGCACAACTATACCGTTTTCATACGATTGAGGCTGCCTTACATTTCGTTGTGGATTTAATAAAACTAAGTCTTTTTTTGTAGCAAATTCGTAACTTTTTACACCCTCATTACGTAATCTTTCGTGGTAAACAATGTTTTTATAGAAAATCTTATCATTGCTTTTGCTGAAAACAGGTTGAAATCCTGCACCTGCATCTTCTGTTATCTTAATAACCGATTTATTTGCTAATTTATATACATTCAATCCGACATAAGAATCGCCTGAAAATGCAAGCATAGTACCATCGCTGTTAAACTGAGGATGAAATCCGGATTGAACATCAATAGAATAAGTTTTTTCTATAGTAATTGACTGAGCCATTACCAATAATGAAGTCAACATCAAAATGTTGATTAATAGCATCTTTTTCATACGTTTAAATTTTATTTTTGTGTTTTTATAAATATACATTAAAATTAATCAACGACAAATTTAGCAATACTGCTTTGATTATTTTCATAAACCTTTAATAAATACATTCCGGAGCTAAAGTCTTTTATTGCTATTGATATAGAATTGCCTTTATACACTCCGTGCTGAGTTGACATCAATAATTGTCCTGATACATTATATATTTCGGTGCGAACATTTTGTGAGTTGTTTTCGCTTAACCGAATATTTAATATTTTATTGTTGACAGGATTTGGGTAAATAGCAAATCGTTCTGATTTAATTGGTTTTAATGCGCTAACTACAAAGTCTTTATATACTAATAGTAAGTCTTTTATAGCCAATGTGTAAGGCTGGCTTTCTGTCATACCGGATGTGTTGATATAGAAATTTACATTATCAAATTTGATGGGGAAAACAGCCCTGTCAGATATATCGAAAAGAGCATCGACCGGAATACTTATATTAAAATCTTTGTTGGCTTCGAATGAGCTTGTTTTGTATGATGTAGTTTTGGTATCGTTGTTAGCCTTTAAATAGAATATTGCTTCTGTTAAAGCCATTTTTCCTATATTCATAACTATTTTAACTGTATCAGGGATACCAAATAAGGTCTTTTGATTGGTAAGTTTAATATATGGAGAACGACCGGCAGCATGTAGAAAGTTTACAGCAGCTCCATGATCCCATTCCGAAGGTAAATTTGACTGATTAAGCTGTGCATTTAAAAATGATGATGCAGTCAGATTCCATTTGCTTACGTACATGCTATCACCAATTATTGTTGCAGCAGAAGGAATTTCAACATTAATCTGAATTTCATCCGTTACCGAGCCAATTTGACCTTGCGCCATTGTTTTACCATTTTTCAAAGCTTTTACTATACCATTTTCAATCTTGCATATTTCGGTATCTGTAACAGTCCAGCTTAATGCATCCGGCGATATTAGTGCGTCTCCTCCTGATGTTGTTGCAATAACTTCGATAGGATAATCGGTTCTGTTATCAACAATAACAGAGTCGAGACGAATTTTTAAATTAGCAACAGGTTGCAATGTTACTGATATAGTCGCAGTAGATGTTTCGTTGTAAGTAGCAGTAATATTTCCTGATGTTGTTCCGGTAGCTACAAACTTATCGCCATCAATAATACCTAAGGAAGACGGACAAGTAAGCACAACACCCTGAACATCAGCAGAAAGTAGAACTCCATATTGATTATATCCGTAGAATTTGGGTTGATATTCGCCAAATTGAGGTAGGGAGATTGTTGATTTATATGGTTTTATTATGCTAATAACATTATCAGCAGGAGCGGTTGACACTGCAAAAATGCCGTTTGCTACAGCACGCTCGTTACCATCACTTGTTGCGTTTACAGCTTTGCCATATTCTGCAACATACATGGTACTCGAACCACCTCCATCCATGTTGAAAGCTGTGTAAGCACCCGCACTCTTCATTAATTCTGCCAACTCTAATGTGGTTGCGCCCAATGAAACACCTCGTCCATCTACAACACAGAAAATTACTTTATCTTTTTTCTGACTATAACCCAGACCTGTACGAGGATGACGTTCATTCCAAACATTAGTCTGCTCCACTACACCATTGAGTAGCATGGTTTTATAATTATCTCCACCTGTCATTTGTGTAAAATTAGAGGCAGAACTGTTTAATATCAAACTAAATTTTATTTCTATTTCGTCATTTACAGATAGGTTGTTTAGTTGTGTTGCGGAAGTACCATGACCGGAAAGTACGGCTTTACCCTTTGGAATAGCCATGCTACCGATATTCTTCTCAACTTTTAATACTTTAGCTTTTATGGTTTTGTTAGTGCCCCAAGCCTCCCCTTCTAAAAGTTCGACTAATACTTCAGTACCATAACTATTAGTTCGCGTAACTTTTCCATTTAACTCATTGTATAAAATCAATTTATTCTCATTTCTAAGATGATTGACAGAGTGAATAGCCCAGTTGGAACTCCCAAATTTTATATTTCCTGAATAAGAGGCAACACCAATATCAGGTACTTTGTATGCACTCATTACAAATACATTTCTCGAACCCGGAATTTTGGCAATCTGACCATCTATAATATTTCCACTAACAGGATATCCAACATAAGGCAGTGCAGTTTCATAGAAGTCGCCATTAGTTCCTGCAAAGTAGAATAAACCATCTTTGGATTTCCTCTTTGCTGCTGTAGAGATACCTTCACCTCCATAGATAGAATCGCGTCCGATAGTTGCACGAATATCAACATGTGGATTGGTTAAGTCAGCTTTTAGAAAATACACATCTAAACGTTTCGCCGGAGCAGTAGTCAGCCTTAACGCTACATATTGAGTACCAGGACCAACCTGATGGTTTTCAAGGGTGTCGATATTATACACAGTACCGCCAACGGTCAAAGTCTGCGCATAAGCAGAAACACAAAATAAAGAAATAAAAATGGAAGTAATAATCTTATTCATAAGCATAGCAAGATATAAAAAGAGGTGATGGCGCTGCCACCACCTCTTTAGAAGAAAAATTAATATGTTATTTTACAATAACTTTGTGAATTTCATTTACACCATCAATGGTTTTTACCTTCACAAGATATACACCTTGATTCGCAACTTTCACAGAGTTTACATTATCAGCTTTTACTTGCAATTGACCGGAAACCGAATAAACAGTAACAGAAGCCATTGGTTCTTCGAAGCTTAATGTTTTCTCATTAACAGCAATTTTGATTGTGTTGTTGTTAACCCTTGCAACTCCATCAGCAACATTTACTTTAAATTCATACACACCGTAGCCATTTTCACCGGTGTAGAGGTACAAGGTAGCAATACCATTTGCTTCATCTATTTCAACAGATGGAACAGCAGTACGATAAGGATTAGATACAGCACCCATGCCTGCTGCTGGTAATGTCCATAACGATTCAATATCTTTAAATTCCTTATTTGCATCTTTCCATTTAAATAGACGGAACGAAGAAGGAGGTGTAGCAAGTGTATTTCCTGACGCTATAAGGAAGAAATGTTCACCTGCAACTTCAAATTCAACCAAACCATTATGTCCGCTTTTGTTTCCGTGAGCCACCGACCAATCTTCAACTTCTTTAGGAACATTATAGAAGCCATCCACAATATTACCATCCATATCAATCAATGTAGGAAGCGTTGCGTTTCCGTCTAAATAGAAATAATTTTCATCCATTGGGAAAATTTGAGGAGCAGTACCCGGGTTGGTTAAGCCGGTTAAGAAAGTACCTTGTTCCGAAACATCAATAATAACAACTTCTGCAGCTCCAGCCACTCCATCTTTGATTTCCCATTTGAAAGCTGACATACCTGAAGCATTTGCTGCCATAATGATGGCATCCTTAGTAACATCACCATATACACCAAAGGCATCAAAACGAATTGCAGCTTCTGCAAAATCAGGATTGTCAACCAACGCCTCACTGATTACTTCTGTTCCGGTACCGTCAGCCAAGTTTATTTTCCAAACTTGAGCCGGTTTTTTATTGGAAGTAACTCCATTCCAAAGTAATAAATTACCTGCGCCATCCAATTTTAGATCATTAAGTGGGTACGAGCCCGATACGGGACGCTCGCAAGTTTCGAATATCTTCGCTTCTAATTTTATCGGAGCAAGACGGTTTCCGTTAGCTCCGTCAACAACGGTCAGTTGCTCTAAGTTGCTATCGATAAAATACATTTTTCCATCTATTGGCACCATACCACGTACCATTTGAGAGGCGCTGTGGATTTGGTTTGCGGCTAAATTGTCCATAATGCTTGACACCAACCATTTGCTGGTCAATGTGTATTTTCCGTCTTCTTTCGCCTCATACGTAGCGGGATCAACGCGCGGAACGGGGGATGCGGTTACTCGGATAGCGTCGGTTACTAAATAAGTTACGCCTTCATTGGAAGACACCACTCCTTTTACGTTTACTTTCGTGCCGACAGGCAACGTAGACTGATTCAGCGCGGATACCAAAACAATGGTATTGCTGTTATTATCACGGAGAGTTACATCGCCCGAACCGTATGATTGAATCGTCAGTCCGTCAATGCCTATGTATTTAAACATATACGGAGCCGCGTCCGCTTTCAATGTGGAAAGTGTCAATGATTGAATCGTAGGCAGCGATGCCGCTTCTTTTTTTTGGAAAGTAGCGCCTGTCAATACCACATAAGCTCCTGCTGTTACCGTAGTTCCAGAAACGGTAATCTTATCGCCTATAGAGAACGAACCACTCTCTACATCCACTTTCAAACCGCCCGTAGCATCCTGTATATACACTTCGTTGCCGTTTGCGTACGTTACCACACCACTTACCTTAGTTTCGGCTCCGGCAGCCAATTCTTTGACTTCGGCAATAGTCGGAATATATTCGCCAAAGAAAGCATAGAGCGTAATATTCCCCTCGGTTCCGGCAGGAATAGACGTTACTTTTCCGCCAGAGAAATCGACGTTTCTAAACCAACCTCCGAAAGTTTCGCCTTCTTTGTAAGGATCCGGAATAAATACCTCTTCCGTTCCATCGTAGGTGGCAGGACCAGCAAAAGCATGTCCCCATGCTGGTATAAATGCGTCAAGTTGTCCAGCTACCGAAAAATCAGCAGATATGGGCCAACCGGTGCGCTGTCCTTCAACGAAAAAAGCTCCTACCGCATAACGCCATGCAGCCGAAGTCCCATCGTCCGTACTGTTTAATTTAGTAGGCAACATAGTGGGGGGTGCCGTTGGAATTTGCGTATCTGTTACATCTATAATATAGGTTTTTAACCAGCCCCATTGCGCTGCATTAGAGTTCAGAATAGCGCAAGAAGTCAATCCAGAAGCAATATTCGGCGCACCTAGCGGATCGGCTTGTTGTTTGTAATACTCGAGCGTATTCCATGCAAAGGTTGGATTCGCTTCTTTCATAAAAGCATCAAACATGTCGCTTTTATTTGTCCATCCATAATCATTTGTAACACCGCCGTTAAGTACGTAAGTGATGTTACCGCCTGCTGCGAACGACATCATCGTTATGGCACAAGCTGTTAATAATAACGTAAGTTTTTTCATAAACGTTTAATTTTGAGTTAGTAATTCTTGTTAATTGATTTATAATTTAATTTTCAATATCCTTTCTTTAGTTGTTGTTTTAATTTTTAATAAATAGATACCTGATTTTAATTCACTCGATTCTAATAAAATTGTATTTCTACCACTTACAAGCTCATGACTTTGTTTTTGCATGAGTACACCTGAAATGGAATAAACATCTATTTGTGCTGAACTATCTATATCGTTATCTATGACAATATTCAAGGTGTTGTTGGTATCAAAATAGCTATAACAGAATTGTATTTCTTGTGTTTCCTTAATGCCTGATGCATTTTTTAATATTACCATTACAGAAGAGGATGGATCAGTCAATCCTTCTGCATTCTTAGCTCGTACTCTGATATAGTATGTGTCATCGCTTAAACCATCATAACTTGCGTTGTATACAAATGCATCAGCACTTTTTAATGTAGTTTGTCGTGTAGGGAACGATGGATCTTTTGATAATTCTGCCCTGAATCCTTGCGATACTTGTTCCTGCCAACTGATTTCTATGCTTGTACCATAAATAGTCGATCCATCTGTGGGAGAAAGAATGGTTGGTACCGGTACAGGAACTTCCACTGTATTAAACGCTATTCTTTCTGAAATGGCTTGTATATCTCCCTTCACAGCTTTAACACGAGCATAATACGTTGTGGATGGAGTTAAGGTACCATCCGGAATGGTTGCTGATGTAGCTTGTACTGTTTTTGAATACGTTATCACCGAAAAATCTGATTTATTGGAAATTTCCAATGTGTAACTTGCTCCTTCTCCAATGCTCATCCATTGCAATTCCGGTGTCAGTGATATTTTATTGCTTCCATCTACCGGCGAATTAATCTTGAATTTCGTACCGATAAAGCTTCTCACACTTGAAGTAGTTATAGGACAGTTTGGAGCAATTGCTTTGACTCTCCAATAATAGCTTGTGTTGTCTTTGAGATTTGTCTGCAAGCCCGAATTAAACTCAGCAGTTGAAGTTTCCCTTGCTGCAATAGGCTTTGTAAATGCTTCATCTTCGGCAATCTCACAAATATAATATGCAGCATTAGCAATCGCTTGCCACGACATCAATGCCGGCAGTACTACATTTTGAGCATCAGCAGGATATGTTAACTGAGGTTGAGCAATGGTAGATGTACTTTCACCATAAACGCGAGGTGGGTATTCATTCCCATATCTATCGTATACAGCAACAGCAATTTTATGACTTGCATTAGAGATGCCTGTGGGTAAGTTATATTCTTTGGTATAGGAAATTCCTAATAAATACTTTGCACTTGAAAAGATATCTGCCTCTGAATAATTTGCAGTTGGAATAGCATAAACACTATATCTTACAGAATTATCAGAGTAGTTCCATGTAACTTTACTACCAGCTATAGCCAGACTTTCTACTAATCCTTGTGTGGGTGCTGTTTTCCATCCATAGGCTGCACGCAACACTTTGGAGTTATATGGACCGGCTTTCAAGGCATTCAATGCTGATTGTGCCAAGTCATTGGTACGGAAATACACGCTTCCTGTGGTACCGTTTAAGTCGGCATTTCTATTGATATTCGCCTGATTAACAAGCTCATTATTTGAAAAACTACTCGTATTGCTGGAATAAAAATGTCTGCCGAAAAGATTGGATGCTTTAGCCCACCATGGACTAAGTTTTGAGAAATCGTTGGAGGAGCCTATGGTCCAATATATCTGCGGAGAGATATAATCAATCGACCCATCTTTTAACCACGCTAAAGGGTCGCTGTATATACTATTGTATTGCCAATCGCTACCTGCCGGAGCAGCCGGTAAACCATAGGAATTAGCAACTGCTGCGCTCGAAGCAGCTACACCTGCCGGACTAATACCAAAAGTAACGTAAGGCTTTATGCTATTGATACGTGCATACACATCTCTAACCATCTGATTTACATTATCACGCCGCCAATCGGCACGTGACAATCCTTTCGGATTATAGGATTGAAATTGTGCATTGTCTAATGCATCTGTTGTACCTGAAACATAGAAATAATCGTCGAATACAATACCATCGACTTCATAGTGTGTAATGATGTCTTCTACTACATCACATATCCTCTCTCTCACTGCAGGAATGCCAGGATTGAGAATTTTTGTATACGAGCCATAGTCTAATATCCACTCAGGATGTGTAGTGGCATAATCGGTTGGCAGATTACCATGCGATTCGGACGAAGTTGAATAACGATATGGATTTAACCATGCATGTACTTCAATGCCGCGTGCATGAGCTTCGGTAATGATATAAGCAAGCGGGTCCCATCCCGGATCAGCCCCTCGTTCTGAGGATAGATATTGACTCCAAGGTTCATATTGCGAGTTGTAAAATGCATCACTCATACCTCTAACTTGAAAAAATACGGTATTGAAATTAGCATTTTGAAGCCTGTCAAGCACGTTCAGTAATCCATTTTTTTGTGCAGTGCGTGCAGCCTCTCTGGATGCTTCATTTGTTCCGGTTGCAGTAGGTACGGTGGTTGATGGCCAATCTAATCGCCATACCGTTGAAAGCCATGTGGCTCTCACTTCCCTCTTAACTGATTGAGCAGAAAGGTGAAAGACACAAATAAACAATAATAATGAGATGTTTAGAATTCTATTTTTGTAAAATATTGTTTTTATCATCAGAATAATTTTGATTTTCCGTTATTAACAGCAACTCCATAAACCTCAACACCTTCAATAACATGTTCAATTTTATTTGTGCTTGCGTTATATCTCATTAAGCCCGATTTGACTTCATCCGGAAAAGCTGAACGTAATCCGAAATAAATATCGCCGGTTGCTTCATCCAAAGCCATTTGGCATATTCCTATAAACTCACCGGAACTTCCTTCTCCTTTACCCGTATCAGTAATTGGAGTTACTGTTTTACCTGTGGTTGTAAGAATTTTGTAGGGTGCCAAATTGCTTTTAGTACCACCTATCTCATTGAGCTGATCTAATCTACAACGATACAAACCTTCGTAGCCTGTATCATAAACACTGAAATAGAACATTTGTTTTTTACTGTCCCACACTAAGGATTTAGGACTCATGCCCGACAAAGCAATACCCGATGCCGGTGCAGGTTGACCACCCGTGATAGCAGTAGGTAGAATATCTCCATCTGTAAACCGATAGATACCATTGCCATTAAATGTCTTACACCAATACCACACACCATCCACTTTGGTAAAGCAGGCATTCATAGCGCCATAACTCCATCCGTTACTGTAATATCCCAATGTGGCATTTTGCACTTTAAAAGGAAATTCAGCCGACGTATGTATTCTGTTTCTATCTTTTAGTTCTATGGTTTTTATTCCTGTATTTCTATCGGTAAAATATAAATACTTACCTTCAATATATCCGTAGAATGGGTCGTTGAAAGCCGGACCGCCAATATTGGATAACATGGTTTCCACTTTTGCTCCATCTTTGGACATAACCATTATTCGTCCATCTCCCATAATGCCGGAGGCGTCATCTACGTAGGTAAACTGCTGTCCGCAATCTAAAATATACAAAGATGCATCGTTAAATAATATGTTCAGCGGATGTTTTCCTGATGATACACTCATATCATACGGATATATATTCATACCTGCCGGTTTATCTTTGACTAATTTAAGTGCCATTATATTTCCACCTTTAACCGCATAATATAAAGTAGGAACATCCTGATTATATGCAACTTGCACATTTACTTTGCCTTCTTCTAATGATCTTCCTGCTAATTTTACCTGTAATCTTACTGTTTGCGAACCAACATGTCCGAATTTAAGCTTACCCGGATCTGCTAATGTAGATGTACTCACCGGATTTCCTGCTTCATCCGTAGTGCCGGCAGGAAATAACCACAAATACTCTTCTGCCAGATTCTCAGGATTAGGTAATTCTACCGATATGCTTACCGGTGTGGTAAGTACTTCACATATACCACCAGCAACAGAATCAACCGACATGATAGGAACTATATCTTTTATCATGATAGGCTTTGTGCTGTATTTTAACCCATTAATGGTTAATTTAACAGAAAATGACCCTGCTGATGCATATTTATGTGTTACTTCATCACCCGTAACAGTCGACGAACCATCGCCAAAATCCCAAACACAGTCACCATCCATACCTGAAATACTTTGAAACTTCACTGTTGCACCAACGTAATAATCAAGTGTGTATGTATCATCTGAAACCTCATATGTGAAATTCACATCTGGCGATGGAAGGTTTTCAATATCAGGTATATTATCGAAACATCCGTAGGTGAAATAACCTAATAGACTTATCAATAAATATTGTGTTAGTTGCGTTATTGTTTTCATGTAGATGATTAGTTATTTAAATATTCAAATCAATTAATATCTATTTTCTTTGTTACAGTAGTACCATAAATATCTTTTTTATCGTATACTCGTAAGTTAGCATTTAAAGAGTACGTGCGCTTGTATTCTACATTATAGCCTGATGCTCCACTGATTAATTTATCGAATGGGATACTGTCATTATAAAGTTGCTCTATCTCAGTCGGAACTGGCGTGTTTCCGTTTATGTCTTTTTTGAAATGATAAACATAAGAGTCGGAATTGATATCCAACGTAGAATCTGTATATTGTTTAAAATCAGACCTTAACGATAGTCCCAATATCATGTTTTTGAAATCGGCATATTTCATCAAATTATACAGACTATCCTTAAAATGCTGCATGTATCCAACTCCAAAATAGGTTTCCATTTTTAAAGAATCAAAAGCAGCGGGTTTCGACCAAGCAAATGATTTTAAAGTTCCGCTGACCGGAAAAGTATTTTCGAAAAAATAAGCATGAAGCGAATCAGACCATACCGCCAAAGCATGGGGATATTCTTTTATCTTCTGGGAAATACGTTGTTCTTTCGAGATGATCGAACTGATGGAGTAGGTAAACGTAGTCGCCCAAGTACAAGACACATTTTTTTCTTCTGTTTCTACGATATTATACCACACTTCTGCATGATCAATATCTGCTACGGTCGAGTAATATTGAGCATCAAACGCCACATCTGAACCGGCACTAACAGTAGAGCTTGCTATTTCCCAATATGCTTGCGGACCAACATTTCCTGTAATTGCGTTTTTATCAATGAAGTCATGCTTTTCACATGAAAAGAAAATCAGCACTATGACTAACATAATTACCGGATTTCCTTGATTTTTCAAAATCTGTTTCATCTCTTCTGATTCTTAAATATTAATTTCTAATTTCCTGTAATCATTTCCACTCTATAGGATCGCTGCTGATAGCTTTACCGCTTGTGTTATACGCCCAAATCATACGTTTTTTCAGCCATTCATGATTTTTGAAGGCTCCCAGACGTTCTAACTCATTACGATTATATTTATCTTCGGTTTCGGGGTCGTAATTTAGACGAGTAATCCAAGCATTTGGTGACAATTCTGCATTAGTCCCGAAAGCATCTGCCTGCATCCAATATGGCTCATATAAATTGTATGGTCGACGAAGTGAGTATTCTGAAGTGAAGTCAGTAACTGCATAACTCGTACCTGTACCTTTATGTACCTTAGTAATCGTATAAACTTCTACGTCATCATATTTGATTCCATTTGTTTTACTGCTGTAATTATAGCGACGAACATCTGTCCATTGTTCAGGCAGTAAATACATTGCGACATACTTTTGCTGCATTAAATCTGCAATTGTGAAACTTGTCTCTCCCGGCAATCTAACTTCGAAGAATCGATTGTAACGTGTTTTTGCTGTGCCGGTTAACTCAGCTCCATCTGATGCTACCGACGTAGTAACCCCATATCTTACCATATTATGTATAACCGCAGTTTTTGTAGTAGCATATGCTCCTGCTTTGTCTCCTCTCCAATACTGTGCTTCTGCCTTAATAAACATCAACTCTTCCTCCGTGATTAAAGGCACATAGCTTTCATTTTTTGTGTATGGATTGCTTCCTGCAGTGGTAGCATATAAATCAGGATAATAGGTTATTTTCATCGATACATCCATACCGATATTAGTTTCTAACCAACGAAGTTGCGTACTTCCATTTACACCTGATATATCCCTTGGTGTCATAATTTTTTCAGCCCGTGGATCCAATGCATATCTTCTATTTAGATTATATGTATTATAGAACCCTAAGATACCATATCCAAAAAACTTTGTAGGTACGGAAGTCGCTAAACGATTTTTCCGACTTTCCCATGCGTTAATGATGGGTGCCGAAGTACCCCACGGACAGTTCTGCTCATTGGTTCCTCCCGGATAATAATAGCGTGGTTCTTCCCATTCAGAATCATTTAATACATCATCTACCATGCTGATAATTTTATCACATACATCAGGTGTATTTTCCCAATTAGGTAATTTCCGCAACCATAATCTTGCTTGCAATGCTTTTGCATATAAGCCCCATTTTTTCATGTCTCCACTAAATATCCTATCCATCTTGTCAGTAATCGGTCTGTTATCAGGATTATTTATCCAATCGGGATTTGAATAAAGTGCAACCAATTCATCAGCTTCTGCAAACATCCAATCGTAAATTTCCTCTTGTGTGTCATAAGTGGGTGATGTAGATTTATATGCATTAGATCTTGGCATAGGTCCGAATGCATCGGTAGTAAGCATGGTCGATTGTAGCATGATGGTACGAGCAATCAAAATAAAGTTTCGTGAGTTTATTTTCTCGGCTGCACTAATTAGTTCGTTTATGTTTGCTCCCAGATCATAAAAATGACGGCGCCATTGCGGATGACGGTTCATTGATAGAAACTCCCAACCCTGACTGTAGGCATATTCGCCGGTCTGACTTTTTGAGGCTGTGGTAAGTGCTTGAGATAGATACACTCCATATTCGGCATGATCGTAGTTGATTTGTGCAGCGTAGAAACAAGCTGTCGGTAATGCCTGATCTACTGTGATGGTAGTCGGACTGTCTAAACTCGTATTAATATCCAAAAAACCTTCACAGCCGGTAACAATAAATATAACCGGAATGCTTAATACTATATATCGAAATATTTTCATACTGTATGTTAGTTTTAATAATATTAATTTTTAAAAAGTTGCTGTAAATCCAAGATTAAAACTTGTTGTGTTTGGTACTGCATAATTATCAATACCTGCTGAACCTGTTCCTCCTGCTCCTGTATCTGCGTTTAAAGTTGGGTCTGCACCTGTATATTTAGTCAATAAAAATAGATTATTGCCTGTCAGCGTGCATCTCAAATCTTTAAATGGCGTATTTTTCACATACTTGGATAAATCGTAGTTCAGTGAAACATAGCTCAATCGAAGATACGAACCATCTTCTATGAAGTTCGAACTTACCGCACCGAAATAGTTTGTTAGGGTCTGATAGTCCAGTGTGATAGGTGTTGTGTTGGGTTCATATGTACCATCTGCATTTGCCACTACGCCATCTACCACAATTTGTCGACCTCGGTATGTTTCGAGCATTTTACTCTGACCGTTTGATAACAATCCACGTCCGGTAACATTAACTACGTCACCACCAATTCGTCCATCAAACAAGAAGGAAAGAGACAGGTTTTTGTATTTGAGCGTATTGGTTAAACCCGCACGGAATAAGGGTTCGCGATTACCAATATACTTATTTTTGTTAGGATCTATTTTCGGATACCCATCAGAACTTACGATAATCTTACCTTCATCATTCCGTAGATAATCTTTTCCTGAAAGACCGGTTGTAGAACCTCCCAAATATGCTGAGGTATAAATATCTCCGTATTGCGTACCCGTGATTTCAGCAACATCTTCAGGCAGACTGACAACGCGTCCTCTGTTCATTCCGAAGTTTACAGATGCAACCCACGAAAAATCTCTATTTTGCATAATATCCTGTTCTAAAGTGAACTCAACTCCGTAGTTGGTGATTGCACCTTCATTTCTTGTTTGCAAAATAAATCCTGAAGATGGTGATACCCTTACGGTTACAATTTGATTATCAACCTTTACCGAATAATATGCGATATCAATGCGTGTTTTATTTTTGAAATATCTTAAGTCAGCACCAACTTCCCATGAATACGACATTTCAGGCTGTAAATTTCTATCGGCTGATGATAATGTCGGGTCAATTCCATATCCATTGTCGGGATAGGTAGCAAATTGTTTGTACTTTCTATCGTATAAATACGGATTAGTATCCTTACCTACAACCGCATAATTTCCACGTAATTTACCATAGCTGAAGAAGTCATTGGTGAGATTGAATAATTCGGAGAATAGCAATCCGGCGGTGATTGATGGATAATAGTATGGGTTTTTAATTATAGTAGATGACCAATCCCATCGACTTGTGAAACTCAAGGAAGCCAAGCCTTTGTAATCGGCTCTGATTTCACCAAAATACCCAAATGTATTTTTCTGTCTATGTCCTGCTGTTCTATCACTTAAAAACAAATAATCAGAATTAGTATTACTTAAACTGGAGGTGCCGGGAATAATAAAATCCCGACCACTGTTGCCCATCGAAAAGCCTTCTTCCATTTTAAGTTCTGTACCTGCTAACACATCTAAACTAATATCTTCATTAATCTCCCATTTGTAAGTCGCTAATGCAGAAGCAGTAAATAACTGACTTTTTCCGGAGCTTGTACTGTAAGATCCTAACAAACTCTTGTCTAAATCTTCTAAATCCTTACGATTCAAATAAGGAGTTTTGTTATTGTAAAAATCATTGTATTTCTGCTGACTTTCTGCATATGCTATATTATAAGCTGCTAATGCTGCTTCGTATGCAGGGTCGTCTTCCGACATAGTAAATGGTGACGGAAAATCAAATTGCTGTAATTCTTTACTTGATTTATTGTAAGCAGCTAAGGCAGCGTTGTAAGCAGCAGTCCACTCTTGTAAAGCAACAGCACGTTCAGCCTTCCATGGGTCAGAATTTTCTACAAAACCATATTTGGATGTAAATGAAAATGGAGAGAACGAAAATGGAGACATGAAATTTGCCAATTGAAATGAATCATCCCATCGTGGCACAGAATAGCTATCGGACGTACTTGTCCGTGTATCATAACTTAAACGTCCGGTTATCTCAAGATTTCTAACAGGCTTCCAATTCACAGAACCATTCAAGATATTCCTTATCCCGGAGGATTTTCCATAGTCGTTGTAACGAGCGAAAAGCGGACTTATCGGTGAATTGTATTTATTGGTTTCGCTATAATATAAGAATCTTGGAAAGCCGTTTACAAGCTGATAGTTGCTAATATCATCGTTTATAGGCCAGTTGTATACTGAACTCATACCCGTAGAACCAAATGAACGCGAAGTGTTTTCTAAAATATTTGCTGAAACAGTAAACGATAGCGATTTAATAGGCTGATAGGTTCCTTTTAAGAGGACACCTAATTTCTTCAAATAGTCATTTGGAACAATACCATCATTTTTAGAATAATTCGCTGATGCATAAGCTTGAAATTTCTCACTACCTCCCGATAAACTAATATCATATTTTTGATAAAATCCATCATTTAAGAAAGCTTGGACATTATCATATTTTTGCTCGCCATCATTTAATAATGGTCCCCAACCACCCATAGTCTTATCTTTATAAAAACCTTGCGATCCGGGTGCATAGCTTGTCTGAAGCTGTTGGAGGCGCGTTGGTGTATCAAGTTGCCAATTAGTATTAATGGTTGCATTTACCTTTCCTACTTGCCCTTTTTTTGTAGTAATCATAATTACACCATTTGCGGCATCTTGTCCATAAAGTGCAGCAGCGGCGGCACCTTTCAGCACAGTAACATTTTCAATATCGTTGGGATTGATGTCGGCAGCAGCACTACCTTTGCCGGATACAGGCATACCATCTAAAATAAACAGAGGCTCGTTATTTTGCGAGTTGTTAACTGAAGAAATACCCCTAATAATTACTTGGGTTCCGGAATTGGGCGAACCACTGGAGTTTGTTACACTCAGACCTGCAATTTTTCCTTGCAAGGCATTCACGAAGTTTGCCGAATTATTCTCAACAAGAGTTTCGGCACTTACACTTTGTACTGCGAAATTCATCCGCTTCTTTTCCTGACGTATCCCCATGGCGGTTACTACAACCTCTTCGATTGCCAAAGCATCCGATTGCATTGAAATGTTCAATATTGATCCACTTGCAGGGATTTTTTGCTCCAATGTTTGCATTCCAACATAACTGAATACTAAGGTTGCGTTTTGAGGTACGGCAGATAAATTATATCTACCATCAAGATCTGTAATAGTGCCAGTGGTCGAACCCTTTATCACTACAGAAACTCCTATTAGAGGCTCTTTGTTTTCATCCGTTACTATCCCGCTTATGGATCTCTGTGCAAAAATTTGCAAAGGGAGTAAAAACAAAATACAAAGTAGAAAAAAATTATTTCTCATACTGTTTAAATTGATTTAAGGGACTCTTATGTTTCCTTTAAAATGTATTAGAGAATATGTTGTCTAAATTCAGCGCAAGTTAAATATGTTTTTCCACATAAAAAAATATATATTGGTATTTATGTTATATTTTTTCGTATATTTAACACATGAATACAGATATTAAAATAAATTAGGATAAGTAAAGGATAATTTAGAGTAGACAAATAAAGTGATATTCATGTAAAGTGATTAATATGCTTATTGTCAGAATAATAGCTGATTTGATAAATTAAAATATATACATAAAACATAATGAAACTTAATTATTCGCGTATATATACTCCTGATATAAAAAAGAAATTTTAATTTCGTGGAAAATATTCATACAATATTATTATATCATAATCAGGTTTCTTATCATTTTGACATCATGAAAACGTTAAATACTGTTTTTTTTGCGGTGCTTTGTTGGTCATTCCTATTGACTTCCATGCTCTATGCTCAAAATGATATAAAGTTTGCTTTAATCACTGATATCCACATAAGTAAAAATGAAACTACAATTGAAGACCTTGTCAATACAGTCAATTCTATCAATGCAAATAAAGACATTAAAGTTGTGTTTGTTACAGGCGATCTGACTGATGAAGGCGATAGAGCTTCTCTTAAAATAGCTAAGAAGCATCTTGATATGCTGAATGTTACATATTATGCAATTCCGGGTAATCATGAAACTAAATGGAGCGAGTCGGGAGCTACTGATTTTAAATATATCTTTGGTTGCGAGAGATTTAGATATGATATTGAAGACTGTGTTTTTCTCGGATTTAATACAGGTCCCATTATTCGCATGATGGATGGTCATGTTGCTATCCATGACATTAATTGGCTCGAAAATGAGCTTAAATCGATAAGTCCTCAAAAATATATTTTTATACTTACGCATTATCCTTTAAAAGATGGAGATGTGGATAATTGGTATGAAATAACCGATTTAATACGTAAATATAATGTCAAAGCTGTGTTGGGAGGTCATTATCATACAAATAAACTAATTGACTATGATGGTATACCTGCATTTATTAATCGTTCAAATTTACGTGCAAAAGAAGAAGTTGGCGGTTATTCCATTTATGATATAACTGCCGATTCTATTATTGTCAGCGAGCAGGTAATCGGCAAACCTTTACGTAAATGGGGTGCATATTCTCTTCATCATCAGTATTATACTGTAGATGGAACTAACTATACTCGTCCTGATTATTCTGTTAATAACCAGTATCTTAATATCAAAGAGTTATGGAAAATCAGACATAATACAGCGATTTATTCTTCTCCTGTTGTTTACAATAATAAGGTGATTGTGGGAGATGATCTTGGTATTCTTTCATGTTTTTCCTTACAAGATGGTGAGTTGCTATGGCAGTTTTTTACCAAAGATAGAATTTTGGGAACTCCTGCCGTTTCTGATAATATTGTTGTGTGTGGCTCTACGGATTCTAATATCTATGGTGTAAATGTAGAAGATGGATCTTTAGTTTGGAGACTAAAAACCGATGCTGCCGTTTTAGGGGCTGTAACTATTATAAATAAGAAAGCATATATTGGTAATGGTGAAGGTATTATTTATTGTCTCGATATAAAAAAAGGCGATATGATTTGGCAAAATGATGTTGCAGATAATTATATTGAAACGAAACCGTTAATCTATAAAAATAAGGTGTTTCTTGGAGCTTGGGATAGTTATATGTATGCTTTGGATAAAAAAACAGGTAATTTCAGATGGAAATGGAATAATGGTAATTCTCGCATGCATTTTTCTCCTGCTGCTGTGTGGCCGGTAGCCGCAAAAGGTAAAATTTTCTTTTCTGCACCTGATAGAGTGTTGACGGCATTAAATTGTAAAAATGGTAAAGTAGTGTGGCGTACTAAATCTTCTATGGTGCGTGAAACAATTGGTTTGTCTGCCGATAATAAACGAATTTATAGTAAAACAATGCAGGATAGTGTTGTGTGTTATTCAACTGCTACAAATTATCCTAAAAAGATTTGGTCTACTAACGTAGGTTATGGTTATGATCATGCACCGACTATGCTTATGGAAAAAGATAAAATTGTGTATGGCAGTACGAAAAACGGCTTAACCTTCGCCTTGGATGCATTTACAGGTGATGTAATATGGAAGTATAAAATTGGTAATTCGCTTATCAATACTGTGGTGCCAATTGGCAATGGTCGGGTGTTGCTTACGTCTGCAGAGGGGTGGGTAGTGCTGGTGATTGGTGATTAGTAATTGGTGACTAGTGATTAGTAAATAGTAAATAGTAAAATAGTAAATTATAAATATATGATAAATTGTTTTATTCCTTATATTGATATGAGTCAGGCTGAAGAGACTATTATCTCTCTGAGGCAGATGACTTTTGTTAAAGATGTCTTTCTTTTGGTTACTCAGAAAACTGAAGATAAGATTGCCGGTTGTACATGCTTGGAAGTTGATAATTACACTTCTACGTCTATGGTAAAAACTGTTGCTGAGTTTGCGGATACTGATTATTCTTTGATATATACCAAAACAGACGAACTGAGCTTTGGCTATTTTGCTTTGGAAAGAATGATGCAGATAGCTGATAATTCGGGTGCGGGCATGGTGTATAGCGACCATTATCAGATTAAAAATGGGCAAAAGGTAAATAATCCCGTAATCGCCTATCAGAAAGGCAGTTTGCGTGATGATTTTAATTTTGGCTCGGTACTGCTATATCGCTCTTCTGCTTTGAAAAGTGCTGTAAAGGACATGCAGGTAAATCGTAAATTTGCGGGTTTGTACGATTTGCGTCTTAAAGTTTCGCAACAATACGAATTAGTTCATATCAACGAGTATATTTATACCGAGATTGAATCTGACACGAGAAAGAGTGGTGAAAAACTTTTCGATTATGTAGATCCGAAAAACAGGGCTGTACAAATCGAAATGGAACAAGTTTGCACTGATCATCTGAAAAAGATAAATGCATATTTAAAACCTGAATTTAAAAAGGTTGATTTTAATAAGCAAAAGTTTGAATATGAAGCATCAGTGATTATCCCTGTTTTAAATCGCGTTAAAACTATTGGCGATGCAATAGAATCGGTGCTGAAACAGAAAACGTCTTTTAAATTTAATTTAATAGTTGTTGATAATTATTCTACTGACGGTACAACAGAGCTAATTAAGAAATATGCTTCTGATCAGCGTCTTATTCATATTATACCTAAAAATCGGTTTTTGGGTATAGGCGGATGTTGGAATGCAGGTGTTGCTAATTCTTCTTGTGGTAAATTTGCTGTTCAGTTGGATAGCGATGATATCTATTCGGATGAAAATACGCTTCAAAAAATAGTTGATGCTTTTTATGAGCAACAATGTGCTATGGTGGTTGGGTCGTATATGTTGACTGATTTCGATAAAAATCCTATTCCTCCGGGGGTAATCGACCATAAAGAATGGACGCCTGATAACGGTAGAAACAATGCTTTGCGAATTAACGGACTTGGTGCGCCGCGTGCTTTTTATACTCCTGTGCTGCGTGAAATTAAAGTGCCGAACACAAGCTATGGTGAGGATTATGCCCTCGGTTTGGCTTTTTCACGCGAATATCAAATCGGTCGTATCTATGATGTGCTGTATCTTTGTCGCCGTTGGGAAGATAATTCAGATGCTTCACTTGATATTGCTAAAATGAATGCTCATAATACATATAAAGATAGATTGAGGACATGGGAGTTGCAAGCGAGAATAAGGATGAATGTTGGTGATTGGTGATTGGTGATTGGTGATTGGTGAATAGTGATTGGTGATTGGTGATTAGTGATTGGTGATTAGTGATTAGTGATTGGTGATTAGTGAATGGATTTATACAGATAAACAATAGCTATGTGTCTTTTGATTTTTTAATAAACAGTGGGATAGAAATCCGTGTTAATCTGTTATATCCGCGTCATCCGCGTGCCAATACACTTTTGATACATAGACAAGATAAAAAAACGATTGATGCGTAACATATATTATATACATGGATATAAAAACTTTTTTTGAGGAACAATTAAACGAATGGCTTTTGGCTAAGCAAAATTATGATGCTTTAAATCGGGTGAAGGTAAAGGAGCTCGATTTAGGCGGGTGTGCGGTTAGGGTTCAGTTTAATCCGGAAAGAATACGCTCGACTGCTGCTAAAGTTGATGCTGCTTCTTTGCGCGAAAGACCTTGTTTTTTGTGCAGGGATAATCGTCCGAACGAACAACGTGATTTGTATTATAATGATAAGTATTCGATTCTAATAAATCCATTTCCTATCTTTCCTGTGCATCTCACCATTCCGACAATCAAGCATGTCGATCAGCTTATTTTTAATTCTTTTGAAGATATGTTAGACATTGCAAAAGACTTAGATGATTTTGTAGTGTTTTATAACGGACCGAAAAGCGGTGCGTCTGCTCCTGATCATATGCACTTTCAGGCAGGAAATAAAGGTTTTCTTCCTTTGGAAAAAGATGTTGTGAGTATGGAACGTATAATTATTTCTGATAATGATGATGTTATTTGCTTTTCTCTAAAAGATTATCATCGAAATATGATTGCTCTTGAATCTGATAATAAAGTGCAGCTAATCAGTCGTTTTCAGAAAATTTACGAACAGCTTGAAATTAAATCGGGCGAACCAGAACCTATGCTGAATGTAGTAATATGGTATGATGATAAGAAATGGTTTTGCTGTATTTTTCCGAGAAAAAAGCATCGTCCGAATTGCTTTTATGCAGAAGGTGAAGATAATTTGCTTTTCAGTCCGGCTTCTGTTGATTTAAGTGGTGTGTGTGTGTTGCCGCAAGAAAAGGATTTTGAGAAGATAACAGCAGAGGATGTGATAGGGATTTTTGAGGAAATATGATTGGTGATTGGTGATTGGTAATTAGTGATTAGTAAATAGTAAATAACAACGATGAAAAACAAAAAAAAATATTCACCTTGGAGTTGGATTCCAACTTTATACCTCGCTGAAGGGCTTCCTTATGTGGCAGTTATGACCATATCAGTAATCATGTATAAACGCATGGGCATTTCGAATACTGATATTGCGCTATATACCAGTTGGTTGTATTTACCTTGGGTGATAAAGCCTTTCTGGAGCCCGTTTGTCGATTTGCTTAAAACAAAACGTTGGTGGATTTATACCATGCAATTGTTTATAGGAGCCGGTTTTGCCGGTATTGCGTTTATGATTCCGGTACCGTTTTTCTTTCAGGCAACATTGGCTTTTTTCTGGCTGTTAGCCTTTAGTTCCGCTACTCACGATATTGCTGCAGATGGTTTTTATATGCTGGCTCTCGACTCTAATAATCAGGCAAAATTTGTTGGTATTAGAAGTACTTTCTACCGCATTGCTACGATTTTCGGACAAGGTGTACTTATTATTCTTGCAGGCTTCTTAGAAAGTGCAACCGGTATGGAACCACTGAATATCAATGTAGAAGCAAACCCTGAATACACTCAATCAACATTATTCATTGAGCCTATTTCGAATATCGAATCTATAGATGGCGATATGCACTTTATATCCGGTAATGCTGACTTGCAAATCGGAACTTTTAGCTTATCAAAAGATAGTCTGCAATTGTTTCTGGCTGATATCGATAGTATCAATAGTCTGAATGGTTTTGTTGAAACAACTAAGTCGGCTGACGTGACTTTAGTTGCCAATAAAAGTTGGTGGACTGCATATGTGTCTGAGCCTTTGGGAACATGGATTCAAAATACTTTTGGCGAAAAACGTGAAATCATTACAGAATCAAATCTTGCAGGAAATATTGGTGTAATACCTGTTTGGCTTTCAAAGATGCCTGAATCAGATAAAGATATTGTGCTGAATACCAACATGAATCGTGGTGATAAAAGTATATCTATCATTAAAGGCGAACGTTTAGTGTTTAATGCTTCTAATTGGAATAAACCTGCTTATATGGTATTTCAATTAGATACAAAGTTGGATGCTAAAACGACTACTGAATTTAAAGGTCTTTCTGGTAATATTACTTTTGCCTGGTCAATAACGTTCTTTTTGTTAGCAGGATTATTTGTATTGTTTAGCTTTTTCCATAGATTTTTTCTTCCGAAGCCTACTTCTGATGCACCATCTTCAAATGTTACAGCCGGAACAATTCTTAGTGATTTTATTCAGACTTTCGTCTCTTTCTTCAAGAAACCAGGTGTAGGTAAAGCTATATTCTTTATGCTTACTTTTCGCTTTTCTGAAGCACAAGCTTTGAAGTTGATTAGTCCGTTTTTACTTGACTCTCGTGATGTTGGTGGTTTAGGTTTGACTACTGGTCAGGTTGGTTTAGTATATGGTACCATCGGCATTTTGGCTCTAACTGTCGGAGGAATTATCGGAGGTTTTGTTGCAGCAAAAGGAGGCCTGAAAAAGTGGTTATGGCCTATGACTTTAAGTATGTTACTTACTATTGCTACTTTTGTGTATCTAAGTTTTTCTCAGACCGAAAGTCTGCTCGTTATCAATATCTGTATCTTTATTGAACAATTTGGTTATGGTTTTGGATTCACTGCATATATGCTGTATTTGATTTATTTCTCGGAAGGAGAACAGAAAACGGCACATTATGCTATATGTACAGGCTTTATGGCTTTGGGAATGATGTTGCCGGGTATGTTTGCGGGATGGATGCAGGAAATGTTAGGATATAATCATTTCTTTATTTGGGTGATGATATGCTGTATTATTCCTGTTATAGCTGTGATGTTACTAAAAGTTGATCCTGAATATGGAAAAGCAAAAAATAATAAATAATGAATAGATATAGTTTTTTAAGTTTATTTCTGATGTTTCTGGCAATTAATTTAATTGGTGCTCAAAACATTAAAATCAAAACCGGTATTGAGGTTCTGAAGCAACAAAACTTTAAAATATTAGAAGGTAAACGTGTGGGACTTATTACTAATCCTACAGGTGTTGATAATGTCATGAAATCAACAATTGACGTTTTGCATGATGCGAAGAACGTAAATTTAGTGGCTTTATTTGCACCTGAACATGGGGTGAGGGGAGATGCTCATGCCGGTGATTATGTTGAAGATGAGAAAGATACTAAGACCGGCTTACCCGTTTATTCTCTACATGGCAAAACTCGTAAAGCTACTCCTGAAATGCTTAAAAATATTGATGTGCTTGTCTATGATATTCAGGATATTGGTTGTCGCTCGTTTACTTATATCAGTACTATGGGGTTGGCAATGGAGGCTGCTGCCGAAAACAATATCGAGTTTGTTGTACTCGATCGACCCAATCCTCTTGGTGGGTTGAAGGTGGAAGGCGGACCCGTAGAGAAGAAGTTTATTTCTTTTGTTAGTCAGTATAATATACCTTATGTGTACGGACTTACTTGTGGAGAATTGGCTTTGTTTCTCAATGGTGAGAATATGATAGCAAAAAAATGTAATCTGCATGTTGTTACAATGAAGGGATGGAAGCGTAATATGAGATACGAAGATACCGGCTTACAATGGATTTCATCTTCGCCACATATTCCTCATCCTACTACTGCTCTTTTTTATCCTGTGAGTGGTATTCTGGGTGAGTTGGGTTATCTGTCAATAGGTGTAGGCTATCCTCTGCCTTTCGAACTGTTTGCTGCTGAATGGATTGATGCTGAAAAACTTGCTGAGAATATGAATCGATTGAAATTGTCGGGTTTATATTTTCGCCCTGTTTATTTTAAGCCTTTTTATGCTACCGGTCAAGGTAAACAAATGAAGGGAGTTCAAGTTCATATCATAAATTACGAAAAAGCAAAACTTTCGGAAGTGCAGTTTTATATAATGCAGGAAATTGCTTCCCTCTATCCGGATAAAGCTGTATTTGATAATGCTAATCAGCAACGTTTCAATATGTTCGATAAGGTTTGTGGCAGTGATAATGTGAGATTAAATTTCAGTAAGAATAATAAATTTGATGATATTAGAGAGTTGTGGAATAAAGATGTGAATGCGTTTGTGCGCAAAGCAAAGAAGTATTGGAAATATTGAGGCGTTTACAATTTTACAATTTACAATTTACAATTTACAATTGACTAATCACTAATCACCAATCACTAATAAAGAAATTATGTCTTCAAATAATAGATTATTATCTCTCGATGTTTTGCGTGGAATTACCATTGCAGGAATGATAATGGTGAATAATCCGGGTTCATGGTCGTATGTTTATGCTCCATTAGGGCATGCTCAGTGGCATGGACTTACTCCAACCGATTTGGTGTTTCCGTTCTTCATGTTTATCATGGGTATTTCGACTTATATTTCTCTTAGAAAATATGAATTTAAACTTAACAAAGATGCGCTTTTCAAAATTATTAAGCGTACTTTTGTGATTTTTTTAATCGGACTTGCAATTGCGTGGTTTTCGCTGTCATTTCGTACTTATCGTGCATTGGGTACTGATGATATTGGTTTCTTTGAACGCTTTTTTAAAGCGATTACAAATTTTGAGAATATCAGAATTTTGGGAGTAATGCAACGCTTGGCTTTAAGTTATGGTGCAACTGCAATAATTGCTATTATGGTGAAACATAAGTATATACCTTATATTGTTGCTGTAACTTTACTTGCTTATTTTATTCTATTAGTTACAGGTAATGGATTTGAATTTAGTGAGCAAAACATTATTTCTGTTATTGATAGGGCGGTTTTGGGAACCAATCATATGTATAAAGACAGTGGTTTGTATATCGATCCGGAAGGTTTGATAAGCACAATTCCTGCAATATGTCATGTTTTGATTGGGTTTTATGCCGGTAGAATGTTGATGAAGATTAAAGATAATCATCAGCGTGTGTTGCAATTGTTTGTAATGGGTACAATTCTGACCTTTTCCGGCTTTTTGCTTAGCTATGGATGTCCGATAAATAAAAAGATTTGGTCTCCAACTTTTGTTTTGACCACGTGCGGACTTGCTGCTACTTTGCTGGCATTACTCGTGTGGATAATCGATATTAAAGGACATAAACGATGGAGTGTTTTCTTTGAATCGTTTGGCGTAAATCCTTTGTTTATCTATGTTGCTGCTGCGGTATTATCGATTTTACTTGGTAATATCTTTATGAATTTTGGCGATCAGACATATTCAATTAAAGGATTTATCTATTCGGTCGGACTTCAACCTTATTTGGGAGATTATGTAGGCTCATTAGTCTATGCTCTCCTGTTTGTAGGATTCAATTGGATAATTGGTAATTTATTGTATAAAAAACAAATATATATAAAGATATGATTATAATAGCTGATGGAGGATCAACTACGGTTGATTGGTGCTTGGTTGACAAAGGTACTGTTAAAAAAAATATTACGACTAAAGGAGCTAATCCGTTTTTTCGTACAACCGAAGATATAAGTGTCGAAATAAGAAAGCAATTACTACCACAGTTAAATGGTAATAAGATTGAAGGTATTTATTTTTATGGTGCGGGTTGTGCCTTTCCTGAGAAAAACAAAATTGTCAGAGATGCAATAGCTGCCAATTTTGATGTCGAAAATATTGAAATCTACAGTGATTTGTTAGGTGCAGCGGTTGGTTTGTATGGCGATAAACCCGGTATTGCCTGTATACTTGGAACAGGTTCTAACTCATGTTTTTATGATGGTAAAAATATCTGTGAGAATGTATCGCCGCTTGGTTTTATCCTTGGTGATGAGGGAAGTGGGGCAGTGCTTGGGCGATTATTTGTCGGTTCTTGTCTGAAAAATCAATTCGGACAAGAAATTAAGAATGAGTTTTTAAATTATATACAATTATCTATACCTGAAATTTTAGATAGAGTATATAAACAACCATTACCAAATCGTTTCTTGGCAAGTATTTCTCCATTTATACAGGCTAATATACATAATGATAAAATATATCAGCTTGTGTTTAATGCTTTCACCGATTTCTTTAAAAAGAATGTGATGCAATACGATTATAAAAACTATAAAGTCTCGTTTATAGGCTCAGTTGCATATCATTTTCAAGATATTCTTAAAGCATCAGCAGAGGCTCTACACATAGAACTTGGCGAAATTGTTCAATCGCCTATGGAAGGATTAGTGAGATTTTACGCATAATGGCTTATTGCTTATATCATTTGAAAATTTCTTTGTATAGCATTTCGAGCGCATTTGCATTTGCTTTCATCACTTTTTGCATCTCTACTTTCCTTACAGCCTCACTTTCTTTGCGTGAAGTCATTTCTTTTTGCCAAGTGCGACCGGGTTCAAGATCGCGCAAAAAGCGACTTATTACATCATAGCTGAAATATATGTTTTTTCCAACTTTTACAACATTTAATTCATAATCGAATGCTGATAATAAATCTTCGAAACCGATTGAGCCTGTAGCGTCAAAGTCAGATTTTACAATATTAGCATCAACAACTGTTTCGTATTTATGCCATAAATAGGTTGGCGCAACTCCATTTTCAAAAGACAGGCTATAAAATCCTTTCTGCGGATTTAATACATCACCAATGCTGAAATTATTAGGGTTTTTATCTGCAGGAGCACTTGGTTGTGTTTTGAAGTTTGATTGAACTATGCCTGCATTATCAGCAAAATGCACTCCGTCATTCCAGAAACGATATAGTTTGTTGAGCACCACATCTGTCTGCTGAGGAACTTGTTCGATATAAGAAACGCTTATCACATATGGCTCGTTAGAGCCCCATGCCTTCGGTCCGCAATTCAACAAATCATTAATATAAAACCAAATCCACGAAGTATCGGTTAATTTATACATCAAACCGGAATTTGGCAGACGTGTTTTTTTGAACATCTTTTTTATAGTCTTTTCATCAACTTGCACCAAACCCTTTGCAGCAGCAAATTTCTTAACATCTTCAGGTCTATGACCCACCCAATCACGAATTTCAGTAAGAATACATTTATAATTAGTCTTAATCACATTTCCGGGAGCATAGCTATAGTAAGTGCCCGGACCATAGTTCTTACTTTTTATTGTATACCCCGGCACATCAGGCGAAAACCCACAAGTCGGCGTAGGTTCCAATCCTGGTATAGGTTGATAAACTGTAAAAGTGCTTTTGCCATAAGTAACTTTCTTTTGTGCAGTTACATTTAATAGTACTAACAAAAACAAGATGGAAAGAGTGGTTTTGAAGATGTTGGTCATTTTTAATGTGCTAATGTGTGAATAATGTGCTAATAATATGCTAATGTGAATAATGTGGTCTATGGTCTGTTGACCGTTGATAAATATATTAATATGAATAATTATTAGGTGCAAATGTATAAAAATAATATGGAAAATTGGTGTGGTTATACTAATGTTTTTGTAGGTTTTTAATCGTTTTTATGAAAAATATAAATCTCAAATAGCCATACGCACATCATCTAATTCTTATAAACAAGAGGATTGGCTGATAAATTTTCCCAATTTACGTCCACTCAACAGAATAACTTGTTTTAGTGTCAACTGCCGCATTCCATATTTAATAAAAAAACAAATGATTGACAGAATAAACAAAAAAACAATTGAAGCAATAAGTATAGTGTTCGGAATCGTTACCTTACTAAAATTTTACTGGTTTTTCTCTCTCCGTCAAGAGTAAGCACAACGACATGCAATCCTTTAGGAAGTGTAATACGGCTCCCTGAATTATAAACCGGATTGTCATACATCAGGTAACCTGATAAAGAAACGACCTTGACAGAGGTCGCTCTAAAAGGTTTTTCGAAAAAAATCCTGCATCCACCTTCTTCTCCGATTACTCTGAAAGAATTTTCCTCAGCCATATCCAAGCCGGTCTCACCGTGTAGCTTTTTTAATTCCAAACGAAAATGATCTATCTTGAACCAGCCCGCGTTATTAGTCGCCTCCGTTCCGTCGGCTTTCTTGTTACCGGTACGAAGCCCTAATTTCAAGTTATCCCCTTCTCCAAGTACAACATCTACCGCCATTTCCTGCAAGCTATGGTCGCCCGAAGTAGACAGGCCGGCAAAGCTGACATTATTGCCATTTTGTATATTGGAACCATAATCAGACTCTTTACCGTAATACTGTATGCTGTTATTGGCAAAAAGTGCCTGTGTGGTTATCATATTGTTCGGCACTGACATCTTACACCGTAATGTATATTCACCGGCAGGTAAGCCCGCTATATTCTGGTACAATTCGAAAAGAGGCGGAAAATTTGGTAGCGAATTATACCAGCATGCATTATTGCCGTCTTTATTTCTTGCATCATTATTAATACCAAAGGAGTTCCCCAGTATTCCACCGGTATCCTGCCAGCCATACGGAGTACCTCTGACGGTAGAGCCGTCATTTAACACCCCCTCAGCTTTGTATTCAAAACTGGCGTTTATTATGTAAGAGGTAAAAGTAATCATGCTGTTTTTATAATCGTCTATATCTTTTTTCAATTTATCCACTGCCGCTATTATTGCAGCCATACCTGCGCTCGTATCGTCCAAAGTAGATTGTGCGGTGTTTATCGCCGTTTGAAATTTGGAACGGGCATCTGCGGGATATTGTCCTCCTACCGTACCCTCCACAGTAGAGTCATAAAGTTTCTGCGCCTCTTTTATCAGGTCGGCTAAGGTGTTTCTTAGTTCCTGCTCGGTAAATTCGCGAACAAGTTCCAAGCGGAAATGGTCAACTTTAAACCACCCCGATCTTCCACTTCCATCTGAGGAACCATCGCTCAATTGATTGCTTGTACGAATACCTAATTTTAAATCTTCTCCCGGCGATATGGTTACTTTCAGTGCCATTTCTCGTAATTCCATCATTGTTCCTGGCCTGCTTTCAGCGCCCGGCGTATAACCGGCAAACAAGTTGCTCTCTCCGCTTGTCAGATTGGCACTGTAATCCGATTCCTTTCCGTAATACATCACCTTGTCGTTGGCAAAAAGGCGTTGGGTTGTTATCAGAGTAACCGGCGTTCCCAAGCGGCAACGCACGACATATTCTCCGGCAGGCAAGCCTTTGACTGTTTGAGACAATTCGAAATCTGCGGGCATAGGATCCGACGCGTACCAGCAGAGATGTTCGCCATGAAAATTGATGGCATCCTGATTGGTACCATACGAATTACCTTTCAAACTTCCTTTTTGAGTCCAACCATAAGGAGTTCCTCTGTTGAGCGTACCGGGTTTCAACTGATTTCCGTTTTTGTCAATTTCAAAATCAGGATTTACAAGCAGATGGGTTCTGTCGTTTTCCTGCTCAACAAAGCTTGTGGTCTGCACTCCGCTTAATACCAAGCCCGGATCGGCAAAGTATATTTTAACGGTAACATCCTTGTCGGAATCGCTATCTACAAATACATCGCCCCGAGCATATCCCCGAAGTATGTTTGTGCGCCACTCCTCATCATTTTCAAATCGGGCTATGCTTGTAAATTGGGGCGTACTGCCATCGATTGACATCGCATAACGCAAGTCCAAGCCCGGATAAAGCGGAAAAGTAGGCAGACACATTACCCGTATTCTATTCTTTCCTTTGTTCAATTGCACGGTATATTCGGCAGACGGTGCCGACGATATGTTGGACTGGGTATATTGCGTCATATTGAAGGGCAACACCGTCAAAGCTCCGCCGGTTACTCCGAGCTGTTCAATAACTTTTACCTTATCCGATTTAGCTTTAAAATTTACCGCCGGAATTGTATGCGACTGGGGTACAAATTCAGCGGGAAGGGGCTCGTTTTGCATTGTTTTTTCGTCCGCAACAGCAGGATCGTAAAATAAGGATAATCTTCGGGGATCGTAACTTACCATTCCATTCCACTTGCCGCCGGCTATTTGGGTATTGTAGCGGCTTGTCAAATTTTGGATTAGCCCATACGCATCTTTTGCCTGTTCGGAGATGGCTTTCGCTTTCGCTTTATCGCCTGTTCTGGCATATTCAAAACTAAGCTGCGCACCAAGGAGTTTTTCGTTCATCGCCGCCGTACAAAGCACCGGATAGGTTATCAACTCGAAGTAGGCATCTTTAAGTCTTGCGGGTATTCTCGATTCTAAGGCTTTCGCTTTTTGAGCCAACACTGCATAATCAGCCAGACGCTGTTCCATTTCAAATGCAGTCATAGCGTACCAATCGGCGTGCTCCGGACGTCCTGAGGCAGACAATATGTAATGAAGCTGCTGCACTTCTGCAATGTCATCTGCCAGTTCCGCTCCAAAAGTTTCGTTAGCCCAAAACTTCATATACTGATGTGCTTTTTCCGGACGCCAAGCATCTACATTCCAAGCCAAATCCATAGCGAATTGATATTCAAATTCGGCATGTTTCAAATCTCCCACATTGAATACCCATATATTCTTGGCATTCATATCATAGGCTTTCGACATTTCGAAACTCGTTTTTACCGGCGAAGTAGAAGTCAACCACAAGTAGGATTGTTGAGGAGGCGCCCAATATGAAAAGTGATAGTAAACTCCGCCGCCACCACTCCGTTGTTGCTCTTGTGGTGTCGATAACTGTCTGATAAACCCGTGGTTGTCATCGGGCCACAGCAAGGTAACATCATCGGGTAAATCAACGCCTATGTTGTATTGGAGCAGCACTTCCTTGTAGGGACAAAAGAGTTGCGAAATGGTGTTTTTAGGTTTTTCTAACTGCGCTTCCAAAATATCCCGTTGGGTACGGATAATTTCTTTTACCGCATTTGCCCGTTCCGTATCGCTGCTGTAACCTTCCATAGTTTCATCATGTACGCCGCGCATTCCCATCGTAAATACGGCATCAATGCCTTTGGACTGTTTAACCCTGTCTGTCCAATACATTTTGACGACACTGCTGTTTGTTTTCCAATTGAAATCACCTTTGGTTACTCCCGGATATTCATTTCTGAAATTACGTTTCCATTCATCTTCGTTGTTTCTCAACATCGGTTCGCAATGGCTCGAACCCAGTACAATCGCATAGTCCTGAGCTACTTTCCTGTTCTGTTCGTAATACCAGAATGCCCAGGTACAAGCGTGCATGGCGGGCCAGAAATAGTTCGATTTGGTGCGAAGCATCAATTCAAATATCTTCTTATGAGTATTTGGTCCTATATCTCCACTACCGTTACCACGAATTCCTGGATCCATTTTAGCAGCCGCCCAAGGCTTCATCCCAAAATCTTCGTCGTTGATAAACATTCCACGGTATTTAACTGATGGAGGTCCGAACAGCTCATCGCCCGACACGTGAATTGCCTGACGGGTTTCAGGAGTAACATCCGCCCACCATACCCAAGGCGAAACGCCCATCATACGTGACAGTTCAAATACTCCGAAAGCAGTTCCGCGGGGATCGCTACCGGCAATTACCAATGCCCTGTCAACTCCGATCATGGGATTATTTACAACTGAAATACAAAAAGTTTCCCATTTGCCCTCCAGCCTTGTTTTATTTATTTTTCCGTTCGCTGCTAATTGATCAATTAATGCAGATTTTCCAAGCGTTCCTATAATGATGGGAGGCGTGTTGTCTGTTGAGGTTTTAATCGCCGGAACAACTCCGGTCAGAAGTTTCACATCCTGACGGAATGCCTGCGCTACTATTTTCACAACTTCAGCATCGTTGTTATCAACAACAAGGGCTGCAGAAGTATTATTTGTAACTAATGGGAAGCTGCCGCTGCTTGCTGTTTCACTAACAGTAATACCTTCGGCATGTAGAGAAAAAGAAAAAAATAACAGGCTGATAAACGCCCAAAAAAACATAGGTTTTGTCATGATAAAAAATAAATATTAATATGATTAAATCCTCATTGGGATTTTTGATTGTTAGAAACTGTTTCGAATTTTACAAATCCATCAAAGAATGGTAGATAACAATCGCCGAAAAATCAAAACAATTCCTTAATTTCAACATTTCGATGTCAAATATACATTATAAGAGATTAATATTTGGGTTAAATCCAGAAAAAAAAGCTGTAATCAGATCTTATAACCATGAGATAGAATTCGTGGCTATTCCACCAATATTTTACCGGCTTTGTTTTGCCCGTCAAGAGAAACCTGGATTACATAAAGCCCTTTAGGAAGCGTAATCTTGCTTTCCGCACCATAAAGTGACCTGTCGTGTATTAAATACCCTGACAAGGAAATTACTCGGATATGAGCTTTTTCGAACGGTTTTTCAAGAAAAATCCTGCATCCGCCTTCTTCTCCTGTTATTCTGAAAAAACCTTCTTCCACCAAATTCAATCCCGTTTCTTCGTGTAATTCTTTCAGCTCCAGGCGGAAATGGTCCACCTTAAACCAACCGTGATTATCCGAAGTTTCCCGTGAACCATCCGGCTTCATATTACTTGTGCGTACGCCTAACTTAAGATTCTCTCCTTTGCCGAGTATAACATCGGCTTCCATCTCTTGCAGAAGATATTCATAAGTGGTTGCCAGGTTTGCATAACTATTGATTTCTCCTTCAGTCAAATTTTTATCATAATCTGTTTCATATCCTAAATATTGTACATTGTTGTTGGCAAACAGGCGTTGTGTTGTCAATTTTTTAATTGGAGCGGCCATGCGGCAACGAACTGTATATTTGCCGGCGGGCAATCCCGAAAGTGTTTGATATAATTCAAAATTATCCGGCATAGGAAGAGAGCTATACCAACATGCATTATTTCCGGATATGTTTTTGGCATCGTTGTTTATGCCGTACGAGTTTCCTTTAATAGATCCTGTTTGCTTCCAACCGTACGGAACACCACGAAGAGTTGTCCCGTCGTTTGGAATCCCTTCTGATTTATATTCAAAACTCGGATTTACAATATATGAAGTATATGTAATTTTACTTCTCTCGTACTCTTTTACCGCTGCTTTCAAACTGGAAACAGCATTATTGCATTCAATTAAAGTTGCACCGACTTTTTGGTATACTACCTGAGCTGCATTAATAGCCACTTGAAAATTATCGCGATCAGCTTTGAGGTATTGATCGAGCATTGTACCTACTTCTGTCGATTCATATAAGTTCTGTGCTTCCCGAATCAAATCTTCCAGTTCTTGTTTAATGGTGGAGATACTCATTTCCCGTAAACATTCTAATCGAAAATGATCGACTTTAAACCATCCGGAAGAATTATTGTTGACAACCGTACCATCACTTTTTTTATTATCCGAGCGTATGCCGATCGTTAAATTATCGCCTTCCGAAAGAATAAATTTCAATGCCATATCCTTCAACTTTATAAGACTTCCGTTTTCACTACCGGCATCGGGGGTATGGCCGGCAAAAGTATTTATTTCACCGCTTGCCAGGTTTGAAACATAATCGGATTCCTTTCCGTAATATTGTACGTGATTATTAGCAAACAGTCGCTGGGTGGTCATTCTGTTTTCCGGTACGGCCAACAGGCAGCGAACGATGTATTCGCCCGCGGGTAGATTTTTAATCGTTTGAGACAATTCAAAGTTAGAAGGCATTGGCGAAGAACTGTACCAACAGGCATTTCCTCCGTGATAATTGCTTGCATCTTGGTTCGTACCCCAAGAGTTGCTTTTTAAATCGCCCTTACGTTCCCATCCATAAGGATCTCCTCTTCTCAGGCCTGTTAGCGGGTTGCCTTCTTCATCGTATTCAAAATCGGAATTTACAATTTTTCCGGTTAAAGGACTTACATTGCTATTACTAACTTCAATCGCACTTAGAACAAGTCCCGGATCAGAAAAATATATTTTCACCAAGATGTTTTTATCGGCATCGCTATGGTAAACATGTTCTCCGGAAGAAAAACCGCGAACTACATTGGTTCTCCATTTCGACGATTCTGCTACACAAGCGATATCGACAAATTCCGGAATTTTTCCGTCTAAGGATATTGCATAGCGCAGATTTAAGCCTGTATAAAGCGGGAAAGTAGGTAAACATTTAACAATAATCTTATTACTTCCTTTCTTGAGGGGAATTTCGTATTCTACAGAAGGAGCTGTCGTTATGTCATGACTAGTGTAGGATGCCATATCCAAAGGCCATACGGTGACAGAAGAAAAGGAGACACCTAATCCTTCAATAGTTTCAATTGTTTTTCCGGCATTATTTTTTGTTTTATACTGCGAAGCTGAAATTGATGTGACATGATCCGGAGTTTCTGCCGGAATTGCGTTATAATCATCTAACTGGCCTTCCGTAATGGTATTTGGCTCATAAAAGAACCTGAATCCATCAGGTGCCCAATCCATCATACCATCCCATTTTCCATCTGATATTTCTTTGTTGTATTTTCGTGTAAGAACAGGAATATTGCGGTAAGCAGCCTGCGCTTTTTCAGCTATATCCAATGCTTTTTCATTATTTCTTTGTGCCGCGTATTTAAAACTCAAAGCAGCTCCTAACACTTTCTCATTCATAGACGCCGCACCTTCAACCGGATAACCAATCAATTGAAAATAAGCTGCCTGCAAACGTTCAGGAAGTTGTGCTTCTATAATCTTCGATTGGGTTACCAATGCCTTGTAGTCAGCAATGCGTTGCTCCATTTCCTTTGTAGTGTAATTCACAAGACCTACGAGTTCCGGTTTGCCGGCAGTTGCTAAGCGAAGATACTCTTTCTTAATAGTGCTGATCGGTCCGGCAAAGTTTTCTCCAAAAATTTCTTTTGCCCAAAATGTGGTATAATCCAGCGATTCAGCGGGTTGCCAGGCATTTATATTCCATGCCAGATCCATTGAAAACTGATATTCGAACTCCGCTTGTTTAAGATCACCTACATTGAATATCCAAATGCGTTTGGCATTTAGAGCGTAAGCTTTATGCATTTCAAAGCTGACCAATGCAGGAGATGTTCCAGACAACCACAGGTAATCCCGCGGGATACCTCGGTATGAATAGTGATAATAAACTCCACCACCCCCATTACGGAGCTGCTCCGCCGGAGTTGATAACTGGCGCATATATCCATGGTTATCGTCCGGCCAAAGCAGGGTTACATCACCGGGCAAATCAATGCCTTTGTTATAATGCTGCAAAGCTTCTTTATACGGGCAGAATAATTGGGGAATCGTTTCTTTGGATTTCTGGAGATATGTTTCTAAAATATCGCGCTGCGCCGCGATAATCTGTTTTAAGGCGGCAGCGCGTTCATCGTCGTTGTTGTATCCCAGCATTTGGGTATCGTGTACGCCGCGCATGCCCAAGGTATAAACTGCGTCGTTATTCACCGATTCTTTTACCCTGTCTATCCAGTAATTCTTGATGACCGTACTGTTGGTTTTCCAATTCCAATCGCCCCGGGTTACTCCCGGATATTCCAATGAGAAGTTGCTTCTCCACTCATCTTCATTATTACGCAGCATCGGCTCGCAATGGCTTGAACCCATTACGATGGAATACCGGCGGGCTACTTCGACATTTTCTTTGTAATACCAAAACGCTTTGGTGCATGCATGCATGGCAGGCCATAGGTAATTTGACTTGGTACGTAGCATCAACTCGAAGATGTGCTCGTAAGTTTTCGGGCCTATATCGCCTTTACCTCCATTGATTTCTGTATCCATCTTATTTGCCGCCCAGGGCTGCATGCCCCAATCCTCGTCGTTGATGAATATGCCACGGTATTTTACCGAAGGAGGACCGAACACTTCATCTCCCGATACATAAATGGCCGATCGGGTTTCGGGAATAACATCTGCCCACCAGATCCAGGGTGAAACGCCCATCATCCGTGACAGTTCAAAGACTCCAAAAGCGGTTCCGCGAGGGTCGCTTCCAGCAACAACAAGTGCTTTGGAAGCATTCGGAACAGGATTATCGACAACCACAATACAGAATGTTTCCCATTTGCCTTCCAATCTGGATTTATTTATTTTTCCGCTCGCAGCCAATTGGTCAATCAGTGCGGATTTACTCAACGTACCGATAATGACTGGAGGTGTATTATTTATCGTAGATTGAATGGTCGGGGTTGCTCCCGTAAGAAGTTTTATGTCTCCGCTGAATGCCTGTGCAGCGATTTTTACCACTTCAGCATCGTTGGTGTCAACAATAAGTGCTGCTGGAACATTCCCAGAAACTAAGGGAAAACTGCCGCTACTGCCTGTCTCGCTGATTACCATGCCTTCGGCAAACAGAGCAGCAGAAAAAATGATAAAAAGACTCGCAGAAATCAGGAATTTTGAAAAGTTCTTCATATTATTAATTAAAAATCAACCAACACTTTAACCGTCTTATCGGTCTTATTGACAGACATTCGGATAACATATAATCCTTTTGTGAGGGGAATCCACACCTCTTTTTCATTCATAGTATTACTATAAATCAGATGACCGGACAAATTAAAAACGCGAATACGCGTGTCAACAATTTTTTTTTCAAGGATTACGGAACATCCTCCTTCTTTGCTTATAACAGTAAAATCATTTTCCTTGATAAAATCTAATCCTGTTTCTTCGTGGAGTTCTTTCAATTCCAAACGAAAATGATCCACTTTGAACCATCCGGCATTATTCGTAGCGGCATTTCCGTTAGCGAGCTTATTGTTGGTACGGATTCCAAGTTTAAGCATTTCTCCTTTCTCTATTGCCACATCAACCTTCATTTCCCGTAAATAAAGCGGATTCGAAGCTGAAGGAAGCCACGAGGCAAAGCTGTATTGTTCTTCCTGATTCAAATTCACGCCGTAATCGGATTCAGAGCCATAATACTGCACGCTATTGTTGGCAAAAAGACGTTGCGTAGTTAATTTCCCGTTATCTACAGCCATTCTGCAACATACGGTATATTCGCCGGCGGGCAATCCGGTTATATCCTGGTACAGTTCAAAATTAGCCGGCATGGGATTGGATTGATACCAGCATACATTGTTGCCGTCCTTTTCGTTGGCATCATTATTAATGCCGAAAGAACTCCCGTTAATTCCTGTATCTGTCCAACCGTAAGGAGTGCCATAAGAAGTGCTGCCATCGTTCAGAACCCCTTCTGATTTATATTCAAAGCTTGGATTAACAATATGAATGGTTTCGGCAGGATCGTCGGGCGCAATGGGCTCGCTGGTCCTGAACTCATAACTTACGGTGATACTACTGCTTCCTTTCAGCATATTGACTTGTGCCCCATTGCTGATGAGCTTATCCTTAATCCGCAAGTCCTCGAAAAGGGTGTTACTGATATCATATTTTCCGAAGAATCTTATCTTATTGTTGTCGAAACAAGTCAGTCTTACGATTTTTATATCCGAGATAGGAGCAAGGTTCGATTCGAATTCCACAGCATAGTCACCACCCGATATGGTCTTCTCCGTTTCTTCGACCCTGATATCACGAAATTCGACACCCATAATGGGATTTGTTCCTTCACGCGTATCGACGCCAACTCCTCTTCTACAGTGAATCACATCACAGTTCCGAAACAAGATGCCGGACATGTCGCCTACGCTCTGCATGCCGGCTTTAACCCCACCACTCCAGTTGTAGCAAACGTTGTTGCTGAAAACACAATTATCCATATCGCCTTGCCGCGCCTTAGCGCAATACGCATCGTCAATCGTTATTACAAAGCATTGGTTTACTATAGTGTTGGACGATGTAACGGAATTGATGCCATCGTTCTCTATTTTATATCGGATATCCTTGTGGTTCAATACTTTTACATTTTGAACAAGGATGTTCTCTGAACGCATCAGCTCAACAGTCCAGCCCGAACCGTCCTTGACGATGATTCCGTTCAATTCTATATTCGAGGAGTAATCGAGCTGTACAACCCTCCGGCGGGGATGTGCCACCGATTGGGAAGTAAAACCGGCCGGCGGCGACATGAGCTTGTAACCGCTTCCGTCTATTTCGCCCCTTCCTGTAATTTTTGCATTGCTGGCATTGTGAATAATCACAGCGGGAGGCAAGGTCGAATTCTGGACGTACTGACTTCGTACGTCGATTGCTTTGAGGACAGCTCCGGGAGCGAGGTAAAGTTCCACATTGCTTTTTACGGACAGGTTTTCTTTAATCGTATATAATCCGTAAGGAATATAAACAATACCGCCACCTGCATCCGAAGCATCGTCTATCGCTTCCTGTATGGCTGTTTGCGCAAAGCTTACCCCTGACGGATCGGCAGAATAGGGTGCGGCGGTAACATTATAAATCCCTTCGGTATCGATTGCCGGAGCGTTCTTCTCGGGCAAATCCCCCAGAATTACTAACTTTTCAAGATTGTTAATTTGTACCATAAGGTATCTCGGGGTTTCATCGTCGGAGGTTACTTGTGGCAAGTTAAATGTTAACTGTTTGTTATTCACCGTGGCTTCTATACCTAATGAAAGGGGGCTGATTTTAAACGTGCTGATGTTTTCATTGACGGTAACGGTGATGCTGGCATTCCCATCGAAGCCGAAGTGCATATAGTGATAATCCATGTAATCAATCACATTTGCTTCCTTGTCATCTATTGTGATGCTAAACACGTTGCTAATCAATGCATTCGGGGGAAGCGGATAAATGTCCACTGCTGCGTAAGCAGTTATCTTTGTCAGGAAAGAAAAAAATAATAGGCTGATAAACGCCAAAAAAAACATAGGTTTTGTCATGATAAAAAATAAATATTAATATGATTAAATCCGCATGCAGATTTTTGATTGTTAGGAATTGTTTCAAATTTTACAAATTCATCAAAAGAATAGCGGAAGACAATCGCTGAAAAATTCAAAACAATTCCTTAAGTTCAATATCTCGATGTCAAATATACATTATAAGAGATTAATATTTGGGTTAAATTCAGAAGAAAAAGCTGTAATCAGATCTTATAACTACGCGATAGAATTCGTGGCTAATATCCTAAGAATATCTCTTTTTATCTTACAGTTACCTTAAATGTTTCGTTCTCTGTTGCTTTTACAATATATACTCCCGGGATCAATTCAACTGGTACCTCCGGCATATTGGATTTGACATCTGCTATTTTTATCCCATTAAGGTCATAAACTACATAAGCATCCGTTCCTTCTACCGTCAATTTCCGATCGCGTACAAAGTACGTGCATTTTGTGCTTACTTCATTAACACCGGTTTTGGAATCTACCGTATAATTAATGGTATATGTTTTTGTAGTAATACCATCGAGCGCAGTAACTGTTATGGTTGAAATACCGGATCCTGAACTTACATCGACAGTTCCCGCTCCGGTAACAGTTACGTCTTGTAAATTGGCAGTGGCAATAGCAGTTACCGTTTCTGTTCCTGCCGGCAACTTAACGGTATAAGTAGTAGTTTCCGGCGAAAAATTCAAACTTCCGGAGCTTAAAGTAATATTGGCAAGATCCGCATCACCGGCTTTAGCCGGATCCAATTTAGTTAAGCGGAAATAATCGATTCTAAACATTGGCGACTGCTGTACTCTCATAGTACCGTTAGATTGTTTATTGCTTGTGCGGACACCTAATTTAAGCGAGTCGTTTTCGGCGATAGTAACGTAAACCGCCATTTCTTTCAAATTGGCTTCGCCATAATCCGTATGTCCGGCAAAAGCATAATTTTCACAAGTCAAACATAAGGTGAAGCATATTACAATTTGGGTTAAATGTGGGTTAACAGATGAATAAAAAGTATTAATTGATAGATATTCTTTACTAAAATTACAGAGTCATTTTAGTGTGTTTAAATTGTTGTAACGTAAACGCTAAGTTAAGTCTGGCTTTTCTCCCATTGACTTTGTATAATTTGAGATAAACTTGTTATTCAATAAAATAGACTGATCTTTCTTACCTAATTTTTGTAAAGCATGTATGTATAATTTGAGAGCGTCTTCGTTTAAAGGATCTATAATGAAATATAAATCTGTATACTTGATTAATTCTTTGTAGTTCTTATTTTCATGCAACTTGAGTATGTAATCCCAGAGTATTTTCTCTACTTCGTTTTCATATTCGTGCTTATGAGCATCAATCCAATTTTCCTGTAAATTTGGAAATAAAGCTCCACGCTTTAAAATATCAAAAAGCTTGAGTATGTTTTCATTTTCATCTGTACCTTTATTTTTTATATTATTGATGGTTTCTTTATATTTGATATAATCGCAATAAAAAGATGTGTCAAACGAAAAATACCATTTAGAATTTTGATAAAATAAAGTAATACCGTACATATCAGTAAGTATACTGCGTAATCTATTAATAGTCACACCCCGTGTGTTTTTCGCGCTGTTAGTATCTTTATCCATCCATAATTCCGAGGTCAGCATATCCGTTGAGATTCCTTCTTTATCAACACTGTAAAAAAGTATTTGGTATAGGCGTTTAGACCTCCCTATTTAATTTTCTGTTATTTAGTCTTTTAGGTTCACTTAAAACCATCTTTTCTATAAGCAAATCGAAGATTGACCCCATAAATGCCCGTCTGTTGTACCT